>ENA-OYVV01000391-OYVV01000391.1-human-gut-metagenome-genome-assembly--contig:-NODE-391-length-14442-cov-9.067561_pt1 | contig 14442 bp, 10 predicted proteins | sample MGYA00244164_ERZ653385 | MGnify/ENA primary metagenome ERZ653385 (study PRJEB26926, sample SAMN06165153) | human gut metagenome | biome: ENVO:00009003; feature: ENVO:2100002; material: ENVO:00002003... | reverse complement strand
GAGCCTTATCGTCGGCAGCGTCAGATGTGTATAAGAGACAGCAGCTTGTCGATAACCTCAAGAAGTATAAAAGAGGTGTCGTTCGCACACTGTTGTCCCCTGATTCATGTTGTATTGAAGAAACAACATGGACTACGGCTAAGATTGGCGATTTAGGCTCATTTACAAAAGGCGCACCATTATCGAAAGCAGACATAACACCTGATGGAACTCCGTTTATCCTATATGGTGAATTGTACACGACATACCATGAGGTAATAAATTCGGTTATACGCAGAACCAAAGCTCAACCAGAAAAGCAATATTATAGCCATGTTGGAGATGTGATCATTCCCACCTCCGGTGAGACACCGGAAGAAATATCAACCGCAGCGTGTGTTATGCTGCCAGATATAATTCTCGCAGGTGACCTCAACATATTCCGCGGTTCAAAAATTGACGGGCGGATTATGAGTTATATTTTGAATCATATCGTAAACGGGCAAATTGCTCGGATTGCGCAGGGAAAGTCCGTCGTTCACATTCAGGCAAGTGAGATTTCAAAGATAGAAATTAGTTACCCCGACTACAACACGCAGTGCAAAATGATTTCAGTTTTTGAGACTGTTGGCGCAAGAATCAAAAGTGCCGAAAATGAGCTGACGTATTTGCGTACAATGCAAAAGGCTCTGTTGCAGCAGCTCTTTATATAAAAAGTTGCTGCAACAATCCCCTTTTTGCAGAAGAAAGCAAATCAATTTTTTGACCTTCTTTTTCAATAAGATAATCGATCTGAGATAGGAGTTTACACACTTTCTTTTGTTTGCTGCACGACGGTGCGTGGATTCTCAGATTGCCTAAAGTATCGGTGCTAAGATTTTGCTGTTTTGTCCCCTGGGCAATTCGTATGCCGATCCATTGACCATTGTAGATGTACCAATAGTAAAGGTATTCAATGTCTATTTCCCCGGTTTGTTGGATTGCCATACACGCCTGACTTATGGTTGCTGGAACACTTAGAATTGATGCAGTTCCTCTCACTCCGGCTGCTTCAAGCCCATACATCGCTACGAGTAACGTATTTGCTGGATACTCTCGAAGGTTACAACTGGATACAGCTTCGGATGAAATGTGCTGGCTGGTTTCACACAGATACTTTGGTTTCAGCTCTCCGCTGGACACCCACCTAATATTGCCTGAGTAAAACGCCCTGTTTGTACTGCTCGGTGTTGATCCAGAAGATAAATGAAAGTAATCTTTGAGTTTCCCAACATATCTATTGTTTAGATCGCCATTTTCTTGTTGCCCAAATTCGCGGGAAAGCAATCCTCTTTTATACTTCTTGAGGTTATCGACAAGCTGTGTCTGTTTTGCAATCCTCCGCTCAAGTGTACGGAGCATATCTGCTACCCGGTTTTGTTCTGAGAGAGCCGGTATGCAGACCTTGATTGTTTCAATCTGAGGATACTTCAAGTTCCATGTATCAGAGGTCATGCCTTGAGAGTTCTTTCTAAATTCATTGATCAGGTTAGGGCTTTTGAAGAAAGCTGCAAAATATCCATTACTAATCGGGATTTTAGGCATTAGAACTGTGTATGCAGGACTAACTATACCATCACACGGAGAGATGCCGTTCGCTCCTTGCCACATTCTCATGGAGTTATAGACCATATCTCCTGTTAGAACAACCTTATAATTGCTTTTGTCTTCACTTGAGTTGTCTTTGCCTTCAATCTCTGAGCGAGGCATAACGCCATCGTTCATCGTGACAGAAAGCAGTTCCATGTCAGAAGCCCCTCGCTGACTTCTTTCTGCGTAAATATCACCTATACGACATTGTTTGTACGGCTCATCGAAGCCCGGAAAGCGGAGCTTCGGACGCTTCTCAAGACCGTTACTTGAGGATACATTTGCCATAATTATTTGCCCTCCACATCAAAGGGGAAATCCAGCCCCAGCTCATCAAAAAACGGTTTCAGTTCTGCATCAATATCCTTAATTTCGGATTGTAGCTTACGGATCTCAGCGGCAACTTCATTCAAGTCAATCTCAGGTTCCGGCTCAAAGGTATCAACATAGCGAGGAATGTTCAAGTTGAAGCCGTTTTCTTCAATCTCCTGCATGGTCGCAACATGAGCATATTTTTCGACATCCTGACGGCGCTCGTAGGTCTCAACAATCTTGTCAATGTCGCACTCACGAAGGATGTTCTGGTTCTTTCCGGCTTCAAAGTCGCTGGAAGCGTCGATGAAAAGAATGTTGTCAGAGTTACCGTTTCGCTCTCTCTTGAGAACAAGGACGCATACGGGGATGCCCGTACCAAAGAACAGATTTGCAGGCAAACCGATTACCGCGTCCAGAACATTTAATTTCTGAATGAGATGCTTGCGGATTACTTCCTCAGCAGCACCACGGAACAGGACGCCATGCGGCAGAAGAACGACGGCTCGTCCGTCCTCATCCATGTGGTAAACCATGTGCTGAACAAAGGCAAAGTCAGCCTTGCTCTTCGGAGCAAGTTTGCCATACTCATTGAAACGCTCGTCCTCCATGAAGTGCATATCGGCAGACCAGTTTGCAGAATAAGGCGGATTGGCAACCTGAACACGGAACTTCATGTCTCCGAAGTAGTCATGCTCTAAGGTATCACCGTTGTAGATGTTAAAGTTGCGATATGGGATTCCGCGCAGAATCATGTTCATTCTGGCGAGGTTATAAGTCGTGGAGGTCAATTCCTGTCCATAGTAGTTTCTCACATTGGCGTAGTTCTTGAGGCGCAGCAGCAGCGAACCAGAGCCACAAGTGGGGTCGGCTGCATCCTTGACATCCGTGAGACCGAGGCAAGCCAGACGGCAAAGCAATTCGGCAGGACCGGAGGGCGTATAGAACTCACCGGCTTTCTTGCCAGCAGTTGCAGCAAACTGACCGATCAGATATTCATAAGCGTTACCAAGAACGTCAATTTTGGTATCATCCACGCCGAAGTTGATTTCGTCCAGCGAAGCGATGATCTTTGCCATAACAGCACTTCTATCTTTGACAGTATGACCGAGCTTCGATGAATCGAGCTGCATATCAGAAAACAGTCCGTCAAAGTCCTCCTGAGAATCGTTTCCGATTGTGGACTCCATCAGCGCGTTGATTGCGCTCTGCAAGAACTCAATGTCGAAGGAACGGTTTTCTACCATCTTGACCATCTTGCGGAACAAATACTGTGGCTCGATGACATAGCCGAGATCGCGCAACGCCTCTTCGACAACAGCGGTCTTGTACTCTTCGTCTGCCCACGCCTCTTCATAACCGATACCGTCATCCTTGAGAAGATTCGCCATATACTTCTCTGTCCGGTCAGAAAGGTAGTAGTAGAAGATCATGCCCAAGATGTAGTTCTTGAACTCATACGCCTCCATGTTTCCGCGCAAGGCATTTGCCATTGCCCATAGCTTATTGCAAAGCTCCTTCTGATGAGCCTGAATCGAATTATCCATTTATCTCTCTCCTTATTGGTATTTCTCTGTGTGCTGTCGGATGAAATCAACGATCCGATTTACAAGGGAGCGTTTCTTCAAAAGCGGCAAGGGCTTCTCAATCCGATCTCGGATATTTCCTGCATCCATTGTGCCGGAAAACTCATATTCCGAAATAATATCTGTCAGCATGGATGCGTCAATATCCTCGGTCTTCGCAAAGGCAACGATCTCTTCGCGCTTTGCTTCATTTTCAAAGTCGTTATAGGCTGCATCAATTTCATCCGCACTTTCTAAGCCGACAACAACACGATCCAAGAATGCTTGCAGGATTTCGACTTTCCGGAGCAACTGCGGATTATCGGTTCTCCCCAACTCGTCCTTAATGTGTTTAATATCGTAATCCTTTTGTTTGGGATCATCGAAGTGGATGTTACGGATCAGGTTCATGATGTATGCGACATTGATCCTGTCACTCTCCATCAATTCGATGCAGAAGTCAACGTCATTCAGGACGGAGACAACCTCGCGGTCAGTTTTTTGCCTTGAGTAGAGCATGAGGTATTTGCTCTTATAGTCCTGATATTCTTGCTCGGACATGATAAGAGCATCCTGATCGAAACTGAACTCAATAAAGGTCTGCAACGATTGGAGGTACTTTGTCAGCTCACGGAAGGTCACGACAAACTTCTTCTGATCGTCCTCGTTCTGCATTGTGTCCACGGACTCAGGGAACAGCGCGATTTCCTTGAGCTTCATCACCATTTCGTTGAACTTCTCCACGAAGTATTGATACCCCGGAACAACAATGCCGGAAGTATCTTGACTCTTAGAGAAGAGTGTCAGCGCGTCATCGGTGCGTTTTTTGAGGTTGCGGTAGCAAATGATAATGCCAAAGGGCTTTGTTTCCTTCTCAACACGGTTTGTGCGGGAATAGGCTTGCAGCAGATCATGATACTTCAAATCCTTGTCCACATAAAGGACAGAGAGCTGCTTGCTGTCAAATCCGGTCAGGAACATATTCACGACGATAAGAATATCAAGCGACTTTGTTTTCTTTCCCTTAACTCGGTCAGAGATGTCCTTGTGATAAGCCGAGAACGTATCTGTGGAGAAATTGGTCCCGTACATCTCGTTATAGTCCTTGATGATACGCTCCAACGAATCACGGCTATGCTCGTCCTTGCCCTCGGCATCCTCATTCTGCCCGTAGGAGAAGATGCCGCTGATATTCAGGTCATGCTTGATCTTCTTGAAAATGTCGTAATACTTAACAAGGGCATCAATAGAGGACACGGCAAAAATAGCCGTATACTGTCCATTTCGGGTTTTCGCCTTGTGGTTCTGGATGATGTGATTGGCGATCAGAGACATTCGCTCATCGGACATATAGAGTTCGCCTATATCAATCGCGTCCGCGAGTGTCGGGTCATCCCAGTCGAAATCACCCTCCATTGTTTTTATGTATTCGATGTGGAAGCCCAGAACATTATTATCGAAGATGGCGTCTTTAATCAGGTAATTGTGAAGACACTCACCAAAGAGCATTTCTGTTGTTTGCGTGATTTTACCCTCAGTTTTACCGTTGACTTCAAACCGAGGTGTCCCCGTGAAGCCGAAAAACTGTGCCTTTCTGAAATGCCGCACAATGTCCTTGTGCATATCCCCAAACTGGCTGCGGTGGCACTCGTCGATGATAAAGACAACCTTCTCGTCTTTGTATGCGTCCATTACTTTCTCGTACTGAGGGCGCTTTACAGCGTTTGCCATCTTCTGCATCGTGGTGACGATAAGCTGCCTGTTCTTGTCCTTCATCTGGCGGACAAGGACATCGGTGCGATCTGTCACATCAACGGAACCAGCCTCAAACTTGTTAAACTCTTCGGTTGTCTGAGAATCCAAGTCTTTTCGGTCAACAAGGAAAATGACTTTCTTGATGTTCGGATTTGCTGCGAGGATTTGCGCCGTCTTAAAGGATGTAAGCGTCTTGCCCGCACCGGTTGTGTGCCAGATATACGCATTCCGGTTTGTGAGTGTTGCCTGACGGATCAGTGCTTCTACGGCATAAACCTGATAGGGACGCATGACCATCAAAATCTTATCGGTATCATTTAGGATGGTGTAGCGTGTCAGCATTTTAATGATGTGATCCCTTGCAAGGAAAGAAATCGAAAAGTCCTTCAAATTGGTGATGCGGACGTTATTGAAATCAGTCCAGAAGAAAGCAAGGCTATACATCAAGTCTCTGTCGGAATTGGCAAAATACTTTGTGTCAACACCGTTGGAGACAATAAAGAGCTGAATGAAATGATACAGCCCGTTGTAGGAGTGCTTCTTATAACGCATGACCTGATTGACTGCCTCGCGGATGTCAATGCCACGGCGCTTTAATTCTACTTGGATCAGGGGTAAGCCGTTTACGAGAATCGTAACGTCGTAACGATTGACGTACTTTCCAACCACGGTCGTTTGATGAGTAACTTGGAAAATGTTCTTCGTGTGGTCCTGATCAAAGAAGGACAGATATACCTTTGTACCATCTTCACGCTCAAGGACAAACTTATCCCTCAAGATTTTTGCACTCTGGAAAACTGACTTTCCGAGCATGAGGTTGAAGATACGCTCCCACTCTTTATCGGTGATAGGCGTATCCAGCTTTGGCGCATTGAAGGCTTCAAACTGAACTTTGAAGTTCTCCACCAATGCGTCATAATCAGGAATATCGACTGTGCTGTATTCCTGCTTGTTTAGCTGCTCTATGAATTGTTGCTCAAGAGCCGCTTCGCTTTGGTATGCCATATCTTCATCTCCAATACTTGAGGATCATTTGTTGGTTGCCAGCCTGTCCTCATTTCTATTTTATCATAGCAAGTGTCCCAAATACCGGACTTATTTTCGTTTCAACTGCAAAACCACGTCACCATCATCTGTAATTTCCATTTGCATTGTTTTTAGGTACTTTGCGATGAACTGTTTTTTCTCAGACGAACTCATCTCAATGCGCGTTGCCTTCAAAGCGGCACTGAACATCTCGTTGATATTGATCCTGACGGTTTGGTCAATATAACGCTCCATTTCTTTGAAAAGTGCGCCGAGCTTGATGTCCTCGGCATTCCCAGAGTAGAAGTCATCAATATAGCAATAAAATATCCCTGCATTCAGAAGTGCATTCTTCAAGTCCGGTCCGCAGTTCTCTCGTTCAATCATAACTAAAAAACGTGCTTCCGGCAGAGACGAGATTAACCCCCAGTAGTCGGAGTCGCTGGAAACAAGAATAAAGGAATCGACGTTATTCTTGTAGTGTTCCTGACAAGTTCGGGCAATAAGCATGACATCAACGAGTGACTTGCTTTGCTTCACCCGTTCAATCATCATGTGTTCAACATGAATTGCGGTGAAGCTGTCTAATATCCTCCATGCGGAGGCGGTATGCACATCATCAAAGAGAATGATCGACGCAATTTTTTGTGTATACTCGTGATCGAGGTTTTTTAAGGTAGCACACAGCTTGTAGGGATCAGAGTTTTCACAATCGACAACGATAACAGTCTTTTCGCTGCTCTCAATAAACTCATAAATACTTCCTTTGATATAACTCCCCGCATCTGAGACTTTGCTATATTCGGTGAAATAGTCGTTGTTCCAACTGTACAGCAAGGTAACGAACTTCTTATCATTGTAAAGAATGTTGCCGACTTCCTCCGGCTGCCAGTTTATGTACATCTGATAGGGATAAAAAAGCAAATGAGAGTAATAAATGTCGGCAGCCTCTCTTGTACCATCTTCCTTCAAACCATCAGGCATGACGAAAAGTGCTTTAATGTAATCCCAATTTATCCAGAGTGGAAAGAGCTTCTTGCAGTTGTTGATTCTATCGCAAATCAACCTGTTAATCTCGACAACGTGTTGGCACAGTTTTTTGCTGGTGTTTTTGATGAAGTTCACTCCGTCAAGACTTAGCTGGTTTATGCTTTCCTGCGGAACATATTCCGGCATACTCAGAATGGTCTCATACTGGAATCTCATGCGTTCATTGATGCGCTTGAAATTGCGCTCAATCGCAGTTCGTACAATGCAAAGATGTCTTATAATCCGAGCTGTTTTATCACTGTCCAACCGATTGTATACTTCAACTTTTGGGGCTTCATGTTCGTTGTCAAAGATGCGTTTTGGCACACCAATCAGGTAAGCCACCTTTGAAACGATCTCGTAGGTGCTGTCTTTGTACGCTGCCCTGTCATCGGTGAGAGGGCTTGTTGCATTATCCAACACCTCATTCGGTATGGGATTTTCAAGTATACTCATGATTGCTCCTTTCCACGGAGAGCGTATCTGCTTGTTTAAGAAGCGGTGAGATTAGAAGAACGGCTGTCCAGTGCCTACGCTCTACTTTATCCGATCAGCAATGCTGTCGAGCTGCGCTGCAATTTTAGAAAAGTCGCAGTCCATGTCCAATGTCTTCACACTGATCTGATTCCCGCTCATTTGATAATCATTGTTTGGCTGAATCGCATCGTCTGTTCCCGCATATAAAAGCATACCGGAAACGACCTCATCCGGCGCGGCAGACCAGTTCTTCACATAGGTGAAAATCTGATACAGATTTCCGGAATGAAGTGTCTGCGTCATGTACGATGCCTTCATTTGCATATTGTGCGTGTAGTATTTGGCGTCGATGATGAGCGTTTTCTTTGCTGCCTTATTCGTAATCACAATGTCGGACTGCATCGTCGGCAAGAGCGTTCTGTACCCATCTGTGACTTGCCACGCAATCTGTGGAGAGTATGCTTTTAACTCTGGATGCTCACGCTGATAGTATCCGAGAATAAACTTCTCGTATAGCTTCGCCATTGTTTGATCATCTGCATAATCCATAATCTTTGTTGAGCCATCGGCTGTCGTCTGCAAAAGACCTTTTATCACAAATCGGCAAACGGCTATCAACATCCGATATGTTTGATTATTGCGATCATATTGAATGTCCCAGTTGATACTATGGATGTCCAATATGCTGATGCCATCAAAGAAAATCATCAACTTCCTGATCTCCTTTTTTCTGGCTTTTGAAATACTTCCACGAAGCAGCAAATCCATTGTTGTTTTGATGATTCGGTTTGGGTAGGCATCAACCGAAAACTCATCATAATTGCAAATGAGCTGTTTCTTGCGAATAACCTGTGTCTTTATGGATTCACCAATTTCAAGTTTCCCACGGGGAGACGCAAGTGCTTCCTCTCTTGAAATGTATTGTCTGATTAAGCCTCTCTTTATCTGGACAGATACTCCACGGCAGAGAATAGCAGACAGAAGTTCAGCCACATTATCAAACTCTTCGGTGGCGACATTTTTATACCCTTGCTCATGCAGCACTTGGAACGCATAAGCCAGCATATAATAAACGTTCTGGACACGGATCATTTGACTACCTCGCGTAATGTGCGGCTCCAATCCTTCACTTTAACTGCCTCGTCAAACCAGTATTCTTTCAAAAGAGGTATCAGTTCATATTCGACAACAGACCGCATCCATTCATCGTTGATGGTTGCGTTTGTACAGAAATAGCTATGTCCGATACAGAACCCCTCACCAAGCGAGTCATCGTTTGCAATTACGTCGTTAAGCTGCTCAACTGTTGCAATGAGCCGGTCAAACTTCGGGTTATTGACTTTCGTTCTGTATGCTCTGAATCCAGCAGACGAAAATGCCGGAGCAAGCTCAAAGAAAGCAAAACGACGTCTAAGTGCGTAGTCCAGCATGGCGAGGCTACGGTCAGCAGTGTTCATCATGCCAATGATATAGACGTTACTTGGAATGGAGAACTGCTCATCTGCATATAGAAGCTGCAATTCGACACCGCGTTTATCACTCTCAATCAACATGAAGAGTTCGCCAAAAATCTTGCTGAGATTGCCTCTGTTGATCTCGTCGATAATGAAAAAGTATGGACGATCATCCTCAGCCGCTTGTCTGCAAAACTCGTAGAATACGCCCTTTCGCAGTTCAAATCCTGTCTCCGTCGGGCGGAAACCCATGATGAAATCTTCATAGCTATAACTCTGATGAAACTGAACCGTTTTCACACGGTTGGTGTCCTTTTCTCCCATGATAGAAAATGCCAGTCTCTTTGCTGCGAAGGTTTTTCCCACGCCCGGTGCGCCTTGCAGAATTACATTCTTTTTGGTTAGAAGCAGCGACTTGAGAACCTTATACCGATCTTCGTCCATATACACATCAGTCAGAAAATCATCAGCGGTGTATGGCTCGAAAGTGATTTCCTCGTCAGCGGCATCGTCGAAGCTGTCTTCGTGCTTGTCTCCGTCAATTATGTTTTGCAGCTTCTTGACGTAATCTGTGTAGGACGTAATATCCGTCAACGTTTTGATAGCACCCTGATCTGATAATTCCCACTCGCCCTTATCTGTCCAGCGTACCTTTCGGGTATTGGCATATTGACCGCGTTCAGGATCAAAAACATATTCGCCTTCGACCAACCCGCGACCGAGGATCTGTTTTCTGCCTTTTTTAACAAAGACGACATCACCGGGTTTCAGCTCGTTTGCAAATTGCCATGTAGCAAGAACCTGATTCTTATATGAGCCAGTATCCCCGTAGACCTCTTTCATCTTTGCCCGCATTTCTTCCTTGGAGCTATATTCCATTAGATCGCCAAGGTCAGACCAGCCGATAGCCATAATCCCTTCGGCATAATCATTCTCCCAATTTGCGGAGCCATCACCCGCTGCGTACAGCCAATAGTGTGTTGCAGTAGCGTCGGATGAAAGAGCTGTATCTGTGTTCTCCTTCGGAATGATTCCATCAAAGATTTCATCGTCGAAGGATATATCAATGTTGTTCTCTTCGACGATCTTTTTGCATCCTCTACGAATGCTGTTAGACTTGTTGCCGGTTTGCTCGTAGTAATATTTAATGTTCTCCTGAGTGGCTTTTAGAGCATTGACCATTTGCTCCTGTCCGTAGTCTTTCCCAATGTGGACGATGAAGTAAACCGTAGTTTCAGTGTTGGACCTGCGAGTGTATTTTATGCCCTTCATCATGGACGCAAAGAGCATGATCGTCAGCTTGTGCGAGGTTTCTCCAAAGCACGGGACCTCCTGACACATGGCTTTTACAGCAGCGTCCATCTCCATTGTGCCATCATAAACCATCTTAGCATATTTGTAGACAATGACTTCGCAGTCATATTCATAACCGATATACGTCTTGACGCCGCCCTTAGAATCAATAAATTCTTTCAGCCGCTTCAAATCTCTATAATACTGTGCAGTGCGTTCGTCTGCTCGATCAGACATTACTTCTTGTTTTAGGTAGTCGAAGATTTCGCCTTTCGCTTTCTCCATAGAGGCATCACTTTCAAAACACTTCCAGAAGGACAGCGCAATAGTGTTTTGATACAGATAGAACGCATCGGAAACATGGGTGCTGATAGTCGTGTCAGCCCAGTCCGGGTGAGTTTCCCGTAAGTATTCTCTGTATTCTTTTCGGACTTTGCTTATCGTTACGCCAATGTCCATCTGTTATCCTCCTTTTTTTGTAACAGTCCTGCTACGCACAAACATTTAATTCGTCTCCACTGGTATATAAAAAAGCCGCACGGAAAAAGGACCTATCAGTTGTCCGTCCGCACAGCCTCACAAATATCTCCAATGTCACAATTCAAATAGCCGCAGATGCGCAGCAAAATAGAGAGGGACACTTCTTCCCCCTTATTCAGTTTCGTCCATGTTCCGGATGCAAGGTTAAGCTCTTGCCGGAAGGTGGACTTCTTTATGTCTCGTTCTATCAGGAGCATCCAAAGTTTTTTGTAGCTGATTCCCATGATACGCACCCCTTTACTCATCCGCTAATCATGACTTCCATTCTATTATACACGAAAACCTCTTTGAATGCAATTATCTCATGCACAAGTTCACAAAAAAGATGCAAGTTCTTGATGGTTTTGATTTTCAAAAAGGGAAAGGCAGTTACTCATGAAAACTGCCTTTCCTTTTCTCTTTATTCGCGCTGAGAATTGCGTTGATACTCTTGGTCGCGCTCTGCGCTTGGCTTGAGGAAATCGTCCACGTTTGCCTTCAAAGTGTCGATCATCCGAGCTTCCTTTTTGAGCCTCGCACGTTCGTCATAAAGCCGCTGCTGCTCTTCAAGAAGTCTCTGCTGTTCCGCTTGGAGCGTCTTCAAGCTCGGCAGCTTTTCATCGCCTTGCATGGCAAGCAGTGTACTCCGCGCCGCCTCAAAGATCACAAGCTCTGCTTCGTGCTTTGCCTTGAAACTCGGCTTGTCTTTCGCCTTCTGGAAGGCGTCATATACGGGCTTTAGGTGCTGGTAGTTGGAGATGTTTTTGATAAGCGGCTGGACTTCCCGCAGACGTGCCTCAACGTCTTTCAGCTCCTTGCCGGTGCGGTCATAGGAGCTGTGAACGTCCTCAACCTTCTTCTCAAGATCGGCGTATTGGAGCAAGTTGTTTTCCGTAAGATAGTTGAGTGTTCGCGCCGCTTCCTTGAGGATCGTGAGCTTGGCTTTATGCTCATAGCCCTTGCTGTCGATGAGCCTGATCCGCTCCTGAATATCTCCGATGAGAGAGATGCCCTTCTGCATGGTCTGCCTCTGGCTTCTTCGGGGTGTCCGTCCGGCAATCCGTTCCTTGATGCGTTCCTCGGTGTAGTTCTCTCCAATGGTTTTAGAGCGGGTAAATCGCTCCTGACCTTCAGCGCGGAAGGAAATGTATTTGCCGGTCTTAATTTCATAACCGGCTTCCTGCATGAGCCGCAGAAAGTCATCGTAGTCCTTCGCAGTGATGACAAGCCGGTCGATGGTCTGCTTGAGCTTTTGTTTCCAGCTCGTGCCGCGTTTGGCTTCGGTGTATTCCTTGTAGTCCATGCCCTTGTTCTGCGACGGAGGGATCACAGACAGCCCGTGTTCCTTGCATATCTCGTCACTGAGTTGACGCAGTTCCCGATAGGTTCTCCTGTTGCTTCGGTAGGCATGGAAGTCCACATAGTTCACGGCATTGAAGATGATGTGATTATGGCAATGTCCCTTGTCGATATGGGTAGCAATCACATACTCGTACTTGCCCTTGAGCCATTCGTCCGCAAGCTGTTTCCCGACTTCGTGCGCTTCTTCCGGTGTCACTTCACCGATGTCAAAGGACTGAATCAGATGACGGGCAAGTACCTTCGGCATCTGCATTCCTTGCTGCACTGCAAGGTTTCTCGTCCACTCAAATTCTTTCGCTGCCGCATCGCTTGCAGCGCATCCATAGGACGAAACATAGAAGGCATCGTCGGTCTTCTGCGGGTCGAGAATATAGGCAAGAGCCTTGTTTACAGTTCCTCGGATTGGCTTGATTTTAGTAACTGCCATATCTCACCCTGCCTTTCTTTCAGCTCTGCAATATCGTCCGCATAGAAGTGTCCGGTGGAGTTTATGCGGCGGCAAATCTGATTGATATTTGAGGCAGCACGGCTGACAGCGGCGGCGAGTTTTTTCTGTTGTGTGTAGTCCACCTTGATGATATAGCCGTCAATCGCCATCTTCCGAAGATATGCTCCCATGTTCTTTGTTCCGAGCTGCGCCATCTTTGCCTTGATGATTCTTTTCTCATCGTCGGAGACGAAGAAGAGAATCTGATTTGGTCGCGTTCTGTTTGCCATAGGCGTTCCGTCCTTTCGTAAAGGAAGAGGGTTTGGGAGACTTCCCAACAAGCATTTCTGCGATTAAGGGGAGGGTTTCCTTAATCGGAAATCGCCGTGTGTATATACACCGGCTGTGCTTGCTATTCTCTAAAATCGTATTCCCTCGCAGAGACTCCCCGTAAAATACCCCTTCACTTTACAACGGACTTTTTTTATTCAAAATAGGGGGTCGTGGTACAAAATATTTATTCGATCATGTGATTCCCCATGTAAAAGTCACGGTGTCAGATACGTCAATATCGTCTGGCTCGATCTCAGGAGCGGCACACTTGCTCATCGCCATAAGAGGCTGAATGCAGTCCTCGACATCGTAGGTTGTTCTGGAAAATACATTGAGTTCGCCCCAGCTATAGTCGATATTGAGTAGCTGCCCCAGCGCATTGCCAGACACATTGCAAAGAATCTCCGCCTTCGTTTTGGCATTCTCTGTCGCGTTGATCAGCAGTTCTTCACTGATCCTTTCAGGATTTTTTACGGTGAATGCAATGCTGATTTCCGGCTGCGCTCCGCAATTCGCAATCGCAGAAATGACCTTTGCAAGCTGCTTGCTGTCAAAGTTGAAGGCAAGTTTCAGATGATAGCTGCAAGCGTATCCCGCAAACTCCCGTTTGTAATTTCCTTGCCGATCCTTGACGTTCTCATATCTCGTCTGGACATTAAAGCTCGTGGTCTTCAAGTCGCTTTTTTCATAGCCGACAAGGACTGCGGCATCCTGCAATTTTTTGATTCTCTCGGAAGCCTCCGTCATCGCTCGATCATAGGTTTCGGAAATGGCTTCGATGTTCAAAGAAAGGACAATATAATCCGGTCTTGCGGAGACGTTGCCTGTCCCTTTTACGGTGATTGTTCTCATTACTTTCTTCCGTCCTTTCTGGACTCGTAGTCCTCGTCGATACGCTTTTTCCAATTCGTACCCAGAGGTACGCTGCAACGGACAGCGGAAACCGCTTCGCTCAGGACCTCATAATTGAGCTGCGTTCCCTTGTGGTCAGAGTGATAGTTGACCGCTCGGTCTGCTCCAATGCCGAAATGCTTTGCCGTTTCAACTGCGTCGATATTTGCGCCGAGGAACAGAAACTCCCAGCCGTACTTTTCCTTCTGCCGCTCGATCATTTTCTTGACTGTCTCGCTGTCATAACGGCGGCTTGCATTCTCCATGCCGTCCGTTGTGATGACGAACAGCGTATGTTCAGGGACATCCTCATTTCTTGCGTACTTGTGGACATTCCCAATGTGATGAATTGCTCCGCCGATAGCATCCAGAAGGGCGGTGCAGCCGCGAA
>ENA-OYVV01000388-OYVV01000388.1-human-gut-metagenome-genome-assembly--contig:-NODE-388-length-14580-cov-6.950293_pt1 | contig 14580 bp, 13 predicted proteins | sample MGYA00244164_ERZ653385 | MGnify/ENA primary metagenome ERZ653385 (study PRJEB26926, sample SAMN06165153) | human gut metagenome | biome: ENVO:00009003; feature: ENVO:2100002; material: ENVO:00002003... | reverse complement strand
TCAGCTTGCTGGCGATCTGATACGGACCGTAGCCCTCAATCGTCATGGCAAAGATACGCTTGACCACCTCTGCGGCTTCGGGGTCAACCAACCATTGGTCTCTGGCTTCGTTCCAGAGATAGCCGTAAATGACCGTGCCTGTGAGGTGCTTGCCGGACTTGCCTTTGGACTGGAAAGTGGAACGGATTTTACGACTGGTGTCTCTGGCGTAGTATTCGTTAGTCAACCTCGAATAAAGAATGACGGCTTATGCTTCGATATAACCGACGAAATTGTAGTAAATGTGAATGTCCCGTTCCTCGTGATCGTCCACGGTATAGCGTTCGCTGATCTCAATCTTCTGAATTAACCGCACCAGTGTGGGACGGTCTAATTCTTCAAGCTGGGCGTAATCCTGCATCATGTCCAGCCATGTGTCCACGGAGGATTCGGTTTCCCGGCTGGCGGCAAGTTGCCCGGTCAACTCCTTATGACGCTCCTGTTTTTCCCTGCGTTCGGCTTCATACTGGTTGAGAAGATTCACGCACACGCTCTCCGGGATGCGCCCCAGAACCTTATCCTCATAAGCGGACTGAATCAGCTTATCCAGCTCCGGGAGCCGTTTGCCGATGGCGTTCAGCTCTGCTTGCAGTGTTCGGGTGCGCTCCACGCTGGCGTTCTGTTCCCTCTCTAAAAGCTGCGTCCTCAGCGTCTCACGGCTGTTCTGCGCCCACATTGCCTTGCACCGAATGTCCGTCAAGACAATCTGCGTCAGCACCTTCTGGTTGATGTAGTGGGACGAACAGGCATTTTTGCCGCCCGATGCGTAACGGTTGCAGACATACGCCTTGTATTCCGGCTCTTTCTCGGAAACCTTTTTGCGATAGTCCCGCATATACCGCATGGACGATCCACAATCCATACACCGCAGCAGACCGCCGAACAGGGCAATCGTGCCGCTCTTGCCGCTGCGCCCTCTTGCCGGGTGGTTGTCCATCCTCTGCACAGCGTCCCACGTTTCCTGTGAGATCAGCGGCTCATGGGTGTTCTCAACCTTGATCCATTCGGATTCCGGTTTGCTGACCTGCTTGTGGTTTTTATAGGACACCGTGCCGGTCTTATTCTGCACCATGCGACCGATGTAAACCTCGTTGCGGAGAATGGTCTTGACGGTCACATCGTTCCAGAACGGCGTCTCGCCTCGCAGGTTTTCCCGTCCCTCTGCCATGTAGTAAAAGCTCCTTGGCGCGGGGACTTTTTCCTCGTTGAGCTGCAAGGCGATCTTGCGGAAACCGTAGCCCTGCAAGCGCAGATCGAAGATGTGTCGCACCACGGGAGCAGTCACCGGGTCGATCTCAAGAACGTGCTTGTCCGCCTCGCTTTTCCTGTAACCGAGGGGCGCATAGCAGCCGACATACTTGCCGCTCTTGAAGGTGGACAGCTTCACTGCCTTGATCTTGCTGCTGGTGTCCCGCGCGTAGAGGTCATTGAACATACGCTGTTCGGGAAGGCGAAACGTAAACAGCAAAAAAATCCAGTATTCATGCGTGTTTGCGGCGAGATGGCTCTCGTTTGGATAGCTCTCTTTCGGACGGACGGGAGGCTGAAAATCACAATCACACATCTGTTTTCTGGGAGAATGACGGTCACAGGCGTTCATTCTCCCTTTTGCGTTTCCTGCCGCATTTTACAGGAGGAAACGAACATGGAAGAAGCAAAAGCCCCGGTGAGGCGGGGCGCAAAATCAGCGAAGGAGGCTGCGCCGCTTCCGCAGGAAGAACGGATCGTGAAGCTGCCCCTGACGGCGCTGCACGACTTCCCCAATCACCCCTTCAAGGTGCGGGACGACGAGGCCATGCTGGAAACGGCGGAGAGCATCCGGCAGTACGGCGTACTCGTCCCTGCCATCGTCCGCCCCCGCGAGGACGGCGGATATGAGATCGTGGCGGGACACCGCCGCAAGCATGGCAGCGAGCTGGCGGGGCTTCAAAATCTGCCCTGCATCGTCCGTGAGATGGACGACGACACCGCCACCATCCTCATGGTGGACAGCAACATCCAGCGGGAGAATATCCTGCCCTCTGAACGGGCGCAGGCGTATAAAATGAAGCTGGAGGCTATCCGCCGCAAGGCTGGCAGACCGGCAAAAACAGAGGAAAAGGCGGATGAAAATAATTCGCCGCAAGTTGCGGCGAATTTCCGGGCAGATGACACAGTTGCAAAAGATGCCGGTATCAGTGGCGACACCGTGCGCCGCTACATCCGCCTGACAGAACTTTCCCCGGAGCTTCAGCAGATGGTGGACGAGAAAAAGATCGGCATGACCCCTGCCGTGGAAATCTCCTACCTCAAGCCGGAGGAACAGCAGATGCTACTCACCGCCATCGATAGCGAGCAGGCCACGCCCTCGCTCTCACAGGCGCAGCGGATGAAGAAGCTCTCCCGCGAGGGAAAGCTCAACGACGATTCCATGCTGGACATCATGATGGAGCAGAAAAAGCCGGAGGGGTATAACGTTGTCCTCTCGGCGGACAAGCTCCGCAAATACTTCCCGCGCTCCTATACGCCCCAGCGGATGGAGGAAACCATCCTCAAGCTGCTGGACGCATGGCTGCGCAAGCGCCAGCGGGAGCAGAGCAGATAACCGAATACACCATGACACGACCGGGCAGAGAGCTTTCTTTGCCCGGTTTTGTCATATCCAAAGGACCGAACAGGAGGCAAACCATGTATATCAATACCTTCAAATACAATCCGGAGGACGTTGCCTGCGTCCTCTGCGCCGAATACGTTAAAAAGCTGGGATGCACGGCGCTGTCCTGCCCCTGCCTTGCCGAGCGCATGGAGGCAGGGGTCGTGGGCTACGCGGAGGCCGTGGCGGAACTGTTCCCGCTGCACCCCCGCCTGACGCCGCGCATCCTCCGTCTTGTCGCCGGCTTCCCCGGCTCGCTGTGGCAGGACGAACAGCACAAGCGCCGCTTCACCTCTCTCCGCACCCTGCTGGGCTACCGGAAAAAGCGGGATACGCCGGTATTCCTTGGCGCGCTGTACCTGCTGACCTCCAACAAGGAGATCGGGGACAGGAGCTTCAACTGCTTCACCAAGGGCGGCATCGACTTCCGCTACGCCCGCCGGCGCGGTATTTCCCAGCACGACTACACGCTGCTTATGGGGGCAAAGAGCCTCTACTGCGGCACAGACGAGGTGACGAAGGGCGACCTTGCAGAGCCGCAGATCGTCGGTGACGAAGCATTTCGGCTGCTCATCAACGCCCTGCTCATCGCGCGGTACGGCGAGGACGCCCTTCGGATCGCATCGCAGCAGGGGCAGCGGGAGTTCATAAAGCGCCGCGCGTTCCGGCGCGGCGGCTTCCTCCCTTCTGCGCCGCTGACCGGGAGGTGAGGACGGTGGCCGTTTTTCGGGTAGAAAAGAACCACAACTACACCGTCATGTCAAACTACCACCTGCGGGACACCGCCCTGACCCTCAAGGCCATCGGGCTGCTGTCCAAGATGCTCTCCCTGACCGACGAGTGGGATTATACCACCCGTGGGCTTGCCGCCATCTGCAAGGAGGGCGTGGACGCCATCGGCGCGGCGCTCAAGGAGCTGGAATCGCACGGCTACCTTGTACGCCGCCAGCTCAGGGACAGCCGCGGGCGCATCACCGACACCGAGTACACCATCTACGAATCCCCGCATCCGCCCTTGCCGGATACGGCTTCACCAGATACGGAAAACCCGTATCTGGATACCCCGGATACGGCGGAGCCATATACGGAAAAGCCCGCGCAATTAAATAAAGATAGAAGAAGTAAAGAAAAAGAAATACCAAATGGATTAAGTACGGACATATCAAATCCTGATCCTATCTATCTCCCGGCCCCCTTGCAGGGCGCGGGATATGACAGGATGGGATACGAGGAAGCGCGAGAGATCGTCAAAGATAATATCGAGTACGACATTCTCGTGCAGGACCCGCAGCAGGACAAGGAGCAGCTTGACGAGGTGGTGGATCTCATGGCGGAAACCCTCTGCTCCCGCAGACAGACCATCGTGGTGGCCGGGGACGAGTATCCGGCAGAGATGGTGAAGGAAAAGCTGCTGCGCGTCAACTCCATGCACATCGGCTACGTCTTTGACTGCCTGAAGCAGAACACCACCTACGTCCGCAACATCAAGAAATACCTGCTTGCCTCGCTGTTCAACGCTCCCAGCACCATGGGCAGCTACTATTCCGCCCTCGTCAACCACGATATGTACGGCGACGGGCTGCGGGGCAAGAGCTGAATATGACCGAAAAAGGAGGGATGACCCATGCAGGAGGAAGTGGAAAACAGAGCGGTCACGCTGGTCATCAGCGCAACCAAGCTCACGGCGCGGCTGCTGAAGGCCGCCATTCTCAAATACCTTGCCAGCCGCAAGGAGAAAAAGCTAGCAAAGGCGCGCGCCGCGCCGGAGAAACCCACCGGCAAGCAGACGGTGAAGCAGCTCATCGGGCAGAATCAGGGCGTATCCAACATCGAGATCACCGACAGCAATATCAAATCCTTTGAGCGCGTGGCGCGGAAATACGGCGTGGATTTTGCTCTGAAAAAGGATAAGTCCGGGGATATTCCCAAATACCTTGTGTTCTTCAAGGCCCGCGACGCCGATGCTTTGACGGCGGCCTTCAAGGAGTACACGGCAAAGGAGGTCAGACGCGCCTCCAAGGACCGTCCCTCCGTGCTGGAGCAGCTCCGCGCGCTCAAGGCGAAGCTGCTGACCCTCACGCCGGATAAGTCCCGGAGCAAGGATAAGGGGCTGGAGCTATGAAAACCGTAAACATCAAAAAAGCCATTCTGCCCAATCTGCCGTATGCCTTCATCGCCCTCTACGCCACCAAATTAGGGCAGGCTGCGCGGCTAAGCCCGGGCGCGGACTTTTCAGCAAAGGCGCTGCACATCATGGAGGGCTTCGCCGCCGCGTTCCAATCGGTGCTGCCCAGCTTTCACCCCATCGACCTGTGCGTGGGCGTTGCAGCTGCCCTGCTCATCCGTCTGGCGGTGTACGTTAAGGGAAAGAACGCCAAGAAGTACCGCAAAAATGTAGAATACGGGTCGGCCCGCTGGGGCAATTCCGACGATATACGCCCCTACGTCGATCCCGTGTTTGAAAACAACATCATTCTCACCCAGACGGAGCGGCTGACCATGAACAGCCGACCCAAGGACCCGAAAACGGCGCGAAACAAAAACGTACTGGTGGTAGGCGGCTCCGGCAGCGGCAAAACACGGTTTTTCATCAAACCCAACCTCATGCAGCTTCACAGTTCCTATGTTGTCACCGATCCGAAAGGCAGCATCGTGGTCGAATGTGGAAAATTACTCCAGCGGAACCAGTATAAGATCAAGATACTGAACACGATTAACTTCAAAAAGTCCCACCACTACAACCCCTTCGCGTATCTCCACTCGGAAAAGGACATTCTGAAGCTGGTCACGACCCTCATTGCCAACACGCAGGGGGACGGGAAATCCGGCGATGACTTCTGGCGCAAGGCAGAAACGCTGCTTTACACGGCGCTCATCGGGTATATCTACTACGAAGCGCCGGTGGAGGAGCAGAACTTCGCCACCCTCATCGAGATGATCAACACCATGGAGGTGCGGGAGGACGACGAGGACTTCAAAAATCCCGTCGATCTGATGTTTGAGGAACTGGCAAAACGGGAGCCGCATCACTTCGCCGTGCGCCAATATGCCAAATATCGCTTAGCGGCGGGTAAAACAGCGAAAAGTATTTTAATTAGCTGCGGCGCGCGCCTTGCCCCCTTTGACATTCAGGAGCTTCGGGAGATCACCTCCTATGACGAGCTGGAGTTGGACACGCTGGGCGACCGGAAAACAGCGCTGTTTATCATCATTTCCGACACAGACGACACCTTCAACTTCCTTGCCAGCATGGTCTACACCCAGCTATTCAACCTCCTGTGCGACAAGGCGGACGACGTGTACGGCGGCAGGCTGCCTGTCCATGTGCGCTGCCTCATCGACGAGTGCGCCAACATCGGGCAGATTCCCAAGCTGGAGAAGCTGATGGCCACCATCCGCAGCCGCGAGATCTCCGCCTGCCTTGTTTTGCAGGCACAGAGCCAGCTCAAGGCGCTCTACAAGGACAACTGCGACACCATCATCGGCAACTGCGACAGCTCCGTGTTCCTCGGCGGCAAGGAGCCGACCACATTAAAGGAGTTGTCCGCCGCACTGGGCAAGGAAACCATTGACACCTTCAACACGGGAGAATCCCGTGGGCGCGAGGTTTCCCACAGTCTGAACTATCAGAAGCTCGGCAAGGAGCTGATGAGTCAGGATGAGCTTGCCGTCATGAACGGCGGCAAGTGCATCTTGCAGCTGCGCGGCGTAAGGCCGTTCCTATCCGACAAATACGACATCACAAAACACCCCAACTACAAGTATCTTTCGGACGCGAATCCCAAGAACGCCTTTGACATTGAGAAATTCCTCTCCACAAAGCTCAAGCTGAAGCCGGAGGAGGAATTTGAGGTTTTTGACGCAGGCGCGGCCGCAGGTTCAGAATCCGCCTGATTTGGCGGATTTTTATATATAGATCAGACACCCATTCCGTAAAGGAGGACGCCGACAATGCAGCAGACACACGCGAAACGCAAAGTCGGAGGAAAGCACAACCGAAAATTTGAAAGGAGAAGCCGGAATCGACAGCCGCACACGGCGGCCAGCTCATTCCGGCTTTGCGGTTTCCATCGTAAAAACCATAAAAAAACGATTCCGGCACATAAAATATGGATTTCTTCAATAGCGCAGTCGATGTTTTGCAAACTTTGGTCATCGCCCTTGGCGCAGGTCTCGGAATCTGGGGCGTCATTAACCTGCTGGAAGGATACGGAAACGACAATCCGGGGGCTAAATCGCAGGGCATGAAACAGCTTATGGCGGGCGGCGGTGTGGCGCTCATCGGTATGATTCTCGTGCCGCTGCTCAAAGGGCTGTTCGGTTAATCCCGTCCATGCCGCAATGTAAAACCCTTCGCCCCTGCCCGCCTGACACGGGCGGGGGCGGGAAAGGAGGGCTGACCCATTGGATTTGATATGGGAAAAATTCACCGAATGGCTCAAGGAGCTGCTGGTCGGGGGCATCATGGACAACCTGACCGGCCTCTTTGATAACGTCAACGCCAAGGTCGCGGAGGCGGCGGGACACATCGGCAGCACCCCGCAGGCGTGGAACGCCAGCATTTACAGCATGATCCGCTCTCTCTCGGACAACCTGATACTGCCCATTGCAGGCGTGATTCTCGCCTTTGTGATGACACTGGAGCTGATCCAGCTCATAGCAGACCGAAATAACCTCCACGACATCGACACATGGGTATTCTTTCGCTGGGTATTCAAGACGGCGGCTGCCGTGCTCATCGTGTCCAACACATGGAATATCGTCATGGGCGTATTCGAGGCGGCGCAGAGCGTGGTCAACCGCGCCTCCGGCCTTATCGTGGGCAACACCTCCATCAACCTTGCCGACCATATCGCGGACCTTGAGGCGCGGCTGCTGGAGATGAACGTGTGGACGCTCTTGGGGCTGTGGCTGCAATCCTTCGTGGTGGGCTTCACCATGTGGGCGCTGACCATCTGCATCTTTATCATTATCTACGGCAGAATGATCGAGATATACCTCGTCACCAGCATCGCGCCCATCCCCATGGCCACCATGATGGGCAAGGAATGGGGCGGCATGGGGCAGAATTATCTCCGCTCCCTGTTGGCTTTGGCGTTTCAGGGCTTTCTCATCATCATCTGCATCGCCATCTATGCGGTGCTGGTACAGAATATGCTCATAGACGACAACATTTCCACGGCGATCTGGCTGTGCATGGGCTATACGGTGCTGCTCTGCTTCACCCTGTTCAAAACCAGCAGTCTCGCAAAGTCAATTTTCAACAGTCATTGACGGAGGTAAACCAATATGGCATACGTTCCCGTACCCAAAGACCTGAACGCAGTCAAGACCAAGGTGCTGCTGAACCTGACGAAGCGCCAGCTCGTCTGCTTCGGCGCGGGCGCGGCGCTGGGCGTTCCGCTGTTCTTCCTGCTCAAAGCCCATACCGGCGTCAGCACGGCGGCGATCTGCATGATCCTGCTCATGCTGCCCTTTTTCCTGCTGGCCATGTATGAGAAGAACGGACAGCCCCTTGAAAAGATCGTCCGCAACATCGTGCAGGTCTGCTTCCTGCGCCCCAAGCAGCGCCCTTACGCAACCAATAATTTCTACGCCGTTCTGGAACGGCAGGACAATTTAGACCGGGAGGTGTATCGCATTGTCCACCCGCACAAAACTCACCCGCGCCGAACGCAGGCAGATCGAGGCCGCCATCGCAAGAGCGAAGCGGCAGGATAAGAAACAGAAGTCCGCGCAGGACAGCATCCCGTTTCAGCGGATGTTCCCCGACGGCATCTGCCGCGTGACGGACAGCTACTACACGAAAACCGTCCAGTTTCAGGACATCAACTACCAGCTCAACCAGAACGAGGACAAGACCGCCATCTTTGACGGCTGGTGCGACTTCCTCAACTACTTCGACAGCTCCGTGCGCTTTCAGCTCTCCTTTGTGAATATGTCCGCCAACAAGGACAATTACGCAAGGTACATCACCATCTCGCCGCAGGGCGACGATTTTGACAGCATCCGTCTGGAATATACCCAGATGCTCCAGAACCAGCTTGCCCGCGGCAACAACGGCCTCATCAAGACCAAGTACCTGACCTTCGGCGTGGAGGCGGACGGGCTGAAAGCGGCAAAGCCGAGGCTGGAGCGCATTGAAACGGACATTCTGAACAACTTCAAGCGCCTCGGCGTGGCGGCGGAGCCCATGAACGGCATGGAGCGGCTGCGGCTGCTGCACGGGATGCTGCACATGGACGAGCAGGAGCCGTTCCGCTTCTCGTGGGACTGGCTGGCACCCTCCGGGCTTTCGGTCAAGGACTTCATCGCGCCCAGCTCCTTTGAGTTCCGCACCGGGCGCTCCTTCGGCGTCGGCAGGCGCATCGGCTGCGCCAGCTTCTTGCAGATTTTAGCGCCGGAGCTGAACGACCGGATGCTGGCGGACTTCCTCGACATGGAAAGCTCCCTCATCGTCAGTATGCACGTCCAGTCCGTGGATCAGGTCAAGGCCATCAAGACCATCAAGCGCAAGATCACGGATTTGCAGAAAATGACCATCGAGGAGCAGAAAAAGGCCGTCCGCGCCGGATACGACATGGACATCATCCCCTCGGACCTTGCCACCTACGGCACGGAGGCGAAGAAGCTGCTGCAAGACCTGCAAAGCCGCAACGAGCGTATGTTTTTGCTGACCTTCATCGTGGTCAATACGGCAGGCAGCCGCCAGCAGCTTGACAACAACGTATTTCAGGCGGCCTCCATCGCCCAGAAGTACAACTGCCAGCTTACCCGCCTTGATTTCCGTCAGGAGGAAGGGCTGATGAGCAGCCTCCCCTTGGGGCTGAACCAGATCGAGATACAGCGGGGCTTGACCACCTCAAGCGTCGCTATTTTTATCCCCTTTACCACGCAGGAGCTGTTTCAGGACGGTAAGGAAGCTCTGTACTGCGGGCTGAACGCGCTGTCGAACAACCTCATCATGGTAGATCGCAAGCGTCTCAAGAACCCCAACGGCCTCATCCTTGGTACGCCCGGAAGCGGCAAGAGCTTTGCGGCGAAGCGGGAGATCGCCAACGTGTTCCTCGTTACCGACGATGACATCATCATCTGCGACCCCGAAGCTGAATACGGGCCGCTGGTGGAGCGCCTGCACGGACAGGTCATTAAAATCTCCCCCACAAGCCCGCACTACATCAATCCCATGGACCTGAATCTCAATTACAGCGACGATGAAAACCCGCTGAGCCTGAAATCCGACTTCATCCTCTCCCTGTGCGAGCTGATCGTGGGCGGCAAGGACGGCCTCATGCCGGTGGAAAAGACCATCATCGACCGCTGTGTGCGCATGGTGTACCGGGATTATCTCAGCGACCCTGTGCCGGAGAATATGCCGATTCTGGAGGACTTGTATAACGAGCTGCGGCGGCAGGAGGAAAAGGAGGCGCAGTACATCGCCACGGCTTTGGAAATCTACGTTTCCGGCTCTCTCAACGTGTTCAACCACCGCACCAACATCAACATTGAAAACCGCATTGTCAGCTTCGACATCAAGGAGCTGGGCAAGCAGCTCAAGAAGATCGGGATGCTCATCGTGCAGGACGCGGTGTGGAACCGCGTCACGATTAACCGTGAGCAGCGCAAGTCCACCCGCTACTACATCGACGAAATGCACCTGCTGCTGCGCGAGGAGCAGACCGCCGCGTACACGGTGGAGATATGGAAGCGCTTTCGCAAATGGGGCGGCATCCCCAGCGGCATCACCCAGAACATCAAGGACCTGCTCGCCTCCCGTGAGGTGGAGAATATCTTTGAAAACAGCGATTTCATCCTCATGCTCAATCAGGCCAGCGGCGACCGGCAGATACTCGCCAAGCAGCTCAATATCTCTCCGCACCAGCTCTCGTATGTCACCCACAGCGGTGAAGGCGAAGGGCTGCTTTTTTATGGCAACGTCATCCTGCCCTTCGTGGACCGCTTCCCCCGCGATACGGAGCTTTACAGCATCATGACGACAAAACCTCTGGACAAAAAAGCGGAATAACAGCAGAAAGGACAAACGACATGAAAAACAAACTGATGACCTTTGAAAGCGAAACCTTCGGCAAGGTACGCACCCTGACCATCGGCGGCGAGGCGTGGTTTGTAGCGGCTGATGTGTGCAAGGCGCTGGAGCTTGGGAATCCGAGCATGACGGTTGAACGTCTGGACGATGATGAAAAGGGTATCAGCACTATTGATACCCTTGGGGGGAAACAGCGAATGGCTATCATCAACGAGCCGGGACTGTATTCGCTGGTGCTCAGTTCCCGTAAACCGGAGGCAAAGGCGTTCAAGCGCTGGATTACCCATGAGGTGCTGCCCAATATCCGCAAGCACGGCGTGTATATCACCGACGAGAAGCTCAAACTGTTCGCCGAGCACCCTGAGCTGCTGGACTCACTGATGAAAAGCCTCTACGCCGCCCATGCGGAGAACCTGCGGCACAGGGCGGAGCGCCAAACGCTGCTGCCCAAGGCGGATTACTACGACGCCTTTATGGACGCGGACGGCTGCACCAACCTTCGCACCACGGCAAAGGAACTGAATGTGCCGGAGCGCTGGTTTGCCCGCTTTCTCCAGCAGACCGGCTTTCTCTACCGCAGCCCTGCGGGGAACCTCATGCCCTACGCCATTCCCCGCAACCGCGGGCTGTTCCGCGTGCGGGATTACGTCCGCAACGGTCACAGCGGCGCGTACACCCTCATCACCCCCATGGGCAAGAGCCTGTTCCGGGAGCTGCTCCGCTGCGGCGAGGCCGCTTCCAACTGATTGATTAAACGAATAAGGAGCGTAACACCATGAAAAAGGAAAATCTGTACCTGATCCACGGCGAGGACTACCTGCGCCACATCGAGGAAAAGCTGGAGCTGTTCTGGATGGCGAATGTGCTCATGTGCTACATCAAAGACAGAGCCGACGCGGATAGCTACCTGCGCCTTGCGTATAAAGGCGTCCGCGACTTTGACGAGCGCTGCGGCGAGCTGTTCAGATCTTGGGGTAAGGCGCTCAACTACCTCAAGTCCCGCGACCTTGCAGACCTGTCCGATCTCATCGAAAACGACTTGATCGAGCCGGAATACGCCGGCTACGTCCCTGCGGACAAGCCCTGCTGCCCCGGCGAACGCTGCTGCGAGTACGCCGAGCGCATCGAGCGCGAATACGCCGCAGAGCGTGAGGCGGACGAGGACAATGAGGACGCCGACGTATTTGAGTATGACGGAGAACCGGCCATATCTGAGCTGACCGGCGTGTGCAGGGACATCCTCACGGCTGTCGAGGGGCTTACCACGCTTCTAAGGGATGAGTTCGACTATGCAGACTGACCGCATTTACTGCGGCGACGCCCTGACCGTGCTGAAAACCCTGCCGGACAGCTCCGTAAACTGCTGCATCACCTCGCCGCCCTACTACGCACTGCGGGATTACGGCGTGGACGGGCAGATCGGGCGGGAGGAAACCCCGGCGCTGTATGTAGAGCGCCTGACCGGCATCTTCCGTGAGGTCAGGCGCGTCCTCACGCCGGACGGCACCCTCTGGCTGAACATCGCGGACACCTATGCCGGAAAGGGCAATCAGGGCGAAGCCCTCGACCCCAAGTACCCCAAGGGCAGGACTGGGCAGATCGTTGCCCTCAACGGCAAGGTGGAGGGCTGCAAGGCAAAGGATATGATCGGCATCCCGTGGCTGCTGGCGTTCGCGCTGCGGGCAGACGGCTGGTATCTGCGCTCGGACATCATCTGGCAGAAGGCGAACCCCATGCCGGAGAGCGTTACAGACCGCCCCTCCCGCTGCTATGAGCATATTTTCCTGCTGTCCAAGTCCCGCAGATACTACTACAACGCCGCAGCCGTTGCGGAGCCAATGGCGGAGTCCTCCGTCGCCCGGTACAAGCGCGGACGCTTTGGCGGCAAATATGCAAAGGAGGTCCCCGGGCAGGGTAATGTGCAGGGGCTGAACCGGACGCGCAGCGGCGGATATTACGACAATGCACAGATCCCGCAGCTTCGCAACAAGCGGGACGTGTGGCAGATCAACACCGTGCCGTACCGGGGCGGGCATTTTGCCGCCTACCCGCCCAAGCTGGCGGAAACCTGCCTGCTGGCGGGCTGCCCGCCGGAGGGCGTCGTGCTCGACCCCTTCCTCGGCTCCGGCACCACGGCGGCGGTGGCAAGGCAGCTTGGCCGGCACTACATCGGCATCGAGCTGAACCCGGACTACTGCAAGCTGGCACAGAAACGGATCGAAGGAGGTGAAGCCCATGAGCAAACGCTCGCCCCGGCTGCTGTTCACGCAGGAGGAGCGGACAGCGCCGGAACTGAAAAAGGCCGTCAAAAAAGCGGATAAAGCCTATCAAAAGCTGAAAAAGACCGAGGCGAAGATACCCAAGAAAACCGTAAAGCGGAAGCAGCGCACGGTAGACCCGCAGACCGGCAGGGTGACAACGCGCCTTTCCTTTGAGGAGGTGGACAAGAAGCGGCCGCCCTCCAAGCTCACCCATGCGGTGCGTGACGCGCCCGGAGCGGCCGCCTTGTCCGCCGTACACCGTGAGATTCGGGAGCATGAGCAGGACAATGTGGGTGTGGAGAGCGCCCACGGCGTGGAGCAGGCGGCGGAGCGCGCCGTGCGCCTTGCACAGCACGCCCACCGCTCTCACAAGGAGAAGCCATACCGCGACGCGGACCGGGCCGAGGTCAAGGCAGACCGCGCCAACCTCCGTGCGCTAGATAAGACGGCGCAGCACCACGACCCGGAGCTGTCCTCCAACCCCTATTCCCGCTGGCAGCAGAGGCGGGCCATCAAGAAGGAATACGCCGCCGCAAAATCAGCGGGGCGCGGCGCGGGAAACACCGTCCGCGCCTCCGAAACGGCGGTAAAGGGCGCGAGGAAGGCCGGCGAGGGGGCAAAGAAAGCCGGTGAGTTCATTCAGCAGCACAAGAAAGCCTTCCTCATTGCCGGCGGCATCGCCGCCATGCTGGTCCTTATCCTCTGCACCGTTTCCTCCTGCTCCATGCTGATTCAGGGCGGGGCAACCGGCGTGAACGTGTCCACCTACCCATCCGAGGACGCGGATATGCTGGCGGCAGAGGCCGCTTACTGCGCCATGGAGGACGAGCTGCGGGACTATCTGGACAATTACGAAAGCGCCCACGATTACGATGAATACCGCTATGAGCTGGATGACATCGAGCACGACCCCTATGTGCTGATCTCCGCCGTCACCGCCCTTATGGGCAGGGAGTGGACGCTTTCCGAGGTAGGCGGCATACTCGATATGCTGTTTGAAAAGCAGTATATCTTGACGGAAACCGTCGCCACGGAAACCAGATACCGCGCCGAAACGCGCACCGGCTACTATACAGATGCGGAGGGCAATCTGCACAGCTATGAATACACCGTGCAGGTGCCGTACACCTACTACATCTGCACCGTAAAGCTGGAAAACTTCAACCTCTCCCATGTGCCGGTCTATATCATGTCGCAGGATCAGCTCTCCCTTTACGCCATGTATATGGCGACGCTGGGCAACCGCCCGGACCTGTTCGGCGGCTCGGAGTACATCGGCAAATATTACGTCACCAAGTACGAGAAATACGAGATACCCCCGGAGGCGCTGGAGGACGAGCAGTTCGCCGCCATCATCAAGGAGGCGGAGAAGTATCTCGGCTACCCCTACGTCTGGGGCGGCAGCACGCCCGCCACCTCCTTCGACTGCTCCGGCTTCGTCAGCTACGTCTACAACAACTGCGGCGTGGGCTGGAACTTCGGGCGGCTGGGCGCTTCGGGGCTGCTGGGCGTCTGCACAAGGGTGTCCGCCGCCAACCTGCGCCCCGGCGATCTGGTGTTCTTCCAAGGCACCTACGACCTGTCTCTTATACACATCTCCG
>ENA-OYVV01000385-OYVV01000385.1-human-gut-metagenome-genome-assembly--contig:-NODE-385-length-14648-cov-23.211814_pt1 | contig 14648 bp, 16 predicted proteins | sample MGYA00244164_ERZ653385 | MGnify/ENA primary metagenome ERZ653385 (study PRJEB26926, sample SAMN06165153) | human gut metagenome | biome: ENVO:00009003; feature: ENVO:2100002; material: ENVO:00002003... | reverse complement strand
GAACGCGGTTCTTCCGCCGTGTAGATGTTTTCCCGCTCCAGTGTGAAGCGATAGCCGCAAACGCGGCATTCTGTCTTTTTCTTGTTGAACATAATTGAATAGCTCCTTTCGTGTGATTTAATATTTACCGTAGACGCGGACGGCGGTTTTTCCGCCATGCGTCGCCGCCGATACGATAGCCGAAGGCATAAAGGAAACGCGCAAGAAGTCCCGTGCGGCGCGCTTCGCAAGCCGCCATGTAATCAACTTCGCGTTCGGCTCTTCCGCCGCCGTGTCGTCGATCGGATATTCGCAAATAAGCACGGTGTTTCCGAACGGGCGACGCGCCGGACGTTCCTTCATAAACTCTTTGTTGCCTTCCTTGCACTTGATAATTTCAAGCGCCTTCGGGAACTGCCAGCCGCTTTTGTTGTCCTTCATGTGTGCCGCTCCTTTCAATCTGTGTACGGGCTTTCAAGCGTCCAGCCGAAGCAATCCGTACTTTTCCATTCTGCCGTGAAGTGATTGCGCCGCCCGTCGCCCGTGAAGAAGCAGTATTCCGCCGGAAGCACCCGCCCGACGTTTTCTTCGCCGTCCCGCTCCGCGCGGTATCGTGTCAGCACGTCCGCCGCAAGAAGGGCGAATTCCTCTTTCACGGGATATTCGGGATCGTAGCCGCTGAACTGATAGGGCGCTTCGATAACCTCCAGCACCGTGTCGGGGAAGCGCGGATCGTCAACGCGGTTCAGAACGCACCATACAACCGCCGCTTGCTCCGTCGTAGAAGGAACGATCCCCGCTTCGCCGTAGATCAGCTTTGCAAGGGCTTCAACCTCCGCCGCGTTCGGCACATATCCCGCCACCGTCCCGCTCGAAGGAAGAAGAACGGCGGTCGGCTGGTGTACCTCTTCAAGCGTTCCGGTGGTCGTATCCTTCGGCTTGTCCGCCGCACCGCTCCCGCTCCACGGCATAAGCGCCGCAAGAAGGGCGGCGACGGTCAGCAACGCAACCGTAAGGGCGACGCGACGGCGAAGCATTGCCCGCCGCCGTCGTTGTGCCTGTATCCGCCGGGGCTTGTGTGCGCTGGCTGTCTGCTCGACTATGTAACCGCAAGGCACTTCGCAAATAAACTTCCCGTCCGCGTCTTGCAGTACGGCAAGCGCCCCGCGCGCCCGATCCGCCGTCATTGTTCCACCTCCGCCGCCGGAAGAGAAAGCCACCATTCCGGATTGTTCCGGAACTGCTCATTCGCGCAAGCGTCGCAATTCTCCGCCGTGCAGGAAGAGCAATAACGCTTCTGAAAAGCCGCGTCCCACGGCGCTTCAATGCAAGGAAGGGAACGAAGGAAGCCCGCCAGCGTGGGCTTGTCCTTCGTGATAGCGTCAAACGCTGTTCTTCTGTCGCTCATGGTGAATAGCTCCTTTCCCGCGTCAAAATGCGACGCGTATAATCTGCTTGCGGTCTGCTGTGCGATCAAGCGGGAAAAGCCCCCACGTCCCGTCGTCCCGCTTCTTGCAGTTTTCGGGGATATGTCCGCGAAAGCCGCCTTGCGTACCCAGCACGTTTCCGGAAGTCGTTACAATCCGGAATGCGCCCGAAACGCTGTCTTGAACCCACTTCGCCGCAACGCGCGTTCCGTCAAAAAGGCGAACGGCGCAAACGCTGTATAACTGCGTGTCGGTTTCGCTGTGGCGGAAAAGCGCCTTGAATGCGTTTTCGGCGTGAACCTCGACTTTTCCGGAAAGCTCGTAATCTCTGAAATAGCTATCGAAGATCACATACTGAACGCGCGCGTCCCACGTTGCGCATTTCATCGGAAGCGGAAGCGCTCTGTATTCTTCCGCCGTCATTGCAGGATAGAAGCCCCGCTTTCCCTCGAAGCGCGCGTCGCCAGCTTCCGGCAAGAACCCCGCGTAAAGCTCGTTGTTAAACTGTGTCATATTGAATAGCTCCTTTCGTATTTCAGCAATTCGCGCCGCGTCGGTTTCCTCTGCGTCGGAAATTCTCTTGCACCGTCGCTTGTGCAAGATCGGCGCTGTACTTCGGGCGGGCGTAGCCGTCAAACTCTCCCGTATAGCCACGCTTCAACTCTTCGTAGATAGCGGCGGCGCTCCTTTTCAGACGGGCGGCAATGTCAACAACGCGTTCACCCTCTGCATACATTCTTTCGATCTCGCGGCGCTGTTCCAGCGTCAAATAACTGTATCCGTTCAATGTTTTAACCTCCTTCCGCCTGCCTTCGGATAAAAAAATAATGCAGGAAAAACCGTAACGGTTTCTTCTGCATTTAATGATACTCTCAACAATTTATTAGATAATATATAAAATTGTTTGATTTTTGGTGGCAAAAGGTGTATAATAACTAAGATAGGAGGATTGTGCCTTGGGAAAGAAGCTATTTACGAAGAGAAACATCTCAAAGTCCAAGACTGAGCTTTTAGACGTTCCAGAGCTGTTGGTTCTGGACGAAGGCAGCGATGACACCCATTTGGAAACTATCCACCGTCGCTATTTTCAGAATGAGAAGCTGGCCTGCCCTGCTTGCCACTCCACTAAAACACGGTGTTCAAAAGTGGTTGGCCGTAAGTTTAAAGATGTTCTCTGGCTTGATAAAGATCATAAAGAGTTTCAAATCATTGATCTGAATTTTCATCAGAGGTATCTACGTTGCGATGAATGCGGAAAAAGCGTGTTCCCGGAAACAACGGAGTTTAGCGACAAGGGTTGTAGGTACACAAATCGGCTTTCCGATGCATTGGCCGATGGTACTTTTCAATATTCATATAAGAAGGTCTGCCAACACTTTGGTGTTCCTGCCTCAACCGCCTCCGTAGGGGAAATCATGAGACGAAGGATTCAATATCGAGAATCATTGCTACCGCCGATTAGGACACCACATACACTGAGCATAGTAGAAACGATCTTCTTCGGAGAGTATTTTCCTGCCGTTCTGGGCATCTGGGATAACGAGGTTTATTGTTTGGATATCCTCAAGGATTCTTCCGAAGAATCTTGTGGAGCATTCCTGAAGCGGCTGGATGCCAGCCAGGTGGAAACTGTATATGTTGATCCGGTAGACAGTCTGTATAACGCTGCAAACCAATATTTTCCGATGGCGACCATTGTTGTAACCGATGAGGCAGTACAGCGATATGCCAGAAATGCCATGCTGGATATCATACAGACAGATGGAAAGCGCTTTCCGGTGGTACATAAAGACAGACGGCTTACCGTTTTACGAAAGAACGTAGACAATAAATATACCCTCACCAAAATTGATGAGGGTATGGAAAGCAGGCCAAGACTTAAAAAAGCATACGAGCACCACCAAAGGCTCATGGAGTTGTTAGATACCGAGTGGACAATGGAAAAACTTCATGCGTGGGCTAATCAAATGCCGGATGATATTTCGGAATTTGATATGGTGTTAGATATCATCGATGTGTATGAAAACCAGCTGCTTCAATTTTTAGAGCTGTCAGAGCAACCACCGAACAATTATCAATATGCGGTGCAAGGGCTTTGCGATGCAATTAAAGCAATGCCGCATTGCATTTTTGATGTGCTGCGTGGCCGATGTATGTTTTCTATACCACACGATACTGTGGAAGAGAACGGAACGCTACAGCGTTACGGAATTCGGACAAGCAGGCTAATAGAAAAAATTAACGAAATCTCAGACAATATCAGGGAGGAACGTGAATATGGATACGAATGAAAAGATAAAGGTAGTGGGGATCAATATCCAAGAGAAAGCTTCCCTTATATGGAATGTGGCGAACAGCCTGTTTGGCGCGTATAAGCCACATGAATATGGATTGGTCATCCTGCCAATGGTCGTGATCAAGCGCTTTCATGACTGCTTATTGCCGTATCATGATAAAATTTTAGAAACTTATGAAAAAGTAAAACACTTAGCTGTAAAAGATGGTTTCCTTCGCACTGCGGCTGGTGGATACAAGTTCTATAATACCAGTCCGTATACGTTCGATAAATTGAAAGCTGATCCAGAAAATATCAAAGCGAACTTCGAGTCTTATATTAACGGCTTCTCAGATAATGTTATTGATATTCTGGCGAACATGGGTTTTTTTACGCAGATTGAGCGCATGGCGGATGCCGGTGTGCTGTATCAGGTTATCAGTGACTTCACAGCAGATAATGCTGATATGAGCCCAGAAAAAATCTCTGCCATTGATATGGGCTATGTGTTTGAGAACCTCGTCCAGCGTTTTTCTGAGAGTTACGATGAGGAGGCTGGAGCTCACTTCACCAGCCGCGACATTATTTATCTGATGTGTGATCTTTTGACCATGAATGCAGATTTTTCAGATGAAAATGCGCCTGCCAAGACTGTGTACGATATGGCAATGGGCACCAGCCAGATGCTCACCTGTATGGAGGAGCGTATCCATGCATTGGACAAAGAAGCAGAAATCATATGCTATGGACAGGAGATAAATCCATTCACTTTCGGTATTGCAAAGGCAGATATGTTGATCCGTGGCGGCGATCCGGAGAACATGCAATTTGGTAACACTCTTAATGCGGATAAATTCAGTGGTTACACCTTCGACTATATCATTTCCAATCCGCCCTTTGGTATCGACTGGAAGCGCGAGGCTGCAGATATTGAAGCGGAACATAAAAAAGGTGATGCCGGGCGCTTTGGCGTTGGTCTGCCGCAGAAGTCAGATGGCCAAATGCTCTTCCTGCTGAACGGAATTGCAAAGTTGAAAGATACCGGTAGGATGGCTATCATTCAGAACGGCTCGTCACTGTTCACAGGTGATGCTGGGAGTGGACCGAGCGAAATCCGCCGCTATATCATAGAAAATGACTGGCTGGATGCCATTGTGCAGCTTCCGAATGATAGCTTTTATAATACGGGCATAGCAACTTATATTTGGATCATTACAAAAGATAAACCGGAAACTCATAGAGAAAAAATCTTACTGATCGATGCAAGCCAGTGTTATGAAACCCGTAGACGTCCTATTGGCAATAAGCGAGTAGACATCAATGAGATATGCAGGGATCTTATCATAAAGGCATACGGTGAATATAGAAGCGCGATATATACAAAAACGTTAGAAGATAAAAAGACGGTGCTGACATGCAAGAGCAAGGTGATGGATGCTATTTCGCTCGGATACAACAAAATAACTATTGAGAGTCCGATGTTGGACGAAGGTGGTAATCCTGTTCTGGTAAAAGGAAAGCCAGTTGCAGACACCTCCAAGCGCGATACCGAGAATGTTCCGCTTGATGAGGATGTGGATGCTTATTTCGAACGAGAAGTGCTGCCTTACCGTCCCGGTGCGTGGGTAGACAAATCCAAGACTAAAATAGGTTATGAGATTCCGTTCACCCGTACTTTTTATGAATATTCTGAACTGGAACCGGCAGCTGACATTGCAAAACGTATTCAGGCCCGTGAGCGTGTTTTTATGGAGAAGCTTCGGACCTTATTCGGAAACGGTGGTGGTGCAGATGAACGAGATTAATTCTTACACTGAAATGAAGGACAGCGGAATACAGTGGATCGGCAGTGTACCATCACACTGGCGTATCCATACCCTTTATCAACTGGTAACAGAGGTTAAGAATAAGAACAGCGATTTGCGTGAGAAGAATCTATTATCACTTAGCTATGGAAAAATAAAGCGAAAGGATATCGATTCTCCGGATGGCCTCCTGCCTGCTTCATTTGATGGATACAACATCATTGAGGCCGGTGATATTGTGCTCCGCTTGACTGACCTTCAGAACGATCACACGAGTCTTCGCGTCGGATTGGCTACAGAACGTGGAATAATCACTTCTGCATACACGACGCTTCGACCGATAGATGAACAGACTTCCAAGTATCTGTATTATTTACTGCATGCTTTTGATTTAAAAAAAGGTTTTTATGGTTTGGGCTCAGGAGTTCGTCAAGGATTGAATTATAATGAAGTGAAAGAACTGAAAGTAATTCTTCCAACAAATGCCGAGCAAGAAACTATTGCTAAGTTTCTTGATAATCTTTGTTGTCATATAGATTCTGCAATTACCGAGGCGAAAAACAGCATTGAGGATTATAAGCAATGGAAGGCGTCAGAAATTTTTGAGGCGGTAACAAAATGGGACACCACTACACAAGTAAGGGATAGTGGAATTGAATGGCTTGGTCAAATAAATGAAACCTGGAGTTTGATGCCAATCAAACAGATCGTCATAAAAAGAGATGGAGGTGCTTGGGGAAATGAGCCAGACGGTACCGATCATGACAGAATTTGTATGCGTATAGCTGATTTTTCGTTTGAGCAGGGCAGATTTAAAAAACAAGATGAATCACTATATACAAAACGAAATTATTCTTCAGCTCAAATCGATAAACTTACTTTGGAGTATGGGGATATTTTAGTTGAGAAATCTGGCGGTGGCGAAAAAACGCCGGTAGGTAGAGCGGTTTTATATGATTTGGAGTACGACGCATTATACGCTAACTTTATGGACCGCATTAAGATCGATAATAATATAGCATTGCCTGAATATGTGTCTTACTTTTGGCGTGCAATGTATTATAGGACAGTAACAACAGCTTACATTAAACAAACAACAGGTATTCAAAATTTGAATATATCTGCTCTATTGGAGAAGGAATCTATTCCCATACCACCGATTAAAACGCAAAAAAATATTGTATCTCACCTTGATTCCTTGTGTTTAAGGATCGATGAAATCATTAATGATAAGCAAGCTTTAGTAGCAGATCTTGAACAATATAAACGTTCTATGATTTGCGAGATTGTAACTGGTAAAAGAAAGGTGGTATGACTATGAACGAGACAGAAAAACGATTTGAGGAATTCATAGAGTCTTACCTCATTTCAGATGAAGGCGGTTGGACCAAGGCAACAGATGCCGGATACTGCAGCGATGAAAGCAAGGACATGTTCTTGGATATCGTTACCTTGACTGATTTTGTTAAAAGCACCCAGCCGATGGCATGGAAGCGTTTTGAGCGGATGTGCACAATCAGCCCGATCCGGCAGTTCTATAAGGCATTTGAGAATGCAGTCACACAGGATGGCTTGATTTCAGTTCTGCGACATGGTTTCAAGCATCGCGGTATCAATTTCCGCGTCTGCTATTTTAAGCCGGAGTCCGAGCTGAATGAAGTGGCCGTTTCCAACTATAAAAAGAACATCTGCCAGTGCATCCGTCAGTGGCATTATTCCAAGCGGAACAATAACACGGTGGATATGATGCTGGCGGTTAATGGCATCCCAGTGATAGCCATAGAACTGAAGAATCAGTTAACTGGCCAATCAGTGGATGATGCGATGCGCCAGTGGCAATATGACCGAAATCCCAACGAGCCTGCATTCGGATTTAATAAGCGTATACTCGCATACTTTGCTTGCGATCTTTACAATGTATATATGACCACGCGCTTGAATGGCCCGGAGACCACATTTCTGCCTTTCAATCAGGGAAGCGCTGGAGCGGGCAATGATGGCGGCGCAGGTAATCCCCAAAATGATGATGGCAGCTATGTTACCTCATACTTCTGGGAACAGGTTCTTCAAAAGGATAGCCTGTTGGACATTCTCCAGAAATTCATTAACTACGAGAAGACAGAAAGTAAAGAGACACTGCCTGATGGCTCCACGAAAAAAACTGTTAGCAGCAAGGTTATCTTCCCTCGTTATCACCAGTTAGATGTGGTACGTAAACTTGTGGCCCATGTCAGAGAAAACGGTGCAGGCCACAACTATCTCATCCAACATAGTGCTGGCTCCGGAAAATCCAATTCTATCGCATGGACTGCTTACCGCATGGCCAGCTTGCATGATGAGAACAATGATGCCATTTTCAACAGTGTCATTATCATAACGGATCGCCGGGTGCTGGATCAGCAGCTGCAGGCAACTATTTCCAGCTTTGACCACACTCTTGGCAGCGTCGTTACGATTGATGAAAAGAAAAACTCTGGCGCTTTGCGCGATGCCATCAATGACGGAAAACGTATCATCGTGACTACTCTTCAAAAATTCCCAGTTATATATAACGAGGTTAATTCCGCGGTCGGAAAACGCTACGCTGTCATTGTTGACGAGGCTCATAGTAGTCAGACCGGTCAGAGTGCCTTGAAGCTGAAAGCGGCACTGGCAGATGTGAGCGATGCCCTCGCAGAGTATGCAGAACTTGAGGAAAAAGCTATCGAGGAAGTCGAAGCAAATGACATTCTTGTTCAGGAGATGCTCAGTCAGGGTAAGCATAGTAACATGAGCTTTTTTGCCTTTACCGCTACACCAAAAGGCAAGACACTGGAAATCTTCGGTGAAGCTCATCCAGATGGCTCCTTCCACCCTTTCCATATTTATTCCATGCGTCAGGCTATTGAAGAAGGATTTATTCTGGATGTTCTGGCAAACTACACTACCTATAAAATGTGCTATCAGATTGCCAAGAACGTGCCAGATAATCCGGATGTCCCGACATCTAAGGCAGTCCGTACTATTCGTCGGTATGAGGAACTGCATCCACATAACCTACAGCAGAAGGCAGCTATCATTGTTGAGACCTTCCGCGATGTTACCAAAAAGAAAATCGGCGGCCGAGGCAAGATGATGGTGGTCACCGCATCCAGATTAGCAGCAGTGCGTTATTACCATGAAATCAAGAGATACCTTGAGGCCAACAACTATGATGACATCGAAATTATGATCGCATTTAGCGGCAGCCTGAAGGATCCTGATGATCCGTCTGGTGTCGAGTATTCCGAGAGCTCCATGAATGTGGACAGAAACGGGAATCGTGTGAAGGAAAGCCAGACCAAGGCGGTGTTCCACGAGGAGGGTAATATCCTGATTGTTGCAGAAAAATACCAGACAGGTTTTGATGAGCCTCTTCTGCACACCATGATCGTGGATAAGGAGCTCCGAGATGTGAAAGCCGTTCAGACTCTTAGCCGTGTTAACCGAATCTATCCTGGCAAAGTGGACACCTATATTCTCGACTTCGTTAATCCAGTAGAGCGCATCCGGGAGGCTTTCCAGCAGTTTTATCAGGAGACAAGCCTTGAAGAGGAAATCAATTTTGATCTAATCTATACCACCCAGAAAACGCTGCGTGGCTTTAGCGTTTACACAGATGAGGATATTGAAGAGGTTTCTGGTATTTACTTTGATCCAGATGTCCGCAAGGCAAATGTGACACAGGGCAAGATTTCTAATGCACTGAAACCTGTAGCAGATAAGTATAATGGCCTGAGTCAGGAGCAGCGCTATCAGTTCCGGCGCGAGGTGCGCGCTCTGGTAAAATGGTATAACTACATTTCTCAAATTACTCGCATGTTTGATAAGGAACTGCATAAGGAATATATTTTTTGCTCCTATCTGGCAAAGTTACTGCCTCCTGATCCTGTGCAGCCGTTTGATCTTGATAACCGGGTGAAGCTTGAATATTACCGGCTCGAAAAAACCTATGAAGGTGCTATCGAGCTTGAAAGTCAACCAGGATCATGGAAACCAACACAGCCGAAGCGGGCCGGTGGACAGAAAGATCGCCTGAGCCCACTGGATGAGATTATACAGCGCATCAACGAGGAGTTCTTCGGAGAGTTTACAGATGCGGACCGCGTCATGGTGGATACGCTATACCAGAAGATGCGCAAGGATGCCAAAACAAAGAAGGCTGCAAAAACAGATGATCGTCAGGTATACGAGCGCAGCATCTTCCCCAGCATCTTTGATTCAACTGCACAGGAAGCCTATATGGAAAACACGGAAGCCTATGAGCAGCTTTTCCTTGACGCAGATAAATATCAAGCTGTTATGCGGGCTCTGGCAGATAGGTTGTACAGAGAATTACACGATGGTAAATAATACGGAAGCGAGGTAAGCACTGATGAGCAACACAAATCAATTTGATTGGGTAGATTTCTATAAAGAGTTGGCCAGCAAGTTATTAAATTATAAAAATAATCGGCAGGGGTTGGTCGATAAAGTTCGAAGAATTTATGAGTCTACCGGCATTAATCTTCCTACGCTCGAAAAAGACAATCAGATAGTGGACATAGATCCGTTCACAGTGTTTGGCCTCTTCAACAAGAGCTCTATGAAGGAATTGAATCGAGTTAAGATCATCTCTGCCGTGGCTGATCTGTTTGGTGTTGTCACTCCGGTGCCGACCTCTTATGTAATACACTAGCTGATCTTATATCAGTTCAGTCAGACCTTATAGGTGCATTTAGTCTGATATTTTATAGTTCGCTGTAGGACGCGGTGTTTAAGACCTTGGGTGCGGAATAAAGCAGGAGGAATGTATGAACAAGATAACAGCAATAACACGACGTGACATATTTGACCTTCTTGAGATTGGGGTAGTTGAAGAAGAATCTGAATCAAAGTATTCTTATTTTTCGATGCGTGAAGAAGAAGTTGATTTATTAGGAAGGTTGTTTGACCTTGACTCTTTACCGTCTACGGATAGCAGATTTAAAAACGCCCGTGGTGATATTTGGCAGCACACTGTCAACAACAATGATTGGGATGGTATGTGGGTCAAGGAGGACAGCAGATTTTTAAGGGGTTGTAGCGACGAAACATTATTAAATTTTCTTGCGGAGCTATTTCACCCTGTTGTGAGGAACGATAAACTTCCGTGGCAAAAATTGCTTGAAGCAATAAATGAACTGCTCAAAGCTGATGGCTTTGAGTTAGTAGAAACAAAGAAAATATCAGGACGTTCAGTCTATGGATGGCGTCAACTTGGAGATTGGAATAAAGTCTCTCAGGTGCAAGCCGATGAATTGGCAGAAACATTCGGCACTGACTACATAAGAATTCAAATCGATATTATGATGGGACAGGTAGAATCCGCTCCGCATATCGCAATTGGTAAAGCAAAAGAACTGCTCGAAACTACGTGTAAGCAGGTTCTTGATGAGCGCAGGATCCAGTATGATAAAGATTTGGATTTCAATCAGCTTGTGAAGAAAGCTAGAGAAGCGGTCGGGCTAACCCCTGATAGTGTCTCAGATGATTCTCCCGCCAAGTCTATAGCAGGGAGAATCCTTGGTAATCTGGGTCAAATTGCGCACGGGATGTCTGAGTTGCGAAACCTCTATGGTGATGGGCATGGGAAATCAGCAAACTTTATTTCTCTACCACCGCGATATGCGCGGTTGGCGGTTGGAACTGCAACTGCGGCTGCCCGATTCATCTGGGAAACGCATATTGAAACACTATCTAAGTAGCGTGAATGCGTAACCCTCGCAAACGATTTATACCCGCGCTTGTGATTATTAACCAGTTCTTGCGATTACCGGAAAATAGTTCATTGGTCAAAATTATCTAACTTTGCCAGTAGGATCAACGGTAATTGAGCGTATTTTGACCTATTCCCGCGAACGAACAAAAACTGTTGACCTGTTCCTGCGAACAGATAGTTCCCATTAAATCCACCATTGACCTATTCCCGCGAACGGACAAAACGAAAAATACATACCCGACATCAATCTGATGCTATCGTTCCATGTTGAGTGCGTGGTATTGTTGTCAAAAGCACAGAACTGAATACCGAAAAAGGCTTGAAAACAAGGCATTTCCGAGAGTTGGGAGTGTGTTTCTTATCTGCTCTTTTGGATAACAAATGCCCCTTGCCTTGTAATAAAAACAAGGGTTGAGTTGACAGGTTGAAAATGGGCAAGGTTGAGTTGATAAGATGATTTTGTAATAGGTCGAGTGGATAAGACGATTATCTTGCGACAAGGAGGAATAGTACTGTGATAAACTTAGGAAAATTAAAAGAAATAAAAGACTTACGAAAGGTCTGGCCGCATGAAGCATTGGACTTTACTCCTTGGCTTGCGGAAGACGATAATCTTACCCTGTTGGCAGATGCCGTTGGATTGGAGATAACCGTTGATGAGACGGAGTCCAGTGTTGGTGACTTCAATGTGGATATCTACGCAACAGAAACCGGAACGGACAGAAAAATTATCATTGAGAATCTGTGATGGGAACATACTCGGCTCTGCCAATATCGTGAAGATGCGCGTGTTCGGGGCCGATGCCTGGATAGACTTACATGAAGGTCTTTCTGCCCTGGGATCTGTTGATTCAGAGGACTATACGGAGATACTGTTTGACTATGCTACCTTTAGCGGTGATGTAGTAGCTGTTGAAAACGGCAGATACGGTATAGAGGTCGTCAGCGTCATCAATGCAACGACATCCAATTTGAACACAGGCGATGGAACAACTCTTGAGACATACTATCTGTACTCCGTGCTGGAATATGAGGACGGCGGATGGAAGGTTGGCGATGAAAGGCTATCATAGCCGTTCATGGCGCAGGTACAGGGCAGCGGCTCGAACCAGGTGAAGCAGCTATACTCATACGACGCAAACGGCGATGTAATCAGCGTCAATTACAACGGCACAGAGTATTTCTACCTCCGCAACGGCCAAAATGACGTAGCCGGCCTTATGGACGGCAGCGGCACGAAGGTGGTAGAATATACCTACGATGCGTGGGGCAAACTCATCTCCGCCACCGGCACCTTGGCAACTTCACTGGGCGCAGACAATCCCTTCCGTTACAGAGGCTACTATTACGACACCGAAACCGGGCTGTACTACCTGATGACACGGTACTACGACCCTGAGGTTTGCAGGTTTATTTCCGCGGATGTTTACATGACCACCGGGCAGGGTGTGCTTGGCGGCAATATGTGGGCGTATTGCCTGAATAACCCGGTTCTTTATTCCGATACGTTCGGGGAAAGCGTTACGGTTTGCATCCTTGGCGTAACATTTACCCTCGTTGAACTGCTTGTTATTGGTGTAGCGGTTGCGGTCGTAGCGGATATACTGATAAACGGGGAAGAAGCGCTGGTGATAAAGGCTGCAGAAGGGGTAGCTGGAGCAGTTGAAGCCATTGCGCAGATATGGCAGGTTGTAGAGACTGTAGTAACTCATCCTTTCAGTATAGGGTCAGGGATCACCATTGGTTCGGGTATCTCTGTTGTTCAATCAGGAAAGAAAGCTCGTGATGCTGGGAAAAATGGACAACATGGCGATAATGGCAGAGCCGAAACAAAAGCGAAGAAGCAAGTTGATAAGCTGGCGGAAAAACTAAAGAATACAAAGGGAAAAACTGAAAAAGGCAAAATCAAAAAGAAAATCCAGCGCATCAACGAGGCCGCAAAACGAGCAAGACGTGGTGAAAATCATTCGCAAGCAGAAAAGAGGTAACAGATATGGATGCTATATTTGGAACTGGTATAAATGGTATTTACTTTGGAATGAATGAGAAAGATATTGTGGGGATTTTAGGAGCTCCTACAAAACGGCATTTCAACAACGATGAATGCCTTTTATACCTTGAGTATTACTCTATTTCGACAAAATTCAAATTTGACGAGGATGAAGATTTCAAGTTGACAAACATAGAGACATCCAACAAGGAAGCTTCGATATTTTATAAAAAAATAATCGGACGCGAAAAAAAAGAGGTGGTTGAATTACTCAATAGCAAGGGGTATACGAACTTTGAGTGGGAAGATTATGAATATTTTGACGAACTATACTGCGATGAATTATCTCTCTGGATAACTTTTGAATACGACAAAGTAACGGGATTTGAATTTTTTCCCTTTATTGATGACAATGATGATGGATTTCTATGGCCAGCACTACCTCAAAGATAAAAATGATTTCCCGGATCAAGCGGGGCGCGCATGCGCCCCGCTTTCATTTTCTGCCAAACTTCCGCGACCTACACGGACGTGGGGAGCTTCACTGCCTCCATGACGGACGCACGGGGGAAGTCGGTAAGCTATGGGTACGACATGAACAAGGGCCTGCGCACAACGGTGACCGATGCGAAAAACAATACTTCCACCTATTCTTACGATTCCATGAACCGGCTTTCCGGGCTGACGCAGGGCGAAGCGGCGGTGGGCTATACCTACACCAACGACGACCTGACGGAGATCTCCCACAACGGCTTCACCTACGGCATGACCTACGACCTGTTCGGACACACGCTTGCCACGAAGGTGAATTCCACCGTGCTTTCAGAGAACACCTACGACAACAGCCGCAGCCTGCTGACGCGGACGGAATACGGCAACGGGCTCACGATCAGCTATACATACGATGTGCTGGACCGTGTGACGGAAGTGAAGTTTCGGTGTAGTTGTACTAAGCTGGTTTAGAGCGTGATATACTCATGCTCTCAGCCAAGTAATAGTATTTATGGGGGAGTATGAGGGGGGCGGCAGATTATCCCGATTCGCAGTATGGAAAAAGTGAAGAAATGGTTGAAAAAGGGCAGACTTATCCCATGAATTTGGGGGATGGGAATGTAATTGAAAACAAATTGAAAACGGCGAAAATGATCGTTGAAAGGGCGTAAAAAAGCCCCTAAAACCAATGATAAGTCGGATCCGGGAGCCTATATAGGGCGGTATTCTGTGAAACGTTTCGCTGCATCTACGGCAAACTGAAAGAGCGGAAAAGTGTTTAGAATAGCGAAAAACCCAGACATTGTCTGGGTTTTTCGTGCCTGCATCTAAATTGACCGGCAATGTTGGTGCGGCCGATGAGACTTGAACTCATACGGTCTCCCATACGCCCCTCAAACGTACGCGTCTGCCTATTCCGCCA
>ENA-OYVV01000377-OYVV01000377.1-human-gut-metagenome-genome-assembly--contig:-NODE-377-length-14759-cov-4.475653_pt1 | contig 14759 bp, 14 predicted proteins | sample MGYA00244164_ERZ653385 | MGnify/ENA primary metagenome ERZ653385 (study PRJEB26926, sample SAMN06165153) | human gut metagenome | biome: ENVO:00009003; feature: ENVO:2100002; material: ENVO:00002003... | reverse complement strand
GTGGGGGAGGGGATCACCGACGAGGCGCTTCTGAAGGAAGCCCAAAAAGCCATCCACACCGGCGACCGGACGAAAAAGAGGCGGCACCTGTACCTTTACGGCGCGGTGTGGGCGGCTGGCGGCGCGCTGCTGACCGGGCTTACCTGGCTCATTACGGTATTGTTTTGAGGTTGCGAAACGACCCGATCTGTGATACAATTCCCCATATTGCTGCGGGCGGCGGGGCGCCGCCCAGAGGGGAATTTTCCCTGCGGATGAGGTGAGGGTATTGCGAATCGGAACGATCGAAGTGAATAACCCCGTGTTCCTTGCGCCCATGGCCGGGGTCACGGACTCTGCTTTCCGGGGCCTGTGCCTCGAACAGGGCGCGGCGCTCGTGTATACGGAGATGGTCAGCGCCAAGGCCCTGTGCTATCAGGACAAAAAAAGCCGGGGCCTGCTGAAGCTGTCCCCCGGGGAGCACCCGGCCAGCGCCCAGATTTTCGGCAGCGACCCCGTGTGCATGGCGGAGGCCGCGTGCATCGCGGCGGAGATATCCGGGGCGGACCTGATCGACATCAACATGGGCTGCCCGGTGGGAAAGATCGTCTCCAACGGCGACGGCAGCGCCCTGATGCGGGACCCGGAAAAGGCCGCCCGGATCGCCCGGGCGGTGGTGGAGGCCTCGCCGGTGCCGGTAACGGTGAAAATGCGCCGGGGCTGGGACAAGGGCAGCATCAACGCCGTGGAGCTGGCCCGGATGCTGGAGCAGGCGGGGGTGTCGGCCCTGGCCATCCATGGCCGCACCCGGGCCCAGATGTACGCCGGGCAGGCGGACTGGGTTACCATCCGCCAGGTGAAAGCGGCGGTGTCCATTCCGGTGATGGCCAACGGCGACGTGTTTTCGGCGGAGGACGCCGTGAAGATCCTGCACTTCACCGGGGCCGACGCCGTGATGATCGGCCGGGGCTGTCTGGGCAATCCCTGGCTGTTTCAGCAGGCCCAGGCGGCGCTGGAGGGCAAGCCCATCCCTCCCCTGCCGCCCCTGGCCCAGCGGTGCGATACCGCCGTGCGGCAGATCGAGCTGGCGGCCCGGGACAAGGGGGAGCACATCGCCATTCTGGAGGCCCGGAAGCAGTACGCCTGGTATCTCAAGGGCGTGCCCCACGCGGGATATTACAAAGAGCAGATCGTGCGCATGAACACGCTGGAGGATATGTACCGGATCACGGAGGGCATCCGCCGGGACCTGACATAAGGCGGGCCCAAGGAGGAAAAGGAGGAATTCTATGCACAAGAGAAAGCATTGGATCGTGGCGGCGGGACTGGCCGTGTGCGGCCTGCTGCTGGCGGCGTTTTCCCTGGGACACCCCCGGGATGTTCCCGAGACAAACCGGGACAGCGCGCCCCGGCCGGTGGTGCGGGTGGTCCCCGCCTGGAACGGCCTCCAGGCGGAGAAAACCGTATATTGACCGCCCCGCGAAAAGAAGCCGTAAGCCCTTCTGGGACCATCAAAAAAAGCAGCCTTTCGGCTGCTTTTTTTCGCCTATAGGATGATCACCGGCCCGGCGGCGGCCAGGCGGCCCTCCCGGACGGTGACGGTCTCGCCGGTCAGGGCGTTTTCATAATTGCCGTCGGCCAGGGGGACGGCGGCCGTCCCCGGGCGGCCCGCCAGGGGGAACACGCCCACCGCCAGGTGTTGGCCGTTCTGATAATCGGCCACGGCCAGGCCCTGCGCGTCGTCGGCCTCCACATGGAAGGCGGCGTCCGTGGGCAGGCGCTTTTTGATGTCGTACAGCTTCCGCAGCAGGGGAGACAGGTCCTCCCCGGTCCAGTCGATGGGCTCCCGCTCAAACAGGGAGGGCGTATGGACGGCGGAGACCTCCTGCCCGGCATAGAGCAGGGTGGTCCCCTTCTGGAAATAGCTCAGGGCCGTCCAGGCCAGCAGGCTGTCCCGGCTGGGGAAGCGGTCCGCCGCCCGGCGCTGGTCGTGATTTTCCAGGCAGCTGAGCTTGTTGTACCAGGTGGGAAAGCTCAGCTCCTGATAGCTCAGGGCGGCAAAATACCGGCTCAGGGGCATGGTCCCGCCAGTGGCTCCCTCATACAGGGGCCAGATGTCGTAGGGGTACAGAATGTCGAACACGTCAAACAGCTCGTTGTCCGTGGCGGCGTACAGGCCCTGGCGGCGGAAGGCCAGGATGTGGTCCAGGTGGACGCTCTCCCCCAGCCAGATGGCCCCGGGGCGCACCCGTTCCACCGCCTGCCGGGCCTTGCGCCAGAATTCCACAGGCACGGTGCTGGCCACGTCGCAGCGGAATCCGTCCACATACTGGGCCCAATAGCACAGGGACTCGATCTGATAATCCCACAGGCCGGAAACGGCGTAGTCCAGGTCCACCACATCGGTCCAGTCCCCCACCTTGTTGCCCCGGCTGCCGTCGGGCTTGTGATAGTAATACTCCGGGTGCAGGGCCACCAGGGTGGCGTCCGGGGAGGTGTGGTTATACACCACGTCGATGATGCACTTCATGCCGTTTTCGTGGATGGCGTCCACCAGGTGGAGGAAGTCCTCCAGGGTGCCGTACTCCGGGTTCACCGTGCGGTAGTCCCGGTTGGCATAGGGGCAGCCCATGCTGCCCTTGCGGTTGGCTTCCCCGATGGGGTGGATGGGCATCAGCCACAGGATGTCCGTGCCCAGGGCCCGGATCCGGGGCAGATCCGGCTCCACGGCCCGGAAGGTGCCCTGGGGCGTGTGGCTGCGGACGTACAGCTCATAGATCACGCTGCGGCGCAGGGCGGGATTGGTTTCAAGGGACATGGCAAATACCTCCCAGAGAATTATTTCAGGGTACTGCTGTTGTTCAGCACGCCGGTGCTGTACAGAAACAGCACGTCCTGATCGGTGAAGGTCAGATAACGGCCCAGCTGGGTAGGAGACAGATAGCGGATATCCACCAGGGTGACCCTGCTGTACCCCTCCAGCAGCAGCGGGGCCAGGCTGGAGGCGAAGGAATCCCGGAAGATCACCAGCTCCCGGCTCGTCCGGGCGTTGGGACTCTCCACCGTCAGCAGGGACACGGACCCGGACAGAAACAGCTCATATGGGTCGCTGCCCCGGGCCTTTTCCAGGTCGTACACCGGGCCTTCCCCGCCGGTCTCGAAGTTGGTGACCCGGCAGGCGGCGATGGTGTCGTTGGTGAGATAGCGCAGGGTCTCCCCGGCCAGGGGCAGGGCCGCGTACCCGGAATACACCCCATAGAAGGGGCGGTCCAGGGTCACCTCCGTGTAATCCGCGGCGGCGTCCGCCCCCATGGCGGCGGCCAGATACCGGGCCACGGCAGGAAGCCGCTCCTGCCGCCAGTGGGCGTCGGTGCGGTAATAGTCCTCCAGGGTCAGCCGGTCAAACAGGTCGATATACGTCATCTCCGGCGTGCCCTCCCGCAGCCGGGACACCAGGGCGTCATAGTCCATGGCCGGGCGGCCGGAGGCCGGGGCCAGGAAATATCCCTTGTCCGGGATCACGGAGAGATAGACGTTAGCCTCCGTCCCGGCCAGATAGGTGTCGTACACATACCGGAAGCGCTGGGCGGCCCGGTCCACGGAACCGGTGTTCAGGGGGAAGTCCAGCTTGGCGGCATAGCCCCCGGAGAGATACACCCCGTCCACGTCCCGCTGGCCCAGCAGGTCATAGGACACCAGGGAGCGCAGGGTACGGAACTGTTCCCGCAGGGGGAACTGGTCGGCGGCGGCGTGCTCCAGCTTGCCGGCATACTGGCCGGACAGGAAGCCGGAGACGGTAAGCTCCGGCCACTGGGCCAGGGGGCGGCGCTCCGCCTGGGACACGTCCCCCGGGGTCCGCAGCAGGCCCCACAGGCCGAAGCCCGCCAGGAAGCCCGCCAGCAGGCACAGGGTCACAAGATGCTTTGCTTTCATGGCAGCCTCCTCAGAACTCAGAACCGGAAATACAGGAAGGGATTGGCGGAGCCGCTGACCAGAAACGCCGTGCACACCGCCAGCAGGGCCAGCAGCGCCGCAGGCTCCAGCGCGTCCAGCACCCGCCCGGCCCGTCCGGCGGCGATCCGGCGGCACAGGGCGGCAGGCAGCGGCGTGGACCCCACGGCGGCCAGCGCCAGCACCGGGGCATAGCTGCGCAGATAGTAGAGGGCGCCGCTGTCCCACAGGGGCAGGCCCCCCAGGCCCAGCAGGCCCCCGGCGGTCCCCAGGGCGGCGGGGACAGACGCGGCGTCAAACAGCACGAAGCTGAAAAGCGCCGCCAGCAGCACATACACATGGCCCAGCACCGGGACACGCTTCAGCCACCGGCCCAGAAACAGCTTTTCCAGCAGCAGGAACGCGGCAAAATACAGGCCCCAGGCCACGAAGTTCCAGGCGGCCCCGTGCCACAGGCCCGTCAGGCCCCACACGATCACCAGGTTCCGCACCCAGCGGGCCTTACCCACCCGGCTGCCGCCCAGGGGGATATACACATAGTCCCGGAACCAGGAGCCCAGGGAGATGTGCCAGCGCCGCCAGAATTCCGTGAGACTGCCGGACACAAAGGGATAGCGGAAGTTCTCGGCAAAGCGGAAGCCCATGATGCGGCCCAGGCCGATGGCCATGTCGCTGTAGCCGGAGAAGTCGAAGTACACATGGAGCATATACGCCGCGGCGTACAGCCAGGTCAGCAGCACCGTTTTCTGCCCGCTCTGCTGATACACCGTCACCAGCTCATACAGGACGTTGGCAAGCAGTACCTTTTTCCCCAGGCCCAGCACAAAGCGGCGGGCACCCAGAGCCGCGTCCTGCACCGTGTGGGTGCGGCTTCGCAGCTGGGGGGCCACGTCGGCGTAGCGGACGATGGGGCCCGCCACCAGCTGGGGGTACATGGCGATATACGCCGCCAGGTCAATGAGGTTCCGCTGGGCCGGGGCGTCCCCCCGGTACACGTCGATGACATAGCTGAGGATCTGGAAGGTATAGAAGCTGATGCCGATGGGCAGGGCCATCCGCAGCAGAGGCACCGACAGCCCGGTGACGGCGTTGAAGCCGGAGATCAGGAAGTCGGCATACTTGCAGTAGGCCAGCATCCCCAGGCTCAGCACGGCGGACAGGGTCAGCAGCAGCCGCCTGCGGGTGGGATACCGCTCCATGAGCCGGGCGGCGGCATAGCCCTGTAAAATGGCGGCGGCCATGAACAGCACAAATCGGGGCTCGCCCCAGGCGTAGAACACCAGACTGCACAGCAGCAGCGCGGCGTTTTTCAGCCGCCTTGGGACTAAGAAATACAGTCCCAGGGCGCAGGGAAGGAAATAGAAGAGAAACGGCAGACTGGAAAACAGCATGGCTGCGGCGGATTACTGGAGGGGCTCGTCGCAGGCGGTCTGAACGCCGGTGTAGGTGGCGGTCATGGTGTTGACAAAGTCGTCCACCAGGTCGTCGGCGCCGAACAGCGCCACCACATACTCGCCATAGGTGAGGACCACCAGCTTGTCAGGGAAGCCGCACATCCACTGGGTGTTCTGGACATTCTGGCGCAGAGCGTCGGCCACAGCGGAGACGTCGCCGCTGTTTTTCACATGGAACGCGCCGCAGGTAAAGCTGTTGGCGTTCATCATGTGGGTCAGCGACGCGGCGTCGTCAATGAGATCGGATTTGTCGGCGGGGAAGTGCAGCATATAGTCCAGATTGTCGGCATCGTCCACCGGGAAAGCGCCGGGGGCGTTGTCTACGGGGTTATCCAGGCTACCGCCCACCACGGAGAACTTCTCGCTTTCGGGATAGGCGTTCCACACGGCGGTCAGCAGGCCCACGGCGCTGGCGGGGAAGCCGCCGTTGACGTCGCCGCCCTTCTGGGAGGAGCAGGCCGCCAGGGACAGGACCATCACCAGGGCCAGCAGCATAGTGAGAAACTTTTTCATGGGTAAATACTCCTTTGTTATCGTTTTCAAAAGCCATCCGTGCATTTTTGGAGGGCTATTGGCAATGCATCATATCATATTCCCGGCGAAAAGGCAAGGCGAACAGGGAAATTTTCATAAAAAGGAGGCGGAGCGATCTTCGACGGTGAAGTATGGCTGCTTGTCCACGCGGAGTGGACAGTGATGGATAAAATTTTCACATTCCGGGAGAAAAGATGCGAAAAGCCCTTGCAATCCACGGGGAAATGTGGTACAGTCCACTTCGACAATTGAATAGGGGCGGCGGGGCCTGTCCGCACTGCTGCCTGACACCATTATTTCTGGCTTGCCGCCAAGGTCGCGGCAAGGAAAAAGGAGAAAGCTATGAAGAAGAAACTATTGGCTCTTTTCCTGGCGCTGGTAATGGTCGGCGCCGTACTCCCGGGATGCGGAGACGGCAGCAAGGACCCCGGCGGACAAGGAAATAACGGCAAAACGGGCGAACCGGTCAAGGGTGGCGAGATCACCATTGGCATCGCCCAGGACCTGGACGACAGTCTTGACCCCCACCAGACGGTGGCCGCAGGAACCAGAGAGGTCTTGTTCAACATCTTCGAGGGATTGGTGAAGCCCAATTCCGACGGCGAAATGATCCCCGCTGTGGCGGAGAAATACACGCTGTCCGAGGATGGAACCACCTATACCTTCACGCTTCGTGAGGGAGTGAAGTTCCACAACGGCCAGACAGTGACCGCAGAGGATGTTGTATATTCCATCAATCGCTGCGCCGCTGTGCCGGAGGGTCAGGAGAAGCCTCTGGTAGCGGCGTTTTCTGCTGTCAAGAGTGTCGAGGCCCTGGACAAAAAGACCGTTGCCGTTACCATCGCACAGCGGGACCTGGAGTTCATCAGCTATATGACGGCCGCCATCATTCCCGCGGACTATGAAAATCAGGACACGGCTCCGGTGGGCACCGGCCCCTTCAGGTTCGTGTCCCGGACCCCCCAGCAGGACTTCGTCATGGAGCGGTTCGAGGATTACTGGGGCGCCCCGGCGTGGCTGGACAAGGTCACCTATAAAATCTGCGAAAATGCCGACGCCCTGGTGATGAACCTGAACGGCGGGTCCATCGACCTGTGCGCCCACCTGACCTCCGCCCAGGCCTCCCAGCTGAACCAGAACTTCCAGGTGCTGGAGGGCACCATGAACCTGGTGCAGGCCATCTATCTGAACAACCAGGCCAAGCCCTTTGACAATCAGTTGGTGCGCCAGGCCCTGTGCTATGCCATCGACCGGCAGGGCATCATGGACATGGTGGCCGACGGCCACGGCACCGCCGTAGGCAGCAGCATCTATCCCGCGTTTACCAAGTATTTCCTGCCGGAGCTGGTGGATAAGTATCCCCACGACGTGGCCAAGGCCAAGGAGCTGCTGGCCCAGGCCGGGTATCCCGACGGCTTCGACATGACCATCTCCGTTCCCAGCAACTATCAGCCCCATATGGACACCGCCGAGGTGGTGGCCGAGCAGCTGCGGGAAGCGGGGATCAACGTGACCATCCAGCCGGTGGAATGGAGCACCTGGCTGGACACCATCTATAACGGCCGCCAGTTCCAGGCCACGGTGGTGGGCGTGGACGCCGCCAATATGACCGCCCGGGCCATGCTGGAGCGGTTCACCTCCGACTACGGCAAGAACTTCATCAACTATAATAACCCCGCCTATGACGCCCTGTTCCAGAAGGCCATCAACGCCCAGGACGAGGCCGGGCAGACGGATCTGTACAAGCAGATGGAGACCATGCTGGCGGACACTGCCGCCAACGTGTATATCCAGGACCTGTGCGACCTGGTGGCCATGCGGCAGGATCTGGGGGGACTGAAGTTCTATCCCATCTATGTGCTGGACCTGTCCACGGTTTATTTTACCCAGCAGTAACACATCTATTAAACTGAAAGAGGCGATGACCATGAAATACGCAGCCAAGAAAATCGGACTGACGCTGCTGACCATGGTCATCGTCTCTTTTCTGGCGTTTCTGGCGTTCCAGGTGATCCCCGGGGACCCGGCGGTGAAGCTGCTGGGCACCGAAGCCACCCCGGAGCGCATCGCCGCCCTGCGGGCGGAAATGGGACTGGACCGGCCGTTTTTAGAGCGGTACGTTCAGTGGGTGCTGGGGGCCCTGCACGGGGACTTCGGCACGTCCTACAGCTATAAAATGCCGGTGTCGTCCATGCTGGCGGGGAAGCTGCCGGTGACGGGGCTTCTGACGGGGATGTCCTTTGTGCTGATCCTGGCCTTTTCCATCCCCCTGGGCATTTTCACCGCCCGCCACGCCGGGGGGCGGCTGGACCGGGCCATGACCGCCGTGAACCAGGTGCTGATGGCCATCCCGGCCTTTGTAACGGGCATCCTGCTGACCTATGTGTTCGGGCTGGTGCTGCGGTGGTTCGTGCCGGGAAACTATGTTTCCCCCGGCGATAATCTGGGCGGCAGCCTGTGGTACTTCCTGTTCCCCGCCGTGTCCATCGCCCTGCCCAGGGTGGCCATGACGGTGAAGATGCTGCGCTCGTCCATTCTGTCGGAGCTGCAGAAGGACTATGTCCGCACCTCACACAGCCGGGGCAACAGCGACCGGGCTACCCTGTACCGCCATGTGCTGCGCAACGCCATGGGTCCGGTGGTGTCATTTCTGGCCATGACCGTGGCGGATATTGTGGCGGGCTCTGTGGTTATCGAGCAGGTGTTTTCCCTGCCGGGCCTGGGCCGCATGCTGCTGACGTCCATCGCCAACCGGGACTATCCCGTGGTGCAGGCGGTGGTGGTGATCGTGGCGTTCTGGGTGGTGCTGGTGAACCTGCTGGCGGACCTGATCAACCAGCGGCTGGACCCCCGGCTGCGGCTGACGTGACAAATCGGGAAAAGAAAGGTGGGAGCGGGCCTTGCTGCTGAATGAAAAAAAGAATCACTATCTGCGGACGGGGCTGATCCTCACCGGATTGATGACGGCTCTGGCCCTGGTGGGCTGCGTGTGGACCCCCTATTCCCCCACGGCCATGTCCGGCAGCGAGAAATTCCTGGCCCCGTGCCTGCGGCACCTGTTCGGCACGGACAACTTCGGCCGGGACATTTTCAGCCGGGTGCTGGCCGGGGCGGGCACCACCTTCTTCATCAGCGCCGCCACCGTGTGCATCGGCGCGGCGGCGGGCACCCTGGTGGGGGCCTTTACCGGCTACTTCGGCGGCTGGCTGGACGAGACGCTGATGCGCGTCAACGACGCGGTGACGGCGTTTCCCAGCATCCTGCTGGCGCTGGTGTTCATCTCGCTGCTGGGCTTCGGCAAGTACAACGTGATCCTGGCCCTGGGCGTCGCCTTTGTGCCCAGCTATGCCCGGGTGATCCGCAGCGAATTTGCCCGGCACCGGGAGATGAACTATGTCAAAAGCGCCCGGCTCATGGGAGCGGGGCATCTGCGCATTATGTTTCTGCATATTCTGCCCAACACCCGGCAGGTGCTCCTGCCGACGCTGGTGATCGGGTTTAACAATGCCGTGCTGGCGGAGGCCAGCATGAGCTATCTGGGCATCGGCGTGAAGCCCCCGGACGTGTCCCTGGGGTACATGCTGTCGGAGTCCCAGAGCTATATGGCCAGGGCCCCCTGGTATATGCTGACGGTGGGCGGCGTGATCGTGCTGCTGATTTTAGGCGTCAGCCTGCTGGGCGAGGGCCTGCAGCAAAAGGAATGGGGGAGGTGACGGTATGCTGGAGATCCGGGATCTGCACGTGCAGTTTCACGGGGCGGACCACGAGGCGGTGCGGGGCATCGGCCTGACGGTGGGCGACGGCGAGATCGTGGGCCTGGTGGGTGAATCCGGCAGCGGAAAAACCGTCACCGCCATGATGATCTCCGGCCTGCTGCGGCCGGAGCAGGCGTTCTTCCGGGGGAAAATCCTGCTGGACGGGCGGGACCTGCTGACCAGTAGCGGCGATACCCTGCGCAGCATCCAGGGCCGGGACATCTGCGTGGTGTTTCAGGAGCCTATGAGCGCCATGGACCCCACCATGCGCATCGGGCCCCAGGTGGAGGAGTGCCTGCGGGTACACACGGACCTGCCGCCGGGAAAGCGGCGGGAGCTGGCCCTGCAGGCCCTGCGGGACGTGGACCTGCCGGAGGCGGAGGACGTATACCGGAAGTATCCCCACGAGCTGTCCGGCGGCATGCTGCAGCGGGTGATGATCGCGGCGGCCATCCTGCCCCGGCCGAAGCTCCTGCTGGCGGACGAGCCCACCACGGCTCTGGACGTGACCATCCAGGCCCAGATTCTGGAGCTTCTGCGGCGGCTGAGCCGGGAGCTGGGTATGTCCATTCTGTTTATTTCCCACAACCTGGCGGTGGTGCGGAAGCTGTGCACCCGGGTGGCGGTGATGGAAAAGGGCCGCATTGTGGAGACCGGACCGGTGGAGGACATCTTTTTCCACCCCCAGGCCCCCTATACCCAGCGGCTGATCGCCGCCATTCCCACAAGGAGGAAGCTATGAGCCAGGACCTTGTTCTGCAGGTCCGTGACCTGAACGTATGGTACCGGCCCTCCGGGACCATCGGGCGCAGAAAGCGCCGGCAGGTGCTCCATGATGTGAGCTTTGACCTGCACCGGGGGGAGATTCTGGGCCTGGTGGGGGAGTCCGGCAGCGGAAAGACCACCCTGGCCCGGACCATTCTGGGCTTTGTGCCGGACTATACCGGCACGGTGACCCACTACACCAAGCGCCCGCAGATGGTATTTCAGGACCCGGCCAGCAGCCTGAACCCCAGCCGCACCGTGGGCTGGATCCTGGCCGAGCCCCTGCGGATATACGGCAAGTATGACCGGGAGGAGATCCGGCGGCGGGTGGAGCGGACCATGGAGCTGGTGGGCCTGGACCCGGAGTGCCGGGACCGGCTGCCCCATCAGCTGTCCGGCGGACAGCGGCAGCGGGTGTGCATCGGCGCGGCGCTGATCGTGCACCCCCAGCTGATCGTGGCCGACGAGGCCGTGTCGGCCCTGGACGTGACCATCCAGGCCCAGATCCTGCAGCTGATCGCCCGGCTGCGCCGGGAACTGGGCATTTCGTATCTGTTTATCTCCCACGACCTCAACGTGGTTTACGAAATCTGCGACCGGTGCCTGGTGATGCACCAGGGACGCATCGTGGAGCAGGGGCCGGTGGAGGAGCTATTTGACCATCCGAAGGAGGAATATACCCGCCGGCTGCTGGCAGCGGCGGAGTGAGCGCATATGACCGAAGAACGGAGACAGAAATTACTGCAATCATCCCAGGGCCCCGGGGCGGAGCCCTTCAGCCAGTATAATCACATGAAGGTCACCGCCGTGGACGACGGCACGGCCACGGTGGAGCTGGTTCTGCAGCCGGACAGCCTGAACTGCTGGGGCACCCCCCACGGCGGCGTGCTGTTCACCATGGCCGACGTGGCGGCGGGGATGGCCCTGCTGACCCTGCGGCAGGAGGTGACCTTCACGGTGTCCTCCAGCATCGAATACCTGTCCGCCGCCCCGGGAACCGGGAAGCTCACCGCCGTGGGCTCCGTGGAGAAGATGGGCGGGCACATGGGCTTCAGCCGCACGGACATCCGGGACGAGGGCGGCAGGCTCATCGCCGCATTGCGGACGGTGATGTATCTGACGGGCCGCCCGCTGGAGCTGTGAGGGCATTTTTCCGGCGGCACCGGGGGCTGCACATCTGGCTTCTGTCGGTGTGCGGGGTGCTGGCCCTGTACTTTGCCCTGCGGCCGGTGCCGGGGCTGATGACCCGGTTCAGCCGGGGGATCATCATGCCCCTGGAGCGGGCGGTGGCGGCGGTGTGCTACCGGGCGGACTTCTCCGTGGCAGAGCTGCTGTACGCCATAGCGGCGGGAGTGGTTCTGCTGTGGCTGGGCACCACCGTCCGGCGGCTGATCACGGAAAAGGGCCGCCGGGGGCGGATCGTGTACCGGTTCGCCCTGACCGCCGTGTGCATCGTGCTGACGGTATACGCCGGGTTCAGCCTGCTGTGGGGCGTCAACTACTACGCCGAGTCCTTCCAGGAGCAGTCCGGCGTATATGCCCGGGAGTCCACCCCGGAGGAGCTGGCCCGGGTGACGGAGTATTTCGCCCGGCAGCTGGCCGGCTGCGCCGATCAGGTAAAGCGGGACGAAAACGGCCTCTTTGCCGAAAGCCGGGCGGACATCTTCGCCCACAGCATGGAGGTGTTCGACGGGATATATGACGAGTTTCCGTGCCTGGTGATGGAGGACCATGTGCCCAAGGGAGTGCGGTTTTCCACGGCCCTCAGCGCCATGGACTTCACGGGGTTTTACTTCCCCTTTACCGGGGAGGCCAACCTGAACATCGACAGCCCCGCCTGCTATCTGCCCAGCACCATTGCCCATGAGATGGCCCATCAGCGGGGCATCGCCTCAGAGCAGGAGTGCAATTTCATCGCCATTGCCGCCTCCACCACGGCGCAGAGCCCGGCGTATCGCTACTCCGGGTGGCTGATGGGGTTCACCTACCTCTCCAACGCCCTGTACCGGGCGGATCAGGAGGCCTGGAAGCAGGTGCGGGTGCTGCTGCCGGACACGGTGGTGGCGGACCTGCGGGACAACTCCGCCTATTGGGCGGAATTTGAGGGTCCGGTGAACGACGCGGCCCAGAAGGTGTATGACTCCTTCCTGAAAAGCAGCGGCGAGTCCCGGGGCACCCAGAGCTACGGCACCGTGGTGGATATGCTGATGGCGTATTATGGATAAGTCAAAAAAGGCGCTGCCGGGGGCAGCGCCTTTTGCCGTTTGCACAAAAAACCACCCACGTTCCCGGCAAGAGTCACAAATTCCGCAAAAATGGGCGCTTTTTGTCGAGACAGGGCTTGCGCGCAGGGCGTCGGAATGGTAGAATGAGGCTGTTGCGCCCGGAAGGCGCAGAGGAAAACAATTCAGAAAAGGAGAGAGTTTATGGATCGTTTCTTCCATGTAACCGAAAAAGGCTCCACCATCCGGACGGAGATCATGGCCGGTATCACCACCTTCATGGCTATGGCTTACATTCTGATGGTCAACGCCGGTATGTTCTCGAACCCCTTTGGCGACGGCACAGACGTGCTGGGCGTCAGCTACGGGGCCATTTACGTGGCCACCGCCATTTCCGCCGTGGTGGGCACCCTGCTCATCGGCCTGCTGTCCAACCTGCCGCTGGCGCAGGCCTCCGGCATGGGCCTCAACGCCTATTTCGTCTACACCGTGTGTGTGGGCCTGGGCCTGAGCTATGCCAACGCCCTGGTGCTGGTGCTGTTCGATGGCATCATCTTCGTGCTGCTGACCGTTACCGGTCTGCGCAAGATCATCTTCGACTCCATTCCCCACGAGGTCAAGGTGGCCATCTCCGCCGGTATCGGCCTGTTCATCGCCTTCATCGGCCTGCAGAACGCCGGCATCGTGGTCAACGACGCCTCCACCTGCGTGAATCTGCACTCCTTCAATGTGTTCACCGGCGAGCAGACCTGGGCCACCATCTTCCCCATGCTCATCACCCTGATCGCCGTGTTCGCCATCGGCGCCATGAGCAAGAAGAAGGTCCGCGGCGCTGTGCTGTGGGGCATTCTGGGCGCTGCCGTGCTGTACTATGCCATCGGCCTGATCACCGTTCCCGGCTTCTATGCCTCCGCCGTGGCTCCCAACCTGACCTCCGACTTCTTCGGCGCTTTCCGCGATTTCGGCACCCAGGCCTTCGCCGCAGTGTTCAAGTCCGGCTTTGACTTCTCTGCCTTCATTGCCGCCAACGGCACCGGCGCTTTCGTGGTGATGCTGCTGACCACGATGCTGGCCTTCTGCATGGTGGATATGTTCGACACCCTGGGCACCCTGTACGGTGCCTGCTCCGCCGGCAATATGCTGGATAAGGACGGCAACGTCCCCAACATGGACCGCGCTATGCTGGCCGACGCCTGCGCCACCTGCGCCGGCGCCGTCTGCGGCACCTCCACCGTCACCACCTTCGTGGAGTCCTCCGCCGGTGTGGCCGAGGGCGGCCGCACGGGTCTGGCCTCCATGGCCACGGCCGTGATGTTCTTCATCGCCATGTTCCTGTCCCCGGTGGCTCAGCTGATCCCCACCTATGCCTGCGCTGCGGCCCTGATCTATGTGGGCGTTCTGATGATGTCCAACGTCCGCAACATCGCCTGGGACGATCCCGCTGCCGCCGTCACCGGCTTTGTCACCGTGGCCTTCATGCCCCTGACCTACAACATCTCCTATGGTATCGCCTTCGGCCTGATCTCCTACGTTTTCGTGAAGATCTTCACCGGCAGGATCAAGGAGATCAACGTGGGCACCTGGATCATCAGCATCCTGTTCGCCCTGATGTTCTTCCTGACCCGGTAAGCGGTCCGCAATCGAATTTTACCCCAAGAGGGCGCGGCTGGGCCGCGCCCTCTTGTTATTTTCCCCCCGATGGAGTATCCTATGGACAGCAAATTGCGAGGGAGGTGCCGTATGCACAAGTATGTTCTCATCCCTGATTCCTTCAAGGGCACCCTGTCCGCCCGGGACTTCTGCGCCGTGGCCCGGGAGGCCATCGGGCGGGCGGACCCCGGGGCACAGGTGCTCTCCATCCCCCTGGCCGACGGCGGCGAGGGCACGGTGGAGGCATTTCTGGCGGCCTGCGGCGGCCGGAGGATCGACTGCCCCTGCACAGGCCCCTATGGCGGCACGGCGCCGGGGTTTTACGGCCTGCTGCCCGACGGCACCGCCGTTGTGGAGCTGGCCGCCGCCGCGGGGCTGCCTCTGGCCGGAACGGACCTGCACCCGGCGGACGCCACCACCTACGGCGTGGGCCAGCTGCTGCTGCACGC
>ENA-OYVV01000369-OYVV01000369.1-human-gut-metagenome-genome-assembly--contig:-NODE-369-length-14981-cov-5.031891_pt1 | contig 14981 bp, 18 predicted proteins | sample MGYA00244164_ERZ653385 | MGnify/ENA primary metagenome ERZ653385 (study PRJEB26926, sample SAMN06165153) | human gut metagenome | biome: ENVO:00009003; feature: ENVO:2100002; material: ENVO:00002003... | reverse complement strand
AGTCTCGTGGGCTCGGAGATGTGTATAAGAGACAGTGCCCGCTGTCGTGGTCGCGCGCGTAGATGAAGCCGTAAAGGTAATCTATGACCGTGACAGTACGCTGGCTGTTATCGACACCATCAAGGTACGAATTACAGAAAGAGCGAAGCAGTACAAGGAAACAGAAGTCATTTTTTACGACGTTTCCGGACTGCGCGAAGCACAGAAGCAGCTCAATGCCATCGTCGCGGACAATCAGATTGATATTACTGCTCCTGCTCATCTTTACGCGATTGTCGGAGAAACCGGCGTAAAAGCGGAGTTCGTGAACAACAGCAAGAACGATACCTATAAGGTAGAAATTCGCCGCAACAAGGACAATACACTGATTGCCGACGCTTTTGAGCTTGCCGCTGGAAAATCCATCTCGACATTGACGTTGCTGGAAGCGCCGGAGTTCGGCAACACAGATTGCACGGTCACGATCACAGCATTCCGCGACGGCAAGCAGATCGGCTCCATGCGAACCGAACTCGTTTTGCACACAGCGTATTTGTGGCCCAAGGAGGTGCAGTGATGAGCAAAAAGAAACTTATCACTTTACTGTTGGCACTGACAATGATCCTATCACTGGCTACGGGTGCGTCGGCAGCGGAAACAACCGAGGCCCGTGTGCCGGTGACGCTCACCGTGGTCAACACCGTCGCGCCAATTTCGTGTACAGTTCCCGCTGCGCTGCCGGTTTCTCTCGTTGACGGCTATGTGGTCTGCGCTAACAATGCCGCAATCTCCAACACCGGCAAAACCGGCGCAATTCGTGTGACCAAGGTAGATGTTCAGGCGGGCACGTTTGAAATCGGCAATTTTGACGATTTTACGGCAAGCAAGAACAGCATCGCACTTAGCATCAATGGTTGTAGCACGAAAGGTGCGGGCAGTCTGACGCTTGTGGACGGTGCGTTCCCGGTGATTGCCGCCGAGAAAAAACTCGCCATCCGCTACAAGGCAAAGGTTTCCGCAAGTGAAGCTGTCACGAACATCAACGCCGCGACGATTGTGTTCACCATCGCCGCCGTGAACGAAAAGGAGGCTGCATAATGAAGAATTTTAAGAAATTCACCGCATTTGTGCTGGCTCTTTGCATAGTGTTTTCCCTGTCCGTTGCTGCATTTGCAGCGGAAGCGGATGAACACACAGTCTACGAAAGCGCGCCGGAAGAAGAAATCACCGTGCAGTCTGCCGAAGCTGCAACCAGTGGCACAATTCCGGGCAGCAGTATCAAATGGTCGCTGGATTCCAAAGGCTGGCTTACCATCTCCGGCAGCGGCGAAGCGCCGGTCTTTACCAGTGCGGACGATCAGCCGTGGTCGGCCGTCCGGGAGCAGATCACCGAGGTCTGGTTTGAGGACGTGGAAACGCTGACGATCCCGGATCTGGCGTACTGGTTCGAGGGCTGCGTCAACCTGACCACCGCCGAGCTGCCGCTCGCGCCGACCATTGGCAAGCACGCCTTTTATAACTGCCCGAAGCTCTCTACGCTGACCATGTACTACGGCGAAACGGTTCTGAACAGCATCGGCGAAGAAGCCTTCTGGCGGGAAAACGACAGCGGCGATACACTCTATATCGGCTATATCATCGGGTATCCCAAATCGTCGGTGCCGTTCTACGATTATGATTGGGCCGGCTCCAATCGGAACAACAAATACTTCTACGATTTGTACGGCATATATTCCGATACCCCCGCAGCCGTTGGCATCATGAGTGCGCCGGGCATTTCCGTCACCTCAACTGGCTCGATTATCGGCAACTGCCCGTCGTGTGGGAAGTATTCATTCCAAGGAACATACGTCGAAGTCGCACATTCCTCGCGTGGTCATGCCAACTATAATGAATGCAATAGCTGCCATTACGTTCAATATTTAGGAACATACACTACCAAGAGCCACGGATCCGGTGCTTATGGGTCGGGCACCTGCCCGGAATGCGGTAGCCATACATGGGTATTACAGAGTCAGCAGGCCGCAACTTGCACCAGTAATGGATACCGTAATTATAGCTGTGCTTGTGGCCAAACCAAGAGCGAAACCATCTATTCCAGCGGTCACAGCTATAGCTATGGCTCGTGGGAGCAGTATTCCTCCAGCCAGCACCGGCGCACTGGTTCCTGTCGGAACTGCGGCGCGACAGACTATGACTACGCTTCGCACAGCATGAGTTATGGCTCCTGGAGCAATTCTTCCTCCAGTCAGCACAGCCGAACAGCATCCTGCCGCACTTGTGGGTACTCCACAACGGAATACGGAAATCATAGCTATTCCACTGGCGCATGGAGCAAGTACAGTGATACGCAGCACCGACGTGCAAAAACCTGCACGTCCTGCAGCGCATCTACCTATGATTATGCAGATCACAGCTATTCCTATGGTTCGTGGGCGAAAGCCGATGATACGCAGCACAAGCGCACGAAAACCTGCTCCGCTTGTGGTGATTCCAGCGAGGAATATGCGAACCACGTCGACGTGAACGGCGACGGCAAATGCGACGATTGCGGTGCGACCGTCAGCCTGACGGTCACTTGGGACGCAGGCAGCAACGGCGGCACGATCAATGGAAAAGCATCGTTCAGTGAAACTGTAAAGCCGAATTCCGTGCCGGCCGCGCCCAGCGCTTCTCCTGTGAAAACCGGACACACATTCAAGAACTGGTATACCGAAAAAACAGGCGGCAAGCTCTATACTACGGTCACGGCAATCACCGCCAGCCAGACGTTCTATGCGCAATTTGAAGCGAACAAATACGTTGTAACATGGAATCTGGGTGACGGACGTTCGGAAACGACCGAACAGATCTACGGTGAAAAGCTGGTGCTGCCGACCGAGCCGACGCGCAAAAATGCAGAATTTTTAGGCTGGTTTACAGAGAAAGACGGCGGTACAGAAGTTACGGCAAACACTGTTTTCAAGGAAACCGCCGCAACAACGTACTATGCGCACTGGGAAGTTACAGAGCTGTTTTCGGTGACAGTTCCGGCCACCTTGCCGCTCGTTGTGGATGAAACCGGCAAGGTCTATGTCGCCGCTGCTTCCATCGTCAACAATTCTACCGGTGATGTAATGGTTTCTTCCGTCAGCGTTACCAGCAAAAACGGTTGGGAGTTCGTGCCGTATTCGACCAATATGGCAAAGGCCAAGGTGGACGCCAAGCAGGTCGGCTTCAAGATCAATTCTTCCGAAACCAGCAAGACCGGCGATTCTGAGGTCTTCACGCTGGCTGCGCCGTGGACGGTCAAAGAAGCAGACGCGCTCTCCATCAACTATGATGCCGTCGTATCCGCCGTTTCTCAGCCTGTGACCGGTCAGGAGATCATGTCGGTCGTCTTTGTACTCGAATGGGCGTAAATGAAAACCGGCAGACCAGTTTGGACGAAGCCGTTCAGGTCGGCAGCACTGCCGCAAAGGTCGTGGAAGGCGCCGCAAAAGCCGGCAAGATCACGGCCGCAGCTGCAAACGGGGCCGCCCTCGGCGGTCCCTACGGCGCAGCAGCCAGCGTTGCGATCATAGCAGCCAAGCACGGAAAGAAGATCCTTCTTGCGCTGCTCGCCATCCTTGCGATTCCCCTACTGTTCCTTGTGATGCTCCCAACGCTGATTTTTGGCGGCACGGCGCAAAACGCTGGCGACACGACCATTCTGAACGATCAGGCTGCAATCACCGAAAACATGAACGAGATCGCATTTGCGGTCAGCGACTTGCTTGGAAGTGGTATTGCCGATGCCGAGCAGCGGATCGCAGACGATTTCGCCGCATCCAGCGCCGACCAGTATGAGATCGTCAATCCGTATGAGGATGAACGCATCAACAACGTCAATCTGTTCATCTCGCAATACTGTGCGTACCGTGATGCAGACATTGCCGCCATATCTCTGGAAGATATGAAGCAGCTTTTGCACGCTGGTGTCGGCGAATTATACGACTATTCCTACGAAGATGAAACGCGCGAGGTAGAAGAAACCGTTCTCAATGAAGACGGCGAAGAAGTCACAGAGCTTCGTGAGGTGACGGTGCGGGTTTACACACTGACCTATCGCGGCGAAGCGTATTTTGCCGACTCCATTTTTCATCTGACCACTGAACAGAAAACGCTCGCACAGAACTTCGCCGAAAATCTCAGTCTGTTTCTGGGCGACGGCCTGTTCCAGAATCTTTCCTCGTCTGAGAGCCGCTTCACGATCCCCGCACTTGGAGACATCCGCTACACAGATGGCAGCACAGAGGTCGTCTATTACAATCAGCTCGATGAACGCTATGCGAACAAGCCCTATGGCACCGACGATATCGGCGGCTACGGCTGCGGACCGACTTGCATGGCAATGGTAGTGTCTTCCCTCACGGACGATCTGGTCGATCCCGTGGAGATGGCAAAGTGGTCATATGAGCACGGCTACTGGTGCAGCGGAAGCGGTTCGTATCACGCGCTCATCCCGGCAGCCGCCGAAGCGTGGGGCCTGCCGGTTTCCGGCTGCACCGCATCGGAGCCACAGCGGATCACAGACGCGCTTTCCAGCGGCAAGCTGATCGTCGCCATCATGTCTGCCGGGCATTTTACCTCATCCGGACATTTTATTGTGCTGCGCGGCGTCCAAGATGAAAAGATCCTCGTTGCCGATCCAGCCAGCCGGACGCGGAGCGAACAGAGCTGGGATCTGTCCATCATTTTGAATGAAGCCAGCAAAGCCGCCGGTTCCGGCGGGCCGTTCTGGATCATCGGCTGAAATCTGCACCCGATCAGCACTGCTGACCGGGTGCATTTTCATAATTTACAGAAAATTCACAGGCTCAAGTGGTCTTTTTGTCGTTTTGCGGTGCGTATTGTTATAGAAGGATTTGGAGGACAAACCTATGAGGACAACCATTCAACAGCTTGCAGAATTTCTGACCGCCTGCCGCGGAAACTGGCGAAATGCCTGTTTCATCTCCTGCGGTGTCTGCAAATGTCATTCGCCGTGTTCCGGTTATCTGATGAGCGCAGATGCCGGCGGCAAGCCTGTTTTGATCCCCGCTGCCGAATATGAACGTCTCACCGCGCAGCGGATCGACCCAAGCGAATGCCGCAGCAACATCTCCCGCAGCGCCTTTGAGGATATTTATGCGTTATATCTCAACTGGTGCCTGTCAGACGATGAAAGCTGCTGTTTACAGATGCTCTCTCTTCTTCCTTCTGAGTAATACATAGGAGGATTTCCATTTGAAAAAAGCCCACATTACCTGTCCATACTGCCACGCGCCGGCACAGCTTCGCCCGGCCAGCAGCATCTACGGCATCCACACAAAAGACCGTGCAGCGAAACTGTACGTCTGCTCCCGGTATCCCGCCTGCGACGCTTATGTACAGGCGCACAAGGCGACTGGTCTGCCGATGGGAACGCTTGCAGACAAATCGCTTCGCCAAAAACGGATGCAGGCACATCGGACCTTCAATCAGCTTTGGGAAAAAGGCTTCATGCGCAAACAGGATGCTTACGCATGGCTGTGCGTCCGGCTCGGCATCCCGGAAGCGGACGCACATATTGCCAACTTCTCGGAGTATCGGTGTGACCAGGTTATATTGCTTTGCAAGGATTTTTTGAACGCACAAAGGAAGGTGAAACAAAATGGATCGAAGCAGCATCGTGTTGACCGCTGAACAGCAACTGCTCGTAAAAAACAGCCTTGAATTTGTCCACTGGACGATTGCAAATCTTATTCCCAAAAGCAACTGCCGTATGGAATATGACGATCTCTTTCAGGAGGGCTGCGTCGCGCTGTGCCACGCGGCGGCAAGCTATCATGGCGGCACTTCGTTCAAGACCTACGCCATTACGGTCATCCGCAACCATCTGATCGACTGCTGCCGCAAGCAGACAAACTGGCGGAAGTATATCTCCGAGCAGTCTTTGGATGACCCGGACGCAGGTCTCCCAACGCCGTTTTGCACAGACCATGCGCATTTTTCCGGTGTGGACACCGGCGCAGTGCTTACCTCCTGCAAGAAGCATTATCGTGGTGTTGCAAAGCTCGGCGTTGACGCGCTCGTCCTCAAAACGAAGGGCTTTGACTGCAAGGACATTGCGGTTCTCTATCACACCAGTTCCAATAATGTCGGCGCATGGATCTCCCGCGCGGCAAAGAAGCTCCGCAGCGACCCGGATTTTCTGGACGCTTTCGACATCGCCTGTTGAAATTGTAAGCTGGCGCCCGTAAAAGAAAAATAAAAGCACATTGGAGGTACTGTTATGGAATACACGAAATACGCAGCCGTTGGGCATTTCAAATGCCATCGCACACTGGCTGGCAAGAAATATCCCGTCGTCATTGTGGGGCAGAAAGAATATATGCTCGACGTGCAGGAAATGACCGTCTGGAGCAGTCTTGCATGGCGGATCCTATCACGCAGCCAGATCGTGGAAGCCTATCTGAAGCTGACGCGCGGGCTGTCGTTTACGTCCCGCCGGACACTGGACGACTGCATTGACAGGCTTGTCACCCGCGGACTGGTCGCGGAGGGGCGCGGCGGCAGCGAGTATGAAGCCCTCTATGATCTTCTTTCCTGTTTGTATATCGCGCCGGTATCTGCAAATCCGTTTCTGCGGTTCGGCGCGTTCCTGAAGCTCTGGATTTGGGACGGTGCGCCGTTCTCAAAAGCAATTTGCTTGTTCTCACGCCCTAAACCCAGCGCAGAGGAACGGCAGATCGTGCGGCTGGCAAATCAGGCGCTTCTCAGCAGCGCAGAATTGATCAAATGCGCCGAGCGCGGCGTGCGGACGCTCCGCTCTGACGAGCAGCTCATGGACTGCTTGTATGACAACGAGCTGACCACCAGCGAAAATCTGCCAATCCTGATGGCAGCCTCCCGGCAGGCACGCCCTGTCTCGGCGGCAATCGCAAACCTGTATCTGCACAAGCAGATCGTCTTTGAACGGTGCTGACCATGAAAAAGATTCTTGCGTGGCCTGCGCCGCTGCTGCAGAAGTGGCTGCTGTCGTTGCTGCTCTGCCTGCCGTTTCTGACTGCAGCTATTATTTCCGCGTTCTCCGGCGACCGGACGTTTCTGATCCTCAGCGCGTTGCTGCTGTTTTTCTGCGGCATCCGCTGCGCAGAGCTTTATGTAATGCTCGCGAACGAACGCTATTGCGCGGAGGAAGGCATTTGTCTTTCGGTTTCCAGCATTCCGTTTCAGCGCCAGCGCAGGGTCATTCTGCAAAAAGCAGACGGAGAACAGGTCATCTTCTGCGTCGAAAAGAACAAGCGGCTGTCTGTGGGGCAAACCTATCGGGTTTATTTGCCGACCGGTACGGTCGTCAGTGAGGTCAAAAAAGCGCATCTGCCGCAGCACTATGCGTTGACAGTCGAAAAAATTGAAATAGATTCTATATGTATCGTCCCTGATGCGTCCGAAAAACCAGTTGAAAAAAGTCAACAAAAACCTTATAATTAAAATGCAGATAACAGCTTGACTGTTTATCGTCATGTAGAAGCATCCGGCTGGTTCAGCTTCGGTCGGGTGTGGAGTGCTGCTTGGGCAAGCGCTGCCGCAGGCTGAATAGGGATATCCCGAAAGAAAGCGTCTGTGAGGCTCCGAAGCCGGGGCCTCACTTTTCTGTTTTCCAGTGTCTCGGTATCAGCTTCCCATATATGTCATCCCATAATCATAAAACGGGAAGATCCGAAAGCATTTCGGATCTTCCCGTTTCTTTGTTCTGATATTTTAGATTCTGCAGCAACCCTTGGATGTTACGCCGAGAACGCGGGGCGAATATTTTGTTTGATTCCCGTCGCGGTTTCCTGCTGCTTCGCCCATGTCACCCTTGTTACTTCTTCGACGAAAGCCTTTTCCTTGGCAGAAGCCGAATAGTATCGGATACCAAATTGCCGGCAAACATCGAAAAGCAAGTCTGTGTACGCAATGTCTTCTTGTGTGGGCATTGAAAAGTAGCCGCCCGCCTGCGATGCTAATTCGTCGATCACATATTGTGCATTGTTCTTTTTATCCATGTTCCTGCTCCTCCTCTACTAAGTACTTTGAGAACAGCAACCAAGCATCCTCGTCTGCAAGCATAAAACGTTTCGGTCCTCCGCTCGCTGCGCTGGGGATCCGTTTGGCACCGAAATCTTCCGCATAGTGCTTGGCCAACTCATCTGTTTTTGCGTCAAATACCACATCTCCGCGGCATCCGTTGTCAATGGAGAATTTAATGCCAAATGCGATCAAAGCTGCACCGATTCCGCAATACTTCCGTTCCGCTTTCTTGGTAAGAACGGGGTTGCTTGCTGGCGCGCTCTCTGCGTAAAGAATGTAAACGTATGCTTTACGACCGGAGATCTGATATGCTGCTAAAGCGACCAACTCGCCATCTTCTGTCTTCATTGCATATTTTTGTACAGATGGGTCTGATAAAAGAGGCGAATCCCAATTTGTTTGCCAAAGTGGGGCATTGTGTGTTGCGGAAATGTCTGCTGCTAAGGCTGTATCAATCTTGACCTGAACAGACGAACTATCAGAACAACGCACAATATAAGGTGCAAAAAACACAGCATCATCTCCTTTCGTTTTTTATATTATAACACACCATTTCTGCAAAAGGAAGCAACAGCGCCCATACAAATATCATCTTTTTCAAAGGTTCCCTCTTTTCTATTCGTCATTGATTATTGTTTTGCAGCTTGCTATAGTATTATGAGCGAAAGGGGGGGCATTTATGGACGAAATTGAAATCATAAAACAAAAGCTCATTGAACAGGTCAATCCTATTTGTATTTATTTGTTCGGCTCTTTTGCAAGAGGTACCGCTCATGTGGAGAGCGACCTTGACTTTTATATTATTGTAGACGACGGCGAGAAAGATCTTCACGCCATAGCCGCTTCTGCATATAAAGCAATCCGTGACGTGAAGCAGCGCCCCATGGATATTCTGGTCGGCACAAAAAGCGGCTTTGACGAGCGCAAGGATCAGTTTACTGTAGAAAACGAAGTGTTCCATAAAGGAATTCTGATCTATGAATCAGGCCGTTGAAGGAGTGATACTATGGATAGAAACGCCGAAATGAAATGGTACATGGATCAGTTCAGTGGTTCACGCGAACGGTTTTATGAAATCCATATGCAGATGTGCCGCAAGTTTGGCATCAGCTGGAGCAAGGCCACCTCCAAAGAGCGACAATTCATCGAGGAAATCACAAGATTTACGTTTGAACGTGAGCAGGCCCAGAAAGCCGGTCTTCCGCTGGATACCGTAAAGCCAATGATCACAGTTGCATAACCGAAGCGGTCGCAGATCTGCGGCCGCTTTTTTCTGCATTTTGCAGAAAAATCGTATTGCCGCCCTATTTTATAAGTAGAGAGTATTCTTCGTCCATCGCGAAATCTATATATAGTTTTAACATAATTGACAATCACAATATATTGTGCTACTATACTCATGTAATTGATATTTGTGCAGTTCATCGGAACGCAGACCGTATGGTCTGTGCGTGGGGCTTCTCACATTGCACACGTTGGTCAGGTTTGTATTTGAGTGCTGGTAGCATGGTATTTGCCCGCAAGGGGTAGATGTCGCTGCCGGCATTTTTTATATAGATATTCATGCCGGTGGCAGAAAGGAGTGTTATGGCGAAAGCGAGTCTCATCGGGCTGATCACGCAAGGCCCGGAATTGCAGCACAGCGCCAAAGGTGAACCCTATGTCCGCTTTTCCGCAGCCGAGTACGTCGGCTTCGGTCCGCAGCGGCACACGCAGTTTATCGACGTGTGGGCATGGGGTTACATGGCGCAGCGGCTTGCAAAGTGCAGTCTAGGTAACGGCGATTTTATCTTTTTGAGCGGCACGTTGGAGTTGGAAGAATTCACGAAAAAAGACGGCGTCACAAAGGATAAACGCTTGAAGCTCAGATTGGACGATTGGGCACCTGTTCCGCAAAAACGGAAATCAGGCCGTCCAGCGCAGAATGAAACAGAGGTTTTTCCAGTCTCCGCCGAGCAGATCGACGGTGACCGGGAAGAACTGCCGGAATAATACCGGCGCAGCGGAAGAGGAACCGCACCAGATGATTCAGAAATGATTCGTCGGTGCGGTTCCTCTTTTTTTATTTTACGAAAGAATTTTGAAAGGTGGCTTATTTTTATGAAACGATCCAATCCTCTGTGGGGAAGTGTCTCCGTCCTGATCGGTGTGGTCATTGCGATCCTGGCGCTGGTGCGCGGCGCATGGCTCGTCCCGCTGCTGCTCCTGGTCTTTACGGCGTGGGGTCTGTGGGTGGTCATGTTCCAGCTTCAGCCCGCGTGGGATTCCATCCGCGGGTAATTGACGTGGACATCGCTGTCCCCGCATGCTGCATTATGAATGGAGGGGTGCCGGATGTCTGATGCAAAGCTGATGATGCCGCTGTTTTGTAACGGCATGTTTAACTGCGGCGGCCGCAGAATCCGTGCTGTCCACCTCTATGATGTTTCCGATGGGGAGCACCGCTATCGTCTTTGGACAAAAGCAGGAACGCCAGATATAGACTATCCCCGCGTAGAATCTGACCGCTACCTGCTATACGTTGAGATTCACGGATACCTCGCACCGCTTGGCATGACAGAATATTTTCTGACCGAACATTGTGGGTATTTGCCGGCTATGCGGGAACTGTATGGCGGCGCAGAACATCGGAAAACGTATTTTGACAGTCTGCAAAAGAGCGCTATTGAGGAAGCTGTCGCAATCGAGAGAACTGTGATCTACCATCTGGGCAAAGAATCGCCCCGGCAGGCAGACTATATCCACGGTATCCTCAATGAGCATCTTATGCGGTATACCGCCAGCAAGGAAAACGGCGGCAAGACCTTCCCGGATTATGTCGGTGCATTGATGGCGGATGAGCTTGACCACTGCATACAGCTTTCCAAAATCTATCGGTCACTTAAGCAGCAGGAGGATGAAATGCGGCAGGCACAGATTGCCGAGCAGGATCGTGTGTACCAGCAGTCTATCAATACAGAAAAAGAAAAAGCTGTCGGCGCCGCGCTGCAAATCATCCGCAGCGGCGGCACATTGAAAAACGATACGCTTTGCTATTACAAAGACGATGGCTCGTTTGTGGAAACCTCGTTGATTCTGTATTTGATGCGCGAATATCACATTGACGTGCCGCTCCGCACACAGGGATGGATCAAAGAGCGGTTGGCAAGTGCAACCGTTCAGGAGGACTTCTGCGGCTCCGTTACCTACTACCGCGCAAAAAAGAGTCCATGCTCACAGAAATTCTTTGACTGTATGCGGGATCTGATTTTGGCAGTCCACGATGCAAAAGAGGAAGCGGCATGAGAAAGAAACAATATACGATACAAGGAGTGAACCATAACGAATGAACGAACCGATCTATGAACGAATGCAGCAGCTGATCCGGCAGATCCGGCAAGCGGATACCGCCTACTATAAGCACGACGCGCCGATTATGAGCGATCTGGAATATGACCGTCTGATGGACGATCTGGTCGCGCTGGAGGAGGATAGCGGTGTGATCCTGTCCAATTCGCCCACACAGCATGTCGCCGGCGAAACACTTGAAACATTGGCAGAGGTTCGGCACACAAAGCCTATGCTTTCTGCTGCGAAAACAAAATCTGTCGATGATTTGATCCGGTTCGCTGCTGACCGGGATGTGCTGCTTTCATGGAAGATGGACGGCCTTACGCTTGTCCTCCGATATGAAAACGGACATCTCAAGCAGGCCATTACACGCGGCCGCGACGGTATCATCGGTGAGGACGTGACCCACACGGTAAAGACCTTTCTCAATGTGCCGCTGAGCATTCCCATTTCAGAGGCATTTGAGGTTCGCGGAGAGGGCGTGATTTCATGGAAGAACTTTGACACCATCAACGTGGAACTGGACGATGCCTACAGCCATCCTCGAAATCTGGCGGCCGGGAGCGTGCGAAAGCTGGACGCTTCGGAAGCACAGAAGCGGATGCTGGAATTTTGGGCGTTCGATCTGGTCAGCGACAGCTTGGAATCCGGCAGCAAGCACGCGCAGCAGCAGCTTTTGGCGAGCTGCGGCTTCAGCGTGGTTCCATATCTGTATCTGCCTTTCTCATGCAGTGCCCGTGATATTGAACGTGCGATTCTCAGCATGCAGCCGACCAGGTTTGCCTATCCAGTTGATGGCCTTATCATGGAATACGACGACCTTGCGTATGGCAGGAGCCTTGGCGCTACCGGGCACCATGAAAATCGTCTGATCGCGCTCAAATGGGCGGATGAACTATACGAAACCACATTCCGCAGCATTGAACTCGCAACGACGCGCACCGGAATGGTCAGTCTGACTGCACGCTTCGATTCCGTCAATATGGGCGGCGCGACAGTTGGCCGCGCCTATCTGCACAATCTGGATAATTTCCGCGCCCTTCAGTTGGGCTCCGGCGATACGATCCGGGTATATCGGGCCAACATGATCATTCCGCAGATTGCGTGCAATTTGACAAAGAGCGACACATACCGGCTTCCCATGTCCTGCCCCTGCTGCGGCGCAGCGCTGGAGGTTGGCGAAACGACTGGCGGAACACATCAGCTTTTTTGCAGGAACCGAAGCTGCAGCGCAAGGCTGGTGCAGAAGTTTGTTCACTTCTGTGATAAAAGCCGAATGAACATTGAGGGCCTGTCAGAGACGACGCTGGAAAAGCTGATCGGGCATGGCTGGATTCATACATTTGCGGATCTGTACGATCTGGAGCAGCACCGTGACGCGATCATTCAGACCGACGGCTTCGGTGAAAAGTCCTTTGAGCGGCTGCAGGCGGCCATTGAGAAAAGCCGCAGCTGCACACTGGCAAAATTCATCGCCGGTCTTGGCATTCCGACGGTTGGCCGTCATGCCGGTCGAGAACTTGACCGCTGCTTCGGCGGCTCTTGGGAAGCGTTTGAAGCTGCGATTCAGAAGGGCTTTGATTTCACGCAGCTGCCGGACTTCGGTGCTGTGATGCAGGAGAACCTTTACACATGGTACGCGGACGCAGAAGAAGCAAAGCTCTGGCGTCCGCTGTTGGAAAAAATTCATTTCATAAAGGAGACGACACCTATGAGTATTACGAAAGAATCCCCGTTATATGGCAAGATCGTTGTGGCGACCGGAAAGCTGGAGCATTATACCCGCGACGGCATTCAGAACAAGCTCTTGCAGATCGGCGCAATTCCGGCGTCCTCTGTGACAAAAAAGACAAACTATCTGATCGTTGGCGAAAAGGCCGGGAGCAAGCTGACAAAAGCGCAGCAGCTCGGCGTTCCAACCTTGACAGAGGAAGAATTTGAGGCACTGCTCGCAGGCTGAGCACACATAAACCGGGCGGCACAGAATGATTCTGTGCCGCCCACAATTATAAAAGGAAAAGAGGTTTTTACGAATATGAGCAGTGAACTCTATTACGACAAGGCATTTGTTTCCATTGGCGATCAATTTATCCCGCTTGTCTGCCGCGGATCGACCAATACCTATGAATTTAACGTGCATGGGCGCGAGGTCGCAGAGCGGTACTGGTCTGTTCTGGATCTCCCATATCGGGGCAGACTGCTGTTTACAAGCGATGAGATCCAGAAGATCGCGGAAACCTATGAAGGCTTCAGCAGCGGCAACCGCGGCGGAATGCGCAAAAGCCGAACCAGCGCTTTTGAAGCTGGTGAGTTTCAGCGGTGGTTCCTCGCGGGCCTGAAGAACGCGCACACGATTGAGGAATACCGTCAATACGGGAATTCCATCGTCCTCACAGACCGGCACACGCAGAAAACAGTGTACTCCTCCACAACAAAGGCATTTCTGACTGCACTTTCCCGCATCGGTGAGCCGAACGTTGACATCCGTTTTGATTCCTGCCGCAGCTTTTACCATCCGCCGCGCGTCAGCAAGTCATCAAAATTTGATAAGCTGAAGCAATTCTACGTTCTGAAAGCATGGAGCGGATATTTTGTAAAGCGGACGCGGCACGGCGTCATGACCATCCGCACCGACGATCCAACGATTCCAACCGTGCGGAAATTTAGAACGGAAAGGGCCGCACAGAAGTACATGGAGGAAAATGCGCCGTTCTTTTCCCGTGTTCCTTTTTCTGTTGAGTGCGTTCAGCCAAAAGAGGCAGCGAAAGCGGCATGAGCATATTTTCTGATGTTTCCAGCATCATGTGCAGCTTCATTCTACTGCGCTTATTGCTATGAAAATACTCTCGTTTGGAGCTGGTATGCAGTCTACGGCACTTGCTCTGATGTCCTGTGAAAATGCAAACGCAGCGCAGAAGGGCTGCGCCCATCCATACCCGCTGGTTCCCGTATATGACCTTGTCGTATTCTGTGATCTCGGCTTTGAACCGCCATGGGTCATGCGGCAAGCCGAGTTTGTTCATCAGGCCTGTCAGGATGCCGGTCTTCGGTATGAAATGCTGCATACGCCGCTATACAACGATCTCATGCAGAACTTTGGAAAGCGGCGCGTCGTCAGTATTCCATGGTGGACGCTTCGCTCTGATGGCCACAAATCCCGGATGCCGAGAAACTGTACGCTGGACTATAAGGTGGCGCAGATTGCAAAGTTTCTCCGCTGGGAGGTGCTCGGCTATCGAAAGGGCCAAAAGCTCCGCGATGAAGACAGAAAAGCGCACGAGATGCACATGGGATTCAGCTTTGAAGAACGCCACCGCTGCAAAGAAAGCCCGAATCCGATGCTGACCAATCATTTTCCGTTGGTCGAGATGAAATTGACCCGTGCAGACAACTACGCCTATATTCTTGATGCTTGGGGTCTTGACACCAAGGCGTCCGCCTGCTGCTTCTGCCCATTTCACAGGAACTACTTTTTTCAGTATTTGCAGGAGCATGAGCCATTCACATATGGCAGGCTGGTCGCTGTCGATGAACTCCTGCGCGATCAAGTGCCGCATCCGCCCATGGACTCTGACCTGTTCATTTCACGGAGCAGGAACTGTCTCTTATACACA
>ENA-OYVV01000366-OYVV01000366.1-human-gut-metagenome-genome-assembly--contig:-NODE-366-length-15054-cov-9.569305_pt1 | contig 15054 bp, 20 predicted proteins | sample MGYA00244164_ERZ653385 | MGnify/ENA primary metagenome ERZ653385 (study PRJEB26926, sample SAMN06165153) | human gut metagenome | biome: ENVO:00009003; feature: ENVO:2100002; material: ENVO:00002003... | reverse complement strand
GGTCTGTCTTAACATAAAATCCTCCGTTTCCGACAGCCAGCCCCACTATTCCGTACCTTGATTGTACCACATGGGGCGGCTGTCTGTATAGCGGCAAAAGCGTCAAATCTGCTTCTTTATGGTCGGTCAAATCGCCGTTTTTTGTGTAGCAGCTTCCGCTTCCAGCACTTTCATCATCTTGTCGGCTGCGGTGTCGGTTGCGCCCTGCTTGAAGAAGCCGGAAACGGTAAGGACAGAGTTGCCCATGCGGATTTCCGTTACACAGTCCGGGCGGCGGTCTGTTTTGGTGGTGCTTGTCTGTTTGGTTTCTGTCATAGGCTCTCCTTTCGCTGCTTCATCAGTTGCTTTAAGCGTTCCAGCTTTTCCTGTGCGGTTTCCTTTCGGAAGTTGCTGCCCGTGAAGCGGACGGGGGCGCACATGGAAGTCAGCCTGTCATAGATACGGGCGTGGGGCGTGTCCTGCGGGTGCTGCAATTCCTCCAGCGTGAGGTTGGTCGTGGCGATCAGCGGCTTGCCGCTTCGGTAACGGCTGTCAATCACGCTGTAAACCTGTTCCAGCCCGTATTCTGTCCCTCGCTCCATACCGAAATCATCAAGTATCAGCAGGGGGTAGCTGCAAAGGCGGGAAATATACTCATTCCTGCCCTCAAAGCTGGCGGCAAGGTCATTGAGTATTGTTGCAAAGTTTGTCATGCAGACGGCAACCTCTTTTTCCATAAGGGCGTTGGCGATACAGGCGGCAAGGTAGCTTTTTCCTGTCCCCACGCCGCCCCAGAACAGGTAGCCGATATTTTCAGCCTGCATGGTTTCCCAGCTCTCCACATAAAAACGGGCGGTTGCGGTCTGCGGGTTTCTGCCGTTGTCATGCTCAAATGTCCAGTTCCGCATAGCAGGGTCGGTAAAGCCCCGGCGTTTCAAGTCCTCCACTGTTTCAAGGTGCTTCTGTCGGCTTTCAGCGGCTTCCCGTTTTTCACGCGCTGCCCGCTGGCAGTCGCACTCTGACGGGTGTCGGTCATGCCCTAACCATTGGGCGGTTTCTTTTGAAAAATAGGCTTCTTTGGGCGTATGGCACTTGCCGCAGTATAAAAGCCCGTCCTCGCCTGTGTAGTCCTCCGCTTCGGCGGTAGTGGCTGTAATGTCCGTAATCATAGCTTCAATCCCGTTTCTCATAAGCTCTCGCCCTCCTTGCATGAATAATCGGGTATGCCCTGTTTCGGGGCAGCCTTGCCTTTGGCAGCGTCCTCCTGCGCCCACTTGTAAATGGTGGCTGCATGGCTGTGGTACTGCTTCCCGGTGGAAGCGATATGGCAGGAAAGCCGGTCAATATAATACTCCCACTTGTCGGGCAGCTCTGTTTTCAGCCCGGAAAGCTCTGTATCGGTCAGTATCACATTGTTGTATCTGCCATAAGCGGCGGGGGTAGGGTGTCCCGTTTCTCCCTCTCTCTCTTTTTCTATCTCTATCTCTTTCTCTAACTCTATCTCTGGTGGACGAATGTCGGACAAATGTCCGCCTTTTGTCCGGGGCGGTAAAAGTGCTTTGTTTTCCAGCCTTGCAGCCCGTTTTCGCTCGGCTTCGGTAGAGGACTGTCCTATCATCAGCTCAATGTCGGTCATATAGAAAGCCCCGCTGTCAAGCTGCTCCACAAGCCCCAACTGCCGGAAAATCTCTAAAGCCCTCTCAACCGTCCCTATCTGGTGGCGGGTCAGTGTCGCTATCATCTGCGCTGTGTAGGGGATATGCTCGTCAAGCTGCAACTTCCCGCCGTTTTTCAGCGATTTTAAGTACAGCTTCAAGAGGATATTGGAATATAAAATTCCGTCTTTCATATCTTCCAGCAGCACAATGGAGTCGCTGTCAAAAAAGTTCTCTTTCAGCTTGAGGTAGTAATACTTGCGGTTATCTGCCATTGTCCCTGTCCTCCTTTTTCCGGCGTTTGGAGTAGTAGCGGGGGCAGAGTATGATAACCGCCCGGAAGCTCTGCTTGCAGCTATGGGTACAGCCCCGGCAGAGGTCGTTGTATGTGATACGGTCGCAGGTGGTATTCCCGACTTTCACTTGCCGCAGGAAAAAAGACCATTCCAGCCGCCGTTTCTTGCTCATTCTTGGCATGGGTGCGCTCCTTTCTGCCGTTTCCGCTGGTGTGGCGGTATCGGCGGTAATTCTGTATCATCTCGGTATCATTTTCGGGGTTTTTCTGCCCTGTAAGCCCGTTAAAAAATCCTTTGGTATTGGGGATAGGGTACGGGGCAGCCCCCTTGTTCTGTATGGGTTCGGGTACATTTTGGGGTGGTTTTTATCGCTCCTGTTCCTGCCTTTTCACAGGCTTGCGCTCCCGGCGTAAAATCTGGTCGATATTGCCCTTGACAGTCTGTAAGCGGCGGTATTCCTCCCGTTTTGCCCGGTAATCGTTGTAGCCGCTGTTTTTCTCTTTGATAAGGGTTTCAATCTCTGCTTGCAGGGCTTTATAGCTTGGCAGCTTGGAAATGCCGTTCTCCCTAAAATAACGGGCGGCTGCGTCTGCTATGATAAAGTCGCTTTCGTGCTTCTGTCGGTAGGCTGCTTTTGCTTTGGCGTTTTTCTGCTGTTTCAGCCCGTCCCGGACAGGGCGGGTCTTGGAATAGGCAAGCACCTGCCGTTGCAGCTCCTTTTTCCCGTCCAGCGTCTTTTCCACCTGCTTCAGCTCTGTAAGGCTTTCCCGCATGGCGGTATAGGCGGCAGAACAGGCTTCGTCCAGTTCCTCCAGGGAAGAAAAGCCGTACTGCTGATAGGCGGTAACGGTAGCCGCCATTTGCTTTAGATTGTACTTTGCCGCCCAGCGGTCATAGCCCACGCCCTTGCCCTCGGCTCGCTTGGCTTCCCGGTCAACCATGCGCTGCAAGGTGTTGTCTGCCGGGGTGGTTTTTGTGGTTTTTTCCCCTTGTGACGGCTTTTTAACTGCGGCAGGGTATTCGGGTATGGCTTTGGTCTGTTCGGCGGCTCTGCGGGCGTTCTGTGTAAGCAGGGCAAGGACAGTAGCCTTGTCAAAATCGTCCCCCAGCTTCCGGGCTGTGATAGGCTTTGTCCTGTCCGGCGTGAGGTAGGAAAGCCGCCCCCGGCTCTCCTTGACGGTCACACCCTCCTGCAGCAACAGAGAGGAAAACTCGTCAAAGCTGGCGGCGGTGGCAAGGGCTTTCCGTAGGGTCTGCCGCAGCTTCTCCTTGTTCGTTTCAAACTTGGTCTGCCGGGGCGTGATACCGCCTGCAATCATGGGGGCGTTCTGCTTGTCCAGCGCGGCCTGTCCCTTTTTCTGCGCCCAATACTCCCGGTCGGTGACGCGGTTCTTGCTGCCGTTCAAGAGGTCGATTTGATAAAGCCCCTCCCGGTGGCACATCTCCATGACTTCGGATTTGAAGTAGCGCAGGGCAGCGTCGGTACATCGGTGCTTGCAGCCGACTTTCGTATCGGCCGGCCTGTCCATGTAGGGCAGGAACGGCACTTCCTCAATCCGCAGGCTGTTTATGACGATATGCACATGAATGTTGCCGCTGTGGTTATGCCCGTCCGGGTGGGTGCAGACAAGGGCCTGGTGGCCGGGAAAATGCTCTTTACAGAATTGTTCCCCCAACGCCTGCGCCCGGTCTACGGTCAGGCCGTTGTCCGGCCCGTCCCGCGGGTCAAAGCTGATGATGTAGTGGTGGCTTTTCACATCTTCCCGCCGCTGGTTCTTCTCATAGCGGAGATTTGCCCGCATACACGCAACGGCAAAATCCTCCCCGCCGCAGTTCAGCGTGGACAGCCGGTAGTCCTCGCGGGGGATAAGCCTGCCGGTTTCATCAAGGACGGGCTTCATGGTAAACTCGTCATGCTCAAAAAGCAGGTATTGTTCGGCGGCTCCGTAGTCGGCATTTTTAGAGTTGATATGCTTGAGTGTTGCCAACCGCGTCACCTACTTTCTGTAAGACTTCATACTTGAGGGCGGCAAGGTCGGCTATGGCGGCGCGTACCTCGCCGGACAGCGCGTTATAGGGTACGCCGTACTCGTTCAGATACCGGGCAATCTGGTTGAGGTTGCCGCCAATCTTGCCATACTCGGCGGCCAGCTTTCCAACAGCGGAGAGCAGTTCATCATTGACCGCCGACACATGGATAACGGGGCGTATGGTGGTGCGCCGTATCGCCTGCCGGAGAAATTCCGACTGGCTGATACCATAGGGCGCAAGCCGCGCTGTGAAGTCGGCGTATTCATCTTCGGACAGCCGGGTTTTCACAACGCGGCTGCGGTGGGGTGTGTTGTATTTCTTTCGCATGGTCGTGACCTCCTTTCTTGCCGCATGAGCGCGGCGGGGATAAGCGGCGCAAGCCGCATAGCAGGGTTTGGGGAAGGCACTCCCCAACAAGTTTCCCGCGAGGGGCAAAACCGCAGAATTGCGGATTTTGGCACCGTGGTAGAAACTTGCTCTAAGAAACTGCCGGACTGCCGTTCACTTCCTACTGCCACTTTTTCAGAAAATCGCAACCAACTTTTTCATAAAAGCTGCTGGATTGCCCTCACTTGCTACTGCCACTTTTTCGGGAAATCTATAACCAGCTTTTTTCATAAAAGGCGGCAGGCTGGCATTCTCCCCCCTTACTCCCTACAACACCGCAAAAAGCAAAAATGACGGACTTTCCGGCAAGAACTTTTCCGGTGGCTCGGTCTTTCCCGACAATAAGGCGTTTTGGAAGCTGTGTTTTGCCCGCTGTTTGATAGAAAACGGGAAATTTCCTTGCTCACATACCAGTACCGACACTTTCCCGATTTGCCAAAAATGGGCGCAAAAAAAGCAGCAAATCTTTTTCGGATTTACTGCTTCATGTGCCGCTGCGGGGCGGCGGGATATTCAGTTTTTATGTTATCGGTCAAACCGGAACTTGAACAGGCTTTCAATCAGCTTTGTTCTGATGTAGTCCTCCATATCAGAGTTATAATAGCCGTTCATCTTGGAGAAGTAGCGGATATATCCGGCGTATCGGTCAAGGACAGCTTGTATTGCTATGGGGTCGCCCTCATGTGCCTTTATGATAGTGTCATAGGGGAGAAGTCGGTTACTCATGGGACAACACCTCCATTTCCTCTTTCAGCCGCTTCAAGGCAAGCTGAATATGCCGCCCGATTGTGCTACGTGTCCAGCCGCTTTGTTCCCCGATTTCTTTCTGCGTCAAGTGCTGGAAGTAATACAAAAAGATTTCCTCCTGCGTTTGTTCCGGCAGCTCGGCAAGAGCAACCGCAAGGGAGCAGCTATCTAAAAGTATCGTCTGCCCCCGGACGGAGAATGGATAAGTTTCGCCATAGTCTGGCACTTGAAAATACTCGTCTGTGGTGCTTAGTGGAACAAACTTTTCTTCGGTCAAGTATTCAAGGGAGATTTCTCGTTTCCACTTGGCAAACAGCATACGGGCAGCGTCTATGGAAGCATGGCGAATGACTATCCGGCAATAGGCGTTATGGGTGTACTGGATATGTTCTTTGTATTCTTTCTCGGTCATGGAAAATCCCCCTTTCTCTGATGATAGTGAGGGGCGGCAGCACTCCCTGCTGTCGCCCCTTGACTACCCACCAGCAAGGACAGGCGGGGCTGTCAACGGCGGGCGCAGCCCGTTCATCTTGACCGTTGACTGCTCCGGCTGGCTTTGCTATTTACTAACTGATTTGTGGAATAGTACAACATAACAAGTGTTGCACTAAGCAATATTCCACCCACAATATCAGTAAACCAATGCACACCAGATAAAACCCGCCCAATGACCATAAAACTTGCATAGATACCACAAAAAGCATTTACTATATTCCTTAATCTTTTGCTTGAAATCAAATGGTGAAATTGCATAATAGCCGTAGGCATAATGCACATCATAAGCATTGTTGTAGAGGACGGATAAGAGGCTTCCAAAACACCCTCAATCAAAACAGGTCTGTAATTTACAACAAAAAACTCAAAAAAGAGATATGCCAAAAATACAAGCACATAAAAACCGCCTAATACCAAAATACTGCTATCTACACGAAACAGACTTTTCCTTTTAATAAGTTGCACAAGACCTACCATTGCAAATCCGAACATGATAAACAGTACAGCAATACTCAACCAGTCTGTTATACTATATAGCAGCATATTCACACCAAACAGCGTATGAAAATATTGATTGACTTCCGCAAACCCGACAGATGAACCCTGTGGGCCGATTGGCTGCACATCAACAAACATAATTGCCACTGTGTAGAGAATGAACAAAGCCAACAGTCCGGCAGCTACAATAAAATTGTTTTGGATTTTTTTCTTTTCTTCTTTCATTTTTTTGCTCCTTTGTTTTTTATGTATTTGGCTCTTGCCTAATCACACTTTAACTTTGGAGTGAAAAAAACGAAAGAATTTGCCCGTCACATCATTGATACGCTTCGTGTCATGGGCGTTTTAGCAACAAAGCGCCCTTGATAATCAACAAAACAAATGTAAAAAAGGCTACATAAGGTTGAAGGCTTGCAATAAAGATAACAACGCTAATTATAGTCAATATCATAGATAAGATAGTCTTTGTTTTTATCCAAATAATGCTGGAATAATTTTGCAAAGCTAACGTAGCAATACCACAAGCAACTGTTAATAAAATGATTGCAAAATATGCAACTTTTATGAACAATGGTGTTTCCTGTAACGATAGCAAAGACACTTGACGAATTATCTCGCCCCCTTGCTGTCCAAAAAGAGGGATAAAAAACAACATTACAACAGAGCAATCAATCAAGCCAAATACTAAATCACGCATATGCTGTGTTTTTTGGTGACTATCTTTTTCTGCAATACAAATCAGTTCTCTATTGGATAACAGTTCATCTATTGTTACTCCGAAAAATTCTGCAATAGCTTTTAAGGAGTCAATGCTTGGATAGCCACGCCCTGACTCCCATTTTGAAATGGCAGTTCGTGAAACAAACAGTATTTCAGAAAGTTCTTCTTGTGTTAGATTTTTTTGTTTTCTAAGTTCTTGCAGCTTTTCGTGAAATTCCATAAGCGTTTACCACCTTGATATTTTTTGTTTTTATTATACCATACGGATACAACTTTTTATAGCCGGTCTTTCAAATTACGGAATAGGGGCGGTTGCCTATCAAATTATTGTGTTACTTTACCGCACATGAGCATTGGCGCCGGGATTGTCATTGCCGTACCCCTCCATGAGGTTGACCACACCCCACACAGCCAGACCGGCACCGAGGGCAACAACGAGCGTCTGAAGGACCGTAACCGCCTGATTGATAAATTCCATAGAGTGACCTCCTTGATTTTTGAGTGTGAATTATTGAAAATGGGCAAAAAAATAGAAGCCCCGTCATTGTTCTGCTTTGGGCATTGCCCATGCGCAGTGCATGACGGGGCTTCAATCGGCTTCAACCTCTCCCATGTCATAGAGGTCGAAGGTTTGGGTGGGCTTGACTACCAGCTTGTGAGAACGGTATTTCTCGATGTCAAAGGCGTTGCGCTTATCGTAGTCGGACAGCATTTTGTATTTTGGATGCTTCGTAATGTCGTACTTGTCACTGAGAAAAGGTCTCACGCCTCTAAGCTGCAAAATACATTTGCCGCCGTCCATGACAGCGATTTCGTCCTCCGACATGAGCTGCTTGCCGGTCTTCTGATAGTTCAGGCCGTATGAGTTGTTGGTTGAACGGGTTTCTGATGTGTTATATAGGTCGATTGTCTCCTTGCCGAGGATTTCACTGAGTTCCTTCAAAGTGGATTTTTCCTTGCCGCCAAGGAAGAGGGTACAGTCGCAGTTGCCGACAATCGTGTCCGCAGCGTCCTTGTAGATGGTCTTGAGCTGGCTCTGGGACTGCAAGATGATGGATGCTGAGATTTCCCGGCTTCGGATCGTAGCAATCAGTTTGTCGAATTTCGGGATTTGACCGATGTTCGCAAACTCGTCGAGCAGGCAGCGGACATGAACTGGAAGCCGCCCATTGTAGACATCATCCGCCTTGTCGCAGAGCAAGTTAAAAAGCTGGGAGTACATAATCGCCACGACAAAGTTGAAGGTATCGTCGGTATCAGAGATAATGACGAACAGCGCCGTTTTGCGGTCGCCGATGCAATCCAGCTCCATCTCGTCGTAACTCATCAGCTCCCGCAGCTCCGCGATGTCAAACGGGGCAAGCCGTGCGCCGCAGCTAATCAGGATCGACTTGGCGGTTTTGCCAGCGGCTAACTTATATTTACGGTATTGCTTGACCGCGAAGTGGTCAGGGTCACGCTCTTCCAGCTCATCGAACATGAGGTCAACGGGATTTTTGAAAGTCTCGTCATCCTCTCTGGCCTCCGAAGCGTTGATCAATTCGAGCAAGGTAGTGAAGTTTTTCTCGTGTTCCGGCGCTTCGTACCAGATATAGCCGATGAGGGCGGTATAGTAGAGCTTTTCCGCCTTGACCCAGAAATCCTCCCCGGACTTATCGCCATCTCCCTTCGTGTTGACGATGATCGTATTGACCAGTTTGAGGATGTCCTTCTCTGACCTGATGTAAGCGAACGGGTTGTAGTGCATGGATTTACGGAAGTTGATCGTATTCAGCGACTTGATGATATAGCCGTTTTTCTCAAGCATCTTTCCGCATTCGACCAACACTGTACCCTTGGGATCAGTGACCACATAGGAGCTGTGCATCTGCATGAGATTGGGCTTCACGAAAAAGCGGGTCTTACCGGAACCGGAACCACCGATGACAAGGATGTTCTTATTCCTCGCGTACTTCGGCTGCTTCGGACGGCTGTTCATGGTCAGCCCTTCGGTCTGGGTGAGAATGACATTGTTGGAAAAGTCATCATCCATGTAAGGCCGGATGTCTTCCGGTCGTCCCCAACGCGCTGACCCGTATTCCTCCCCTTGGCGGAATTTCTTGCGGTTTTTGCCTTTGATGTAGACGGCCAGCTTGAGCAATGCGCCTCCTGCCACACCAATGAGAAGGTCTACCGGGTGGAAGCTGGGGAGCGGATTGGCAAACGCTGCGCCGAAATTGGCAAAGCCGCCGGTGAGCTTGTCGATGAACTCTGTGCCGGGAGCCAGCCGGAAGACTGCCGCCAGCTTATCCACAAAGTAGAAGGCGAACACATACGGGAGATTGAGAAGGACGAGCTTTTTGATGTCGAGTTTCTTTTTCATAGCTCAACGCCCCGATCCTTCGTCTTAACCTTGACCTTCTCCTTGTGCTGGGCTTTAGACTGCTCCCTGCTGCGGGAGAGCTTCTGCTTGAGGGATTGCTTTTCTTTCTGCTTGACCGTCTTGGCGGAAAACTCCTTGAACGCCTGAGTCATCACATCCACATCCCGGCCTTTGAAGAAGACGAGATAGCGCGGCGGCTGCTCAGAGGTGTCTTTCTTGAGCGCGTAGTCGATCCCGTACTTGTTCGCTGTACGCTCGAAAGACTTGATGTTTCCGTCGGTCACTTCGATGTTGCTGATTGCGGCGTTCTGCTCGACAAGGTGCTTGATGGACTGCTTGCCCCGATAGGTCTTGGGCTGAGAGGCTTGCTTCTCTGCCTTTTCAATTTCCTCGATGAATTTGGCGAGCGCCTTTTTCAACACTTCCGCAGTGATCTTGCCGCCCTTAATGGCAATCGCAACAACTTTGGTATTTACTTCATCCTGCATGGGGACCTCCTTTCTGAGATTTGCGGGGCAATCCCGTCACTAAGGCGGGACACCATGTAAAATGTGGATCATGTTTTCATCTCACCCCCTTGAAGTTGATTAAGAATGCTTACGCATCAGCCTTTCCCGTGAAAATCGTAGTTCACGCGGGCTGAATAGTAGTTGTCTATGGTCAGCGAAGCGTTGTATAACGCCGTGAGCAGATATGCCCGGATGTTCCGAATGTCGGAAGGGCAATCGTTCATCGCTTGGAGCACATAGTCAATGTGGCCGCTGTCCAGCTTGAGGAAGCGTGATTTGACCACCGGCTGCGGCATATCTTCTCCGTTGATACGGATGGTGGGGCTTGTGGAGCAGATAGCATCCAGCATAATCTCGACAATTTCGTTTACACGGTCAAGGTCATAGTGCCTGTCCTGAGAGCGGATGTCGATCTCAAGGTTATCCCGGATCAATTCCCTGTATTGCTCCCGTTCATCCATCCTGTCCATCCCATCAAGATTGATAGATTGATACTTATTCAGAGAGTTATTTCTTTGGTTGTTAATTACTTGATTGGTATTTAATTGTGCGGGATTTTCCCCATGTGGGTTTTCCATGTGTGGATTATCCATATCTGGATTATCCACATCTGGATTTTCCCTGTGTGGAGAAACCGGTTGTGGCTGTTCGTAAATCTCAAAGACCGTGTTGCTCATCCTGCCCTTGGCGTCGCGTTGCCTGTGACGGATAAGGTAGCCGTGATCTTCAAGCTCCCTGAGAGCTGCCAGAACAGCATCGGGGCCTTCCTTGCAGATCGCCGAAAGACCTTTCGTTGAGAACTGCCAGCCATCGTTGAAGGACAGCATTTTGGAGAGTAGCCCCACGGCCTTGAGGGACAGGGTTTTATCCCTGAGATGGTAATTTGCCATGACCGTGTAGCCACGGTTTTTGTTGACGCGATAGACTGCCATGCGGTTATCCCTCCCTTGCCATCACCGGCTGACAGCGCAGCGTTGACAGCTTCACCGGGGAATAGGGACATTCCTCGAAGACACAGGTTTGATATTTCCAGTAGGGACGATGGAAACAGCACGACCGACATTCCGGGCAGATCCCGTCGCATCCGCTGTCATAGTGGTTGTGGCCGGGTACCTCCTTCATGAGGGCTTCAAAGGCTTGCAGCTTACCGGCTGTCATGTAGCTCATTTTGTTTTCTCTCCTTTCCTCGCCGCACCGCCGTCATCTGCAAGAGGCAGATTGTTCCAGCTTTCGGGCAACAAAAAAAGAGGGTTTGCTTCATGCTCCGAATTGGAGAATGAAACAAACCCTCTTAGCTTTTCAGATATTCAGATGATGTCTCGGATGGTATGGATGATGCCGAGCAGCAGCCCGACAATCAGGGCGAGTCCTCCGATAAGACCGCCGATGATGATGTTGAGTGCGAAGATTCCTACTGTGCCGGATATGCCGTAACCGAAGGGGACGAGCCAGAGACACATCCTGCGGATGCCGAATGGGAAGCCGACACAGAGCCACATCAGGAAGTAGTCACATACGCCGTCCGCCATATAGACCGGCTTGAAGAATGCGGCAAGACAAAGGGCAATCAGCAGAGGAAGCAGCACTTCCTTGAGAAAAGTCTTCACATCCTCACCCTCAATCCCTGCAAATCGTCCGTGCGGATGCCGACCAGATACCAGTCCGCAGCCATTTCGATCCGGGTGGGTTTCCACTTGCCCCTGACCATGACATCGAAGCATTCCCCGCAGTGCAGACCGCCGTAGTAGCAGTCAAGGTCAAAGCGAATGTCGTACCGATCCGTTGCGTGGTCATAAACCAAAGTTCCCTGTTTCATGATGGACTCCTTTCGTTGTGGGCAGCGCAACGGGAAGGGCTTATGCAGTGTACCTCCATAGCCACCGCCAGCCGGTTTTGATCCTGTGCGCCGATTGTTGAGCGATTGTTCCTCTTTCAGGTCAAAAAAGAAGGGACTAAGCCAGAATCCCTTGATTTTCAAGGTCTTTCTGATTTAGTCCCATTATCGCACAACAATCTTTGATAACAATGGCCTCCACCCGCCCGGCCTCGACTTCCTCCATCATCGCCAGAAAACCGGGGCGGTCAAAACGGGTTCCCGATACGCCGTCATCGGTGAAGTGGGTGGGGTTTGGAAGCCCATTCCGGCGGGCAAACTCCTCTAACATCTGCTTTTGATGGCTTATGGAATTACTCTCGCCCTGTAACTCATCGTCGCGGCTCAAACGCTCATACAGCGGGGTGATTTTCTCGTTTCTCATGGCTGTACCTCCTGAAATGAAAATGCTCTAAGTGACTGCTTCACTAACCATGACAAAAACCATGATTAAGAAGTCACTTAGAGCATACATCTTCGTAAACCATTCTTAGCTTATACCGCTTCCCCGGCCCGTGGCCTTGCCGGTATTGCGCGTCGATTTCATTCGAATGCCACTTATCGGCCAACCGGTACTGGAAATCGCCCCGGACCTGTGCTATAATCAATGCATGCATCAAAAAGGAGGAACCGCTTTCCCGGCGATTCCTGATTGCCTTTGATTTTCCATCCATTTGCGATGCAGAAGGAAAAACTGCACGCCATTTTAAAAATAGACTCTGCGCGTGCGAAAGAGAAAGGAAACCCCATATGCCCTGCACAACGATTCTGGTCGGCAGGAAAGCCACCCATGACGGCTCGACGATCATCGCCCGCAATGACGACGGTGGATTTGAAGCCAAGCGCGTATTGGTTCACGCGGCCAGGGAGAAGGCCACCACGTACAAAACCGTCATCTCCCACCTGACGGTGGAGCTTCCGGGAAACGCCCTGCGCTATACCGACTGCCCCAACGTCTCCAAGAAAAACGGCGTATGGCCCGCCTGCGGCATTAACGAGGCCAACGTGGCCATGACCGCTACCGAGACGATCACCAGCAACGTCCGGGTCGTCAGCGCGTACCCCTATGTCCGGTATCAGGAAAAGAAAGGCCGCAATACCAAAGAGGTTCCCGGCGGAATCGGCGAAGAGGACCTGGTGACGTTGGTGCTTCCCTATATTCGCTCTGCCCGGGAAGGCGTGCTGCGCACCGGTGCGCTGCTTGAACAGTACGGCACCTATGAAGCCAACGGCATGGCCTTTGCGGACGCCAACGAGGTCTGGTGGCTGGAGACCATCGGCGGCCATCACTGGATTGCTAAACGGGTGCCGGATGACCGCGTGGTCATCATGCCCAACCAGTTCGGCCTGGATCATTTTGATTTCGAGGATGCCTACGGGGAGCAGAAGGAGAACCTCTGCTCCAAGGATCTGCGGGAGTTCGTGGAGAAGTACCACCTGGCGCTGGACACGGGCGCGGGCTTCAACCCGCGGCTGGCCTTCGGCTCCCATTCGGACGCCGACCACATCTACAACACGCCCCGCGCCTGGTTCATGGCCCGGTATTTCCTGCCCCGCACCTATAAGTGGGATGGGGACAGCGCGGACTTTACCCCGGAGAGCAACGACATCCCCTGGTCCTTCTTGCCGGAGCGCAAGGTGACGGTGGAGGATGTGCGCTACCTGCTGGGCTCCTACTATCAGGGAACGCCCTACAATCCCTACGATAAAAACGCCGCCTGCAAGGGCAAGTACCGCACCATCGGCGTGCCCAACAGCGACGTTTGCGGCATCATGCAGATCCGCGGCGAGCTGCCGGAGGCCATTCAGGGCGTGGAGTGGCTGTCCATGGGCGGCAGCGGCTTTACGGCGTGCTTCCCGGTCTACGCCAATGTGACGGAGTTCCCCAAGTACCTGAGCGGCACCACGGAAACGGTGTCCACGGACAGCATGTACTGGCACAGCCGCCTCATCGCCGCGCTGACAGACGCGCATTTTGGCCATGCTCTGCTCTTTGACGAGCGGTATGTGAACGCCGTGATGAACCGCGGGCAGCAGTTCCTCTACGAATATGACGAGAAAATCCGGCAGGGCGAGTCTTCCGAAATTCTGAAGGAAGCCAACAAGAAGATTGCCGACATGGTCAAAGAGAAGTCGGACAAGGCCCTTGCCCAGATTCTCAAGAACGCCTCCGAGCACATGAAGATCCGCTATCACAGAGGGGACAACTGAGCGAACGATATAAGAAGAAACAAAGCAGCACCGGTCGTCTGGCAATCAGCGGGCCGGTGCCGCTTTGCTTTGTTCCAATTTGAATAACACAACGTGAGGCTTTATCTGCCTTGACATCCGAAAATTCTTGACACGACCTCCCTCCCGTTCCCGGAACCGCTCTGCCGTCTCCGCATGGCCGCCCTACAGGTGCAAGGATTTTTCCCGTTATTTGCTGTTTTCCTTGCACCAGTTGTGTCACAAATGGGCTTCCATGGCTTGAAGTATAAGGATTTATTTGTGGTTCGGCAGACGCTAATTCGCATTGACATTTGTCAAATTCAAATGATTTATTCTTCTCAACGCAATGATGTTTACAATCGTGGCAAAAACAGCCACCATCACACAGGAATATACGCAGGCCAGCGGATCCGGGAGGCGGACATAGCGGCGTGCGCCTATTTCGATGATCCGGATGATCACAGAGGCCAGACCAATCCCGACGCCGCATCCGAACAGCAAGCCCATCAGGACCAAAACGACATTATCCTTATAAACAAAAGCTTTTGTTTCTTTCAGGGTATCGTAATCGGCCTCGGCGGTGCCCTCTGTGTGTGGGGCGGCGTGAACCTGCTGGAAGGTTACGGGCAGGATAACCCGGCATCCAATGCTCATGTGCTATAAAGTAGCACACAAGAATTTGACAGACAGCAGCCCAACTATTTCTAAACTCTTGCTTTTAGAAGATACCTTTGCTATAATTAAAAACAGGAGTGAACTATATGAAAAATAGAATTGTAATTGACGAATTAAAAAGATGAATCAGCTCTGTGCAAATGTATCCGATGAAGCATTGTACGGAGCTTAAACTAAAAGCATGATTGCTTTCTTTTTCATCGGGAAATAGGGAAACAAGCAAGAATAAGGGTATTGAGATTTTAATACCCTCTGTTTTGTGTACCTATTTCCTCGATGATAGAAACGAGCAGACTTTAGTTAGAGACTGTGGACAATGTTTCGCCATAGTCTCTATTTTTATATTTACTTTTAGGGGCTATGGTAGACTATCGCCATAGTCTCTATTTTTTTGGAAGGAACAATCTTTATGAATGAATACAAATGGAAAAGCCATATTGCTCGATTTTTATCTGCGCAAACAATATCCCTGTTGGGTTCATCTATTGTTCAATATGCAATAATTTGGTATATCACATTAACAACTTTTTCCGGAAAAATGATAACCCTCTCCACTTTATGCGGGTTCTTACCGCAAATATTGATTTCCCTCTTTGCAGGAGTATGGATTGATCGT
>ENA-OYVV01000355-OYVV01000355.1-human-gut-metagenome-genome-assembly--contig:-NODE-355-length-15367-cov-5.028997_pt1 | contig 15367 bp, 10 predicted proteins | sample MGYA00244164_ERZ653385 | MGnify/ENA primary metagenome ERZ653385 (study PRJEB26926, sample SAMN06165153) | human gut metagenome | biome: ENVO:00009003; feature: ENVO:2100002; material: ENVO:00002003... | reverse complement strand
GGTCGAGCGCGCCTTCCCGCAGGCCGCTCAGGCACCTTCCGGGGATGCTGTTTTCCCAGATCAGGCGCACGCGCGGATAGGCCTGTTCAAAAGCCTTGAGCACATCGTATTTCAGGCCGTGCGCCACGCTCATCTGCCAGCACTGCACGCCCAGGCACACGGCGCCCGATATCTCCCGGTCCCGCTTCTGGATATCGCTGACGAGCGCGTCCAGCTCGGGCAGGAACCCCTGCACCCTTTTGGCCAGCATATCCGCGTATGGCGTGGCCTCCACACCGCGCGGATTCCTTATAAACAGCGCGACGCCCAGCTCGTCCTCCAGCTTGCGGATCTGCTTGGAAACCGCCTGCTGCGTCACATTGAGACGGGCGGAGGCGCTGCAGATGTTCTTGAGACGGTACACCTGCAAAAAATAGCGCAATTGGGTCAGTTCCATGCGTTTCCTCCTCGCTTCCCAAACGTGCGCTGCGGGTTTCCCCGGCACGGCTGTCATCTTGGATGCATTGTATCACACCGGTTTTGCATGGACAACTTTATAAAGCATCATTTCTGTTTTTATAATGAAGGAACAGCTGTCAAATCGGGATGGCGTAGAAACGAAGCCCGGATAGGCGCGCTCTGGATGGAACGCATTGAGCGTCAGGATTTATCCTTGCGTTCTTCCTGCGCGGCAGGCAGGGGGAAGGTAAGTGTTACCACCGCGCCGTCGTCGTTGCGGATGGCCATAGAAAAATTCGTAAAGATGTGGTATAGTGCTTTTGCTTGTGAGCGACAAATCGGAAGTTGTGGAGGTAATTATCAATGAGAAATATTTACGATAATAGTGAATTTTTTGCCGCATATGCGGAAATGGGAAGAAGCAAAGATGGTCTGAAAGCTGCTGGAGAGTGGCATCAGTTGCAACCGTTATTCCCTAATTTACAGGGAAAAAAAGTTTTGGATTTAGGATGTGGTTACGGTTGGCATTGCAAATATGCCGCACAAATGGGAGCTACTGAAATTCTTGGTATTGATAGTAGTCAAAAAATGATTGCAAAAGCAGTAGCTGATAACTCTGATGACAAAATCAAGTATAAAGTTTGCGGTGTTGAAGAAATACATTTATCCTGAAAATACTTATGACCTAGTTGTTTCTAACCTGGTACTGCACTATATCGAAAATTTAGCTAATGTTTATCAAAAGGTGTATTGCACATTAAAAGTAGGTGGGTATTTCCTATTCAATATTGAACATCCGACTTTCACCGCAGGTGTTAATGAGGATTGGATTTATGATGAAAATGGGAAACCTAAATATTGGCCAATCGACAATTACTATTACACAGGCGAAAGAGAAACCAATTTTCTTGGTCAACGAGTAATTAAACAGCACCACACATTAACGCAGATATTGAATCCACTTATAAAATGTGGTTTTCAAATTGAGGCTATTGAGGAAGCAATGCCTCCGGCAGATATGATGGGTATGCCGGGAATGTGTAATGAAATGCGTAGACCTATGATGTTGTTGGTTAAGGTTAAAAAGGTTTAATAAACAACTTCCAATTTGGCGAACTGATAAAATCCCTTTAGGAACTAAAGGGCGCACTTCTATACTCTCTATCGAGAGTAGTGCGTCCTGCGGAGCTTCATTCCCGGTCAGCAGAAGAAAACTGCCCGACTGAGAATGTTTCGTCACTTCGTTCCGTCAAGGTGGCTACACCCCCTTGCGACGCTTGTGCGTCTATCCCTTGTGGACTTGCCGTCCGCAAACGGTTTTGACAAACCGTTTGCCGCCAGCAAGTTTGAAGATTAGACATAAACAAATCCTCCGCATGGTCTAAGCCATACGGAGGATTAACTGTTTTACGGACACCCGTCTATCCGGGCGCTGCTGGTTTTATTTTGCGTATTCGACTGCTTTTGTTTCGCGGATGACGTTGACCTTGATCTGGCCGGGGTATTCGAGTTCGGACTCGATCTTCTTGGCAAGATCGTGGGCCAGAAGGATCATGTTGTCTTCCGTGACCTCCTCGGGCTTGACCATTACGCGGACCTCGCGGCCGGCCTGAATGGCGTAGGCTTTCTCAACGCCGGGGAAGGAGTTCGTCAGCTCTTCGAGCTTTTCGAGCCTGCGGATATAGTTCTCGACGTTCTCACGGCGTGCACCGGGGCGTGCAGCGGAGATCGCGTCGGCTGCCTGCACGAGACAGGCGATGACGGTCTGCGGCTCAACGTCGCCATGGTGCGCCTCGATGGCGTTGATGACGACGGGGTTCTCCTTGTACTTTCTGGCAAGCTCGACGCCCAGCTGGACGTGGCTGCCTTCCATCTCGTGGTCGACGGATTTGCCGAGGTCGTGGAGCAGGCCTGCACGCTTTGCCAGCGTCACGTCGACGCCCAGCTCGGACGCCATCAGGCCCGCAATGTGCGCGACCTCAATGGAGTGGTTCAGAACGTTCTGGCCGTAGGACGTGCGGTATTTCTGGCGGCCCAGGAGCTTGATCAGCTCGGGGTGCAGATTGTGCACGCCCGTTTCGAACGTGGCGCGTTCGCCCTCGATCTTGATGGTGTGGTCGACCTCGCGGCGGGCCTTTTCGACCATGTCCTCAATGCGGGTCGGATGGATGCGGCCGTCGGCGATGAGCTTTTCAAGCGCAAGCCGCGCGACCTCGCGGCGGACGGGATCGAACGAGGAGACGGTGATGGCCTCCGGGGTATCGTCGATGATGAGGTCAACGCCGGTGATGGTTTCGAGCGTGCGGATGTTGCGGCCCTCGCGGCCGATGATGCGGCCCTTCATTTCATCGTTGGGCAGCGGTACGACGGAGACGGTCGTTTCGGCGGCATGGTCTGCCGCGCAGCGCTGGATGGCGGTGGCGATGATCTCGCGGGCCGTCTGATCGGCCTCCTCCTTCATCTGCGTCTCGATCTCCTTGATCTTCATCGCGGTCTCGTGGCGCACGTCGTCTTCCACGCCCTTGAGGATGTAGGCCTTGGCCTCGTCCTGCGTCAGGCCGGAGATCTTTTCCAGAACCTCCATCTGGCTGCGCTTGAGAGAGTCGACCTCTTCCTGCTTCTTGTCGATGGCCGCGATCTTCTTGGCCAGCTCGTCCTCTTTCTTCTCGTGAAGATTGATCTTCTTGTCAAGGGCTTCTTCCTTCTGCTGCAGACGGCGCTCCTGCTTGGAGACTTCCGCGCGGCGCTCCTTGACCTCCTGTTCGTATTCGCTGCGTGATTTATGGATCTCTTCCTTCGCTTCGAGCAGCATTTCGCGCTTTTTGCTTTCTCCGCCCTTGATGGCTTCGTTGATGATGCGCCGGGCTTCCTCTTCGGCGGAACCGATCTGCTTTTCCGCAACCTTTTTGCGGTACAGAACGCCGGCCGCGAAGAAGACCGCGCAGAGCACGACTGCCGCGATGCTAAGGATGAGGCATAGCGTATTAAATTCCATAAACTGCGAATCACACCTCCTGTTTTCAGTATTGGGTACGCCGACACTCCGGCGACTTGAATCATAAAGCGCAATGAGCTTCCCCAAGTCCCATTACAGCCATACAAATCCTACCCTACATTGTACCGGTTTGCCGCGTGTCTGTCAAGGCGCAATTCGGAAAAATGCACGAAACGGGATACGCCTGTTTGGGCGCTTTTAGCAAGAACCGCTGATGCGGCAGGTTGACAAGCGGGAAAAAGTGTGATTCTATAAAGGAAAAGCGGAGATCAGGCCGCGGCGAAGACCTGCGGCAGCCGCCGCGTGATGGCGACGCATAGAAAGCTTCCAAGTGCGATCTTCAAAAGGTCGCCCGGCAGATAGATCAGCATACCGTTCTTGATGACCTGCCAGAATGTCAGCCCCTTGCCCAGATACGCGTTCGCGATCAGCGCCATATACGGCACGCCGATAGCATACAGAACGGCCAGCCCTGCCAGCATGGCAAGCGCCGTCCCCCAGAAGGTCAGGGGCCGCTTCGCCAGCTTCCCAATCACGAACGCCGACGGGATCAGCCCCAGCAGGAACCCGAACGTCGGCTGCAAAACATACGAAAATCCGCCGCCCAGCGCGAAGATTGGCACGCCCACCAGTCCGATCAGCACATACACGGCCTGCGACAGCGCGCCGTAGCCCGCGCCGAGCAGAATGCCGGCCATGGCCGTGAACAGGAATTGCAGCGAGATCGCCGCCAGCGTGAAGGGAATTTTGAAAAAGGCGCCGATCGCCGTCAGCGCGGCGAACAGGGCGGTCAGGACCAGCATCAAGGTCTTTCTGTGCTGCATAAGAAGTTCTCCTTTTGTAAACCAAATTTAGAAACAGGTTTACAATACACGAAACCGAACGAAAAATCAAGGGGATATTTATCATGTTGAAAGAAGAAGTTCTCTCCATGCTGCTGAACGCACAGGAGCCTGTCTCCGGCGAGGGCATCTGCAAGACCCTCGGCGTGACCCGCGCCGCCGTCTGGAAGACCATCGACCAGATGCGGCAGGAGGGCTATGGGATCGACGCCGCGCCGAAGCGCGGCTATACGCTCGCATCCGTTCCAGACCGGCTCGATACGGCCCTTGTGCGTGCACACCTGTCCGGCCATCCGTGGCAGACGCTGGTGACAGCCGTGCCCAGCGTGGATTCCACGAACAACGCCTGCAAGCGCCTTGCCGCCGAGGGTGCGCCGGACGGCACCGTCGTTCTGACCGGCTGCCAGACCGCAGGAAAGGGCCGCCGGGGCCGCACCTTCGTCTCCCCGCCGGGCGGTCTGTATTTCAGCGTGATCCTGCGCCCGCACGCAAAGCCGGAGGCCCTCATGCACCTCACGGCCATGGCCGCGGTCGCCGCCGCACGGGCGGTCTTCGCGGTCAGCGGCGTGTATCCCGATATCAAATGGACGAACGATCTTGTGCTCGGCGGGAAAAAGCTCTGCGGCATCCTCACCGAGATCGGCATCGAGGCCGAATCGCGCGAGGTCGACTACGCCGTCGTTGGCATCGGCATCAACTGCGCCCGCGTCGACCTGCCGCCGGAGGTCAGCGCCATGTCGGCCAGTCTGGAGGCCTTTACCGGCCAGAAGCCTGACCGTGCCCGCCTCGCCGCCGCCCTCGTCCGGTCGCTTTGCGAACTGGAGCAGGCCCTGTTCACCGAAAAAGACGCCTGGCTGCGGGAATTTGCCGCCCACTGCATCACCATCGGACAGGACGTCAAGCTCGTCCGGGGCGACGACGTGACCTACGCCCACGCCGACGGCATCGACGAAGAGGCGGCCCTTCTCGTTACCTACCCCGACGAGACAAAAGCCGCCGTCGCCTCCGGAGAAGTCTCCGTGCGCGGTATGTACGGGTATGCGTAGCGTCAGTTGACAAGGGCACACACGGTTTTTCACGGGGCAAAACGACGTCTGGCGTCGTTATCCTCGTTGGCGGGCGACAGCCCGCCTGCCTCGTCTGCCTGGCCAGCCGCCGTTTATCCTCCGTGAAAAACTCCGAAGGACTTGCCGGCTGGTCTGGGGCGTTGTCTGCAAGGCAGAGGACGCAGACATACTGGCGTATGTCAAGGACGATAACGCGGCAGACGGCGGCCCAGTCCGGCCCGCAAGCGTGCGTGCCCTTGTCAACTGACGCTAAGGGCAGCACCGCACGATCAAAAAAGACCCCCGGCCAGCTCTGGCCGGGGGAAGATGGGGTTGTGGGATTTGGCGGCGGCCTGGGCCGCTGCCAGGGATATGAAGTGCGCTCGCATTGGATAAGCTGTATCTATAAAATAGCACCCGCAGAGGGAAAAGTCTGCCGAACGCTGTCGCGGCGGAATTTTTTTCCGCGTGCGGCCACACTTCTTGCAATCGGGTATATTTACTGATAAAATAGCACCCGTATTGGAGGGATATCTATGAAATTTGACGCTGGGCGGTATGATATCGCCGTGATCGGCGCGGGACACGCCGGGATTGAGGCAGGACTAGCCTGTGCGCGGATGGGGCTGGAGACGGTCGTGTTCACGATCAATCTGGATGCCGTCGGCAATATGCCCTGCAACCCCGCCATCGGCGGCACGGGCAAGGGCCATCTGGTGCGGGAGCTTGACGCGCTGGGCGGGGAAATGGCAAAGGCCGCCGACCGCTCGTGCATCCAGTACCGGATGCTGAACCTTGGCAAGGGCCCCGCTGTCCACTCCCTCCGCGCGCAGGCCGACCGGCGGCGCTATCAGGAGGATATGAAGCGCACGCTTGAGCGGCAGGAGCATCTTGATCTCAAGCAGGCCATGGTCACGCAGCTTCGCCTGACGGACGGCCATGTGTCCGCTGTCGTCACGCGCCTCGGCGCGGTCTATTCCGTCAAGGCCTGCGTCATCGCCTCCGGCACGTATCTGGACGCACGCGTCATCACCGGCGACTGCGCCTATTCCTCCGGCCCGGACGGGATGCAGGCAGGCATCGGCCTTGCGGAGCAGCTGGCTGCGCTCGGCCTTCGGATGCGCCGGTTCAAGACCGGCACGCCGCCGCGCGTGAACCGCCGTTCAATCGACGTGACGCAGATGGAGCTGCAGCCCGGCGATCAGCACCCGGTTCCCTTCTCGTTTTCGACCGAGACGCCGCCGGAAAATAAGGCGGTCTGCTATCTGACCTATACGAACGAAAAAACGCACGAGATCATCAAGGCCAATCACGACCGGTCGCCGCTCTTTAACGGCATGATCGAATCCGTCGGCCCGCGCTACTGCCCGTCCATCGAGACGAAGATCGACCGCTTCCCGGACAAGTCCCGCCACCAGCTGTTTGTCGAGCCGTGCGGGCTGTATACGGACGAATTATACATTCAGGGCCTTTCCTCCTCGCTTCCGGAGGATGTGCAGCTCGAAATGCTCCACACCATCAGGGGGCTGGAGCACGCGGAGATGATGCGCCCGGCCTACGCCATTGAATATGCCTGCATCGACCCGACCGAGCTTCTGCCGACGCTCGAAAGCAAAAAGATCCCCGGCCTTTACGGCGCGGGCCAGTTCAACGGTTCGTCCGGCTATGAGGAGGCCGCCGTGCAGGGCTTCGTCGCGGGCGTGAACGCGGCGCTGAAGATAAAAGGCGAAGAGCCGATGGTCTTAAAGCGCTCCGACGGCTATATCGGCACGCTCATCGACGATCTGGTCACGAAGGGCACGAACGAGCCGTACCGCATCATGACCTCGCGCTCAGAATACCGGCTCCTGCACCGGCAGGACAACGCCGACGAGCGCTTGACGCCCATCGGCCGCCGCATCGGCCTCGTCTCGGACGCGCAGGATGCCGCCGTGCAGGAAAAATACCGCATGGTCGCGCAGGAGATCAAACGGCTGGAGGCCACAGGCGCGGCAGAAAGCGAAGCGCTGAACGAGATGCTCCGCGCGCATGACACCGCGCCGGTCGAAGGCTCGGCGCGGCTTGCCGATCTGGTGCGCAGACCGCAGCTGAGCTATGACGATCTGGCCCCCTTCGATCCGGAGCGGCCCGAGCTGCCGCCCGTCATCCGCGAGGCCGTCGAGATCCGCATGAAATACGCAGGCTACATCGCCCGCCAGCAGAAGCAGGTCGAGGAATTTGCCCGCGAGGAGGGCAGGCTCCTGCCGGAGTCGATCGATTATCTGTCCATTCAGGGCCTGCGCGTCGAGGCGCGGCAGAAGCTGAGCGAAATCCGCCCCCTGTCCGTCGGACAGGCCAGCCGCATTTCGGGCGTGTCGCCCGCAGACATCGCGGTGCTGCTCATCTGGCTGGAGCAGAATAAGCCGTCAAAGGAGTAAGCGATGTATTTTGATTCTCACGCCCATCTGGGCGAGGACTGTTTTGCACAGGACTTTGTGAACATTGTGGAAAAAATGCGCGCAGCGGACGTCACCGGCATGATGGAGATCGGCTGCGACGGCCCGTCGTCCCATCACGCGGTCGAGCTGGCCCATCAGTACGATTGGATCTGGGCCGCCGTCGGCAGCCACCCGGACGACGCGGAGCAGGTGGACGAAGCGCGGATCGGGGAATACCGCGCGCTGTGCAAGGACCCGCGCGTGAAGGCCATCGGCGAGATCGGTCTGGATTATCACTACGAAGACCCTCCGAGAGACGTGCAGCAGCGGGCGTTCCGGATGCAGATGAAGCTTGCGCAGGAGCTGTCGCTTCCCGTCGTGATCCATGAGCGCGAGGCGCATGAGGACGGACTGCGCATCGTCAGCGATTTCCCGGACGTGACCGGCGTGTTCCACTGCTTTTCCGGCAGCTATGAGATGGCGAAGGAGCTGGTAAAGCGCGGCTGGTACATCGGCTTTACCGGCGTGGTCACGTTCAAAAACGCGCGCAAAGCGGTCGAGGTCGCGGAAAAGATCCCGCTGGACCGCATCCTCATCGAAACCGACTGCCCCTATATGGCCCCGGAGCCGTTCAGGGGCCGCCGCAACGATCCGAGCCTCGTGCCGTTCGTGGCAAAAAAGATCGCGGAGCTTCGCGGCATTTCCGCAGAAGCTGCCGCTTCCGCAACGGCAGAAAACGCAAGACGGCTGTTCCGGATCTGACCGAAGCGCCAGTGCTTTAAAAACATAGTGCGCCCGCCGCTGATACAGCGGCGGGCGCGGTTTTTTCATATGGTTTATTCAAACACAACGCCGAGGGCCTTGCAGACGGCGGCGCAGCGCGGGCACAGGCCGTGTTCGTCGGGGCTTTCGGAGTGCATCCAGCAACGCGGGCACTTCGTTCCCTTCGCCTCGGTCACGGCGACGGTCAGGCCGGGGAAGTTCACGCCCTGTCCGACGACGGCGCCCTCTGCGGGAGCAGTCTCGTTCGTGCTGACGTTGGAGACGATGAAGATCTCCGGCAGATCGACGGACTTGACTGCGTCCAGCGCGGCCTTTGCATCCTCGTCGCCTGCGATCAGCGCCACGTGCGCTTCGAGGCTCTTGCCGATGCGCTTGTCGGCGCGGGCAGTCTCCAGAACGCCGTTGACGTCCGAGCGGACGCGCAGCGCAGTCTCCCAGACGGCCATTTCGGCATCGGAGAGCGCGTAGTCCGCATACGGCTTCGACATCTGGTTCAGCAGCACGTTGCGGCCGTCGTCGCCGTTGCGGTGCGGCATCTGGAGCCAGATCTCGTCGCAGGTGAACGCAAGGATGGGCGCAAATACCTTCGTCATGGCATCGAGAATGATCCACAGCGCGCTCTGCGCCGAGCGGCGGGCGGCGGAATCCGCACCGTCGCAGTACAGGCGGTCTTTGATGATATCGAGATAGAGGCTCGAAAGCGTGACGACGCAGAAATCGTTGACGGCGTGGGAGACGGTCAGGAATTCATATCAATCTGATAAAAGTGTTATAGCAACTGCGCCAGAAGCGCGTCCGGCATTACGCCGGAGAAGCCTGGGATGGTCAGCTCTGCCGACGGGAGCAGCCGGGCCGTTCCGATGCCGATGGCTTTCATTCCGCCCCGGTGGGCGGCCTCGATACCTGCGGCTGAGTCCTCGAAAACCAGGCACTGCTCAGGTGGGAGTCCCAGAGCCTCCGCTCCTTTGAGGAACACCTCCGGGTTGGGTTTGCCGTTTACAATTTTACTGCCGTCGATGACGGCGTCAAAAAACGCCGTAATTTCCAGCTTTTTCAGGACAAACTCCGCATTTTTGCTGACACTGCCAAGAGCTGTCCGGTATCCCTCGGCCCGGGCAACGCGTAAGAATTCCGACACGCCCGGCAGCAGCGCCGCCGGGGTCAAAGTGCCGATCATCTCCCGGTAGCGGTCATTTTTCCGGGTGCACAGCCTCTCTTTTTCGGATTCCGAAAGGGAGCGGTTTCCCTTTTTCAGCAGAATTTCCAGGCACTGTGCCCGGCTGATGCCCAGAAAGGCCTCCTGGTCTGCCGGAGTGAAGGGAATCCCCAATTCTTCGGCAAGCTCCTGCCACGCCCGGGCGTGGAGGGGGTTCGTGTTCACCAGAACGCCGTCCAGATCGAATAACAGTCCCCGGATCACAGCAGCTTCAGGGTGCCGGAGGTGATGCGCCGACCGCTTGACCGGTCAAAGAGCATCACGCTGCTGCCGGTGATATCCAGCAGGTGTTTGCTTCCGATGGTAAACAGGGTGCTGCCGAAGACCACGCCGGTGAGCAAATACTCTCCGATGCGCACCTTGACGGTGGATTCCATGCCGGTGGGCATGGCACCGTAAATCTCGCACTCCACATTTCCACCGCCGGTGATGGACAGGAACTCCGGGCGGATGCCCAGCACCAGATCCTCGTTGGTGAACATCGGCTCCTCGTGGATGCCGTCGTCCTCGTCGTTGACTCTGGCGATGTGGTAGCGGAAGGTCTCGTCCTTGTTGCTCTTTTCCACGTAGCCGCTCTCTCCCGCACGGGCCTTCAGAGCCTGCGCCTGGGCTTCCAGCTCCTCGTCCCGCCGGTGGAACCACTGGGGCAGCTGCAATGGCTGCTCGGGGGTGAAAACTGCCTTGTGTCCGTCCAGCAGCGTCAGCTCAATGCTGCCCTCAGGCCCCTGCCAGCCCTTGGCCTCCACAAAGTTGATGGAGGGGTTGCCCACGAAGTCTGCCGCAAAAAGATTGGCAGGGTGATTGTAAACTTCCAGCGGCGCGTCATACTGCTGAAGGACACCGTTGTTCATCAGGCAGATCTGCGTTGCCAGCGTCATGGCCTCCATTTGGTCGTGGGTGACGTATACGAAGGTGGAGCCGGTCTCCACATGGAGCCGCTGCAATTCATAGCGCATTTCCAGACGCAGTTTGGCATCCAGATTGGAAAGCGGCTCGTCCATGAACAGCACGCTGGGCTCGGGAGCCAGCGTCCGGGCGATGGCCACACGCTGCTGCTGACCGCCGGACAGCTCCGCGGGATAGCGGTCCATGAACATACTGATTTTGACGATGCGGGACACCCGGCGCACGGACAGGTCGATCTCTTCTTTGGTCAGCTTGCGCACAGCAGTTTCCACCTCGCCGTCCTTGAGAAGCTCAAAGTTCTCGTTGAAGGGCTGAGCCTTTCGAGCGGCCTCCACCTTTTCTTCCAGAGCCTTTACCTCGGCGGACACGTCCTTACCCTGCTCCAAATGATAGCCGAACAGCTTTTGGGCAGTGTACTGGGAGATGGTGTAGGTATCGATCAGCTTGATGATGGCCTTCGTTTCGTCCAGCTTGCCGTTTTTATCCCGGCATTCCTCAAGAGTCTTTACCACATCCTGAGGATTTTTGAGGATCTGTGCCAGACGGGCGGCGTTTTTCGCCTCAAAGCTGATCTTCGGCATTTCCTCCTTGATGTTTGACAGGCCGAAGGAAATATTCTGGTAGACGGTCATGTTGGGCCACAGGGCATAGTTCTGGAAAAGGAAGCCCACCTTCCGCTTGTTGGCGGGGATGTTGATGCCCAGCTCACTGTCGAATACCACCGTGTCGCCGATGGTGATGCGTCCGCTAGTGGGGGTCTCCAGTCCCGCGATCATCCGCAGGGTGGTGGTCTTGCCGCAGCCGGACGGGCCCAGCAGGGTGACAAACGCGTTATTTTCAATGACCAGATTCAGGTCGTCCACACCATAGAACTTGCCCCAGCGCTTGGTGATATGCTCTAATCTGATTTCAGGCATGATTTAACCTCCGATTCCTTTATCCAGGCTTGCGCCCGTGATTTTGTTGACGAGGGTGTTGCAGACCAGAATGGTCACGATCAGGATCAGGTTGATGCCGCTGGAGAACGCGTAGAGGCCCATCTCGTCGAAGTAGTCCAGCGTCGTCGAGAGGATGAAGCCCTGCACGCACAGCAGCATGAACAGCGACAGCTCACGCAGGCACGTCATGAACGGCAGCAGGAAACCGGAAATGATCGAGGATTTCTGGATAGGGATGATGATGCGGGTCATGCGCTTGATCCAGGGAATATCCTGAATGATGGCCGCTTCTTCGATCTCGCCCGACAGCTGGAGCATGGAATTGAGGCTGCTGCGGCTGGCAAACGGGATGTATTTGACCGTGCCGACGATAATGAGCAGCGTGTAGGTGTTGAACAGGTTCAGCTTTTCCGTCGAAAACAAGATGAAGAATGCGACGCCCACAGCGATGGACGGCATGAGATACGGCAGGAAAGCGACGGAGTTCACATAGTTCGCCCAGCGGCTGCGGCGGTTTTTCGAGACGGCGTAGCCGATCATCGTGCCGATGGAGCCGGCCAGCAGCGCACAGGCCACGGAGACAAGGATCGTGCCCTTGAACGCACGCCAGATCGTCTCGTTATACAAAATGCCCTTCTGGCCGTACATGCCGTTTTCGGTGACGTTCTCCGCCGTGACCCACCACTTGGTCGTGAGGTTCGACGCGTCGCCCGTGTACAGGAACGAATAGTCGCCCGGATTCGGCAGGAACGTCTCGAACGCGAAGGAAATGATGGGGAAGATGCTCGTGAAGAACGTGAGAATCACAAGGATCAAGGCGATGACGACGCGGCCGGTTTTGCCGAGCGTGATCTTGGAGATCTGGCCGGACTTGCCGGTGACAGTCGTGTAATTCTTGCGGCTTCTGAGCGAGAGCTGGTTCAGAAGCATGATCGCCACGCCGAAGACCATCATGATGATGGCAAGAATGCTCGCTTCACCCGTATACTTGGAGTTCATCGAGACATACTTGGTCGACAGCGTGCTCAGGCCCAGATAATGCGGCACCGGGTAAGAGCCCATCGCGCTGCCGAAGACCAGCAGAATGGTGGACAAAATCGCGGGCTTGACCATCGGAAGCGTAATGCGGAACATGGTCTTCCACTTGGGCGTGTCGAGAATGGTCGCGGCCTCTTCAAGATTGGCGTCCATGTTGCGGAAAATGCCGCCGATGAGGATATAGGCGAACGGCGCGTAGTGAAGGCCCAGGACCATCAAGCTTGGAAACAGGCCCTTGCACCACCATATCGGCATGTTAACGCCGAACAGGGCGGCAAGCAAACCGTTGGACGTGCCGGTGACAGCGTTGGAGTTAAACAGGTTCTGCCACACGACGGCCAGCGTCCACTGCGGCATGATGTACGGGAAAATAAAAATGGAGCTCAGATATTTTCTCCACGCAAGGTCGGTGCGCGTAATCAAAAACGCAAACAGCCCGCCGTAGAGAATGGACACCACGCACGTGCCGACAGCGAGAAGCACCGTGTTGAGAAGCGGCGTCCACAGATTCGTCTTTGCCATGCGGCTGGTGAAAAGGTCGGTGTAGTTGACGGTCGTATAGCCGGACGCCTGCCCGGTCAGATGGGCGTCAATGGTGCCGGCGTGAATTTTGAAGGTATCTTCCACGATGGCGACGATCGGCGCGACCGTGGTGAAGGTCAGGACAATGCCAAGCAGCAGCAGAATGACGTTGTGCGGCTTGGAAAAGAAGGTCTTGACCTTATTGAGCACAATCGTGGATCTGCTTGCGCGGAGGGTAGTGGGTCGGCTCATGGCTTCCTCCTCTTTTCTCAGGTTTGAAGGGCGGATGATGGGGTATGTTTTTGCAAAGGCGCCCCTGGATGCGCATCCAGGGGCGCCGGTAAGGTGCTGGTTGACAGATCAGCCTGCGGAGTATTTGCTCAGCATTTCGATCCAGCTGCCGACGGTGAATGCAACGTCTGCGCAGTATTCCGGATCCTCGAGCACGAGCTTGCCGTTGGTCGTCCACCATTCATAGCCGCGGTCATTCTTTGCTGCGAATTCAACAGTGGTGCCGTCCTCGGCCATGCCGCCGATGGAGTGATGGAAGTTGGCCTCAGTCTCCTCTGCCACGGTCGGGTTGGAGGAGTAGCCGCCCATGTCCTTGCCCCAGGCAGAGAAGCCGTCGGCGGTGCAGGTCATGTAGGCGATGAAGGCGCAGGCGGTCCAGGGCAGGGGGCTGTTGTCGGTGACGAACAGGTAGTGGCAGTAGCCATAGCCGCCGATACCCTGATAGCCGTCCTCATACGCGGCGACCTTGATGTTGTTGACGGAGACGGAGCTGGACTCCTCGACGGAGCGGAGCTTTGAGTAAACGAGAAGGCCGAACTGATCCTTCGCGGAAGCGTCGACAAGGGTGTTGCAGATGGGGCCGTCGTCGGTCTGGGCGTTGTAGCTTTCGACCCACAGCTTGATCCATGCCAGCGCGTAAGCGCCGTCAGCGCCGAGGCCGAGGTCGGCAGCTTCGGATTCCATCTCTGCGATAGTGGGCTGGAAGTATGCCTGCTCGTCAGCGGACAGAGCCTCAAAGGACTCCTTCAGCCACGCTGCGTAGTCGTCGCGGGTCAGCATGTACAGGAAGTTCTTGCCGACGATCTCGGAGTCGATGTCCATGAACAGGCCATGCTCGCCCTCGGCGACGAAGTCCCAGCAGTTATCGTAGGTCTTGTCGCCCACGCAGTTGTACATAAAGACCTTGTTGAGCGTCTGCAGCGGCAGGAAGCCGGTGTAGGCGTCGGCGGTGGTGCCGTTGGCGTCCGCCCAGTCCTTCGGGATGAAGGTGTCGAGGATGCCGGTCTGAACCATCTTGCTCTCGATCTGGTTGCCGTCCTGAATGAGGGTCATGGCGAACGTGCCGGTGCCCTTCAGGGAGTCAGCGGTCAGCTGATCGAAGATCTTGTTGTTCTTGGGCTGCTGCCACTCGAACTCCATGTTGTAGCTAGAATCGATGGACTGCAGATACTCAATGAACAGAGGCAGGGCGCTCTTGCCGCGGCTGGAGTTGCCGACGCCGTAGAACATCTTGCCGTTGGACTCTTCAATGGCCTTCTTCGCCAGCTCTTCAAGGGTCATGCCTTCGGCTTCCTTGATGATCTGCTGGGTCGCAGTCAGATTTTCGGGCTCGGCACCGGGCGTTTCCTCTGCGGGAGCCTCAGTGGTTTCGTTGGTTTCAGTGGTTTCAGTGGTTTCGGTCGTCTGGGTATCTTCTGCGGGAGCGGTCGTGTCAGCCGGGGTCGTCGCCGGAGCGGCAGCGCAGGCAGCCATGGACAGAACCATCACAGCAGCCAGCAGAAGCGCAAGCATCTTCTTCATTCTGATATTCCTCCTGATAAAATTTGAATTCGTGCAGCAGCTAACGGGAGTTCTGCATCGTATGCTCTCATTTTACGGTGTTTCTGCACAAAAGAACAGTGGACAAATCTGCGATTATTTGTGATTCTCTGCGATAATTTTAAAAATTCAATGAAAACCGAGCCGGAGATGTGTTATAATCAGGGCAAAATAACAGAGAATTTTGTTCTCGCTGCTACAGGACACGGAAACTATGAAACACATACGCATTCTGATATTATGTATAGCATTCGCTCTTCTGACCGGCTGCGCGCCCGCCGCACAGGATACAGCCGCCTACGCGCCGGATGAATCGGAGCGTCTCGTTCTGTACACCTCGCACAAAAAAGCTGTCTCTTATACACATCTCCGAGCCCACGAGACTACGCTGCATCT
>ENA-OYVV01000351-OYVV01000351.1-human-gut-metagenome-genome-assembly--contig:-NODE-351-length-15607-cov-4.023405_pt1 | contig 15607 bp, 9 predicted proteins | sample MGYA00244164_ERZ653385 | MGnify/ENA primary metagenome ERZ653385 (study PRJEB26926, sample SAMN06165153) | human gut metagenome | biome: ENVO:00009003; feature: ENVO:2100002; material: ENVO:00002003... | reverse complement strand
CTGTGACGCTGCCCGTCACGCCGCCGGACTGCGCCTGCATGGTAAAGGTATAGCTTCCGGCGGGCAGCGAGAGCATTCCGCTGCCGTTCTCGTCCTGATAGACGCGGCCATACTGATTCTGGGCATACAGCGTATCGCCGGACTGCCAGACGCTGTTCCGGTCCGAGAAGGTAACGTTATATTTTGGGCCGTCCAGCGTCTGCTTGTACTGCTCGACCGCGTTATGAAGCGCCGTGTACAAGCTGAGCGCCGCATTATCGTCCGCAGTGACGTATCCGGCGCAGGCGGCGTTATACGCCGCCTGCGCGGCCAGCTGCACATCCGGCTCCTCCAGCCGGTAATCGGCCATAGCAGCGATCAGGCTCTGCATGGCATCCGACGGCTGCGCCGTCAGCCTGTCTGTGAAGCAGAGATACCGGATCCCGGCCTGCGCGGCGTTTCGCGTCAGGTCGTGGCTCCCAGTTTCATCACTGCGGATGAAATTGCCCGTTTTGCCATCGATCTGCGTCACGCTGTTCTCGTCCGGCCCAAAGCTGTGGCCGCTGGCGTTCAGCGCTTCGTAAAGCGTCTGATCTGCCGTGTAGCTGATGCGCTCCGGCGCGATCAGAAGCGTGCCGTTCCAGTCGGCAGCGAGGTAAAACCAGCCGCCCTCCGCTGCCAGCGCCTGCACCGGCAGGCAGCCCAGCAGCATGGCGGCCGCAAGCAGCAGCCCGAACAAACGAAGCTTCTTTTGTTTCATATCTGTCCTCCCCTATCAGTACAGGCAGCGAATCCATTTCAGCCACGCGCGGCGCGGCAGCGGTACAGTCTTTTGCAGGCGGTCTACCGTCTGTTTCCAAACCCGGAGGGCGCGCTTCGCCTGTTCGCGCGTCATAGTGTGACTGCTGAAACGGGCCTCGCCGTTCAGCGCAGCAAGGTCACGAACCGCTCCGGCGTATTCCGCATCCGACTCCCGGAGCGATTCGCCGAACGCAAAGACCGAGCCGCCGTCGTAGCCAAGCCCCATCGCGGGCCAGAGCGCCGCAAGCGCCCCCGTCACCCAGGCAACAGACTGCGCGGGTGCGGTGCACTCAAACCGGTAGCGCCATCTGCGGCGGATGAGCGCATAGCGCAGCGCGGCGGCTGCCAGCAGGAAAAGCAGAAGTCCAACTGCCAGCACGATCCAGAGCCAGAGCCGCGCTTTGACTGCGGTGGCGCTCTGCGCGCCGTCATCCGGCTGCTCCTGCGGCGTATCCTCTGTTTCGTCGGATTCGTCCTCAATCGTTTCCGCCTGCGCGTTGGAACCGTCGTCCGTGTGTGCATCTCCGGTCTGGCTGGCAGATTCGGACTGATGCGGTGAAAGAATGTCGGTCAACTCGCCGTAGCCCGGTGTGAGAGCCAGCGGCATCCAGCCGGTGCCGTCCTGATAGACTTCGGCCCAGCCCTGTGCGTCTGCCGCGGTCAGGGTGATCGCAGAACCGGCCTGCGCACGCGCGGCAGTCTCCTGCGTGAGGACGAAGCCCTCGGCATAGCGCGCGGGGATGCCGTAATAACGAAGCGCCAGCACGGTCAGGGTCGCGGTCTGGTAGGTTGTATCCTTTACAAGCTCGTCCAGCGGCAACGGCGTTCCGGCTTCGCGGAGCGCGTCCAGCTGTTCGAGAAAGCGCGCCGTGCAGAGCTGTGCCTGCTCCGGCGTCAGAGAACCTGCGGAACCGTATTCCCGGCAGAGTTCATCCAGAATTGGAGCAAGCTGCGCACGTATCTGCGCAGGCAGCGTCACGTCCTGCTCCTGCACGAATGCGCGGTAGCTGCCCTCCGCGCTGAGGTAGGCGTCCGCCGTCTCCGGCTGCTCCCGCAGTGTGTCCAGAAGCTCTGCTGTTGTCTGTTCCGGCGCAAGGGGCATGGTGAAGCGGTACTGCCGCGCTCCGCGCAGGCCGCTTGTCGGGATCTGGGTGCTTTCCAGACTGTCTGTGCGCAGTGCGCTTTCCTGCGGGAGCGCGGAGAGCGCGTAGGGCGCGTATACATAGGCGCTGCAAGCGCTGGTATTTTCAATCAGGACTGTCTGCGTCTGCTCCTGCCGGTGCAGGCCGCGCGACGCGGCGGCAAGCTGCGTCTGCGGGTAGAAGCCCTCCTTATGCAGCCAGTACAGCAGATCGGTCTGTTCGGTAAGCGTCTGCGCATCAAGCGCCTGCCATGCCGTGCCGGTGAAGGTATCGCCGGTGAAGCCGCGCAGATAGAGCGCCGTCGGCTGCTCCATCGTGATGGTCAGGCACGGTGTCTGCTCCGGTGCAGCGGAAAAATCAGAAAACGCTCCTTCCGGCAGCACAGCCTGCCCGGATTCATACCGGAGCCGGTGCAGCGCCATGTTGGAAGCGGCGCTCCATTCGGAGAACAATGTACCGCTGCGCAGTCCCGGCACAGCCAGAAGCGCAGCCGCAAGCACGCCTGCCGCTGCCAGCAGTGCGCCATAATTCAAAAGCATCGGAACGGATTCTTTGTGATCTGCCGCGCCGCCTGCCAGCAGAAGCGCCGCGCACAGCGGGCACACCGCCATCCAGGGCTGCGCCGCAGCCGGTTTTATCAGCGCCAGAAGCGCCGCAGACAGCACCGTCAGCAGCAGGCCGCAGACGGTCGGCGACCAGCGGACAGCATAGGCACAGAGCGTGCCGAGCAGTGCCGCCGAAATAGCCACAAAAAGTGCCGCGTCCGCTCCCACTCCGGCCAGCGGCAGGAGGATATGTCCCGTGGCCTTCGTCAGCGTCTCGCCCGCGGAGCTGCTGACCGTAATGGCTCCCGCGAGGAAACGCCTGGAAAAGGCCGCTGCGCAGATCAGGCAGAGCAGCGGAAGCACAACGCGGAGCCAGCGGCGCGGAAGTCCAAGCGCCACGCTCTGCCAGACCAGCGCCGCAGCGCCTGCGGCGGCCCAGAGCCAGCCGTAATTTGTCCAGATCCCGGCGGCTCCCTGTGCCACAGCCAGAAGTCCGGCGAAAAAGAGCGCAGCACGGATTGCACGCACCGCCAGTGCGGGCTTTTTTTTCTCCGTATCGCAGCGGATGAGGGAAAACGCGGCAGTATCCTGTTTTTTCATGCCCGTTCCCCCTTAAATTTCGAGTTCGGAAAGCTGCTCGGCATAGTGCTCTGCGTCGAAGGCGATCGCCTCCGGCGCGTCTGCCCCGCAGCTTAATATGGTCAGGCGGCCGAAGCGCCCGAGCTCAGCCGCATCCTCCGGGACACAGCCCGTAATGTACAAAATGTGCGACAGAACGGCCTCGCCGCTGCTCCGGCAGAACAGCGCCGCGCCGCTTTCGCCCTGTGCCGTGCCTGCGGAGAGCAGACGCGGCAGAAGGCCCGTCAATTCATCGACACTGCGCACGGGTTGGCTCACGCACTGCTGCTCCTGCGCATCGTTCCAGCAGACGGTGAACTGCACGCCGGATTCCAGCAGCGACCGGCAGGCTGTGACGACAACGTCGGCCTGCGCGTCGGACTGCTCCGGCGAGGCGGTCTGCGTCCGCTCCCAGAAGACCAGCACGGAGCGGCGCACGGGAAGCGACGGCTCCCGGACGACCAGCTTGTCAAGCTTGCTGGACAGCTTCCAGTGCATCTGCCGCAGGCTGTCGCCGGGCGCGTATTCGCGCAGGGCGTAGACCTCAGCCAGATCGTATCCCGTCCGGTCGGGTGCATAATTCTCGCTGTCGTCCGGACAATTCGCGTCCGGTGAAACATAGACGCTCTGCACGAAGCCCTTCGGCTGCACGGTCATGGCCGTGACCGCAGGCTCACCCAGCCGGATGCCGATGAGCCCGAACGGGTCATACAGGCGGCAGCGCTCTGCCGTCAGCTGAATCCTGCCGCAGTGCGCGCTGGAAATGCGGTATTCCGACACGCCGGTTCTTTTGGGCCGGGCCGTCAGCCGGTAGTGCCGGACGGCGGTTTGGCCGGTCAGCAGATTTGTCAGCCGCAGCCGCACACCGAGCAGGCAGGCCGGCAGTGCACTTGTGTTTTCCACGCGGATGCGCAGCGTACCCTCTTCGCCCTTTTCCAGATTGACCGGCGCGTCCAGCCGCACGCGCAGCTTTTTCGCCGCACGCAGATGCAGCAAAGCGCAGACCAGCGGCGTCAGCACGAGAAGGGCTGTCGCCGCTGCGCTCAGGATGCTGCCGCAGAACGCGTCCAGCCCCAGAACCGTCAGCAGGAGCAGCGCATATCCGATCCGAAGTACGGTCATACGCCCTCCCGGCTCTTCCGGATCACCGGCATTTCCACGTTTTTCAGGATTTCATCCACGATCTGCTCCGCGCTGCGCTCCATCATGCGGGCCTTTGTGCTCAGCATCAGGCGGTGGCAGCAGACGTCCGGGAAGATCGCCGCGACGTCCTCGGGCATCGCGTAATCCCGGCCCTGCACATAGGCATACGCCTTTGCCATCCGGCAAACGGCCAGCGCGCCGCGCGGGCTGAGGCCCAGCTGCACCAGCGAGTGCACGCGCGTCGCCTCCGCCAGACGCGTGACGTATTCATAAACGCTTGTCTTCATTTCCACAGCTGCCGCACGCTGCTTGAGCGCGTTCAGTTCCTCCGCGCCGACGACGGGGTGGACGCGGTCAAGCGGGTTTTCCGTGTGCCGCTCTTCGAGAATGCTGACCTGGCTTTTGAAGTCCGGGTAGCCCATGGTCAGCTTGACCAGAAAACGGTCAAGCTGCGAGTTCGGCAGCATCTGCGTACCGGCGGAGCCGGCGGGGTTCTGCGTTGCAAGGACGATAAACGGGTCTGGCAACGGATGCGTTTTGCCGTCGATGCTGACATGGCCCTCTTCCATCGCCTCCAGAAGCGCGGACTGCGTTTTGCTGGAGGTACGGTTGATCTCGTCGGCCAGCAGCAGGTTCGTCATGACTGCGCCGGGCTTATAGACCAGCTTTCCGGTGTCCTTATCGTAGACAGAAAAGCCGATGATGTCCGACGGCATGGTATCGGAGGTGAACTGCACGCGGCGCGTTTCCAGTCCCAGCACACGCGCGAACGTCATGGCCGTCGTCGTTTTTCCGACACCCGGCACGTCCTCCATCAGGACATGGCCGCCCGCCAGAATCGCCATCAGGATACGCTCCATGACCTCGTTCTTGCCAACGATCACGGTTTCGATCTGGTCTAAAATTTCCTTGATTTTTTCCTGCATCTGTGTTCCTCCTGTTTATTCCTCTGGGCCTTCCTCCGTGCCCGGATCAGGCTCCGGGCCGGGTCCGGGATTTGGATCCGGGTCCGGGTCTGGGCCGGGAGCGACTGGCTCCGGCATACCGCAGAAGCGGCAGAAGCCGTTTTCATAGCTGTGCGGATAGTTCTCGTATGTGCCCGGCTGCTCTGTTTTGTCGCCGCAGTACACGCAGCGCTTTACCTCAAGGCTGCACGTGCATTCGGCCAGGACGATCTCATAGCTGTGCGGGTAGTCAAACGCGCCGGGCGCGTCGCGCTCAAACGTTTTGCCGCACAGGCTGCACCGGGTCGTCTCATGGCTGCACGTGCACAGGGCTTCAATCGCCTCCAGCGTTCCATTGCAAAGCTCCGTGTGGGTATAGCCGCAGGTGCAGACCCAATCCCGCAGGCCGTCGTCCCATTCGTAGCGGTGCTCGCCGCGCGTGCCCTCGATCTCCGCGTGACAGATCTCGCATTCCTCCCAGTGCTCCTGTTCGTTGTGATGGATCACGGGCGTATGGTTGAGCTTCTCAGACGGCTCGTGCTTTTCATAGCCGCAGTCCAGGCACCGGGAGAGCTTCTCGCCCGCCTGCTCACAGGTGGCGGTGTCCTCTATAAATTCAAAGCGATGACCTTCTTCGACCTCTTTTTTGCAGCGGGAGCAGATCTTGCGGTGCTGCTCGTCATTCTGCTCGATCTGCTCGATCTGCCAGTCGTGCGCCTCCGGCTCTGTGACGGATTTCTGGCACTTGAGGCAAAATTCGTAGCACATCATGCCGTCCTCTGTCTCGCGGTATTCCGTCTGCGGGTGCTCGCACGCGCGGAGCTTGCCGCAGCTGGTGCAGACGGTCTGCTCTGCGCCGTCCGCACCGGTGACGGTCTGCCACTTGTGCGAGATGTTCATCGAACCGTTGAGCATGGACACGCAGAACGCGTTTTCCTGATCGGCGCTGCTGACGTCGCGCTGATAGGCCAGCGTATAGCGCAGCACCAGCACGTCGCCGTCCTGCAATTCGTAATTGGAGAGGGTCGTGTCCGGATAATATGTACCGCCGCCGACCGTATACAGCCAGCCGGAGCCGTTTGTGAAGTCAAACTCTCCGACGGAGGTGTTATGACAGCCGTTCAGACTGATGCCCGCCAGATAGATGCTGCGCCAGAGCGCGGCATAGGCTGAGTTTTCGCCGAAGACGCCGTCAATGGCGGCAAGGACGGATTCACGGTCCGAGCCGTAGCTGGACCAGCTGCCGCGCAGCGCATTGGAGCGGGCGGCCATATTGGTTCCGTCGCCAAGTCGGGCAATATAAAAGTTATCGTCGTAGCTGCCGGTAAAAGCGGTCTCGGAGCTTGGCCAGCCGAAGGTGTTTGCGGCTGTTCCAAACGGGTCGCCCGCATCATCGCCCCAGACGGCCTTTGCCACGCTGTAGGACGCGGATTCGCCGGAAAGCACCTCGTAGCTGAGCGGCGCAGTCACGCCGAGTCCCAGCACCGTCATGTCGATGTAGATCGTCGCGTGGCCAATGGGTTCGCCCTTGCGGGAGCGTTCGCCCAGAAGCGTCAGCGTGAGCACGTCCTTGTTGCCGTAGGTGTCCTCGCAGGTGATGACCAGCGTATGCTCGTTTTCGTCGCCCTCCGCCGGGTTCTCCGGCACAAGCGTATATTGCAGTCTGCCGCCCGACGAGCCGTAGCTGCGCTGCACCTCGCCGTCCAGCGTCACGACGACGTCCGAGGCAGTCATCTGCGCGATCAGAGTGCCGTCCTCCTTTTCGCTCCATGCGGTCACAGTCAGGGTGATGTTCGTTCCGTTCATGACCTTCTGGCCGTCGGTCAGATTCGTCTCGATCTTGACGGTCCCGTCGCCGCGCAGCTTATAGGGGACGTTGATTTTGAAGGTATACTGTTCTCCTGCCTCGGATTTTGCCGTTATGGTGAAGGTATTCTCGCCCTCGCTGCCGTCCGCGTTGACCAGAAGCTCGATCTGGCCGGATTCGGCGGAGCCGAGTGCCTTTGTCTTGCCGCTGCCGGACTGATAACAGGAAACGTCGCTGATCTCGACGCCGCTGGCCGCATCGCTGCCGGTCAGCGCCAGCGTATAGGCAAGAACGCCGTCCGTTACCTCGTCACTGTAGACCGTCTGTGCCGTTTTGTTCTGCCCGTTCGCACAGCGGATCGCGGTCTGTGTCCCGTTCAGCAGTGTATAGCGCAGTTCAAGGCTCACGTCGCCGGAATAGCGGAGGACATAGGTAAACGTCAGGTTTTTGAGACTTCCGTCGCTTTTCTGATAGCGGGCCTGCACGGTCAGGGTATATTTGATCGACGCGGCGCCGTCCGGGATGCGCAGGACGGTGCTGCCGTCCGGGACGGCAAGCGTCTGCGCCGTGCCGCCCTCTGCGGCAAGGCTGGCGGAGGTGATGGTCATCTGCGCCGCATCCCGGCCATCCGGCTGGAGCTGGTAGCTGAATTCGCCGAGCTTCAGCTCGGTGCGGCGGATCTCGGCGGAGGCACGGTCGCCGGGCTCGCAGACGATACTCTGCGCCTCGGTGCTGTTTTTCATCCAGACGAGGCTCAGGCGGAGGTCCTGCTCCTCCCGCCACTCCAGAAGGAAGGTGAACGTCAGCTGCCGGGTCCGGCCGCCGCTCGTTACCTCGGTAAGCATGGAAATGGTATAGGCGTTTTTGCCGTCCGAGCCGCTTTGCAGCGTGAGCGCGCCACCATTTGCGTCCAGCACCCCGCTCTGTCCGTTTGCGGCGCTGTATGCAATGGAAAGGAGCTTTGCATCCTCGGCGCTCTGCCCGCCCAGACGGAAGCTGTAGCGCAGAAGATTTTCTTCCAGCTCGTCGTTTCTGACCGTGCACGCGGCCCGGCTTCCGGGCTGACAGCGCAGGCTGGCCGTACCGCCGCCTGCAAGCGTCCATAGCAGCTGCGCTTCCAAATCAAGCTCGTCGGAATAGAGCAGCACGAAGCAGAATTCCGTCTCCTGCTCCTGCCGTGCTCCGTCCTCCAGCACGTGCGTGCAGACTGCCTGCACGCGGAGCGTATAGTAGCTGTCCTCGCCCTGCGGGCCGACCTGCATGGCAATGCTGCCGCGTTCGTCCGCCGGTGTAAATGCGCCGTTGTTTTCCGAAATCTCTACGTTGGTGATTTGGGAATCGACCGCGTCGAGGCCGCGCAGCTCCAGCTCATAGCGCAGCTTTCCATCGGGCAGCTGCGCAGTGCGCACGTCCTGCCGCACGGTCGTATCCGACGGGCAGAGTGAGCGATAGCGCTCCCCGCCGTAGCGGTACCAGGTGAGTACGAGGCCAAGGTCGAGTGCGTCGGGCTGCGTCTCGTCTCCGGCGTCGTCCGGCTGGCCGTCGGTCCTCTCACCGGGCTGCTCGCCGGATTCCTGGCCGGGCTGCGGCTCCGGGTCGGATCGGGGCTGCTCAGGCAGCTGCTCGGGCACGTTCTCGCCGGTCTGCTCCTCCGGCGGCTGTTCAGGATTCTGCTCCTGCCCGGACTGGCTGCCGCCTGTTCCGGTTTCCTGCGTAAGCGGCGCGGCGGCAAGCGTGCCGCCGTCTCCGTCGCCAAAGCTCAGTCGGCGCACCGGCTAGATATTCTCCTTTCGGATCGGGTTTTCCGGCTCCTGCCGCTGCATCTGCAGCGCAGGGAGCACGACCGGCGCAAGCAGCGCCGCCGTCAGCACCACGCCGAGCAGAACACGGAACCAGCGTATCGTCCAAAGCTTTCTCATAGAGCCTCCCAGTGCAAAACAAAAACACCCGACCCGCAGACGGATCCGGTGTTCGCAGTTCCAACCGAAGACAGCAATTCTCCTGACTTGCGATCTGGGCGGCTTTCCGCCCGCGTGCTGCTCCTACCTTCTCACGGTTTCCCGCAATGGCTGCCTTTCGGCCCGGCGCTTTCGCGCTTCGGAGCGGCCCTCTCGCGCACAGTTCTTTCGAGTAGGTCCATTCCTTTTTCGCCGCCCCCTGCCGAACACCCCGGCAAGACGCAGCTACACATCTTCGGTATGCTATTTTTTCGCCTTTATCATACAGCAGGCGCAGGAAAAAGTCTACTGTTTTTTGCGTGTCTTTTCGCGGGGAATGGGCGCTTGGGGCGCACAGAAAACCCGCCCCTGTCATGCGGCGCATGGCAGGGGCGGGCTGGGGGTATCGCTTATGCCGCTTCCTTGGTCATGTTCATGAGAACCTTTGCTCCCATTGCGCGGGTCGCAGTGCCCTTCGGGTTGAAGGCCCCGTTGGAGCCTGCCAGATAACCGGCGGCGGTGCAGTAGGTGACGGATTCGAGCGCCCATTCGCCGATCGCGTCAACGTCGGTGTAGGTGAGCTTCTCGGTAATGCCATCGGCGGTCTTGCCGCCGATCTTGTCATAGCCGTAGAGGACCTTTGCCATTTCCTGACGGCTGATGGCCTTGGTGGGCTTATAGGTGCCGTCTTCATAGCCGTCGACGATCTTGTTTGCGCTTGCCCACAGAACGGCGTCCGCGTACCAGCTGCCGTCCGTGCAGTCGGTGAACTTCTCGCTGACCTTACCGGTCACCTCAGGAGAACCGGCCATGCGGTACAGGACCGTTACAAGCATACCGCGGGTCAGAGCGCCGTTCGGGCCAAAGGTCGTTTCGCTCAGGCCCTTCATGAAGTTCTTGTCTGTGACATAGTTGACAGCCTCAACCGCCCAGTTGCCGTCGAGCACGTCGGTGTACGGGGTGGCAATGACCGTGATGCGGCCCTGCGGAGCAGCATAGGTTGCGGGAACGATGCCGCCCAGGCTGTCCTTGATGTAGTTGATCAGGACCTGATTGTCCAGCATGACGGAATCCTGCAGCAGCTTGTTGTCCGCGAACATATTGATGCCGTCGCCGGAATCCTTGAGCATATAGTTGTGGGACGCGACCGTGTATGTAGCCTTCGGATCAATATCGACATACTTGCCGTTCTTCAGGACCTTGACGTTCTTGACGCGGTACGCGCCGTCGACGGAGACGAACATGGATTTGTCGTCGCCCTTTGCAGAGGACTTGACCGTGGTGTCGATGGTGTACTTCAGGCCGGAAACCTGCAGGAAGCCGCCCATTTCACCAACGGAGTTCTCCCCGTCGGAGTAGGTGGACATGGTGTTGCGGGCCGTCCATTCGAGCGCGTCGATGATTTCCTGACCGGTCGCCTCGACGACGCAGAGCGCGTTGCCGTACGGATGGACCTTGATGATCTGGCCGTAGGTGATATCGCCTGCGGGGATATCGGCACGGATACCGCCGCCGTTGACGAGGGCGATGTCAGCGCCGGAAACGGCGCGGTACGCGTCGGCGCAGAGGTCGCCGAGGTTGGTTTCGCGGTTGCGGACAGCGCGGGTGCCGTCGGCGCGCTTCGTGGTCAGGTCGACGGAGGTTCTGGCGACAACGGTGTTGACAAGGGCTTCATTCTTTTCCTGAATGGACTTGACAAACGCGTCGGCCGTATCGTCCTTGGCGGCGTAGTCGGAGACAAGCTCCGTGGTGAACACGCCGTTGGAGATGGTCAGTTTGCCGATGTTGACGAGCTTCGTGCCCGTGGAGGACAGGGGGATCTCCTTGCCGTCCTTGTTCTTGACCAGCTCCATGGCAATGGTGGAATGGGAGTGGCCGTCGAGCACGGCGTCGATGCCGGTGGTGTTGGCGATCAGGTCGGTCGAGCGCCACGGCTCGGAGGATTCGTCAACGCCCAGATGTGCAAGGGCGACAACGTAGGTCGCGCCGTCCTTCTTGGCAGCGTCAACGGTTTCCTGCACCTTGTTATAAAGGTCAGCGCCCTTGTTGCCCTCCGCGAAGGAGTAGACGAAATTGCCGTTGGCGTCCTGGAAGTAGGTCGGGGTGGACTTGGTGAAGGATTCGGGCGTATCGATGCCGACGAACGCGACCTTGATATCGCCGTAGGTCTTGATCTCATACGCCTTGTAGCCGGTCAGACCCTTGCCGTCCTTGCCTGTGTAGGTCAGGTTGCAGCACAGGTACTGATACTTGGCCTTGTCAATCAGCTTCTGAAGCTGCGGCAGGGTGTAGTCAAATTCGTGGTTGCCGAAGGCAGCAAAATCATAGCCGACTTCATTCATAATATCGACCAGATATTCACCCTTGGACAGCGTGCCGATGACGTCGCCCTGCACGGAGTCGCCGCAATCAACGAGCGCAACGTAGTTATACGCGGCCTGCATCTCCTTTTTGTAAGCAGCCAGACCGGCATAGCCGATGTTGTCGTCAACGGCGCAGTGCACGTCGTTGGTGTACAGAATCACAATGTCGTTGGATTTCTCGTCTGCTGCGAACGCTGTGGTCATAAGGCCCAGCATCAGGCATGCCGCCAGCAGAAGTGCAATCAGTTTCTTCATAGTATCCTCCCTTTACATCTTATCTGTCCTTGGACAGATGGTATGTTTATATTATACTACAAAGAACCGTCGTCAGCTATTCACAAATGTTTGAAATCCGATGTCCGTTTTTCGTCATAATGCACAAATTGTGTAGAACATTAGTGTATGAAACCAGGTAAAGCTGTCAGTGCGTTACGGCGTCGGCTGTTCCTCGGCGAACGGTTCCCCTTTCAGAACGACCCCGCGCAGGAAGCGGAACGTCTCCTTCTCGCCGCGTTCGGCGAGCATCGTGAGCAGAAAGCGCAGCCGCTTCATGGTCTGCGGGTGCACGAGCCGCGATTCGTTCGCCCGGTCCAGATACTGCAGCGGGGATGCGTCGGTATAGGCCGCGCCCTGATATGTCTTGCAGGCCGCAATGCGGTCAGCGACCATTTCGCACAGGTATCTGACCGGCATATCGACCGGCTCATACGTTCTCGTTTTGGGGCTCAGATCCGTCCAGTATTCAAAATGGTGACGGTTGCGGCCCTTGTGGTGCATCCAGGCAAGAGAATAGCCGTTCGCCTCACGCTCGGCGGTGTTCGGGCTGCGGTCGCCCTGATAGTACCGGACGCCCGCCAAAAACTCGGTTGGCGAATATTTGGACAGGTCATGCGTCAGTCCCTGCCAGATCAGGCCCATGCGGAAGCAGCCGCGCATGACCAGGTGCCGGTGATGTGTGATCGTTTTCAGATGTCCCCAGAATTTATTCATTGCGCAGCCCTCCCGTTTTTCTCATTACATTATACGATAAATCCGTTCCGGCTGCAACGCAGAAAAATTTTAAAAGCCTATTGACAAGCTAGGGAATGTGTGGTAGGATACAGCCATCCGATAGATGTTACCAACATACTATTTTGGTTCCATTTGAGTGAGGGCACAGATATGTTGAGTGAGGGCACAGATATGATCCTGCATCTGCTTCCGTGCGCCGTGTTCCGATGTCGGATGTGACAAAGGAACCGGATCGACGCTTTCATTTTATAAAATATAAAGGAGATTTTGAATATGTCCAACATTTATACTTCCGCTGACCAGCTGATCGGCAAGACTCCCCTGCTGGAGCTGACGCACATCGAAAAAGAGCTGAACCTCAAGGCCAGAATCCTGGCCAAACTTGAATACTTCAACCCCGCCGGTTCCGTCAAGGACCGCATTGCGAAGAAAATGATCGACGACGCGGAGGCTGCGGGTCAGCTGAAGCCCGGCTCTGTCATCATCGAGCCGACCTCCGGCAATACCGGCATCGGCCTCGCCTCCGTCGCGGCAGCCAGAGGCTACCGGATCATCATCGTCATGCCTGAGACGATGTCCGTTGAGCGCCGTCAGCTTATGAAAGCCTACGGCGCGGAGCTTGTGCTGACGGAGGGCGCCAAGGGCATGAAGGGCGCGATCGCCAAGGCGGATGAGCTGGCGAAGGAGATCCCGAACAGCTTTGTGCCGGGCCAGTTCGTCAATCCCTCGAACCCGAAGGCCCATATTGAGACGACCGGCCCCGAAATTTACGAAGATACCGACGGCAAAGTCGATTACTTCGTTGCAGGCGTCGGCACCGGCGGCACGATTACCGGCGTCGGTCAGTACCTGAAGCGCAAGGTTCCGTCCGTGAAGGTCGTCGCGGTCGAACCGGCCTCGTCCCCGGTTCTGTCGCAGGGCGTGGCAGGCGCGCACAAGATTCAGGGCATCGGCGCGGGCTTTGTCCCCGATGTGCTCGACACGAAGGTCTATGACGAGATCATCCCCGTTTCGAACGAGGACGCGTTTGCAGACGGCAGGCTCGTCGGCAGAAAAGAGGGCGTTCTGGTCGGCATTTCCTCCGGCGCGGCGCTCCACGCAGCAGTTGAGCTGGCCAGGCGTCCGGAAAATGAGGGCAAGACCATCGTCGTCCTCTTCCCCGATACCGGCGACCGCTACCTCTCTACCCCGCTGTTCGCGGATTGATCCTGCATGATGTGCCAAGCCCCGGCTTCCATTTTGAACGGAAGCCGGGGCTATCATTTTATCCTGTGATATCCTCATACAGCGCCCACATGGCGTCGACGGTGCATTCGGAGAAGCGGTTCTGGGCGGCAAGCTCCGTGCCGTAGCTGTCCAGGAGCATCGGGCGGTAGGTGTACCAGCCAGTGTTCTCATTGCGGAGAATGACGTTGATGGTCGGCTTGAGGTCGTATTCCGATACGTGCGTTCCGTCCGCGTCCTTGACGATGGTGACGCTGGCCATGCCGCCGAGGAGGTTCATTTTCTCCTTCTGGTGCGACAGGAAGTTTCCGAGACTGTAATAGACCGGCACGTCGCGGCCGTCGGATGCCGTAAGCAGCTCGACCGGCTGGAGCGTGTGCGTGTGACCGCCGATGATGAGATCCGCGCCCGCGTCCGCCATTGCCTGCGCCCAGGTGAGCTGGTCGTTGTCCGGACTGAAGGTGTCCTCCGTTCCCCAGTGCGGGAAGACGATGACGAAATCCGCCGCCTGCTTTGCCTGCTCGATGCGGCCGCAGACCGTTTCCTGACTGGAAAGCATATCGATCATCCAGCGCTTTTCGGGCATGGAGTTGTTGAGGCCGTAAGTGAAGTTCAGCATGGCGATGCGGATGCCGTTTTTCTCGACGATGGAGATCGCCTCGGCATCAGCCTCCGTGTCATGGATGCCGAGCGTGGTGATCTCCGGATATGTCTCGTGGAAATAGGACAGCGTATCCGTGATGCCGGTTTCCTTTTTGTCAAAGCAGTGGTTGCTGGCGAAGGTCACGACGTTGAAGCCCGTATCGGCCAGCGCGTCGGCGACCTCGATGGGCGAACCGAAGACCGGATAGCTTTCGATCAGCTCACGGTCCTTGACGAGGATCGTCTCCTGATTGATGCAGGCCAGATCATACTGCCGGACGGTGGGGCGGATATCGTCGAAGAACGACGTGAAATCATAGCCGCCCTCCGGCGTCTGCGCGGACCAGTAGACGCAGTTGTGGATCAGATCGTCTCCCAGCGCCATGAGCGTCACGCGGGACTCTGCTGTCTGCTCTGCAGGCTGCTGTGCGGGCTGCTCCTGCGGCTCCGGTTCCTGTACGGCAGGCTCTGTCTGCTGTACAGGCGTCTGGGCAGGGGCAGAAGCCGCCTCGGCGGCAGCCCTTGCGTCGGACATACGCGGCGTGAACGCCGCCTGCACGACCCACATCCCGCCGAAAACGACGGCGGCAAGCAGAAGCAGGATCAGGATCAGGCCCAGCGCAACGGAGGGCTTTTTGTTCGGGGCTGCGGACATGGTGCGCACATCCTTTCGGTGAAATTTACTGAAAGCATCGGTTCCTCAGGAAATGATGCCGTATTCCGCCTTGACGGTCAGAATGCGCAGAACGCTCTCGTCAATACGGGCCTGCGAAAGCGTGCCGTCGGCGACGGCGGCCTTGACGGCGTCGAACGCGGCCTGCAGATCGGACGGCATGAGGATCATGTCGCATCCGGCGGCAAGGGCCTTGACGGCGGCATCGCCTGCGGAATAATGGTCGGTGATGGAGGCCATGGAGTGCGAGTCGGTGATGATGACGTTCTGATAGTCCAGCTTGTCGCGCAGGATATCCGTCACGATGGATGCGCTCAGATCGGCGGGCGCATCGCTGCCGGTGACATTCGGGTAGGACAGGTGCGAGACCATGACGAACGGGACGCTCCCCTCCGAGGCGATGATGGACTGGAACGGGACAAGGTCACAGCCTTCCAGCTCACTGAGGGTCTTTTCGACGATCGACGTGCCGTTGTGATCGTCGACGGTGGCGCTGCCGTAGCCAGGGAAGTGCTTGAGGCATGAGACAATGCCCTCGGCGCGCAGGCTCTTGACGATCACACCGGCCAGCGACGCGCACAGCTCCGGATCAGAGCCGAACGAGCGGCTGCCGATGACGCTGTCCGCACCCTGCGCAACGTCCGCGACCGGGGCAAAGTCCAGATTGAAGCCCAGCGCGTGCAGGCTGCCGCCGATGTCCTGCCCGGCGGCATAGGCCGCTGCGGGATCCTGCTGCTTGCCGAGCGAACGCATATCGCCGACGGACGGCACGCCCATG
>ENA-OYVV01000334-OYVV01000334.1-human-gut-metagenome-genome-assembly--contig:-NODE-334-length-16261-cov-9.943478_pt1 | contig 16261 bp, 19 predicted proteins | sample MGYA00244164_ERZ653385 | MGnify/ENA primary metagenome ERZ653385 (study PRJEB26926, sample SAMN06165153) | human gut metagenome | biome: ENVO:00009003; feature: ENVO:2100002; material: ENVO:00002003... | reverse complement strand
CAAGGAAACGCTATACGCAAATGGTGCTCAAGCAGTCTTTTCTGAAGCTGCTGAAAGAGAAACCTGTAAACAGAATTACGGTGAAGGAGGTTTGCGCGCTGGCGCAGTTTAACCGTGCCACCTTCTATGCCCATTACAGCAATTGCTTTGCCCTGATGGAGAGCATTGAGAATGAACTCATCGACGCATTTGAGAAATCCCTTCGCTATGTCAATTCGTTTGATGTGACGGCGCTGATCGAAGCCATCTACGATATGGTCGATCAGAATCAAACGGCGTGCCGCGTCCTGATTTTGGGGAATACAAACTCAACGGTCCTCATGCGGATGATTGCCCTGGCCAAGGAGGACAGCATTGCCTACTGGCGGAAAGAGCTGCCCAATGCCAGCGAAACAGATCTTGAGATGATGTATACCCATCTGTCAAATGGTTTGATGCATGTCGTTGTGGAGGGCTATGACAAGTACAGCAAGGATGAGATAATCCGCTTTGTCAGCCGCGTGGTGAAAGCCAGTCTTTCACTGTTCCGATCGCCCCAAAGACCTCTTGCTTAACATAGACCTTATGCTTGAATGGTATAATAAGCTTTGCAAAATGGTCGATGGTCAAAGGAAAGGATGGAGCAGATTATGAAATCATTTCGGCAGACAATACTGGCTATATGTGTTATTCTTATCGCTTCCGCATTCGCGGGCTGCGGTGCGGATACTGATTTGCCAGATAAGCGTCCGGCATTGGAAAAAATTGAATACACGAACCTGAACGACAGTGGATCGAGGGAGCTTTTGCAGGAGCTGCTCTCCGATGCAGGCGTGTCAGATGGGCGTATTCAGGGCTTTTTCCGCCGTGTGGACCACTTTAATGACAGCGTGAAGCAGGAATGGCTTACGGATGGCTTTGAGGAAGCAGGGATGCTGTATACGAAATATGACCCTTATACAATGCAGGACGAATGGACGGCGAAGAACGGGACGTTTCCGGGCTATAACTGCCGGATCACCGCCATGAACTTGTTTGGGGACTTCCTCTCCGTGAGCGCAGACTCTCAAATCAATGCTGGTGAAGATGTGCTGTTTGTGGACGAGGAAACGCTGAAAACAGATCCCGATGCGCTGGGCGGAAGCAGCCTTGCAGATTTCCGCGCACTGTATTCCTCCATGAAGGCGGAGGATACCACGGAGATTAAGCGTCATGTACAAACCGTACAAGAGGAATGGGCTTCCCGCGGTGTTATCTTCCGGGAGAATGAAAGAATCCACCTCATCACGGTATTCTTCCATGATAAGCCGACCGAGGAGGAATCCCTGCTGTTTGTCGGGCATGTTGGCGTACTTTTGACGGCGAAGGACGGGACGCTGTACTTTGTAGAAAAGGTTGCCTTTCAGGAGCCGTACCGGATGCTGCGATTTGCCGACCGAACGGCACTGAGCGATTACCTTATGGGCAAATACGATGTCTCATGGGGGCAGGATACGGCGCGCCCGTTTATAATGGAAAACGGCGAACTCATGGAGGACTGGCGGGCGAATCCCAACGGGGAAAAATAGACCGCGGGCCATTATCGAATTTTATTGACCGGAAGGAGAGCGAATACATGAAAAGGTACAATGTGGCGATATTGGGGGCCACCGGTGCGGTGGGCGAGCAGATGATAAGGGTGCTTTGGGAGCGAAGGTTCCCGATAGGCGGGCTCAGGCTGCTCAGCAGCGAACGCAGCGCGGGCGGCAGGATGGATACCCCGTTCGGAAATGCGGAGCTTGGGCTTGCCTGCGAGACCGCCTTTGAGGGGGCGGACATAGTGCTGGGGGCGGCGGAAAACGACATAGCAAGGCGCTTCGCGCCGGCGATAAGGGCGGCGGGAGCCGTATTTGTGGATAATTCCAGCGCCTTCAGGATGGATCCGGACGTGCCCCTCGTGGTGCCGGAGATAAACCCGGATGACGCATTGAAGCACAACGGCATAATAAGCAACCCCAACTGCTCGACGATAATCGCCCTTACGGCGGTCAACGCCATAAATAAGCTGTCGCCCATAGAATACATGGTGGTCTCCACGTATCAGGCGGTGAGCGGTGCGGGGGCAGGGGGGCCGATGGAGCTGGAAGCACAGGTAGCCGCGTTGCAAAGGGGCGAGGCCGCGAAGAAAAGGGTGTTCAGGCACCAGATAGCCTATAACCTCATACCCGAGATAGGCGGTGCGGACGGGCAGGGCTATACCTCGGAGGAGATGAAGATGCAGAACGAGGGCCGCAAGATAATGCACCTGCCAGAGCTGCGCGTGACCTGCACCTGCGTGAGGGTGCCGGTAATGCGCTCTCACTCCATATCCGCAAGCATAGTCACAGAGCGCGAGCTTACGGTCGATGAGGTAAGGGAGGCCATAGCGGGCGCGCCCGGCTGCGTTTTGGAGGACGACATGGAAAGGCACATCTACCCCATGCCCCTCTTCACCGGCGGCTTGGACACGGTAGCCGTGGGGCGCATACGCAGGGATATAGCGCTGAAAAACGGTATAGCCCTCTGGTGCTGCGGAGACCAGCTCCGCAAGGGCGCGGCGACCAACGCGGTGCAGATCGCGGAGCTCTTGATATCAAAATAGCCCTCATGGGGTAGGAGCGGCGGATCTTTAAAGGAAGTATGCCTGCGGGCATGGATGTGTACTAAAGCAGGCGAGGTGTTTCTATGCTGTTTTTTGAATCTCAAAATACCCTGCTGTGGGTCGGGCTCTCCGTAACGGCAGGCGCGTTCATCGTCCAGCTTTTGCTGTGCATAAGCAGGGCGCGCCTTTGCGTCAAGCTGATACCGCTATATTTTTTAGGGATATATGCGCTGTTTGTATTGCTGACGCTTACGGGCCTTATTTGGAATGACACGAATTTCTATGTTTCCGCCCAGCAGCTCATCGCCGTCATTTTGGCGGTCATAGGGGCGTTTGCCGGGGCGGGCATGGCCATAGCCTGGGCGCTGTACGGCCTGCTCCGCAGGAAGCCGCAATAAAAGGCAGCTATTCGCTGCCCTTGGCAAAGAGCCTGTTTTCTATATCCGCTACCGTGATGTGGGAAAGGTATGCGGCGCATTGCCCGTTAAGCTGACGGTACAGCCCGTCCATCACGCCTGCCATACCGGAGCAGATGGCGCAGTCCCGGTCAATGTCCCCGCTGTGCCACGCGCAGTCCACAAAGCGGGTATTCACCGCCTCCGCCACCTGCCGGAGAGAAAGGGCTGCGGGGTCGGCGCAGAGACGGTAGCCGCCGTCCAAGCCCTCCCGGGTCTCCACCATCCCCGCCTTTTTCAGCCCCGCCAGCACCCGGCGGACGCGGGCGGGGTTGGTGCATATATTCTCTGCCAGCGCCTCGCTGCTCAACGAGCGCCCGCTGTGGCTCAGGCATACCAGCGCGTGTACCGCAAGGTTAAAGGAGCTGTCCATGGCTATCCCTCTTTCACGAGCTCATAGGGCCAGTCGATGACGCCGCCGAACTCGTATATGCTTTTATAGCCGAGCTTAAGCAGCTTTTCGGAGGCCTCCTTGCTGCGGCGGCCGCTGCGGCAGTATATGAGCAGCGTAGCCTCCTTATCGGGCAGCGCCTCCGGCATGTCATCGCCTATGCTCTCGTTTGGCACGAGTATGGCGTTTGGTATATGCCCGCCGTCGTATTCCTCCGGCGTGCGGACGTCCACTATCACGACCTCCTGCGAGACCATCATCTCATAGGCTTCCTCGGCGGTTATCCTATGGTAATCCGCCGTAGCCTCCGCCTCTGTATCGGCCTCCGTCTCGGTTTTCGCTTCGGTTTCGGTCTCGGCCTCGGTTTCCGCGGGGCCGGGGTCTGTCTTTGGGGCCGCGCAGCCGGCGAGCAGCAGGGCGAGCAGGGCCGCAAAAAGTAATATCTGACGCATAATCAACCTCCAATGTAACTGTGTTCACTACTGATACAGTTTATACTGTGACTATAACAGATACAGTTGAGGTTGTCAAGGCTTTTTGGAGCAATTTGGGGCGTAAGACCCTTGTGGCTGTTGACAAAGAGAGAAATATGGGTATAATAAAGGCAGAAGAATAAGACTTATTCTTGTATTTAGGAGGTTGCAGTATGCCGAAATACGCAGAGGAGATATTGGCCGCCGTAACGGAGCTTCAGCGGCATCCCACGGCGGAGCAGGTGTTCATGGAGATGAAAAAGGAGCATTCCAGTATCGCCATTGGCACCGTGTATAAGCATCTGAACGCCTTGGCGGAGGAGGGTCTGCTGCACCGCATCACCGAGCCCGGGTCGCCGGACCGGTACGACCGGACGGAACGGCACGATCACTTGATTTGCAGCCGGTGCGGGAAAATCGCGGACGTTCACCTGCCGGATATGCAGAGCCGGATCGAGCACGCGCTGGGACGGGAGATCCTATCGTATGATCTTAAAATCCGGTATATCTGTCCCGATTGCAGGGAACAGGAAGAAAACAACACTGAAGGAGGAGCACGATGAACGCTAACGTATCTAAGCTGCTCAACGAGCAGATCAACAAGGAGTTCTACTCCGCCTATCTGTATCTGGACTTTGCCAACTACTACGCCGCCGTCGGACTGGACGGCTTTGAGAACTGGTACCGGGTACAGGCGCAGGAGGAGCGGGATCACGCCATGCTGTTCTATCAGTATTTGCAGAACAACGGCGAGGGTGTCACCTTTGAGGCTGTCACAAAGCCGGAGTGGGAACGGGGCGACCACATGACACCGCTGAAGAAAGCGCTGGAGCATGAGAAGCTGGTCACCTCCAGCATCGACGCCATCTACGCCGCCGCATACGAGGCAAAAGACTTCCGCGCCATGCAGATGCTGGACTGGTTCATCAAGGAGCAGGGCGAGGAGGAGAAGAACGCCGCCGACCTCATCACTAAGATGGAGCTGTTTGGCGGAGACAGCAAGGGGCTGTATATGCTCAACAGCGAGCTGAAGGCACGGGTCTACACTGCGCCCTCCCTGGTGCTGTAAGCCGAGCGCGGCTGCGGGCTTTCGCATCAGACAAAAGGCAGACTGCATACAGGTGGCCTGCCTTTTCTTCTGGCAGGCGGTTAGAGGTGACTAACTGCATATAAAACAGAAAGGAAATCGGAGCTTGAACAAGGAAAAGGAGATCGAAACCGTTACCCTCATGGTACGCCGGTATTGCCGGGGCGTACATGGGACAAGGGGCGGGGCGCTTTGCCCGGCGTGCAATGCGCTGCTGGAATACGCCAGGCAGCGGCGGGACAGATGCCCGCACGGGGACAACAAGCCCTTCTGCTCAAACTGCCCCATCCATTGCTACAAGCCGGAAATGCGCCAACAGATGCGCGCCGTGATGCGGTATGCAGGACCGCGGATGCTGCTGAGCCGCCCCATACTGGTGCTGCGCCATATGGCGGAAACCATGCGAAGGAAAAGGAAAAACGCCCATGCCGGATAAACAGCTTTTGCGCCTCTTGGGCGAGGACAAACGATACATCTACCGCGCCGTGGTGTGGATGCTCACAGGCTCTCTCGGCAGCATCGGCTTTACGGCCTGCCTGTGCTATGGGCTTCATCTGCTCCTTATTGATGCGAAGGCGTCCCTCTATTTGCTTCCTTTCGTTTTGGGAGCGGTATGCGCGGCGGTGCGCTTTCTTGCCACGATTCGCGCCGCATCGGTGCGGGACAGGCTGGGGCGCAGCGTGAAGAAAAGCCTGCGGGCACAGCTGTACGCAAAGCTCCTGCGCCTCGGTGTACGGGAGACGAAAACCGTAAAAATGGCGGGACTTACCCAACTGGCCACAGAGGGCATCGAGCAGCTGGATCTGTACTATTCCTCCTACCTGCCGCAGTTTTTCTACGCCATGCTCTCGCCGCTGCTGCTGTTCGGCATCTGCGTATTCATCAACTGGCGCGTGGCGGCGGTGCTGCTGGCCTGCGTGCCGCTGATCCCGGTGTCCATCGTGGCGGTGTCCCGTTTTGCAAAGCGCATATTCGCCAAGTACTGGGGCAAATACACCGCCATGGGCGACGTGTTTTTAGACAGCGTGCAGGGGCTGAAGGAGCTGAAGCTCTTCCGCGCGGACGCAAGGCGGCAGGCGTATATGAACGAGAACGCCGAGGAATTTCGGAAAATCACTATGAAAGTCCTTGTCATGCAGCTTGCCAGCGTGACCATCATGGACCTTGTGGCCTTTGGCGGCGCAGGCATCGGTGCGGCGCTGGCGGTAGCGGGAACGCAGAACGGCGGAGGCATTGCCGCCGCGCTGTTTCTGGTGCTGGTGGCGGCGGAGTTCTTCCTGCCGCTCCGTGCCTTCGGAAGCGCCTTCCATGTGGCCATGAACGGGGTCAGCGCGGGGCGAATGATGCTGACGCTGCTGGAGGAGCCGGAGCCCGCATGGGGCGAGGCACAGACCTGCGGCGGGCGGCTGGAGCTGGAGGACGTGCATTTTTCCTATGCGCCGGGGCGGGAGACGCTGCACGGCGTATCCGTTGTGTTTCCTGATCGAGGCATGACCGCCATCGTGGGGGAAAGCGGCTGCGGCAAGACCACCGCTGCAAAGCTTCTAACCGGGGCGCTGCGCCCCGGCTCCGGCCGGGTACTTTTAGACGGCAAGCCCGTGGAAAGCCTTGACAGGCAAGCGTATTACGCTTCCCTCGCCCATGTGAGCTGTGAGACCTTTCTCTTTCACGACACCATACGCGCCAACTTCCTGCTGGCAAATCCGCACGCGGCGGAGGAGGAGATGTGGCGGGCGCTTGCCCTTGTGCGGCTGGACGGCCTTGTGCGGGAGCGTGGCGGCCTTGATTTTGTGCTGAACGAGGACGCGGCGGACATCTCCGGCGGACAGAAGCAGCGGCTGGCACTGGCCGTCAACCTCACCGCCCCCAAGCGGATCTATATTTTTGACGAGGCCACCGGCAACATCGATGCCGAGAGCGAGGGCATCATCATGGAGGTCATCCGCTCCCTCAGCACCTTTGCTGGCGTGACGGTCATCACCCACCGTCTGGCCAACGTGGCGGCAGCAGACAGCATTTTGTACATGGAGGACGGCCGTATCTGCGAGCAGGGCGACCACGCCTCACTGATGGCCCGGGGCGGACACTACGTCGCGCTGTTCTGCGCGCAGCGGGAGCTTGAGCAGGGCTATCTGGAGCTGATAAAGGAGGCGCAGGCATGAAAAAAGAGCTTTCCCGCAGAAGCGGCGTGCAAATCGCGGCGGAGCTGATGAAGCTCCTGGGCGGCAGGCTTTCCGCCGTTATGCTGCTGGCGGTATTGAACGGGAGCCTCGGCTTCCTGTGCGCCATGGGCGTACCTTTTTTCGGTGCTGTTGGTATCGCAAAAGCGCTGGGTGAGAGCATCCCCCTGTCCTACGGCGCCGTTGCGGCCCTCTGCGTGGGCTGTGGCGTCCTGCGCGGGGGACTGCGGTATCTGGAGCAGTACGGCAACCACTATATCGCCTTCCGGCTGCTGGCGGTGCTTCGGGACAGAATTTTTACCAAGCTCCGGGCACTATGTCCTGCCAAGCTGGAAAGCCGGCAAAAGGGCAGCCTTCTCACCATGATCACGGCGGACATCGAAACGCTGGAGGTGTTCTATGCCCACACCGTTTCCCCCGTCTGCATCGCCGGGCTTGTATCATTGGCGGTGATGGTGGTCACAGGGCTTGCTGCAAGCTGGTATCTGTCATTGATCGCGGCGGCGGCCTACCTGTGCATCGGCATTCTGTTGCCTCGGTTTTTCTCCCGCCGCATGGCCGAGACCGGTATGCGGTACAGGCGGGAGCTTGGGGACTGCGGCGCGTATTTTCTCGACAGCATCAAGGGCATACGGGAACTGGTCCTCTACAACGCCGGAGAGGCGCGGGCCGCCGAGGTAGACCGCCGCTCCGACGCCATGCTGGGCAGGACGAAGGCCCTCAAGCGGGAAACGGCCCTTTCCGCCGCCGCTGCGGAGGCCGCCGTGTCGCTATCGGTGCTGGCAGTGCTGGCCGTGGGGATACTCCTCGTTCATGGCGGCAGCCTCAGCGTGGGGCGCATGGTGCTGGGCGTGACCGCCGTGTTCGGCAGCTTCGGCCCGGTCATCGCCGTGTCCGCCCTGCCCGCAAACCTAAACCAGACCTTTGCAAGCGGAGAGCGCATCCTTCGCCTGCTGGAGGAGCAGCCGGAGGTAGAGGCCGTGGAAAACGGCACGGCGCTTTCCTACGAAGACTTGGAGGTACACGATTTATCCTTCGCCTATGGCGGGGAGGCGGTGCTCAAGGGCGTTTCCATGACCGCCCGCAAAAACGAGATCGTCGGCATCGTGGGGGAAAGCGGCTGCGGAAAGTCCACACTGCTGAAGCTGCTGCTGCGGTTCTGGGAGCGCTCCGGCGGCCAAATACGCTATAACGGCACGGACATTGACGAAATCAACACCGAGAGCCTTTACCGGAACGTCACCATGGTCAGCCAAAGCACTTATCTGTTTGACGCCACCATTGCCGAGAACCTGCGCATCGCAAAGCCCGACGCCACGGACGAGGAGTTGATGGCGGCGCTGCGGATAGCCTCCGCCGAGGAGCTAGTGCAGGCGCTGCCCGAAGGGCTTAGTACCCCGGCCGGGCTGCTGGGCGGACGGCTGTCCATGGGCGAGCGGCAGCGCATCGGGCTGGCGCGGGCCTTTCTCTCCGGCTGTCCGCTTATCCTGCTGGACGAGCCCACCAGCAATGTGGACAGCATCAACGAGGGCGTCATATTGCGGGCGCTTTTGAAGCACAGGCAGGGCAGGACCATCATTCTGGTATCCCACCGCGCGTCTACCATGGCGGTGGCGGACCGGGTATACAAAATGGAAAACGGACAAATGGAGGAGCAGGCAATATGAATCACAGATACTTGCAGAAATTTCAGATCAAGGACGTGGTATTCCTCGCCATCATGTCGGCGGTGGCGCTGGCCACCTGCGCGGTGATGCCGCTGGTGATCAGCCTGCAGCCGCTGATCTTCGGCATTTCCCAACTGGTCACAGCGCTTCAGATCGGCGTGTTCTTTGCCATCGGCCTGTATAAGGTGCGAAAGCCCGGTTCACTGCTGATTATGGCGCTGATGATGGGGCTTATTCAGCTGATGATGTCGCCGCCCATGTTCCTCTCCAGCGTTTTGAACGGCGTTTTGATCGAGCTTATCGTGCTGCTGCTGTTCAGGGGATATGAAAAGGATGCCGCCGTATTTGTGGCCGCCATGCTGCACACGCCCCTGTCGCTGCCCTTCAACTACCTCTATAACCGGCTTGTAAAGGGCACGGACAGTCCGCTTGCGGCGGTGGCGGACAGGGCGCCGCTTGCTGCCGTGGGAATGACCTTGGCCGTCGTCGCCGTGTCCGCGCTGGGAGCGCTGATCGGCATCAAGATCGCAAGGGAGCTGAAAAAATCGGGAGTGCTGAAGAAATGAGCGAAAAACTGTATGTGAAGAACCCCCTTTTCCCCATGGCGGGCATTGCCGTGTCCGTATTCACCTTTGCCTTTGGCCTTGCCATTGCAAAAAGCCCCGGCGTGTTTTTCTTTCTTGGCGGGATATGGCTGCTGCTGGCGCTGTTCGGGTATCTCCGCCCCTGCCTTGCGGTGCTGCCCGCCGCTGCGCTCCTGTGCGGTATTTTCTGCGCCCTGACCTACGCCATCTCTCGGGACGCCGCCCAGACCTCTGCCGCCGCTGCGCGAATGCTGGCGCTGTGCGTCGCGGCCATACCGGGGCTGGGGCTTGCGCCCGTCTGCCTTGTCCGGGGCTTTTCCTGTATGCGCCTGCCACGGGTACTGACGCTTGCCATACTCATCACCTTCACGTTTTTTCCGCTGCTGCGGGCGGAGGTGCGGCAGACCCGGGAGGCCATGCGCACGCGTGGCGCGGGAGGGCTTTTGAACCCCGCCATCCTCTACCGGGCCTTTCTAATTCCGCTGATGGTGCGGCTGGTCAACCTGTCGGACACGCTGGCCCTGAGCGTGGAGACCCGGGGCTTTACCACCTATCCCGCGCCGCACACCGTGTACCGGCCTGTGTATTTGCAGGCCAAGGACGGGGCGTTCGCGGCGCTGAGCGCGCTGTGCGCCATGGGGGCGGTGCTGCTGTGAGAGCCATCGAGTTCAAAAATGTGTCCTTCCGCTATGAGGATATGCCGGAGCCGGTGCTGAAAAACGCCTCCTTTTCGCTAGAATACGGAAAACTTGCCCTGCTGTACGGCGATTCGGGTCAGGGAAAAAGCACGGTTCTGTCCATCCTGTCGGGCGTTATCCCCAACGTAACAAAGGGGACGCTTTCCGGTGAGATACGCGTCGGCGGCGAGGACGTATCCGGGCAGAGGATAAGCGATATTTGCCGCAGGGCGGGTGTGGTGCTGCAAAACGCCGACGCGCAGATCATCCACCAACGAGTGGAGGACGAGCTGGCCTTTGGCTGCGAGAACTTCGCCTTTTCGCCGGAGAAGATCACCGACTGCATCGAAAAAGCCTGCGGCCGGATGGCGCTGTGTCCCCAGTGGGGCACCCGCACCCTCTCCGGCGGGCAGAAGCAGCGGCTGATCACCGCCTCCGCCCTGGCAACCGAGCAGAGGATTCTCCTTTTAGACGAGCCGCTGGCAAATCTTGACCGCAAGGGCGCGGCGTTTCTCATGGCGTCGCTATGGACGCTGACCGAGTCCGGCTATGCGGTGCTGATCGTGGAGCACCGGCTGGAGCAGGTCCTGCCCTTTGTCCATGAGGTGTGGCAGCTCCGAAACGGAAGCCTTGAGAGGCAGACCGGCCGGGAGGCGCTCCGCGCCGCACAGCCGGAGACGGCAGAGCCTATCCCCGCAGAGGCAAGGCGGGAGGAGCCGGTCATAACCCTGCGCGGCGTGGGCTGGCGCGCGGGTGGACGCAGCATTTTAGAGGGCGTCGATCTGACCATATTCCGGGGTGAGCGGCTTTTGCTCCTTGGCGACAACGGCTGCGGAAAGACCTCCCTGCTGCGGCTGATGGCCCGGCTGGCGCGTCCCACGGCGGGAGAGATACGGCAGCTCATCGACCCTTCCTTGGGACAGCGGCGCGGCAGCCGGGCGTGGTTTCGGCGGGTAGGCGTGGTGTATCAGAACCCAAACTGCCAGCTCTTTATGCCAACGGTTACACAGGAGGTGGCCTTCGCCGCCCAAAGCGAGGGCTTTGCGCGGGAGATCATGGAGCTGTTCGGTATTGCGCATCTATCGGAGAGACATCCCCACTCCCTTTCCGAGGGACAGAAGCGCCGGGTGTCCATTGCCGCCGTGGTAGCCTCTCAGCCGGAGCTGCTGCTGTTGGACGAGCCCACCGTGGGGCAGGACAGAGAGGGGCTTCGGACGCTGCTCCAAGCGCTGAACCTTCTGCATACGCGCACGGGCAGCACCATCGTCATCGTCACCCACGACCGACGGTGTGCAAGCGCCCTGTGCGACCGGGCCGCATGGCTCAAGGATGGGCGCATCAAGACAACAGGCGGCCCGGAGCTGATCGAGGCCGCATGGGGAGATTCAGCGGCGCTGTGAAGTCTTGCTGAGAGACACAAGGCGGCAAAGAAACAAAAAAGAGATAAGGGCAACGGCTATGAAAGAACGAAAGAATTTCTGGGACAGAAATGCCGGTCGGTACGACCGCTTTATGCGAAAGGATCGGGCGGCGTATGAGAAGATGTATGAACTGATCCGGCCGGTGGTGAAAGCCAAAACGGTGCTGGAGCTGGCAACCGGCACGGGGATGATCGCAAAAAACATCGTGAAAGCGGCGGCGCACATCGAGGCGACGGATGCCTCCGCGGAGATGATTCTTGAAGCAAAGCGGGAAAACCGATCTGCCAAGCTGCACTTTTCGGTGCAGAATATGTTCTGCCTGCCCTATGCGGACAAATCCTTCGATGTGGTGATCGTGTCCAATGCGCTGCACATCGTGCCGCAGCCGGAGAAAGCCCTGCAAGAGATCAAGCGGGTGCTGAAGGACGATGGTGTGCTCATCGTGCCGACCTTCACCCACGCGGGGAACTCGTTTTCCGGCAAGGTCAGGGCATTTTTCATGAAGCTGGCAGGCTTCCCTCTCCACAGCAGGTGGACGAGCGAGGAATACCTGCGCTTCCTGCGGCAAAACGGTTGGGCGGTACGGAAAAGCGCCGTGCTGAAGGCGTCATTCCCGCTGACCTATGCAGAATGTGAGAAAACGGAGGTGTGATATGTCATTCTTTGAAAATACCCGCAAGCCCGTGGGCTTTGGTGGGAAAATTATGGTCGCCATGATGAATGTCGGGCACAGTGCCGTGGCTCAGTGGGGCCTTCAATTTTTAGAGCTTGCGCCGGACGCCAAGGTGCTGGACTGCGGCTGCGGCGGAGGGGCGAACATGAAAAGGCTGCTGAAAAAATGCCCACAGGGTATCGTTAAGGGCATTGACTACTCACCTGTCAGTGTGCAAAAGGCTCGAAACCTCAACCGAGCTGCAATTCAGGAGGGGCGCTGCGTGGTGTGGCAGGGCAGCGTGGAGCGTATCATCTTTGCGAAGGACTGGTTCGATGCGGTAACGGCCTTTGAAACCGTCTATTTCTGGCCCGATCTGCCGCAGTGCTTCCGGGAGGTTTACCGGGTGCTGAAGCCCGGCGGGACATTACTCATCTGCAACGAAAGCAACGGCGATACGGACAAGGACAAGAAGTGGACGGAGATCATCGGCGGCATGACCATCTACAAGGACGCCGAGCTGAAGACGTATCTGGAGCAGGCGGGCTTTCACGATGTGCAGATACACAAAAAGAAAAGCTGGCTCTGCATTACGGCGTGGAAATGAGGGGACTAAATCATGAGTATCTTTGCATCTATCTTACGCAGCGTATACAAGCTCTCCGGCGCGAAAAAGGCGTTCGCCTTGCCGGAGGATGCACTGCGAAAGGAAATTGAAAAGCAGAACCGGCATCGTGGCGTTTTTACGCCCACCGACCGCAAGGCATATTATGAAACGATCGCGGTAAACGGCTTTCCCTGCCTGATCGTGCGAGAGCATCCGAAGCCGTCCGAGCGCGCGATTCTCTATTTCTTTGGCGGCGGCATGGTGATCGGCCCCGATAAGGGCGACCTGCCTGTGATGCGCAAGCTCTGCCGCGAGACCGGTTGTGATGTGTGGTTTCCGTTTTACCCGCTCTGCATGGAACACTGCATTACTGAAACATACGCGATGGTGTACGAATGTTATCGAAAAATGATTACACTGTACGGCGGCGGAAATGTCAGTACTTGCGGCTTTTCCTCCGGCGGTGCGCTGGCTTTGGGGATCGCGGCGCACAACAACGCGCAGCCCGAGCCGCTGCCGCAGCCGAGACACATCGTCGCTGTATCCCCCGGTGAAGTGCCGTGGAACGATGCGGAAAAGGCGCGGATGAAGGCGCTCAATAAACGGGACGTCTCCATCGACTATGCCTTTATGGTTACAGTGGAAAAAATCATGCGGCACGGCTGCGAGAATGTGCCGGACTATATGCTCTCCGGCTCCCGAGGAGATTTTACCGGCGTAGGCGATATCCACTTCTTCTATTCTGCCGACGAGGTGCTCTACGGTGCTTTGCCGGACTTTGAGGAAGCCTGCAAACGGGCAAATGTCCCCTATACGGTGTCCGCCCGCCCGAAGATGGTGCATTGCTACTGTATGCTGCCGATCTTCAAGGAGGCAAAGGAGGACTTTGCGAAAATCGTGGACATTTTGAAAAAATGAGATCGGAAACGGTCGTGTGATGATTGAAACACGGAGGGAAGGCCATGGAACGAAAAGAAGCCATTCGCGGTGCGTACCGAATGACGGGCGGAAACAGTTTTTATGACGGCATGATCACCTGCTCTACTCTGAGCGGGAAAGCGGTGTGCCGCTTGGTGTGGGCAATGAACAAGGCGGAAAACGACGCCTATCTGGAAAAGGCAATGTCCGGTATTCCGGAGCATTTCTCCGGCAAGCTGCTGGAAGTGCCGGTGGGAACAGGGATTCTGACCATGCCGGTTTATCAGACTATGCCGGAGGCGGACATTACCTGTCTCGATTATTCGCCCGATATGATGAGGCAGGCACGGGAAAAGGCTGACCGCCTGCACCTGAAAAATGTAACCTTCCGGCAGGGAGATGTGGGGGCACTTCCCTATGAAGACGACACCTTCGACATCGTTTTGTCGCTGAACGGCTTTCATGCTTTTCCGGACAAGGAAGCCGCCTATCGGGAGGTTTTCCGGGTTTTGAGACCCGGCGGGACATTCTGCGGCTGCTTTTATGTGATGGGCGAGCACAAGCGGACGGATTGGTTTGTCCGGCATGTTTATGAAAAGGCAGGTTTTTTCACACCGCCCTATGAGACGGTTTCCAGTCTGAAAGCACGGCTGTATGGAATGTATACGGATGTGGACATGGGAAACCTGAAAAGCATGGCATGGTTTGTCTGCCGAAAAGCGGGTTAAATCTGAAATGGTCTCATGCACAGGAGGGAGGCAATCAGATGAAGGACGACGAGCTTCCATTCGACCACAAAAGCCATGTGCTGTATTCAAAGCCTCTTGCAAGAAAGAAATCCTGGCGAAAATCGCCCTGCACTATCCGGAGGCGGAGCGCGAGGCGGTCTGGGAGCAGGTGCAGCTGAGATACGCAGAGCTTCTTTCCGACTGGCGCACCGACCTCGGCGGCAAGAAGAACTTCCACAACGGCGTAGGCGGCACCTACGACTGTATCGCCATCATGAGCTATTATGTGGTCTGCAAAGCAGTTACTTCGTTCCGTGAAATCGAAGAGATGGAGGAAAATCTGATTCTTCCGACTTTCCGCAAGCTGAAATTTGTGGACTGCAACAAGCCGTTCTGGAGGAAGCTGATGTACAAGGCGTTTGTGCGGGCGAAACGCGGCTGCGACAAATGGCACGATTACGAGATGTCGGTTGCGCCCTATGATAAAGATAAGCCGATTTATTATGAATTTACGGCGTGCCCGGCAGCGGAGTTTGCTATCAAGCACGGTCTTACGGATATTATGCCCGCCCTGTGCAATGTGGACTTTGCGTCTATGGAGCTGCTCCATGCAAGGCTTGTACGGACGAGCACCTGCGTGGACGGCTGCCGATGCGACTATACCATCTGCGGCGACAAAGACCCGTATCTGAAGGAGCACCTCGAATATCGGGACGAGGCTGGATTCAGAAGAAACAAATAAAAACGCAACGCAAAGGCGGTGAAGCAAATGGAAGTATTATTCGGAATATTAATCCCCTTTCTCGGCACAACATTAGGCTCGGCGTGTGTTTTCTTTATGAAAAAGTCACTCGGTGTTTCGGTACAGCGTGCGCTCGCGGGCTTTGCCGCAGGGGTTATGGTTGCGGCATCTATTTGGAGCCTGCTGATTCCGGCGATAGAGCAATCGGAAAATATGGGCAAGCTGTCCTTCCTCCCCGCCTTTATCGGATTTTGGGTCGGAGTGCTGTTTTTGCTCATACTTGACAGGCTGATTCCTCACCTTCATGTGGGCAGCGACCAGGCGGAGGGACCGAAAAGCAAGCTCGGGCGCACCACTATGATGGTGCTTGCGGTGACGCTGCATAACATTCCCGAAGGCATGGCGGTGGGCGTGATGTATGCCGGCTTTCTTGCCGGAAACACGCAGATTACGGCAACGAGTGCGCTTGTCCTGTCACTCGGCATTGCCATTCAGAATTTCCCCGAGGGTGCTATAATCTCCATGCCTCTCCGAGCTGAGGGCGAGAGCAAAGGCAAGGCGTTTCTAGGCGGCGTCCTTTCGGGAATAGTCGAGCCTGTTGGCGCAGTGCTGACACTACTTGCGGCACAGCTCGTGATTCCGGCTCTGCCGTATCTTTTGAGCTTTGCCGCAGGCGCAATGCTCTATGTCGTAGTAGAGGAGTTGATACCGGAAATGTCGCAGGGAAAGCACTCCAACATAGGGACGGTTTTCTTTGCGGTCGGCTTCAGTGTCATGATGACGCTGGATGTGGCTTTGGGGTAAGGAGGCAAATGATGATTTTAAAGGTGATTTTGGAAGGCATAGGACTTGGCGTTCTGCTAATTTTGGTTTGCGCCATCGGTATTCGCAAGGGCGCAGTGGGCATGGTGCATCTTTACAGCAAGGAGGTGCAGGAGCGGTGCGTAACGCTGGGACTTACAACACACGCGAAAATCAAGCGAAATGCTTTGATTTTCAAAGCTGTCTGCGTTCCCGGTTATATTGCCTATGTGCTGGTCTGCGTCTATGCGGTGAACGGTGCGCGGGGTTTTCTTGCGG
>ENA-OYVV01000327-OYVV01000327.1-human-gut-metagenome-genome-assembly--contig:-NODE-327-length-16416-cov-4.087525_pt1 | contig 16416 bp, 18 predicted proteins | sample MGYA00244164_ERZ653385 | MGnify/ENA primary metagenome ERZ653385 (study PRJEB26926, sample SAMN06165153) | human gut metagenome | biome: ENVO:00009003; feature: ENVO:2100002; material: ENVO:00002003... | reverse complement strand
GAACAAACCGGGGATGTTCAGCCCGCCGGTGAGGGCGCCCATGGCGGACTCCATGGCCTCCTCCGCCTGGCGCAGAGCCTCGTTGACGGCGGAGATCACCAGGTCCTGCAGCATCTCCACGTCCGCCGGGTCCACGGCATCGGGCTGGATGGTCAGGGCCGTCAGCTGCTTCTTGCCGGACACGGTGGCCTGCACCGCGCCGCCGCCCACGGAGGCGGTGAAGCTGCTCTCCTCCACGTTCTTCTGGGCGCTTTCCATCTCCTGCTGCATCTTGGCCAGCTTCTGCTGCATCTGCTGCTGCTGGCGCATCATCCCGGCGCTGCCGCCGAACCCGTTGCGGGCGCTGTATCCCTTAGCCATGGTCGAAATCTCCTTTATAATACTGATTTAATATCGTGCGATCACTTGATTTTGAAATTTTCCAGCTGGCGGCCCTGGGCGGCCACCTCGTCCAGCTTGTCCGGGGCCTTTTCCGCCGGAGGCTCCTCCCAAGGGGGCGTCTGCTCCGGCTCCGGGACTTTCTCCGTGGGCTTCTCCGGCGCTTTTTCCGTCACCTTCTCCGGCTTGGGCCGGGGCTTGGCGGGCTTTTTCCCCGCCGTGGCTCCGCCTACCGTCAGCGCCACCCGGATGGTCCGCCCCTCGGCGGCGGAGGCCACCTCCTGCAGCACGTGTAGCACCGTATTGTTGTTCAGGGAGTCCCGGACGAACTCGTTCTGGCAGTACAGCGTCAGGCAGTCGCCGTCCACCGCTCCCTGGACCATGTTCAGAAACACCCGGTGGTTCACCGCCAGGCGGCCCTTGCAGTGCTCCTTCATGGCGTCCCACTTGCCGGTGTCGCCCACCACGGCGGCAGACTTCGCCGCCGGCGGCTTCCGGGCGGGTTTAGCGGCGGAATCCCGGCTGAAGCTGCGGATGGGCCTGTTTGACGGCTTTGCCGCCCGCTCCCTGGAACGCGGCGCGGCAGTCTATGAGTCCCTGGCGGACGTGACCCCCCGGGCGGCGTTTCTGGGTGGCCCGGAGGTGCTGCTGTCCTTTCATCTGACGGACGCTTTGGCGCTACTGTTCCCCCTGGCGGGTGGACTGACCCTGCTGACCCACGAGCGGGCGGCGGGGCTTGTGAACCTGACCCGCCCCACCCGCCTGGGCCGGTCCCGGGCCTACGGGCGGAAGCTGATGGCCGCAGCGACTCTCTCCACGGCGGGCTTCGTGCTACTCTACGGCGTCAACGCCCTGATCGCTGGGCTTCTGTACGGCTTTGCGGGGCTTGACGCCCCGGTGCAGAGCCTGTACGGCTTCGCCGCCTGCCCCTACCGGATGACGGTGGGCGAACTGCTGGCTCTGGCGGCGGGGCTGAAATACCTGTGGCTGCTGTGCTGCACGGCGCTGATCTTCCTGCTGTGCGCCCGGGCGGCCAATGCCGCTGCGGCGGTTGGCTGCGCGGCGCTCTGCGGGGGCATAGCCGCCCTGATGGCGGGCAGCACGCAGCTGTGGCTGCGGAATCTCAGCCTTTGGCAGCTGGCGGACGGGCAAGCCCTGTGCCGGGAAGCGGTGTATCTGAACCTGCTGGGCAGTCCCTCGGACCGGGTGCTCTGCGGCGCGATATTCCTGGCGGCTCTCGCCGTGATCGCCGGAATCGGCGGCGCGGCGCTGTATGCCCAAACCCCCGGCGGTTCCGGCAAGCGGGTGGCCTTTACACGGTCTCCTCCCCGCCCCCGGCACACCTGCCTGGCGGGACACGAGCTGTATAAGGCGATGATCTCCCGATGCGGGCTGTGGGTATTGCTGGCATTTTTTGCCGTCATCGCCCTGCTGTACGGCCGATTCAGCCCGGAGCGCAGTGAATTTGAGGTGTATTATCGGAACTATTCCGAGATTTTGTCGGGTGCGCCCAGCCAGGAGAAGGACGACTACCTGGCATCAGAGCTGGCGCGGTTTGACGGGCTGAATGAGCAGCTCGCGGAGCTGGCGCAGCAGTACCCCGACGCTGCAGCCTTTGACCGGGAGGCGGAGCCCATACGAAATCAGCTTCGGATGGAGGACGCCTTTCACCTGGCGCAGAATCAGTATCGCGCCCTGCGGCCGGGGCAGGTGTACCTGTATCAGACCGGCTATCAGCGGCTGTTGGGTGCGGATGCCCTGCGGCAGGATGTTTTGGAGCTGGGCGGCGCGTTTCTGGCCGTTGCCCTGCTGCTGTTCGGCAGCTTCGCCGGGGAGCGGGAGAGCGGCGTGGAGGCCCTGCTGACGGCCAGTCCCCGCCGCAAAAGCGTGGTGCGGTGGAAATGCGCCATTACGGGAGGCTATGTCCTGCTACTGACTCTCGCCCTGTGGCTGCTGGGACTGTTGACGGTGCAGGGAGCCTACGGCTCCCTTGACATGGCCGCTCAGGCCAACAGCGTGCAGTGCCTGTCCGCGCTGGCAGACAATTGGACCGTGGGCGGGGTAGTGCTGGTGCTGCTGGCAGGCCGTTTTCTCCTGTTGGCGACGGCTGCCGCTGCGGTGATGCTTTTATCCCGCCGGTGCGCCATGGTTCCGGCCCTGCTGCTGTCGCTGCTGCTTCTCCTGCTGCCCGTGGGGGCGGCATACGCCTGGATGTGAAAGATACAAAAGGGGTGCGGACGGCGATGTCCGCACCCCTTTTTGTATATGAACCGTCATTTTCTTGCTTGCCAGGCAGATTTGTGGTATGATTCTTTCAATGAGTATGCTTCAGTTGGAAAGGAGCGTCGCTATGACATACGAATGCGCCGCATATTTCAGGCTTTTGCTGCTGTGCGGATATAAGGACGAGTTGCAGCAGTATGTGGAAAAAGCCCTGCTTGAGCAGGATCCTCTTTCGGATGTTGTGCTGGAGCTGTCCCTGTCCGGTTCAAATGATAAAAAAATGCTGTCTGTGCTGAATGAATATCTCCGGCAGGTGAAAGATTCCGACATTGATTATGACAACACCGTTTTTGAGCAGATCATATCGTTCTTGAGAAAGCGGTATTATGACGATGCCATGCCAATACGGAAGATTGCGCAGCTGATGCACCGATTGGCGCTGTATACGGATCGGTATCTGGCCGAGCCTTGGTTTACACTATATTGGATGGACGATCTGTTCAGTGAAGCGGAAGCCGGTTACCTCCACATAGAAGACTGCCGGGATGAGGTGGAGGAATGCATCAACAGCGGCAGCCGGTGCACGGATCACGGCTCCCATGAATCCCGGTCAAATGGATGATACTTGTTGGCAAGAGGGCCGATGGTTTCAGGGCGGCGGAGTGTGATCTCCGCCGCCCTGAGCAATTGGTCTCATATGAATCGTCATCTCTCCCGCAGCATCCGCAGCACCCGCCGGGGTGTGGGGGGATTGCCCTTATACAGGGACATCAGCCGGTACACCCGGCCCGCCAGGGCCGTCAGCACCCCGGCGCACACCACCACCAGCGCCAGGGACACCAGGCCCCCCAGCAGGGAGGTCTGCCCCAGCAGCACCCGGCTGGGCGTCACCAGAATGGCGGTGAAGGGCACATAGTCCAGCCACCGGGCCGAGGAGGTCATGCCGTCCATGCCCCCGGCGAACATGCAGCAGAAGAAGCTGGCCACCAGCACCAGGGAAAACAGCACGTTGGTGCTGGACAGGTCCTCGGCCTTTCCGGCCATGGACCCGCCGATGGCGGACAGACTGCAATACAGCAGGAATCCCGCCAGCAGCAGTCCCGCCGCCTCCAGCATGGCGGGAACGCTGAACAGACCCGTCAGCCGTCCCACGCCCTTGAGCACCTCCAGCAGCGGCAGCGTCACCCCCGTCTGCCGGACCACGGCTCCGCCGATGGCAAAGCCACCTGCCAGACCCGCCGCCCATACGGCCAGCTGCAGAAGTCCCGCCAGGGCTGTGGCCAGCACCTTGCCCAGCACCATGGCCCCCGGCTCCACGGACACCAGAAACAGGTCCATGAGCTTGGAGTTTTTTTCCAGGATCACGCTGGCCGCCGTGCTCTGGCCGTACAGCAGCACCAGGAAATACAGCAGCATCAGCGACGCAAACGGCAGCAGCATGGACAGCAGGCCCATGGTCTCCCCTTCCCCGGTCTGCCCGCCGGTGACGGTGACCTCCACCGGCGCCGTCAGAAGGGCCCTCTGCTCCGGCGTCAGGTCCGCCCGGTCCAGGGCCTCCTGGGTATAGCCCTCCTCCATCACCGGATTCTGCTCCGGGGCGGCGTTTTTCTGGTGCTGGGCCGCCACAGTCAGGGAGAGGATGGGGATCAGCAGGCACGCCAGGGCCACCGCGATGGTGGCCGTGCGCCAGCCCCTCTGCCGCAGCTGCTGGGTCAGGGTGAAGGAAAACACCCGCCCCAGTCCCTTGTATCGTTTCATCGGACCGCACCTCCCTTGGCCATGGACATCAGCTCACGCAGCTTCACCCGGCTGCCCCGGTGCACGATGAGTCCCGCATATACCCGGGACGCCAGAGTCAGCAGACCCCAGATCACCGCCGCCTGGATCACCCAGGACGCCAGCACCAGCCAGATGGACACATTGCCCCCGGCGAACTGCACCGGGGCGCAGAAAATACTCACAATGGGGCACAGGGTGGAAAACACCGCCACCGGCCCGGAGGGCACGGCCCCCACCACGCAGGAGGCCAGATATCCCGCCATGGTCAGCAGCATCACAGGCCCCGTGGCCTCACCTGCCTCCTCCATGCCGGAGCAGCAGGCCCCGGCCACGCCGCCGATCAGGGACATGGTCAGATACCCCAGCCCCAGGGACACCAGCAGCACCAGCAGCACCCCCGCCGCCTGCCACAGGTCCTCCTGCACCCGGGGCACAGCCGCCAGCAGGCCGGACAGCTGCTTCTGCAGCACGCCGGGGCCCATCAGCCCCGCCGTCAGCCCGCAGGACACGCCGAGGCCCGCCAGCATGGCCAGCAGCCACCCGAAGGTGAAGGCCATCACCGCCAGGATCTTCCCCGCCAGCAGGGCCATGGGCTTCACGCTGACCAGCAGCAGCTCCACCAGCCGGGAGTCCTTCTCCTCCACCACGGCCCGGATCACATAGGACGCGCTCATCAGGCACAGGATCATGGCCAGGATGGAATATCCGTACTGGACCCAGAAGCCCTCCTCATGGGAGTCCTCCTCCCCGGTGGACGCCGTCAGGGCCTCCAGCTGCCGGGACGACAGGCCCGCCGCCCGAAGGCAGGCGTCCCGGACGGCCTGCCGGGCCGTCTCCGCCAGCTGGGACAGCTCCCCGGCGTCGGCGCTTTCACTGCCGTTCACCGCCACCTGATAGCCGGTCTCATCGCCGGTGACCGTCACCACAGCGTCCGGCTCACCGGCATCGGCGGAAAAGTCCGTGTCCGCCCAATAGGCGTCGCCGGAGAAGTCCAGTGCCAGGTCCGTGCGGTTGTCCACCCGCACCGACGTCAGACTCGCGGTGTCCGATGTCTCCGGCGTCTCGCCGCCCAGAAGGGCCGTCAGCGGCATACTCACCGCCGCCAGCAGCACCATGATGATCAGCGTCACCCGGTTCGCCCTGCTTTTCAGCAGCTGCGACAGGGTAAAGCGGTACACCTGACCCGTGCCGGACAGGTCACGCATCGGACTCACCCCCCACGGTTTCCACGAAAATCTCGTGAAGGGACGGCTCCCGCAGGTTGAACAGCACCACCGTGACCCCGGCCCGGGTCAGCCGGGCCAGCAGGTCGTTGGCCTGCTCCTGGCCGGTGACCTTCAGCTGATACTCAAACTCCTTCCGGGTCACGATCTGCGCCCCGCTTTCGGCGATGTACGGCCCGGCGTCCTCCTCGGTTTTCAGCTGTAAATGCACCCGGCCGTAGCCCTTCTTGATGTCGTTCAGGTGCCCCTGCAGAACCGTTCTGGACCGGTCCAGAATGGTCAGGTCCGTGCAGAACTCCTCCACCGTGGCCATCTGGTGGCTGGACATGATCAGGTATTTCCCGGCCTCGATCTCCTCCCGGATGATCCCCTTGAACAGGTCCGTGTTGATGGGGTCCAGGCCGGACAGCGGCTCATCCAGGATCAGCAGCTCCGGGTCCGACAGCAGGGCCGCCATCAGCTGAATTTTCTGCTGATTGCCCTTGGACAGCTGGTCCGGCCGCTTGGGCTTTTCCCGCTGGGCGGAGCCGCCCAGAAGCCCCCGCCGTCCCGCCTGCGCCGGGGCGCTGGGATAGAGATACTCCTCCACCTCCAGCCGCTGTGCCCAGTACCGGATGCGCCGTTTGGCCTCCGCCCGGGGCACGCCCCGCAGGGACGCGAAGTACAGCAGCTGATCCATCAGCGCATACTTGGGGTACAGCCCCCGCTCCTCCGCCAGATAGCCCACGTTGCAGCGGCTGATATCCAGCGGCGCTCCGTTCCACAGCACCTCTCCCCCGTCCCGGGACAGCATATTCAGCATCATGCGGATGCTGGTGGTTTTTCCCGCGCCGTTGGTGCCCAGCAGGGCATACACCCCCGGCCCGGGCATCCCGAAGGACAGCCGGTCCACCACCGTCCTGTCCCCGTATCGCTTGGTCAGGTCCTTTACCGTCAGGCTCATGTTTCTTCCTCCTCCCAGAATAACTGGTCCAATGTCTTATCCAGCGCCCGGCAGATGGCGATGCACAGGCGGATGGTGGGGTTATAATCCCCTTTTTCGATGGCGTTGATGGTCTGCCGGGACACGGACACCATGTCCGCCAGCTGCTGCTGGCTCAGGTCCTTGGCGGCCCGGGCCGATTTCAGGCGCAGATTCTTCATGCCTCCGCGTCCTCCTGCTCCTCCCGCTTCTGGCGGCGCAGACGGACCAGCATGCACACGAACATCACCCCGAACAGCACCCCGCAGGCCGGGGACAGCGCGTTCCAGGTCAGCAGTCCGTCCTCCACCAGGTCCCCGCTGCGCAGCTGCAGGAGGAAGTTGGGAATCTGGCACAGCACCACCGCGCCGAACAGCCACAGATAGGTCCGGGGATTCTGGGCCACGGCGAAATACGCGTCCTTCCGGACGCAGGCCACGATGAACACCCCGATGGACAGAAAGATCAGCATCCACGCCGACACCCCGGGCTTGGCCCAGGGGCCCCAGATGGCCTCCACCCCGGTGTTGACGGCCAGGCTGAGCATCAGCGTCAGAAACGCCCAGCGATAGGCCACCCCCCGGGCGGCCATCTGCCGCTCGTCATATTCCGGCTTGGGCCGGCCCTGCTTCTTCCGCACCGCCGTCAGTATCGCCGTGACCACCGCCACGGCCATGATCCCCGCCAGAATGCCCGCCAGATAAGGCTCCATATCCATCGCTCCTTTCATACTGATTCTTGATTAAAAAATTTAATCAAGAATCCCGTGCGCTGCGCGCACGCACAGCGTGGGAAAACACGCTGTGCCGTCTCATACAAAACCTGACGCACCTCCGGTGCTATAAAAAGCTTTTCAAGCTTTTTAACAGGTTTTAGTATCATACTGCTGCCCCAGCATATCACCCGCCCGACAGTTTGTCAAGTATATTTTACAAAAGTTTCACTTTAGCTGTCACCCGGGCAGGCCACCCTTTTCTCCTCGACAAAGGCGGCCCGGCCGGGTATAATGGTTGTATCTCACCAAGGAGGACCACGGATATGAAGAAAAAGCGCCTGTTTCTGATCCCCCTGTGCCTGTTGCTGCTGGCCGCGGCCTGGTTCCTGCTGCGAAGCCGCATTCCCCAGCGGTGGTACACCGCCGATGAGCTGGGCATCCCCCAGCTGCAAAGCCCCCTGGACGCCGATGGCGACGGCGTGGACGACTGGACGGACATGGTGCTGGGCGCCCGGGCCTATATCGGCACCCACCCCCACTATAAGAGCAAATACTACGCCGGCGGCTATCCCGACGACGGCCTGGGGGTGTGCACCGACGTGATCTGGCAGGCCTTCCGGGTGGCGGGCTATTCCCTGAAGGACCTGGTGGACCGGGACATCGCCGACCATCCCGCCTGCTATCCCAACATCGAAACCCCTGACGGCAACATCGACTTCCGCCGGGTCAGCAATCTGGACACCTTCTTCCGCCGCCACGCCCAGGTGCTGACCTGTGACCTGGACGATCCCGCCCAGTGGCAGCCCGGGGACATTGTGATCTTCGGCGACCGGGACCACATCGGCATCTGCTCCGACCGCCGGAACCGGCAGGGGATCCCCTTCCTCATCCACCACGGAAACCCCATCGACGAGGCCGTGGAGCGCAATGACATGGGCAAATACGTCATTACCGGCCATTTCCGCTGGATGGGATAAGGTTTTTTATAAAAAACGCCGCCTTTCCGTCACAAACCGCAAAATTTATCTTGCAATTCCCGGCGCACTGTGGTATTATATTTCAGCATTCCGCACAGGGGCGGACTTTCGGTCGGTGCCGCAAGGTTGGCCGGGGGGAGGAAGCTCCTGGAGGCAACAAACTAAAAATCAAAGGAGAAATGAAACCATGGCTAACCAGAACGTCGTATCCATGAAGGCCCTGCTGGAGGCCGGTGTCCACTTCGGTCACCAGACCCGCCGCTGGAACCCCAAGATGGCCCCCTACATTTACACCGAGCGCAACGGCATCTATATCATCGATCTGCAGAAGACCGTGAAGAAGCTGGAGGAGGCCTATAACTTCGTGCGTCAGCTGTCCGAGAGCGGCCAGTCCCTGCTGTTCGTGGGCACCAAGAAGCAGGCTCAGGAGGCCATCAAGGAAGAGGCTCTGCGCTGCAATATGTACTATGTCAACGCCCGCTGGCTGGGCGGCATGATGACCAACTTCAAGACCATGCGCACCCGTATCGACCGCCTGAACCAGCTCAAGACCATGCAGGCCGACGGCACCTTCGATATGCTGCCCAAGAAGGAAGTCATCAAGCATCTGGGCGAGATCGAGAAGCTGGAGAAGTACCTGGGCGGCGTGAAGGAAATGAAGAAGCTGCCCGGCGCCCTGTTCATCGTGGACACCCGCAAGGAGCGCAACGCCATCGCCGAGGCCCATCGTCTGGGCATCCCCGTTGTGGCCATCGCCGATACCAACTGCGATCCCGACGAGATCGACTATCCCATCCCCGGCAACGATGACGCCATCCGCGCCATCCGCCTGATCTCCTCCATTATGGCCAACGCCATGATCGAAGGCCGTCAGGGCGAGCAGACCGAGGAAGCCGCCCAGGAAACCGCTGAGTAAGCGTATATTTTCAGGCTGTATCACCGCGTAACCACGGGGCAGGGTGTATGCCCTGCCCCTTTTACCGTATTATTATGAAATTGGAGGAACTAAGAATGTCTTTTACTGCTGCTGATGTGAAGACCCTGCGCGAGATGACCAGCGTGGGCATGATGGACTGCAAGAAGGCCCTGACCGAGTGCGACGGCGACATGGACAAGGCCGTTGAGTATCTGCGCGAGAAGGGCCTGGCCAAGGCCGCCAAGAAGGCCGGCCGTATTGCCGCCGAGGGTATGTCCTATGCCCTGGTGGAGAACGGCGTGGGCGCCCTGGTGGAAGTCAACTGCGAGACCGACTTCTGCGCCAAGAGCGACCTGTTTGTCGCCTTCGTCAAGGATATCGCCAAGGCCGTTCTGGATAACAACCCCGCCGATGTGGACGCCCTGATGAACTGCAAGTATCCCGGCACCGAGCTGACCGTGTCCGAGACCATGCCCGAGAAGGTCATGTCCATCGGCGAGAACCTGCAGATCCGCCGCTTCGTCCGCTTCGCCGAGAACACCAGCGTGGGCTATGTCCATGCCGGCGGCAAGATCGGCGTTCTGGTGAATCTGGCCGTGGAGGGCGTGGACGCCTCCGAGGTCGGCAAGAACGTCGCCATGCAGATCGCCGCTCTGAATCCCCGCTTCTGGGATAAGTCCCAGGTCACCGAGGACGTCCTGGCCGAGGAGAAGAAGATCGCCCTGGCTCTGATGGACAGCGATCCCAAGATGGCCTCCAAGCCCGCCCAGGTCAAGGAGAAGATCGTCATGGGCAAGATGAACAAGTTCTATGAGGAAAATTGCCTGCTGCAGATGGAGTTCGTCCGCAGCGACCTGTTCCAGGGCACCGTGGAGAACTACATCGCCGACGCCGCCAAGAAGCTGGGCGGTTCCGTGAAGTTCGTCACCGCCGTTCGCTTCCAGACCGGCGAGGGCATCGAGAAGAAGCAGGAGGACTTCGCCGCCGAGGTCGCCGCTCAGATGAACATGGGCAAGTAAGCCTCTATTCCGCATTCAAAAAATCCCACGCCGGAGAACCGGCGCGGGATTTTTTCAGCTCTTTATCACTTTTTCAGCCGCTTGTCGCACTTCACGGCCAGCTTGGTGCCCACCGTCTGGAACAGCTGCACCAGCAGAATCAGCAGAATCACCGCCGCAAACATCACCAGGTATTTATACCGGTAATAGCCGTAGTCGATGGCTACCTTGCCCAGGCCGCCGCCGCCGATGATGCCGCTCATGGCGGAGTAGCCCAGAATGGTGGTCAGGGAGATGGTGACGTTCTGAATCAGGGACGGCACGCTTTCGGGAATCATCACCTTGCAGATGATCTGCATGGGCGTGGCGCCCATGCTCTGGGCCGCCTCGATGATGTTGGGGTCTACCTCCCGCAGGCTGCTCTCCACCAGCCTGGCCACAAAGGGGAATGCCGCCACCACCAGGGGGACGATGGTGGCCGTGGTACCCACGGCGGTGCCGATGATCAGCCGGGACAGGGGAAACACCATGATCATCAGAATCAGGAACGGGATGGACCGCAGCAGATTGATGATCACATTCAGCACCGACAGCACCGGCTTCGGCAGGGGCAGGACGCCGTCCTTCTCCCCCGCCACCAGCAGCACCCCCAGAGGCAGGCCCAGCAGGATGGCCAGGGCGGTGGACAGCACCGTCACATAGAAGGTCTCCCACAGTGCCATGGGAAACTGGGTCAGAAAGGCGGTTTTCAGCTCCGCCAGGGACTCCGCCGTAAACAGATCACTGTACATCCACGCTTACCTCCTCTGCCTGCAAATTGGGGATAGTCCGGAAAAACTGCCAGGCCCGGTCAAACTGGCTGTTGGGGATGCCCAGCAGCATACTGCCGTAAACCTCCTCCGACAGCTTCTGGGTGCTGGCGGAGATGACGTTGGCATAGATGCTCTCCTCCGCCGCCAGACGGGCCACCATGGGGATGGCCGTGGTCTGGGCGCTGCGGAAGATCAGCCGGATGCGCCGCTCCTGGCTGGGGTCGGACACTGCCGCGTCGGCCCCGCCGGGGAATACCAGGTGCCGGGCCGCCTGGGACTTGGGGGCGGAGAACACCGCCGATACCAGGCCGTCCTCCACCACCTCGCCATCGTCCAGGATGGCCACGTGGGTGCAGATCTCCTTCACCACGCTCATCTGGTGGGTGATGACTACCACGGTGATGCCCAGCTTGCGGTTGATGTCCTGAATCAGCTCCAGGATCTGCCGGGTGGTCTTGGGGTCCAGGGCGCTGGTGGCCTCGTCGCACAGCAGCACCTTGGGATTGGTGGCCAGAGCCCGGGCGATGGCCACCCGCTGCTGCTGGCCGCCGGAGAGCTGCGCGGGATAGGCCTGGGCCTTATCCGGCAGCCCCACCAGCTCCAGCAGCTGCCGGGCCTTGGCCTGGGCCTCCTTCCGGCCCACCCCGGCCAGCTCCATGGGGAAGCAGATGTTCTGCAAACAGGTGCGCTGCATCAGCAGGTTGAACCGCTGGAAGATCATGGTGATCTCCCGCCGGGCCGCCCGCAGCTGGGCCGGGGTCATGGCGTCCAGCTGCTGGCCGTTGACGATGACCCGGCCCTCCGTGGGCCGCTCCAGCATATTGATGCAGCGGACCAGAGTGCTCTTGCCTGCGCCGCTCATGCCGATGATGCCATAGATATCCCCGTCGGCGATGGTCAGGGACACGTCCCGCAGGGCGTCCACCCGCCCGCCGGCGTTTTCAAAGGTCTTGCTGACATGCTGTAATTCGATCAAGGCTGCTGCCTCCCCTTCTGTTGTTGATAAACGGTTACTTGGAAGCCTTCAGAGCGTCCAGGCTGGTCTGCAGGCCGCCATACAGGCCCATGGGCTCCACATGGATGGCGCTGACGGACACGATGTGGGTGTTGTTCTCGGCGTTGAAGTCCTCCAGATAGGGCAGATGCTGGAAATAGTTGGCGTCCAGGGTACCGTCGTCCACCACGGTGTTGGGCACCACATAGTCGTTGTAAACCTGGATGTCCAGGGTGATGCCCTTGGCGGCCAGGATCTCCTTGGCGACCTCCAGGATCTCGGCGTGAGGCGTGGGGGAGGCGGCCACGGTGATGGTCTGGCCCTTCAGGGCGTCGTAATCCACGGAATCGTCATAGCCATTGCCGGGGTTGGTGACGGTGCTGACCACGGAGCCGTTATACTTGCTCTCGATGAAGCTGGCCACCTGCCGGCTCTCCAGAGCGGCCTTCAGGGCCAGGATCTTGGGGGTATTCTCGTTGCCCTCCTTCACGGCCAGGATGTTGGCATAGGCGGAGGAGGAGCCCTCGATGGCCAGGGAGTCCTTCACGGGGTTCAGCCCGGCGTTGATGGCGTAGTTGGAGTTGATGACGGCGTAGTCGGCGTCCTTCAGCATATCGGGCAGACGGGCGGCCTCGGCCTCTACGATCTCCACGTTATAGGGGTTCTCCACAATGTCGTTCTTGGTGGCGGTGATGCCTGCGCCGTCCCGCAGCTTGATGATGCCGTTCTCCTGCAGCAGCAGCAGGGCCCGGGCCTCGTTGGTGGTGTCGTTGGGAACGGCGATCTTCAGGGAGGTGCTCTTGGAGCCGCAGCCCGTCAGGGCCAGGGACAGGGACAGGACCAGCGCCAGAACCAGCGCCGTCAGCTTCACGGAAGTCTTTTTCATGATGTATTATCTCCTTGTTATCATTAATTCGGTGATTGGTTGGTTTTCAGAATGGATGGAACGTCCGGCGGCCCGGGGCCACATTCGGTCATCCAGCAGGTTCAGCAGGCCCGGCATCAGGCGCATGGTTTTTCAGCTCCTTTCTTATTCTGCCATGCTTTCGCACAGCAAAAAAAACAGCGGAAGGTCATTGACCTTCCGCTGCCGCAAACGCTTCATTCAGGCAGGTGATGAAAGAGAATGACCATTTTTTCCACAGCAAAGCATGCACATGCCGCACATGTGCATCATGGTCATCATCATGCTGTTGTTGCAGAGCAGCTTCGTCATGGCGTATTCCCTTTCTCGCCGCAGGTGCGGCGGTTTTTCGTTGACGGGTGCATATTAGCACCATCCGCGCCATTTGTCAAGGCGTATTTTTCATATTTTTTCATCTTGATGCAAACATTTTCTCGCAGCCCGCCGGGAATAATCTTGCAAAAAAAGACCGTTTTTTTCGATTTTCACCCGTCTGACAAGGGTTTTCTCTTGTCACAGGTTCACAAAATTTTTACAGATTCTTTCTTGCCGGAATGTGGGATTTATGGTATGATAAATACTAATGGTAGAGATTGCGTATCTGCCCGTCAGCCCGGACAGGTACGCTATCGTTTTGATGAACGGAATGGATGAAGGAGGAATCGTTTGTTGTCTCGCAAGAAACCTGATCTGTTGACCCAGCAAGCCCGCCTGCGCCGGAAGCACCGGGAAAAGGGCCAGGTCCTGGCCATTTTCCGCAAGCCCATGCGGGAGTCCCTGACCTCGGTGCTGCCCATCACGGCCATCGTCCTGCTGCTGTGCTTCACCGTGACCCCGGTGTCCAACAATGCCATGATGGCCTTCCTGGTGGGAAGCCTTCTGCTGATCGTGGGCATGGGGCTGTTTTCCCTGGGCTCCGAGATGTCCATGATCCCCCTGGGCGAGGCCGTGGGTAAGGAAATCACCCGCTCCAAGAAGGTGTGGATCATCGTGGCCATCAGCTTCCTGATCGGCGTGATCATCACCGTGGCGGAGCCGGACCTGCAGGTTCTGGCCAGCCAGGTCCCCGCCATTGAAAACAATGTCATCATCTGGTCCGTGGCCCTGGGCGTGGGTGTGTTCCTGGTCATCGCTCTGCTGCGTATCCTGCTGGGCATTCCCCTGTCCTATCTGCTCATCGGGTTTTATGCAGTGGTGTTCACCCTGGCCATGTTCGTGTCCCCGGACTTCTGGTCCATCGCCTTCGACTCCGGCGGCGTCACCACCGGCCCCATGACCGTGCCCTTTATCATGGCCCTGGGCGTGGGCGTCAGCGCCGTCCGCAACGACAAGCACGCCGGAGGCGACAGCTTCGGCCTGGTGGCCCTGTGCTCCATCGGCCCCATCCTGACGGTGCTGCTGCTGGGCCTTTTATACAAGCCCGACGGCAGCAGCTACACCCCGGTGACCGTGCCCGACGCACAGGACACCGTGGAGATGTTCCGCTCCTATACCCACGCTCTGCCGGAGTATTTTAAGGAAATTCTGGTGTCCCTGGCCCCCATTGCCGGGTTCTTCCTGATCTTCCAGCTGCTGACCCGCCGCCTGAACCGCCGCCAGGTCATGAGCATGATCGTGGGCTTCCTGTATACTTATCTGGGCCTGGTGCTGTTCCTGACCGGCGTCAACGTGGGCTTCATGCCCGTGGGCAACTTCCTGGGCCAGAGCATCGCCTCCCTGGAGTGCAGTTGGGTGCTGATCCCCATCGCCATGGTCATCGGCTACTTCATCGTGGCGGCGGAGCCTGCCGTCCACATCCTCAACCGTCAGGTGGAGGAGATCACCGCCGGCTCCATCCCCGCCAGCGCCATGAATCTGGCCCTGTCCATCGGCGTATCCGTGTCCCTGGCCCTGGCCATGATCCGGGTGCTGACGGGCATCTCCATCATGTGGTTCCTGCTGCCGGGCTATGCCCTGAGTCTGATCCTGTCCTTCGTGGTGCCGAAGATCTTCACCTCCATCGCCTTCGACTCCGGCGGCGTGGCCTCCGGTCCCATGACCGCCACCTTCCTGCTGCCCTTCGCCATGGGCGCCTGCGACGCCCTGGGCGGCAACGTGGTCACCGATGCCTTCGGCGTGGTGGCCATGGTGGCCATGACCCCCCTGGTGACCATCCAGCTGCTGGGCGTCAGCTATAAACGCCGCATCAAGCGCACCGCCCCCGTGGCCGTGGCCGAAGTGGAAGAGATCATCGAGCTGGCATAGGAGGAAACCCAATGAAACGACTGTATCTTATGATCACCATCACCAACCGGGTGGTTGGCTCCGGCCGGTTTGTGGATTTTTACCGGGCCTTCGGCGCGCCGGTGGTGTTCACGGCCCTGGGCCGGGGCACCGCCAGCGACGATGTGCTGAGCTATCTGGGCCTGGAGGCCACGGAGAAGGCCGTGCTGTTCTCCGTGGTGACGCCCGCCTGCAAGGAGATCCTGGTGAAGGAGCTGGTGTCCACCATGCACCTGACCGCCCCCGGCAGCGGCATCGCCGTCTGCCTGCCCCTGAGCAGCATCGGCGGCAAGTCCGCCATGAACTACCTGACCTCCGGCGACCCCTCCAAGGCCCCGGAAATCGACATTGAGGAGGACCATACTATGAAGGAAGCAGCCTATCAGCTGATCGTTGCCATCGCCAACCAGGGCTACACCGATAAGGTCATGGAGGCGGCCCGGTCCGCCGGAGCCCGTGGCGGCACCATTGTCCACACCCGCTCCACCGGCGCCGAGGACGCCGGGAAGTTCTTCGGCATGTCCATCGCCGAGGAGCGGGAGATGATCTTCATCGTGGCCCCCACCGGTGAGAAAAACGCCATCATGCAGGCCATCATGGCCCAGGCCGGCCCCAGCACCAAGGCCCAGGCCATCACCCTGAGCCTGGCCCTGGAGGACGTGGTGGGCCTGTTCACCACCAACCCGGACCAATAAGCGCACCCCATATCGCAAGAGAACCCCCTGCTTTCGCCGCGTGAAAGCAGGGGGTCTTTGACAGGCTGAAGCTGCCCTGCTTTGTACGCAGGGCAGCTTGAATTATACAGATCAGACCCTGTGCCTGCGCCGCACGCACAGAAGGGGGCAGACTACCAGCAGAGCCAGGGGAATGAGATAGACGTACAAGGAGCAGGTAACAGGCGTCCACAGGCGGGCCAGGGACAGGATGCCTGCCGCGCGCACTCCCACCAGCTCCAGGGCCGCCGGGCCCACCAGGCCGGCGCAGCATACCACCACGGCAGCGTTCACCGTCCGGCACAGGCTCGACAGCAGGCACCCGGTCATGGCGGCAGCCAGCAGCACCAGCAGCCGCAGCAGCAGGCATCCGGCCAGCCACTGGCCCACAGTGCAGTCTGCGGCCAGGTCTGCAAAATAGGTCACACTGCGCAGCGGGGCGGACAGGGCCGTCAGGCCGCCGTAATACGACGAAACCTGGTACACCTGCCGCAGGGTCAGAGTCAACCATACCGCCGCCGCCAGCAGGGCAGACAGGGCCAGCTCTGTCTCTTATACACA
>ENA-OYVV01000308-OYVV01000308.1-human-gut-metagenome-genome-assembly--contig:-NODE-308-length-17269-cov-6.193505_pt1 | contig 17269 bp, 13 predicted proteins | sample MGYA00244164_ERZ653385 | MGnify/ENA primary metagenome ERZ653385 (study PRJEB26926, sample SAMN06165153) | human gut metagenome | biome: ENVO:00009003; feature: ENVO:2100002; material: ENVO:00002003... | reverse complement strand
TGTGGACGAGGAAATGCGTAACAGGCTGCAAGTGCGCCTTATTACCCGCACCCTTGCTTTTCATGTAGGATAATCTTTTAGCCCATGCGGGGAGCGTGTCCCCTTTCCACGCTTCCCGTTATGGGCTATTTGTCGTTCCGCAAAAGCATATCCGCTGTTGATGTGCTTTTGCAGGCCGACAAAGCCTATTGTTCTTTGACAAAGAAAGCGGCCTTTGGTGCGCAGCATAACAGGCAAACGGGTACATTCCGTCTGTACCGAGCCAGTCGGCGGGTACGCCATGACAGCTTTTCCCCATAGGGGAAAAGCCGAGCGAGAACTACCGCGCCGTAAAACAGGTTTAGCAGCTTGTGGGCGACGACATACAAGGCGGCACAATGATACTCCCGCGTTGAACACCCTCAAAGTATTGCGCGGCGCACCCATAAGCATGGGCCGGGGTGAAACTCCCGTGAGGTTGCAGCTAACAACCGCCCGTTTCAGCCTTATTTCTCATATCGTACAAGCCGGAGCGCATATTCTGTACTATGCCGCTAACCGGGAGGGAAAGAAGATGATTACCAAGTTACAACTTCAACAAATGAGAAATGTTGATATTACACAGGTTGACCGCAGCACTTTGGTTGATATTCGTAATATCCATATTGACAGTTCTTTGCCAGCAGCAAAGAAAATGCAAAGCTACTTTGAGCAGATTGTAAATCCATACTGTTTTCTTTGTGGTGATACACCCGTAAGAATACGGTTTGTCGCAGAGGATAGAACGCTAAAGCAATCATTGTGTGATTACTTTTTAAGTCTGAAATAACCGCCGACTTTCCCTAACTCTACGGGTAAAGACCTTGTGATTACGGGGCGAAAATGGTATAATTAACTCGTAATTATAGGGGGAAAGGAGGTATAATGCCCCGCATACGCAAAGACAAAATGGCACGCAGTTATGCAGAGCCGTTTTGGAAAATTGGGCTATACATTCGACTATCCAGAGAGGACGACAACGAGGACGAAAGCGAGAGTGTTATCAACCAAGAAAAGATACTCCGCGACTTTGTAGACAGCTATTTTGAGCCGGGAACCTATGTGATTGTAGACGTGTTTGCCGACGACGGATTGACAGGCACCGACACAGCGCGACCAAACTTCAAACGGCTTGAGGGCTGCATTGTCCGCAAAGAAGTAAACTGCATGATTATCAAATCCCTTGCACGCGGTTTCCGCAACCTTGCCGATCAACAAAAGTTTTTGGAGGAGTTCATACCCATTCACGGCGCAAGGTTTATTTGCACAGGCACGCCATTTATTGACACTTACGCTAACCCCCATTCTGCAAGCGGTCTTGAAGTACCTATTAGGGGAATGTTCAATGAGCAGTTTGCCGCGACCACTTCCGAAGAAATCCGCAAAACATTCAAGATGAAACGGGAGCGCGGCGAGTTCATAGGCGCGTTTGCCCCTTATGGCTACAAGAAAGACCCAAACGACAAAAACAGCTTGATTGTAGATGAAGAAGCAGCGGAAGTTGTCAAAAGCATTTACCATTGGTTTGTCAATGAGGGGTACAGTAAAATGGGGATTGCAAAGCGGCTTAACCAAATGGGAGAGCCGAACCCCGAAGCCTATAAGAAGAAAAAAGGCTTTAAGTATAACAACCCTAATTCCGACAAAAACGATGGTTTGTGGTCTGCCAGCACGATTGCAAGGATATTGCAAAATGAAGTTTATACGGGCGTAATGGTGCAAGGCCGTAACCGCGTAATAAGCTACAAAGTACACAAGCAGATCAACGTCCCCGAAGAAGAATGGTTTGTCGTCCCCAACACACACGAAGCGATTATTGACAGGGAAACATTCGAGAAAGCGCAAGCCCTACATAAGCGCGACACAAGGACAGCCCCCGGCAAACAGGAAGTCTATCTCATGTCCGGCTTTGTCCGTTGCGCGGATTGCAAAAAGGCCATGCGGCGCAAAACCGCCCGTGATATTGCCTACTACTCTTGCCGTAGCTACACCGATAAGAAGATTTGCAGCAAACATTCTATCCGGCAAGACAAGTTGGAAAACGCGGTATTGGCAGCGTTGCAAATGCAAATTGCCCTTGTAGATCGGCTTGCAGAAGAAATTGAACGGATTAACAACGCGCCTGTTATCAACCGGGAAAGCAAGAGATTATCCCATTCCTTGAAACAGGCAGAAAAGCAGCTAAAACAGTACAATGACGCTTCCGACAGCTTGTACCTTGATTGGAAAAGCGGTGAGATTACCAAAGAGGAATATCGCCGCTTGAAAGGCAAGATTGCAGAACAGATACAACAGCTTGAAGCGAACATCTCCTATCTGAAAGAGGAAATGCAGGTAATGGCTGATGGTATCGGAACCGACGACCCGTATCTAACCGCCTTTCTGAAATACAAAAACATTCAGAGCCTTAACCGCGGGATTATGGTTGAACTCGTAAAAGCGGTTTGGGTGCATGAGAACGGGGAAATAACGGTTGACTTCAATTTTGCCGACGAGTACCAGCGAATTATTGATTACATTGAGAATAACCACAACGTTATCCGAGTGATTGAGAACAAGGCAATCTAACGGCTTGCCTACTCAACACAAAGGAAAATCTAATGTTGTGCATAAATACACGGCTCTACAGGGCCGTCATCCATATGCCGTTTTTCTCAAAAAACCGGCCGTGCTCCTGGGTGATCCTGAAATCCGGCTTGATGATCTCCGCCGCGCTGATGCGGCCCAGGCACACCAGGATTTTCGGCTGCATCAGCTCCAGCTGCCGCCGCAGGAATCCGGCGCAGGCGTCCTTTTCGGTGTTCAGAGGGTCCCGGTTTTTGGGCGGGCGGCACTTGACGCTGTTGGTGATGTAGATTTCCTGCCGCCGCAGGCCGATCATGGCCAGCATATCGTCCAGCAGCTTCCCGGCGGCTCCCACAAAGGGCTCACCCTGCCGGTCCTCGCTGGCCCCGGGGGCCTCGCCCACCAGCAGCACCTCCGCCGTGGGGGACCCCACCCCGAACACCACGTTGGTCCGGGTATCCGCCAGGCCGCAGGCCCGGCAGCTCATGCACTGCTGCCGCAGCTGCTCCCACTGGTCCATATCTTTCCTCCCTTTCTCCGCCTTTGCCCGGGTATCGCGGCAGCCCTCCCGGGGCAGAATGAGGGGGAAGGGAGGCGTCGCCGTGTACTGGCTGTGGCTGTTTTGTCTGTATAGCTTTCTGGGATATCTGCTGGAAAAAATCTTCGCCGCTGTCACCGGGTCCCGGCATCAGGTGCGCAAGTGCTTTCTCCTGCTGCCCCTGTGCCCGGTGTACGGTCTGGCCATGCTGGCGGTGCTGCACCTGCCCGCCGACCTGACCCGGGGCTTCTTCCGCCTGGCCTTTTACGGCGGCCTCACGGCCACCGCCGTGGAATATGCCGTGCATTTTCTCTATGACAGGCTGCTGGGGGTCATGTTCTGGGACTATTCCGGCACCCACATGGACCTGAACCGCCGGGTCTGCGTGCCCTTTGCGGTGGTATGGGGTCCGTTGACGGCCTTCGCCCTCCGGCAGGTGCAGCCCCTGCTGCACCCCATCGCCCTGCACGCCCCCGCCGGGGCGGGACTGGCCCTGCTGCTGGTGCTGACGGCGGACAGCTTCTTCACCGTCCGCCTGCTGCGCCGGACCCACAACGTGGACCTGCTGGGCCTGCCCAACCTGCTGGCGTCTCTGCGTTAGCCCAGCACCCGGTCCAGCCAGGCCCCGATGTCGCCGTACACCGTGTCCCGCATGGCGGCCTCGTTGAGAATCTCATGCCGCAGGCCGGGATACAGCTTCAGGGTCACGTCCCTGACCCCCGCCCGCTTGAAGGCGTCGTGGGTCCGCCGGACACCGGCCCCCATGTCGCCCACCGGATCGTCCTGCCCGGCGATCAGCAGGATGGGGGCGTTTTTGTCCATCCGGTCGATGTTCCCGGGGGTCTGGTTGAACCGCAGGCCCCGCAGCATCTGGCGGAACAGGCCCACCGTGGCGTCCGCGCCGCACAGGGGGTCCGCCATATACCGGTCCACGTTGTCCGTGTCGGCGGACAGCCAGTCGTTGGGGGTCCGGGGCTTGTCGCCGAAGGCCTTGTTATAGGCCCCAAAGGCCATATTGGTCACCATTTTGCTGACGGCGTCCGGCCCCTTGAGCCCGGACAGAATTCCCGCCAGCAGCAGGCCGCCCCGGATGGTGATCTCCGGCTGCCAGCCGGTGCCCATGATGATGGCGGCGTCCACCGTGCCGGGATAGCGGATCAGGTACGACCGGGACAGGAACGACCCCATGCTGTGGCCCATCAGCAGGATGGGCAGATCCGGATACTGCTCCCGCAGCCGGTCATGGAGCAGGTGGATGTCGTCCACCACCGTCTCCCAGGTGCTGCCGTCGCCGAAATACACCGGCGTGCCGCCCTCCGGCAGGGACTTGCCGTGGCCCAGGTGGTCGTGTCCCGCCACCAGGATGCCCCGGTCGTTGAGATACCGGGCAAAATCGTCATACCGCAGGATGTGCTCCGCCACGCCGTGGGCGATCTGCAGCACCGCCCGAGGCTTACGATCCGCCGGGGTCCACTGTGCCCCGTGAAGTTGGGTGTGGCCGTCGCTGGAAAGAAAGGTAAATTCCTGGAAATCCGTCATGGTAATCCTGTCCTTTCTGTGTTATAATACCCTATATTAGCATACTCTGAAACAAAAAGAAAGAGGAGACTTCTATGGGAACCTATATTCTGGCGCTGGACCAGGGAACCACCAGCTCCCGGGCCATCGTGTTCGACCGTCTGGGCGACATTGTGTCCAAGGCCCAGTTTCCCTTCCGCCAGCTCTATCCCCAGCCCGGCTGGGTGGAGCATGACCCCATGGAGATCTGGGAGACGGAGCGCCGCGCGGCGGCCCAGGCGGCGGAGGGCCTGGAGGCGGACATTGCCGGCATCGGCGTCACCAACCAGCGGGAGACCACCATTCTCTGGGACAAGACCACCGGCCGACCGGTATACAACGCCATCGTCTGGCAGTGCCGCCGGACGGCGGAGTTCTGCGAGGAACTGAAGCGCCTGGGGCTGGAGGAGCGCATCCAGTCCGCCACGGGCCTGCTGATCGACGCCTACTTCTCCGCCACCAAGATCCGCTGGGTGCTGGACAACGTCCCCGGCGCCCGGGAAAAGGCGGACCGGGGAGAGCTGCTGTTCGGCACGGTGGAAACGTGGCTCATCTGGCAGCTGACCGGCTCCCACGTCACGGACTACTCCAACGCCTCCCGGACCATGCTGTTCGATATCCACCGGCTGTGTTGGGACGCGGAGCTGTGCGAGCTGCTGGGGATACCCATGTCTATTCTGCCCCTTCCCGTGGCCAATAGTCAGGTATACGGCCTGGTGAAAAAAGGCATCCCGGGCCTGGAAAAGCTGGCGGGGGTGCCGGTGTGCGGCGCGGCAGGGGACCAGCAGGCCGCCCTGTTCGGCCAGACCTGCTTCCGCCCGGGCGAAGCCAAGAATACATACGGCACCGGTTGCTTCACCCTGATGAACGTGGGGGAAAAGTCCGTCCGCAGCCGGGCGGGGCTGGTGACGTCCGTGGCCTGGCAGGTGGAGGGCCGCACGGCCTACGCCCTGGAGGGCAGCGTTTTCAACGGCGGCAGCACCATTCAGTGGCTTCGGGACGAGCTGCACCTCATCGACTCTGCCCCGGAGTGCGACCGCCTGGCGGAGTCCGTGCCGGATTCCGGCGGCGTGGTGGTGGTGCCGGCCTTCACCGGCCTGGGCGCGCCCTATTGGGACATGTACGCCCGGGGGGCCATCCTGGGCATCACCCGGGGCACGGGCCGGGCCCATGTGGCCCGGGCGGTGCTGGAGTGCATCGCCTATCAGGTGACGGACCTGATGCTGGCCATGCGCCAGGACGCCGGCTGCGACATCACCGCCCTGCGGGTGGACGGCGGGGCCAGCGTGTCGGACATTCTCATGCAGCTGCAGGCGGATATGCTGCGCATCCCCGTGGACCGGCCCCGGATGGTGGAGACCACCGCCTTCGGCGCGGCGGCCCTGGCGGGCCTCAGCTGCGGCGTGTGGAGCGGCCTGGAGGAGCTGACCCGCCTGCGCCGGAGCCAGCGGGTGTTCCTGCCCACGCGGCCCCAGGCGGACTGCGACCGGGACTACCGCCTGTGGAAGCGCGCCGTGTCCCGTGCCTCCGACTGGATCGAGCATTGACAAAACCACCCTCCGTGGTGTATAATGACCCTAATTAATCAGAATCTGAAAGGAGATCATTGCTATGGCATTTTTTGATGAACTGACCAAGAAGGCCCAGCTGGTGGCCGGTGCGGCTGCCGAAAAGGCCAAGGATCTGGCGGAGACCGCCACCGAGAAGGCCAAGGCTGCCACCGACGCCGCCAAGATGAACATGGAAATTCTCTCCGAGCAGCGGGAGATCGAGAAGAACTATCGGGCCATCGGCGAGTGGTTCGTCTCCGAGTTTCAGGGTGAGCTGCCCGACGCCGTGAAGGACGTTGTGGCCGCCGTCAACGCCTCCAAGGAGAAGATCGCCCGGCTGGAGGCCGCCAAACGCAAGGAGGAGGCCCAGGACGAGGAGCCCCAGGAGAAGTCCGGCGACGCCAAGACCTGCTCCGTCTGCGGCACCGTGTCCGACAGCAACTTCTGCCCCCACTGCGGCGCCCCCATGGGCAAGTAAACAACCGATTTAACCGGAAAAGCACGGCTTCAGCCGTGCTTTTCTCTGTCTATCCAAAAAGCCTCGCAGAGTTTGCCCTTTTGGGACAAGTCTCATACTGATTCTTGATTAAAAAATTTAATCAAGAATCCCGTGCGCTGTGCGCACGCACAGCGTGTGAAAACACGCTGTGACGTCTCATACAAAACCTGACGCACCTTCGGCGCTATAAAAAGCTTTTCAAGCTTTTTAACAGGTTTTGGTATCAGTAATAGATCCTCCGGCTGCCGGAGACGGTCTCCCGGGTGCAGTAATCGATCCAGGCCACGGCGGCGGAAAGGTCCCGGTCCCGGATGTGGCGGCACAGGCGGACGCTGGTCTCATAGAGCATGGAAATGCCGTTGAGGGCGCAGAACCGCTCCCACAGCACCAGCACCGAGGAATAGAAGGACCGGAAGATCAGGGGCAGCAGGGTATTGCCCGACTGCATGGCCAGCTCATGCTGGAAGGCAAAGGCCGCCTCCGCCGCATGGCGGTTGTCCCCGGCCTCCCGGATGGCCTCCGCCGCCCGGAACAGGACGGCGATATCCTCCTCCGAGGCGCAGGCGATGATCCCCGCCGCCGCCAGCTTGTCCAGGGCGTCCCGGACCTCCAGAATGGAGCGGATCTCCTCGTTGCGCAGGCGGCCCCGGTTATAGGTCATAATGGATTTCAGGGTGTCCAGGGTCCCGGCCCGGCGATAGTCCGTGACGAAGATGCCCACCCGGGGCCGGACCTCTAAAAATCTCCGGCGCTCCAGCTCCGCCACGCCGCTGTTGACCACCGCCCGGCTGACGCCCATGGACTGGGCCAGCTGGCGCTCCGGCGGCAGCTGCTGCCCCACCGGCAGCTCCCCGGAGAGGATCATGGCCTCGATGTGGGTGATGAACAGGTCCTTCAGAGACGGGGACACCAGCTTTTCAAACTCCATACGCGCTTCCTCCTCTGGCTGTGGTATGGCCACATACCACAGCCGATTTCGGTTTCATTGTACCCGCTTTTTTCGGATTTTTCAACACTTTCTTCCGCGTGACAGTTGACTTTTTAAGGAAACCTGTGCTATATTGGCGGCATGGCCGATGGTCCAGGCTTCTCTGGCTGGACCAGGCGGCTGAGCTTAGGAGACAGAAATTTTTTTAGGAGGAATGGACATGTTATTCCAGATCTATGGCGAGACCGCCCTGTACCAGCTGCTGGGCTTTGTGCTGGTGTTTACCGGGCTGGTGCTGGCCAACGAGTTCGCCCGCCGCACCAAGACCGGCGGCATCATCTGCTTTCTGGTGCTGCCCGCCGTGCTGACGGTGTATTTCATCGCCATCGCCATCGGTGCACGGGCCGGCGCGGAATGGGCCCTGAACAACCAGACCTATACCAACATGAACAGCTGGTTCCACTATGCCAAGCTGTACGCCGCCACCGCCGGGTGCATCGGCTTCATGATGCTCAAGTACAAGTGGAGCATCGGCAAGACGGAGTGGTTCAAGGTGTTCCCCTTTGCCATTGTGGCCATCAACATTCTCATCGCCGTGGTCAGCGACTTCGAGTCCGGTATCCGGGGCGCCATGGCCCTGAAGGAGTTCGGCGACCGCTGGTGGCTGTCCTCCGAGAACGTGTGGCTGTACGGCGGCTGGTGGAACTGGGTCAACGGCATCGCCGGTATCGTCAACATCTTCTGCATGACCGCCTGGTGGGGCATTTACTCCTCCAAGGATCAGAAGGATATGCTGTGGCCCGACATGACCTGGTGCTATATCCTGGCCTATGACCTGTGGAACTTCGAGTATACCTACAACTGCCTGCCCACCCACTCCTGGTACTGCGGCCTGGCCCTGCTGCTGGCCCCCACCTTTGCCAACCACTTCTGGAACAAGGGCGGCTGGATCCAGAACCGGGCCAACACCCTGGCCCTGTGGTGCATGTTTGCCCAGGTGTTCCCCCTGTTCCAGGACAACAGCGTGTTCTCCACCATCACCTCCGTCTATGCCGACGGCTTTATGAACCCCGCCGTCCGGCCCACTGCTGCCAATCCCACCGCCCAGGGCGTGGTCTCCATTGTGGCACTGGTGGTGAACGTGGCGATCCTGGCCAGCATCATCAAGCGGGCCAAGGCCCAGAAGAAGAATCCCTACAAGCAGGAGATCTTCACCGATCAGAGAGACTTCCGGGAGGCCATGGAGAGAGCCTGAGGGTAAGTCACGGCTGTTGGGACCCTCTTTCAGCCGAAGATTTATACGAGAAAAGCACGGCGCAAGCCGTGCTTTTCTCGTTGTTTGTGTAGGGTCAGCGGATGGCGGTGACGGTGTAGCCCTTGTCCTCCACGGTGCGGCGGAGGGTGTCGTCCTCCACCGGGGCAGTGAGGGTCACCACGGCGGTGCCGCTTTCGTGGCTGACCTGAGCGGCCTGCACCTGGGGCATGGCCTCCAGGGCGGTGCGAACGGTGGCCTCGCAGTGGGGGCACATCATGCCCTTGATCTCCAGTGTCTTTTCCATAGTTTGTTCCTCCTTGATGTCGTTTAGGTGATTGGTTCGTTTATGATCGTGCCGGTTATCCCGGAGCTTGAACAGATTCAGCCGCAGGGCGTTGGACACCACGCAGAAGCTGGAAAGGCTCATGGCCGCCGCGCCGAACATGGGATTCAGGGTCAGGCCCAGGGGGATGAACACCCCGGCGGCCAGAGGAATGCCGATGGCGTTGTAGAAAAACGCCCAGAACAGGTTTTCGTGGATGTTCCGCAGGGTGGCCCGGCTGAGCCGGATGGCGGCGGGCACGTCCAGCAGACTGCTGTTCATCAGTACCACGTCCGCCGCGTCGATGGCCACGTCGGCTCCCGCGCCGATGGCGATGCCGGTGTCGGCCCGGGTCAGGGCCGGGGCATCGTTGATGCCGTCGCCTACCATGGCCACCTTGCCCCGCTGCATCAGCCGGCGGATGGCGGCCTCCTTACCCTCCGGCAGCACCCCGGCGATGACCTGATCCACCCCCGCCTGGGCCCCGATGGCCTGAGCGGTGCGCTGGTTGTCGCCGGTGAGCATCACCACGCGGATGCCCATGTTCTGCAGCTCCCGGACCGCCCGGGGGCTGTCCTCCTTGATGACGTCCGCCACGGCAATGACGCCCAGAAGCCGGTCCTCCGCCCCGAAGAACAGGGGCGTTTTCCCCTGCCGGGACAGCTCCTCGGTTCTGGCCTGCAAATTCTGAGATACGGCGGCGCGCTTGGCCGTAAAGGCGGCGCTGCCGCCCCAGAGGGCCTTCCCCTCCAGCACAGCCGTCAGGCCGTTGCCGGGCAGGGCCTGAAACTCCGACACCTCCGGAGCCGTAAGCCCCGCCGCCCGGTCCAGCACCGCCCGGGCCAGGGGATGCTCGCTTTTCTGCTCCAGGGCCAGGGCATAGGTCAGCAGCTCCTGCTCCGTGACGCCCTCCGCCGGAAGGATATCCGTCACCCGGGGCTGACCGCTGGTGATGGTGCCGGTTTTGTCCAGAGCCACGATCTGCACCCGGCCCGTTTCCTCCAGGGAAGCGGCGGTTTTGAACAGGATGCCGTTTTTGGCTCCCAGGCCGCTGCCCACCATAATGGCCACAGGTGTGGCCAGGCCCAGGGCGCAGGGGCAGCTGATCACCAGCACGGAGATGCCCCGGGCCAGGGCGTAGCCCACCGGGTGGCCCAGCAGCAGCCACACCGCCGTGGTCACGGCGGCAATGGAAATCACCGCCGGAACGAACACGCCGGAGACCTTATCGGCGATCTTGGCGATGGGGGCCTTGGTGGCGGCGGCGTCGCTGACCATACGGATGATCTGGGACAGGGTGGTATCCTGGCCCACCCGGGTAGCCCGGCAGCGGAGATAGCCGGACTGGTTCACCGTGGCGGCGGACACGCCGTCGCCGGGGGCCTTGTCCACGGGGATGCTCTCCCCGGTCAGGGCGGACTCATTGACGGCGCTGGAGCCCTCCAGCACCACGCCGTCCACAGGGATGCTCTCCCCGGGCCGGACGGCGAACTCGTCCCCCTGCTGCACCTGTTCCACCGGCACCTCCACCTCCCGGCCGTCCCGGAGCACGGAGGCGGTTCTGGGAGCCAGGCTCATGAGGCTTTTCAGGGCGTCGGTGGTCTTGCCCTTGGACCGGGCCTCCAGCAGCTTGCCCACGGTGATCAGGGTCAGGATCATGGCGGCGGACTCAAAATAGAAGTCCATCATATAGGTCATGACGGCGGCTTCATCGCCCCGGACCTGGGCCGCCGTCATGGCGAACAGGGCATAGGTGCTGTAGCCGAAGGCCGCCGTGGCCCCCAGGGCCACCAGGGTGTCCATATTGGGGGCCCGGTGCCACAGGGCCTTATAGCCGCTGATGAAGAACTTCTGGTTGATGACCATGATGATCCCCGTCAGCAGCAGCTGGGTCAGGCCCATGGCCACATGGTTGTCGTCGTAAAAATGCGGCAGGGGCCAGCCCCACATCATGTGGCCCATGGAAAAGTACATCAGCACCAGCAGAAAGCCCACGGACCACAGGAGCCGCCGCCGGATACGGGGCGTCTCGTGGTCCTCCAGCTGCTCATCGGCACGGGGAGACGACTGGGCCGCGCCCTTTTCCGACGCGCCGTACCCCGCCGCCTCCACGGCGGCGATGACGGCGGAGGGCTCCGCCGTGCCCTCCACGCCCATGGAATTGGTCAAAAGGCTCACGGAGCAGGCCGTGACCCCCGGGACCTTCCCCACCGCCTTTTCCACCCGGGCCGAGCAGGCGGCGCAGCTCATGCCCGTGACATTGTATTGCCTCATTGGGTCCACTCCTATTTCATCAGCTTTTGCAGGGTGGTCACCAGCTCGTCGATGACCTGATCCTTGCCGTCCCGGATGTCCTGGGCCACACAGGTGCGGATATGGCTGGCCAGCAGCTCCTTGTTGAAGGCGTTGATGGCCGCGTTCACCGCCGCCGCCTGGACCAGGATGTCGGGACAGTAGGCCCCGGCCTCCACCATGCCCCGGATGCCCCGGATCTGACCCTCGATGCGGTTGAGCCGGTGGATCAGGCGCTTGTATTCCTCCGGCGAGCGCTCCTTTTTCCGCTGGGAGCAGCGGCAGCAGTTGTGTTCTTCCATAGTTTCCCCGCCTCGCTTCGTTTCATGATACCCCGTGGGGGTATCTATAGTTATATACCCCTCCCGGGTATTTGTCAAGCGCAAAAAATCTCCCCGGGCGGGGAGATTTTTGCTTGTCCCAAAAGGCTTGCAGTTTGCCGCCCGGCAGACTGCAAGCCTTTTGGCAAAAAAGGGCTTTGCCCTTTTTTGCCAGCAGCCTGTCACAGGAAAAACTTCCGGTGCAGGGACCGGCGCAGGGGCTTGCACACGGCGATGATCAGCAGCATGGCCCCCAGCAGCACCCCCGCCGCCAGGGGATAGAAGGACCACATGAACGTGTGGTGCAGCCCGAAGGTCAGGTTCAGCAGGAACTCGATGAGCACCGCCAGTCCGCCTCCGGCTATCAGCGCCCCGCCGAAGATGTAGAGATACCCCCGGCTGAGATACCGCAGCAGCGTCACCACCGTAGTCACCAGAACCCCGATGGTCCCCGTGACCGGAAGGGCGAAGGTCAGGAACCAGTGTCCGCCGGTGGCGAAGTTGATATACAGCAGGTACAGCCCGATGGCCGCGAAGTCCGCCGGGACGAAGATCACCGGGTTGGGCTTTCTGAACCACAGGGGCAGCACCGCCAGGATGTACAGCAGCGCCACGCCGCCTGCGGCGTACCCGGACCACAGGATGGTCCCGTTGACGCTCCAGTCGCACAGGATGCAGATCACGATGGGCAGCACCGCCAGCATGGTCAGGATAAACAGCACGCCGGAGCGGTTCACCTCCTCGGGATGGCCCATGGGGTCCGGCGGAAAGGGAGGCTCCCCCTGCTGCCGGGGCATATCCGGGTGAAACACCCGGGTCCCGCACAGGGGACACACGGTTTCGCTGTCGGCCAGCTCCACGCCGCAATTGATGCAATACATATCGGACACTCCTTTCCCTTATCCCCGGCCCCGGCGGTTGCTCTCCACCTTCACGGGGAGGCCCAGCCGCTGCAGGACCCGGTAAAAATGCAGCTCCAGCTCCGGCTCCTGGATGCTGCGGATGCAGTTGATATACATGGTTCCGTTCCAGGACACCACGCCGCAGTCGTGGGGCGCGGCGGCCTGAACGCCGATGATGAAGTCCAGCCTCTGCACATACGGGGCCATGGCCTCCGGCAGCTCCACCGCCCCAAGGTTTGACAGGCACAGGCAGGACTTCCGCTCGCCCACGGCGTTAAACGCCGCCTTCATGGCAATGTTTTTGATGAACAGGGGCATCACCTTCAGCACCGGGGACTTTTCGCTGGCCACATTGGCGGCGAATTTGGAGCGCAGGGTGTGGGTGTTGTTCTCCAGGCCCATCCGGTGGTGCACGGCGGCGCAGATCTCGGAGAAGGTATAGTCCCCGGTGCGGGGATCGATCTCCGGGGTGATATACGAGGCGAAGTTCCGCAGGCTGCGGCTGGGGAACAGGGTCCGCAGGTTCACCGGCAGCAGCACCTTCACCGGCTTGCGGCGGCTGCGCCGGGGCACCTTCTCCGCCTGCAGGTCGGCGATGGCCTGCATCATGGCGGCGCACAGCAGCTCCGTCACGGACACCCCGTATTTCCTTGCGCACACCCGCACCCGGTCCACCGGCACCATCATGGTCACCAGGTTCTTATACCCGTCCTTTTCCGGGGTGCCGCTGAGGTGATAGGCGGTGTTCTCCGCCCGGCTGGCGGTAACGTCCCCGGCATAGCGCAGGAAGCTGTCCTCCAGCTCCTGGGGGCTTGGCTCCTCCAGCCGGCCCAGAACGCCCTTTTCCGCCGGAACGGTGATGCCGTATTTCTGGCACAGGTACTCCGCCACCAGGGTTTTCAGGAAGATCAGCCCCCCGGTGCCGTCGGTGACGGCGTGGAAAAACTCCACTGCCACCCGGTCGTGATACACCAGCACCCGGAAGGCGCAGCGCCGCACCTGGCCGAAGGGAACGTGGGCCAGGGGGCAGCTCTTTTCCGGCTGGATTTCCGGCGCCTGGGGGATCTCCTCCAGATAGTACCAGAACACCCCCCGCCGCAGCCGCACGGCCATGGACGGGAACCGCCGCACCGTCACGTCCAGGGCCGCCCGCAGCACGGGCACGTCGATGGGCTCCGTCAGGGTGGCGGACAGGCGGAAGAAGTTGTTCCAGTTCCGGCGCTTGGCGGCGGGATAGATCTTGGCGGCGTTGTCCAGCCGCATCCACCGCAGGCTCCGGGCCGGGGACAGGGTCCGGTCCAGGAAGTGGTTGATGGCCTCAAAATCCTGCTCCATATTCTCGTTCAGGCAGTACAGCACATAGGCGTGCCACCGCTCCGGGGCGATGTGCAGCCTGCTGCGGCACCCGGCGGCCAGGAGCTTTTCGTGCAGGGCCCGGGTGTCGTCCAGCATCACCTCGTCCCCGCCCACAAACAACAGCGACGGCGGCAGGCCCGTCAGGTCGCCGAACAGCGGCGAGCACAGGGGGTCCGTGGGGTCCTGGGTATAGCACCCCGCGTAAAACTGCAGCAGCTCCGGGGTCATGGAGGGATCGTTTTCCCGGTTCTCCCGATAGGAATCCCCGGAGCCGGTCAGGTCCGTCCACGGGGAGATGCCGATCAGGCCGCAGGGCAGCTCCATGCCCAGCTCCTTCAGCTTCAGGCACAGGCAGTAGATCAGCCCGCCTCCGGCGGACTCCCCGGCCAGCATGATCTGCCCCGGCTCATAGCCCTTCTGCAGCAGGTACTGATAGCTCTCCAGCGCGTCGTCCAGGGCCGCCGGATACGGATGCTCCGGAGCCAGGCGATAGGCCGGGCAGAACACCCGCACGCCGCACTCCGAGGCCAGGGTGGCGGCAAAGCCCTTGGCGTATTCCAGACTGCCGCAGGTATAGCCCCCGCCGTGGAGATACAGGATCACTCCGGTGCGGCGCTGGTCCTTGGGCATGACCCACGCCCCCTGAAAATGCTCAAAATCGTGGTCCCGCACCAGCACCTCCCGCCGGTGCAGGGCGGTCATCAGCTCGCCCAGCTTGTCCTGGCCCTTCCGGGTGGCCTCCAGAGACAGGCCCGCCACAAAGGGCTTGAAAAAAGACAGCTGCGAGCGAACCAGCTTTGCGTGCAGCTCCATGCAATGTCGTTCCTTTCCTGAAAATCTTCTGAACCCTATTATTATACCAGCAATTCCGGCCCGGAACAAGGCTTTGTGACGCCCCGGCGGCAAAAATCTCCTGTCATACTCCCGCATACACTCATAGTAAGCGGTCTGCCCCGCCGGGGCGCCGACTTATGGGGAAAGCGAGGATATTGACCATGAAACGAACCTTCCGCAGGCGGGGGGCGGTGCTGGCGGCGGTGCTGGTGCTGCTGTGCGCCGTCTCCTTTGCCGATCGCGGCGGCCCGGCCTCTTTTGCGGCCACCGGCTGGGCGCTGCTGCCTCCGGCGGTGGCCATTGTGCTGGCCTTTGCCACCAAGGAGGTGTATTCCTCCCTGCTGGCCGGGTGCGTGGTGGGAGCACTGCTGACGGAGGGCTTCGCCCCCTGGCGCAGCTTTGAGACCCTGTTCCTGACCCTGATGGATGGCATCGACCTGAAAATCTTCTTCTTCGACGTGCTGCTGGGAGCCATTGTGGTGCTGTTTGCCCGGTCCGGCGGCTCCCGGGCCTTCGGGGAGTGGGCCTCCCACCGGGTGCGGTCCCGCCGGGGGGCGGTAACGGCCACGGCGGGCCTGGGCTGCCTGATCTTCCTGGACGACTATTTCAACTGCCTGACGGTGGGGGCCATCATGCAGCCCATCACCGACCGCTGCCGGGTCTCCCGGGAGAAGCTGTCCTTTATCATCGACGCCACCGCCGCCCCGGTGTGCATCCTGGCCCCCATCAGCTCCTGGGCCGCCGCCGTGTCGTCGTACATCCCGGCGGATTACAGCCATGTCAACGGCTTCGCCCTGTTTATTCAGGCCATACCGTATAATTTCTATGCCCTGCTGATGCTGTGGCTGGTGTTTCTGGTGGCCCTGACGGGCCGGGATTTCGGCCCCATGTACCGCCGGGAGCAGCTGGCCCTCCGGCAGGAGCCGCCCCGGCCCGAGACTGCGCCGGAGGGCCGGGACCGCCCCCGGGGCCGGGCGGTGGATCTGCTGCTGCCCACGGCGCGCCTGATCGTCGCGGTGGTGTGGGGCATGGCGGTGCTGGGCCGCCGCAGCTGCCGGGAGGCGGGCCTGGCCCTGACGGCCTCCAACGTCTTTGCCAACACCGACGCCCCCATGGCCCTGTGCTTCGGCTGCTCCGTCACCCTGCTGGTGATGGCCCTGCTGTATATCCCCCGGGGGGTCATGAGCTTTTCCGGGTTTGTGGAGGGCTTTCTGGACGGGTTCAAGCTCATCACCCCGGCGCTTTTGGTGCTGACCTTCGCCTGGGGGCTGAAGTCCTTTGCCGCCCGGCTGGACACGGCGGCCTTTGTCCGGGGGCTGTTTGATGGCCGGGAGACCCTGACGGCCCTGTTCCCCCTGGCCCTGTTCCTGGTGGGCGGGGTGCTGGCCTTTGCCACCGGCACCAGCTGGGGCACCATGGGCATTCTCATTCCCGTGGCGGTGCCGGTGTTTGCCGGAAGTCCGCTGCTGCCCATGGCGGTGGCGGCGGTGTGCGGCGGGGCCGTCATGGGGGACCACTGCTCCCCCATCTCCGACACCACCATCATGAGCTCCACCGGAGCCGGCTGCGACCACATGGCCCATGTGAACACCCAGCTGTGGTACGGCCTGGCGGTTGCCGCCGACTGCACGGTGTGCTATCTGCTGGCCCCGGCGCTGGGAAATCCCTGGGTGCCTCTGGCCATCGGGGCTGCGCTGGTGACGGGGCAGGTGTTCCTGCTGAACCGGGTTTCCCGGCGGCGGGCAGGGAAGGCGGCGGTATGAAGCGGCTTCCGGTGCCCTTTATCGGCCAGGGGCAGGACCTGCCCACCGGCTGCGAAAGCGTCAGCGCCGCCATGGTGCTGCAATACCTGGGCTTCTCCGTGACGGCGGAGGAGTTCGCCCGGGACTGGCTGCCCCGGGGCCGGTTTTACCGGGACGAGAACGGCGTCCGCCACGGGCCGGACCCCCGCCGGGCCTTTGTGGGGGACCCCCACGACCCGGAGGCCCTGGGCTGCTGGGCCAGCGCGGTACAGACCGGATTGTCCCGGTTTCTGGCGGCTAAGTCCCGGGACGGAGCCGGGACATACCGGGTCAAAAACGAGACCGGCGCGGAGCTGGGCTACCTGTGCCGCCGTTACATCGACCGGGACCTGCCGGTGCTGCTGTGGGTCAGCATCGACCTGCGCCCCACCGTCAACGGACCCTGGTACCGTCTGGAGCCGGGAGGCGAGCCCTTCATGTGGATCTCCAACGAGCACTGCGTGGTGCTGGCGGGATACGACCGGGAGCACTATATCTGCTGTCTCTTATACACATCTCCGAGCCCACGAGACTACGCTGCATATCGTATGC
>ENA-OYVV01000302-OYVV01000302.1-human-gut-metagenome-genome-assembly--contig:-NODE-302-length-17482-cov-4.846560_pt1 | contig 17482 bp, 13 predicted proteins | sample MGYA00244164_ERZ653385 | MGnify/ENA primary metagenome ERZ653385 (study PRJEB26926, sample SAMN06165153) | human gut metagenome | biome: ENVO:00009003; feature: ENVO:2100002; material: ENVO:00002003... | reverse complement strand
GGGCTGACGATGGCCGCCCCCGCCGGCGAGGTCTACGGCCTTGTGGGGCCGAACGGCGCAGGCAAGACGACGGCCATGAAGTGCCTGGCCGGGGTTCTGAAACCGGAATCTGGCGAAGTGCTGGCCGACGGCGAGCCCGTCTTTGAAAACCCCGCCGTCAAGGGGCGCATTTTCTGCATCCCGGACGAGGTCTTCCATTTCCCCCAGGCCTCCATACTGGACATGATGCGTTTTTACCGGGGCGTTTATCCCGGCTTCGATGAGAGGCGCTTTGAACAGCTGCGCGAGGTCTTCCGCCTCGACCTGAAGCAGCCCATGCGCCGTTTTTCGCGCGGCATGCTCAAGCAGGCGGCCTTCTGGCTGGCAATCTCCATACGGCCGGAGCTGCTCATCCTGGATGAGCCGGTGGACGGGCTCGACCCCGTCATGCGCCGCCAGGTCTGGGCGCTCATCATGCAGGACGTCGCCGAATACGGCACGACGGTGCTCATCTCCTCCCACAACCTGCGGGAGCTGGAGGACGTCTGCGACAGGGTCGGCATCATTGACCGGGGCAAAATGCTCCTCGAGCGCGTGCTCTCCGACATGCAGGAGAACATGACGAAGCTGCAGCTCGTCCTCCCCGAGGGCGCAGTCCTGCCCGGGGAGCTGGATATACTCCACTCCACAGGCCCGGGCAGGCTCAGAACGCTCATCATCCGCGGCCGGGCCTCGGATGTCACAGCGCGGCTGGAAGGGCTCTCCCCCCTATTCATGGAGGCCGTGCCGCTGACGCTGGAAGAGATCTTCATATACGAACTCGGAGGTGAGGGCCATGAAGTCCGGGACATTATACTTTAACTGGCCGCTCTTCCGCAAGACCGTGCTGCGTTTCTGGCCCATCTGGGCCATCTATGCCGTCGCCCTTCTGGCGCAGGGGCCTTTCCGGCTGGCCGGATGGCTGCGCGGGGTTCAGGGCGCCGTAGAGGCCGCGCGCTTTGCGCAGCAGGTACCCGCCTTGGCGGCGACGGAGCTGGCCGTCTTCTTCGTACCGGCCTCCTGCGTGGCGGCGGGCATGGCGGTGTACAGCCACCTCTATTTCGCGCGCTCCGCGGCGGCCTACGGCGCGCTGCCCATAAAGCGCGGGGCCATCTTCAACTCCGTCACTCTGGCCGGGCTGCTGCCCATCCTGGCTTTGAACATCCTGGCGGGCCTGGCCTGCCTTTTGGCGGGCGCCGGCCAGTTCAGGGCCGTCCTCCCCGCGGCGGCGGGCATGGCGGCCTCGCTCTGCCTGGTGAGCCTGTGCTATTTCGGCATCGCCGCCCTCTGCGCACAGCTGACGGGCAGCATCATCGCCCTGCCTATCCTGTTTTTCTCCGTCTGCGTCGCCAGCGCGCTGCTGGATGAGCTCATCATAGCCGCGCTCAGCGACTTTGCCTACGGCTACGCCGGGAACACCGGCGGCGTACTCTGCCTTTTCTCTCCCATCATGGGCATAAGCCGCTATCTGCGCACGGAGGGCGTGGGCAGCGTGCTTCAGGACGGCGTATACAGGGTCGCGGGCTACCGTCTGAGCGGTTGGGGCTATCTGCTGGGCTATGCGGCGGCGGGACTCTTGCTGCTCTGGCCCGCCCAGGCGCTCTACAGGCGCCGCAGGCTGGAGTCGGCGGGCGAGGTCGTGGCCGTGAACGTGCTGCGTCCCGTGTTCCGCTACATCCTCGCCGCGGGCGGCGCGCTGGTGCTGGCCTGCTTCCTCTCCTGGGGCCTGAACCTGGGGCTCGACCAGCTGGGCGCGCTCGGCGCGGCGGTGTTTTCCGCGCTCATGCTGCTGGGCGGCTTCATTGGCTGGTCCGCGGCGGAGATGCTCATGCGCAAGAGCTTCCGTGTCTTCAAAATGGGCCGGGCCTGGCTGGGCCTCGGCGTCCTCTGGGCGCTGCTGACCTGCCTGCTCTTTGTGGTGGAGCTCGACGCCACTGGCTTTGAAAGGCGCGTGCCGGCGGCCGACGAGGTACGCTCCGTCGGCGTGAGCACCTACACTAGCGGCGGCCAGATGGTCCTGCGCGAGCCGGAGAATGTCGAGCTCGCCCTTGAGCTGCACCAGAGGCTCGTGGACGAAAAGGAGCTCTACGAAGCCGCGCAAATGGCGGGCCTCCCCCTCCCCGACACCTGGGAGACAGTGAACTTCACCTACACGCTGGCCGACGGCAGCCGCCTGCTCCGCCGCTACAAGGCCGCCGCTGCGGTGTCCGCGGAGGACATAGAGCTGCTCGAAACCATCGCCAACCTGCCCGAGGGCCTGCTCAGCCGCAAGCTCCCGGATGTGGAGCCCAGCGTGCGGAACATCGCCTACGCCAGCATCAGCTGGGCCGTCCCGGACGGGGACGTGACAAGTGTGGAGAGCCTGGAGCTCACAGCCGAGGAGGCACTGGAGCTCTACCGCGAGTGCATCCTGCCCGACATGCGCGAGGCGAAGATAGGCCTTATCTGGTTCACGGGCGGCGAGGTCAGCGAGGCCTACGACTGCTGCATCTCCCTGGAGCTCAGCCATTTCTCTCCCACGGAGGGCAAGAGCTGCGAAACCTTCTACACCTACGCCACAGTGTACTCCGAGCGCACGAACGCCTGGCTGCTCGAACACGGCGCCGGGCTCCACACCCCCGAGGAGCTGGGGAACGAATATCTCATCAGCTGAATACCTTTATCTATTAAAAGGAGCGCCGCTTTCCCGGCGCTCCTTTCGCGTTCACAAATACCTTTCGGAAACTTCAAATTTTTTTCGATGTTTGTTCATAACCATGTCACAACTGGCCGTTAATATAACGCACGTAAACAAAATTCATGGAGGCAATGAGCCATGTACCCATATGATGAGAACAACAACAGCACCAACACCCCCGAGACCGGCAGCGAGCGTCCCGCGGAAGACGGCAGCTACCGCATCGTGAAACCCGACGCCGAGCGTGAGGCCTGCTATCGCGACGCAAGCTACACCCCCCAGGGCGAGGCCTCTTTCGACGGATACTACGTCCCCGGCGGGCGCGGCCCCAAACCGCCCGAGCCGGAAAAGAAGCCCCACAAGCGCGGCATAGGCGCCGCGGGCGTCATTGCCCTCTGCCTCGTCTGCGCGCTGCTGGGCGGAGTCTCCGGCGGACTTATCGCAAACTCCAACCAGCCCGCCGAGGCCGTCGTCAGCGACGAGCCTTCCACCGAGCCTCTGACCCAGACCAGTCCCGCCGCCTCCGGCTCCACCGCCGCAGCCTCTACCAGCGAGATGAGCGCGCGCGACATCTATTATAACCTCGCCTGCGAGCAGGTGGTCGGCATCCAGTCCGACATCACCACCACCAACATCTTCGGCATGACCGCCTCCGCCTCCGTCTCGGGCTCCGGCTTCGTCATCAGCGAGGACGGCTACATCCTCACCAACTACCACGTCATCGAGGACGCCTACTCCGGCGGTTATGAGATCAAGGTCGTGTTCTACAACGGCGACAGCTACACCGCCGAGGTCAAGGGCTTTGACCGCAACAACGACATCGCGGTCCTGAAGATAGAGGCCGAGGGCCTGAATGCCGCGGAGCTCGGCACCAGCGACAGCCTCTTTGTGGGCGACACGGTCTACGCCGTGGGCAACCCCCTGGGCGAGCTGAACTACTCCATGACCAGCGGCATGGTCTCCGCCACCGACAGGCTCATCACCACCGAGGAAGGCACCATGACCATGTTCCAGTTTGACGCGGCCGTGAACCAGGGCAACTCCGGCGGCCCCGTGTACAACGTCTACGGCCAGGTGGTCGGCGTCGTCACCGCCAAGTCCAGAGAGGACGGCACCGAGGGCCTTGGCTTCGCCATCCCGATAGACGACGCCGTCAGGATCGCCAACGACGTCATCTCCGGCGAGCGCAGCCTCGACGCCGAGACCGGCGACGCCTACCTCGGCATCACCCCCGCCGACGTGGACAGCATGGCCGCCCAGTACTACGGCTTCCCCGAGGGCGCCTACGTCCGCACGGTCACCGAGGGCAGCGCGGCCGAGAAGGCCGGCATCAAGGTCGGCGACATCATCACCCAGCTGGACGGCTACGACATCGGCAGCAGCGACGAGCTCAGGCAGGAGCTGCTCTTCCACAGCGCGGGAGAGACGGTGGACATCGTGGTCTGGCGCTCCGGCGAGCAGCTGACGCTCACCATCACCTTCGACCAGAAGCCCGCCGACAGCAGCACCGACTCCGGCAGTCAGACCACCCAGCAGCCCGTGAATCCCTCCGGCGGCTGGCAGGACGGCAGCTTCTACTTTGGCTGAGGCCCATGACCTCCCTTGCGGAGTTTAAATAAAAAGCCCACATCTGAACCATATTCAATCTTCATTTTCACTCCTCTCTCTTTTTTGACAGGGAGCGCCCGGCGAAAGACGCCGGGCGCTTTCCTTATGTCCGGATTGCGGAGGACAGCCCGCCTCCCCCTGCCCTAGCCCGCTCCGCGCCCGGCCGGCCGGGGCCTGACCCGCCGCCGGAGCACAGCCCGTGAGCAAGAGCGCGGGCAATGAGAAAAGCACCCGCCGTACGGCGGGTGCTTTTTTGTGTATAAGGTTTGCGCTTTTTCTTACAGGAAGAAGTCCATGATCTGGCCGATGAGAACGATGACCATGCCGATGGGGGTGACGAACTTGAAGCAGAAGTTGAAGAAGCCGTAGCCCCAGAACTTGTGGCCGCTGGCCTCGCACTCCGGCACGATCAGGTCTTTCGTCTTCCACTTCCAGCCTATGAGCAAGGCCATCACCAGCGCGCCTAGCGGCATCAGTATGCCCTCGGAGATAACGTCGAAGAAGTCAAGCCAGCTGTCGATGAACATCGGGATCTCGCCCGCCATCAGCTGGTCGATGGTCATGCCGAAGAAGGTATACGGAGCGGGAACCGCACCTGCTACACCGGTCACGCCGCCGCCTATGGCGTCGAGCGCGACGGGCAGGCCGACGATGAGAGAGATGACGGCCGCAACGCACATGATCTTGGTGCGGTTGGAGGTCTTGCCCTTCTCGCGGTTGGCGTCGATGCGCCAGGTGACGATGGCCTCGAACAGGGAGATGGACGAGGTGACCGCCGCGATGAACACGAGGAAGTAGAAGATGAAGCCGACGAAGCTGCCGAAGCTGCCCATGCTCAGGAAGACGTTCTGCATGGTGTTGAACAGCAGGCCGGGACCCTGGCTGTACTCCATGCCGAAGGCCGCGCAGGCGGGGAGTATCGCGCAGGCAGCCATGACGGCTATCAGAGTATCGCAGGCCGGGATTATGAGCGCGTTCTTCTGCAGGTTCTCCTTCTTATCCAGGTAGGAGCCGTAGGAGATTATGGCGCCCATGCCAAGCGACAGTGAGAAGAACATCTGTCCTGCCGCTGTCTTTAGGACATTTAAGAAGCCGGAGAAGGTGGAGATGGGCTTTAAGTTCGGGGTGAGCATGAAAGCGTAGCCCTCGCCCGCGCCCGGCTGGAACGCAACGTAGATGATGACGAACAGGAGCATGAAGAACAGCGCGGGCATTGCCACCGTGCAGAACTTCTCGATGCCGCCCTGTATGCCGCCCATGACGATAACGACGTTGCAGACTATGAACAGCACGTGGAAGAAGACCATGCCGCTGTAGTCGTGGAGTATGTATCCGAAGAAGTTGCCGCTCTGTCCGGCGAAGCCGTCCACATCGAGTATCTGCAGTATGAAGCCGAACATGTAGCGCATGACGAGTCCGCCGAGGACGTTGTAGAACGCCAGCAGACAGAACGCCGCAAGTATGCCCAGCAGGCCTATCCACTTGTACTTCTTGCCGAGCTTCGCATAAGCGCCGACGGCGCCGAGGCCGGTCTTGCGGCCGATGGACAACTCGCCGAGCATGACGACCACGCCGACGAAGATGACCAGGAGCAGGTAGATAACCAGGAACGCGAAGCCGCCGTTACTACCCATTTTGTACGGGAAGCCCCAAATGTTGCCCAGGCCGACCGCCGAGCCGACGGCCGCCATCAGGAAACCAAAGTTGGAGCCCCATGAACCACGATCGTGTTCCATGTGCTGAGAATGTTCAGACATTGATTTTCCCTCCCAAAGTTTTAAATTAGCCGGCGTGATATCCGCGCGCCGGCTCTCCCAATCCGCGGAGACGTATCCCTGCGCCTCCGTGTTTATAATTTACACCAAAAAAGCGCCGTTTACAAGTCCTTAATTCGCCTATCAAATTTCTTTATTCAATTTACTCATATTATCGCCATTATTTTCTTTTTTTCTGTCAAATTTTTGTGCATTTTGACTATGTGCCGAGTTTTTATCAATTTCTGCTGCTTTAGCCTGCAAAATCATTGAATCATGCGGCTTTAGAAAGCATTTAGCCCTTGATTTTGCCGGGTATTCCTGTATAATTAGTGTGTTTATAAAAAGGATATGCCGCTTCGCGGCCTGAGAACACACTTTCTTTGGGAGGAATACAAATGACTTACGAGATGGACATCGCCGGCCTTAAGCGAGAGCTGCCGCTCTGCCGCGTTACGGACGAGCTGTACATAGGCGCCTTCGTCATGTTCGGGGATGTCGAGCTCACGGTCCACTGCGCGGCGGAGCTTTTGAAGCGCGCGCCGGAGTACGATTACCTCATCGCCCCCGAAGCCAAGGCCATTCCCCTGCTTTATGAGATGGCGCGCCAGTCGGGCGCGGAGAAGTATTTCCTGGCCCGCAAGGGCGCGAAGGCCTATATGACGGGCGTTTTTGAGGTCGAGGTGCGCTCCATCACGACGATGCACATACAGAAGCTGGTCATCGACACGGCGGACGCGGAGATGATAAAGGGCAAGAAGGTCCTCATCGTGGACGACGTCATCTCCACGGGAGAGAGCCTGCACGCGATGGAGGAGCTCGTGAAGCGCGCGGGCGGCATAATTGCAGGCAAGATGGCGGTCCTCGCGGAGGGCGACGCCAAGGACAGGGACGACATCATCACCCTGGCCCCTCTGCCGCTTTTCAATGCCGACGGCAGTGTAAAGGAATAATAAAGATGCCACCCGGCTCCGGAGCCGGGTGGCGGTTTATCTGAGGTGCCTGAAAAACTCCGAGAGCACGGCGGCACATTCCTCGCGCAGCACGCCCCCGTAAACCCTGGGCCTGTGGCCGTAGTTTTCCTCGAAGAGGTTTATGACGCTGCCGACGGAGCCGGAGCGCGCCTCGCGCGCGCCGTAGACGACGGTGGAGAGCCGGGCGTTTATTATGGCCCCGGCGCACATGGGACAGGGCTCCAGAGTGACGGCCAGGCCGCAGCCGGAGAGGTTCCAGCTGCCGCGGGCGGCGCAGGCGGCGCGTATGGCCTCAGTCTCGGCGTGGGCGCAGGCGTCGGGCAGCTCCTCGCAGCGGTTCCGGCCCCGGCCTATTATCTCGCCCGCCTCGTCAAAGACGACGCAGCCGACGGGCACCTCGCCCATTTCCGCCGCCTCGCGGGCAAGCTCGAGCGCGGCGCGCATATACTTTTCCAAGTCCAAAATATCACCACCCGGAGTGTGCTTATGCTTTCTATTTTACTCATAGGCGTCGGCCTGTCAATGGACGCCTCTGCCGTTTCGGTGACGAGCGGCCTGACGGTGAAGGGCTTCGGCCCGAAGCACGCGGCCCTGCTGGGCATATATTTCGGCGTCTTTCAGTTTCTGATGCCGCTCATCGGCTACCTGCTGGGCAGCACGGTGAGCTCCTTCGTGAGCGACTACGCGCCATACATCAGCTTTTTCCTGCTGGCCTTTGTGGGCATAAAGATGCTGGTGGAGGCGATAAGGGGCGGGGAGGCCGCGGTATGTACGCAGCTGCGGCATACGCAGCTGCTCATGATGGCGATAGCCACGAGCCTGGACGCGCTGGCGGTGGGCGTATCCTTTGCCTTCATGCCGGAGGTGTCGCTGCTTCCGTCCTGCCTGCTCATAGGCTGCACTACCTTTGTGCTCTGCTTTGCGGGCGGCATGGTCGGCGGGAAGATACCGGGCATATCATGTAAGACCGCCGGCATCGCCGGCGGCGTGGTGCTCTGCGCCATAGGGATAAAGCTCCTCATCGAGGGGCTGGCGGGCTGAGTTTGGAGGTTTTCATGAGTTTTCTCTATCTGCTTGAGGGCATACGCTGCCCCTTTCTCGACCGGCTCTTCAGCCTCATAACCGAGCTGGGCGGCGAGACCCTGTACATGGCGGTGGCCATAGCCGTCTACTGGTGCGTGAGCAAGGGCCTGGGCTACTACATACTGACGACGGGCTTTGTCGGCACCATTGCGAACCAGTTTTTGAAGCTCTGCTTCCGCATACCTCGGCCCTGGGTGCTCGACCCGGACTTCAGCATCGTGGAATCCGCCCGGGCCGGCGCGACGGGTTACTCCTTCCCCAGCGGGCACACGCAGAACGCCTTTTCCTCCTTCGGCTGTCTCGGCATGTGGGCGAAGGGCGGCTGGAGGGCGCTGTGCTTTGCCATTGTCGTTCTTATCGGCTTTTCGCGGATGTATCTGGGCGTACACACGCCTCTGGACGTGGGCGTGGCCTTTGTGCTGGGGCTTGTGCTGATGCTGGCGCTGTATCCGGTGTTCCGGGACATTGAGGCGCATCCGGGGCGGATGTACGGCATCATAGGCGGGATGATAGCGCTGACGCTGGCGTATCTGTGCTACGTGGAGCTCTGGCCCTTCCCGTCGGACATAGATGCGGCGAACCTGGCCTCCGGCACAGAGAACGGCTACAAGCTGCTGGGCGCCTCGGCGGCGCTGCTGCTGTCCTACTGGCTGGACCGGCGGTACATCCGCTTCGATACGCGCGCGCCTCTGTGGGGCCAGGTTTTGAAGCTGGTGCTGGGCCTGGCGATAGTGGTAGGCATCCGCGTCGTGCTGAAGGCCCCGCTCTACGCTCTTCTCGGCGAAGGCGGCGTGGCGGACGCCGCGCGGTATTTCCTCGTCGTCCTCTTCGCCGCCGCCATCTGGCCCATGACCTTCCGCTTCTTCTCGAAAGCAGCCCGCGCGCAGCGCGTTTAAAGTTTTTTGCCCCGCTTTTTTGTAAAAAAGCGGGGCAAAAAACTTTTAAGCGTTTTATCCTTAGTCTTTCATGGCTACGGCGGTGTCGTAGAGGGCTTCTACCTCCTTGCTCGGGGACTTGCCCGCGGAGGTGGCTATGACTGCGGCGAGCAGACCCGCAAAGAAGCCCGGGATTATCTCGTACACGCCCGTACCCTTCAGGAAGACCAGCCACAGGACGTCCACCAGCGCGCCGACCACGATGCCCGCCACCGCGCCGCCGAAGGTGAAGCGCCGCCAGAACAGCGACAGCAGAATGACCGGGCCAAAGGCCGCGCCGAACACGCCCCAGGCGTTCTCCACAAGGCCCATTATCGTGCCGCTGTTCGGGTTCGCCGCAATGAGCAGAGCGATGACCGCAATGATGACCACCACTATGCGCCCCGCCCAGAGCATCTCCTTGTCACTCGCGTTCTTGCGGAACACCGGCTTATACACGTCGCTGGCAAAAGCCGAGGCCGAGGCCAGCAGCTGGGAGTCCGCCGTGCTCATCGCCGCCGCCAGTATGGCCGACAGCAGCAGACCGCTCACCAGCGCCGGGAAGATCGTGCGCACCATCGTGATGAACACCACCGACGAGTCCTCGATCTCGCCCAGGAACATCCGCCCGATAAGGCCCGAGCCCACCGAGAAGATGAGGATGATGAAGGTCCAGCTGATGCCTATAACGCTCGACTTGCGCAGGTCCTTGTTGGAGCGTATGGACATGAACCTTATTATAATGTGCGGCATGCCGAAGTAGCCGAGGCCCCAGCCCAGGCCGGAGATGATGTCGCTCCAGCTCGTGAAGGCGTCCCAGTACCCCTCTACCGCCGGGGCCGCCCCGGCAACCGCGCCGCCGTTTTTCACCAGCGCCAGCGCGAAGATGGGCGCAATGAGCAGCGCCGCCAGCATCAGCAGGCCCTGGAAAAAGTCCGTCCAGCACACCGCGTTGAAGCCGCCCAGGAAGGTGTAGGCGATGATGATGAACGCAGCTATGTACATCGCCACCGTAGCGTCTATGCCTATGACCGTGCTGAACAGCGTGCCGCAGGCCTTGATGCTTGAGGCAGCATATATCGCGTAGGCCACGAGGAAGATGACCGCGCAGATTATCTGCAAAAACTTGCTCTTCGACAGGAAGCGGTTCGTCAGGTACTGCGGTATCGTGATGGAGTCACCCGCCGCAATGGAAAACTTGCGCAGCCGCGGCGCCTCAAATATCCAGGACAGCGCATAGCCTATCGCCAGGCCCACCGCGATCCATATCTGCCCCATGCCCAGCGCGTACACCGACGCCGGCAGGCCCATGAGCACCCAGGCGCTCATGTCCGAGGCGCCCGCCGAGAGCGCAGACACCCACGGCCCCATCTGACGGCCGCCCAGGAAGTAGTCCTTCTCGTTGTCGCCCTTGCTCTTGGCGAAGAAATAGATGCCTATCCCCACCATGAACACAAAGTAGATGATAAAAACCACAAGCTCTGTTACGTTCATTCCGTCTACCCCACACATGAAAAATTTTTATACATTCCATTACCTTTACAAATGGATGCTTTTGAATTATAATCTTAGCCGCGGCAAGTGGCAAGAGGCGGGCCCCCGTTTTTGTGGCTCCGGAGAGCTTTTTTGCGGGCTTGCATCAAATTTATTGATTTGCTTCATCTTTACATGAAAGGAATTCATGTAATATGCCTGTGAACAAATATGAGGCCTTTTTGAAGGCGGCGGAGCTGGGGAGTCTGACGCGCGCGGCGGCGGAGCTGGGGGTGACGCAGTCTGCGGTCTCGCACATGATAGGGGCGTTGGAGGAGGAGCTGGGCTTCTCCTTATTAAAAAGGGGCCGCGGCGGGGCGCGGGCGACGGCGGATGGCGAGCGCGTGCTGCCCGCCATCCGCGGCATGCTGAACTCACGCGAGCAGCTGGAGCAGACGGCGGCCGCCATCCGCGGCCTAGACTGCGGCACGGTGAGGATAGGCACCTTCACCAGCGTCGCCGTCCACTGGCTGCCGGGGATGATAAAGCGTTTCCAGTCCGAGTATCCGAAGGTGGAGCTGAAGCTCATGAACGGGGACTACCACGACGTGGAGCAGTGGCTGTCAGAGGGGAGCGTGGATCTGGGCTTCATCGCGCTGCCGACGCGGCTGAAGGGGCGGATCACGGCGCTGCTGGAGGACAGGCTGCTGGCCGTCGTACCGGTGGACCACCGGCTGGCCTCCCTGCCGCGCTTCCCTATAAAGGAAGTCGAAAACGAGCCCTTCATAAGCCTCCTGGAGACGAGCGACCACGACGCGCGCCGAGCGCTTGAAGCCGCGGGCGTAAAACCCAATATACGGTATACGACGAAGGACGACTACGCAATAATTGCGATGGTCGAGCAGGGTCTGGGCGTGAGCATCATGCCGGAGCTGCTGCTCTCGGGCCGCAGCGACAACGTGCGTATCATGGAGCTGACCCCGCCCGCCAGCAGGACCATAGGGCTCTGTCTCCCGGACGCGGACAGGGCCGGTCCCGCCACGCTCCGCTTCGCCGACTGCGTCTCCGACTGGGTCCGCGAGCACTATTCCCGGTTACAGAACACCTTGTCGTGAATTAGCGTATGAAATATTTTGCAATCTCTGACCCAATAAATTCATTTTAAGGCTTGAAATGTGCCGGGCTATAGCGTATACTTAGTTTGTCTTGAAATTTGGCACTTTGCAAAATGCAATTTATTTGTCAAAGGGAGGAACACAAATGAAAAAGAGAATAGCCGCGCTGGTACTGTGCCTGGCACTGGTATTTGCGCTCGCCGCCTGCGGAGAGGCCGCCCCCGCGACCGAGAGTGCAGCCCCGACGGAGAGCGCCGCGCCCGTCGCCCCGGCGGACGTGCCCGACCTGGAGGTCTCCGCCAACCTCGACTTCGGCACCGGCAGCTCCACCGGCACCTACTACGGCTTCGGCGGCGCCTTCGGCACCTACATCTCCAACAACACCGGAGTGACCATCACCGCCGTCACCACCGCCGGCTCTCAGGCCAACATCGAGATGGTCGACGCGGGCGAGTATGACCTCGGCTTCGTGCAGTCCGACGTCATGAGCTACGCCTACAGCGGCACCAACCTCTTCACCGAGCCCGTGACCGGCTTCACCACCCTCGCGGCCCTCTACATGGAGCAGGTGCAGATCGTCACCCTCGACCCCGAGATAAAGACCGTCGGCGACCTGGCCGGCAAGACCGTCTCCATCGGCGCCGTCGGCTCCGGCGTGTACTTCAACGCCATCGACGTGCTCGGCGCCTATGACCTCACCGAGGACGACATCAGCCCCGTCTACCAGAACTTCGACGACAGCGTCGAGAGCCTGCAGGACGGCCGCATCGACGCCGCCTTCATCGTCGCCGGCGCCCCCACCACCAGCATCGTGCAGCTGGCCACCACCCAGGAGGTCCACCTCGTCAGCCTCGACCAGGAGCACATCGACAAGCTCATCGAGGTCAGCCCCTACTACAGCGCCTACACCATCGGCGCCGACGTCTACGGCACCGCTGAGGACTGCACCACCGTCGCCATCAGCGCCGTGCTGATCGGCCGCGCGGACCTCGACCCCGACGCGGCCTACACCATCGTCTACACGCTCTTCCAGAACGCGGACAAGATCAGCCACGCCAAGGCTGCCGAGCTGAGCCGTGAGTTCGGCGCCTCCGTCACGGACGTCCCCTACAACGAGGGCGCCGCCCGCTACTTCGAGGAGCAGGGCTTCACCGTTCCGACGGCCTGAGCTCGCACTTTTGAACTCGCGTCAGTACGCGGCGCCCAGCCAGGGCGCCGCGGCTTTCGCAAGGGAGGTATACAATGTCTGAGAAGAAAAAGAAAACAGACGGCCTGTTCGACAGCCGGATAGTCGACTCCGACGTCAGCGAGCAGCCGCACTACGAGCATCCGCACGTCAAGGGCTTTGACGGGGCGTCCTTCGAGCCGGAGGAGGACCAGTCCGCCGACGTGGGCACGATGGAGGACGTCGAGGCCATCATGCGCAAGTACGACCGCGAGTCGAACACGCGCATCTGGCAGGGCACTCCCAAACTCATCGTCGATATCCTCATGGCGCTCTTTTCGGCCTACTGCATCTACTCCACGCTTACCACCAGGGCCGCCATCGAGATACGCCTCACCGCCTTCATGGGCTGCATCATGATCCTCGGCTTCCTGACCTACCCGGCCAGCAAGAAGCACGTCAAGGTCAACTCCCTGCCGTGGTACGACATCGTGCTCATGATCCTGGGCGCGGCGGCGTTCTTCTACTACAGCTTCTCCTACAACGACCTGAGCCGCGTGCTCACGAGCCCCATCCGCATGACGATGACCTACAACATCATCGGCATAGTCGGTGTGCTCGTGCTCGCGGAGCTCTGCCGCCGCTGCGTGGGCCTGCCCATACTCTTCGTGGCGGGCGCGCTGCTCATATACACCTTTGCGAGCGGCCAGAGCCTCAACGCCGTCATCCACAGCCTCTTCTACTCCACGCAGGGCATCCTCTCCACGCCTGTCAACGTCTGCGCCAAGTTCATCGTGGTGTTCATAATCTTCGGCGCCTTCCTTGAGCGCACGGGCATAGCGAACTTCTTCATAGACCTGGCCAACTCCGTGGCGGGCTCCGCCTCCGGCGGCCCGGCCAAGGTCGCGGTCGTGGCAAGCGCGCTGGAGGGCATGGTGTCCGGCAGCTCGGTCGCCAACACCGTCGGCTCCGGCTCCATCACGATACCCCTGATGAAAAAGACCGGCTACCGCGCCGAATTCGCCGGCGCAGTCGAGGCCGCAGCCTCCACCGGCGGCCAGATCATGCCGCCCATCATGGGCGCCGCCGCCTTCCTGATGACCGAGTACGTCAGCGAGCCCTACGGCCAGATCGCCGTGCGCGCCATACTGCCCGCGGTGCTCTACTTCCTCGGCATCTTCATCGCGGTCCACCTCGAGGCCAAGAAGTTCGGCCTGCGCGGCATCCCCCGCAGCGAGCTGCCGAAGTTCTCCCAGCTCATCCGCAAGATATATCTTCTTGCCCCGCTGGTGATACTCATCTACCTCGTCACCTCAAACTCGAACACCATCCAGGTCAGCGCCTCCATCGCCATCATCGTGGCGGTAGTGGCCAGCCTGTTCGACAAGGACAACCGCATAACGCCCAAGCGCTTTTTCGAGGCGCTGGCGGCCGGCGCCAGGGGCACCATCACGGTCGCCGTGGCCTGCGGCATCGCGGGCGTCATCGCCGGCTGCATCACGGTCACCGGCCTGGGCAGCAAGCTGATAAGCGGCGTCATCGCCCTCTCCGGCGGCAACGTGATGATCGGCCTGGTGCTGACGATGATCTGCTGCATCATTCTCGGCATGGGCGTGCCGACCACGGCCAACTACTGCATCATGGCGACGACCTGCGCCCCCATACTCCAGGAGCTGGGCGTGGACCTCATCGCGGCGCACTTCTTTGTGTTCTACTTCGGCATCGTGGCGGACATCACGCCGCCGGTCGCGCTCGCGGCCTACGCCGGCAGCGCCATCGCCAAGAGCAACCCGATGAAGACGGGCGTGCAGGCCACGAAGCTGGCCATAGGCGCGTTCATAGTGCCGTACGTGTTCGCGCTGAACCCGTCGATGCTGTTCATAAACGCGAGCGTGGGCGACATAGTGCTCATCTGCGCCACGGCGGTGCTGGGCATGTTCGGCATAGCTGCGGCGATGAACGGCTATCTGTTCAAGAAGATCCAGTGGTATATGCGCATCGCCTTCATGGTGGGCGGCCTGATGCTGCTGGTCCCCGGCCTGTTGACGGACATCGCCGGCCTGGTGCTGCTCGCAGCCCTCACGTCCTACCAGTACTTCAGCGCCCGCGGCAGCATAGCCCGCGCGGCCTGAGCGAAAACAGCAAAAACTCCCCGCCCGAGGGCGGGGAGTTTTTTCATGCCGTGCGCGTGAGGAACACCTCGCGGCAGAGCTCACGTGCCGCCGCGGCGGCGGCCGAGGCGCGCTCCTCATCCGCAAAGAGCCCGTAGACCGCGGAGCCCGAGCCGCTCATGACGGCGCCGAGCGCGCCGTTTTCCAGCAGCAGGCGCTTTATCTCGCCCACGGCCTGGGCGCAGCGGCGGTCCAGGGCGTCCTCGAAGACGTTGTACATCCTCCTCGCGACGCCCGCAAGGTCCCCCGCGCGCAGGGCGGCGACAAGACCGTCCGTATCCGGGCGGCAGCGGGTGCGCAGGGCGTCCAGCCGGGTGAAGAGCTCCGGCGTGGAGCAGGTGAAGTGCGGCATGCAGATGACTGCGGGGGTCTCCGGCAGGGGCGGCAGGGCTTCAAGGACCTCGCCGCGGCCCCCGGCCAGCGCCGTGCCGCCCAGGAGGCAAAAGGGCACGTCCGAGCCCGCGCGCAGCGCCGCGGCAAAGAGCGCATCCTCCCCCAGCGGGGCGCCCGTCAGATCATTCAGCGTACGGATGACCGCCGCGGCGTCCGAGGAGCCGCCGCCCAGGCCCGCACAGACAGGTATCTGCTTGGTTATACGTATATAGGCCCCGGAATCCAGCCCTGCGGCCTCGAAGAAGGCCTTTGCCGCCTTGACGGCTATGTTTCTCTCGTCCGTGGGGATGTAGCTCCGGTTCGTCTCCGCGCGGAAGAAGCCCGGCTCCCGCAGCTCCACGTATACCTCGTCCGCGAGCTGCGCGGCCTGCATGACCATTTTGAGCTCGTGAAAGCCGTCCGCGCGCCTGCCCAGCACGTCGAGCGAGAGGTTCAGCTTCGCCCGCGCCGGCACCGTGAGGCCGCTCACAGGCAGAAGAGGCGCGGCATGAGCTCGACTCCGCTTTCAAGGAAGGGGCCGGACTCGCCGTTCTTCTCCGTGTAGCCGAGGCCAGAGGCGGGGCCCATCTCACGGCTGTCGTATATCATGTATGGCACCGGCGTGCCGCCATGGGCGCCGTTTGCCATGAAGGTGCGGTGGTCCGAGAGGATGAGCAGCCGGAAGTCCTCCCCCCGCTCGCGCAGGGCGGCGCACAGGGGCTTCGCCACGCGCTCGGAGAGGCACTCGACGCTGTAGATCTTGTGCTCCAGGTCGTGATTGTGCGTGGCCTCGTCCGGGCCTTCGAGGTGGATGGCGGCGAAGTCGTGCTCCGCGAGGACGTCCAAAGCCGCGGCGGTCTTGGCCTCGTAGTCGGTGTCCCACTCGCCTGTGGCGGTGGGGACGCTCACGGGCTCAAGGCCCACGAGGCGGGCAATGCCGTGGCAGAGCGGCACGGCCGAGATGACGCCGCCGTCCGCTCCGAAGCGCGCCGGGAAGTTCGGCAGGGCCGCGCCCTTGCCCTCGGCCCAGAACCAGATGCAGTTGGCGGGGAGCTTGCCCTCCGCTTCGCGCTTTTTGTTCACGGGATGCCCGGGCAGCAGCTGGGCCGCCTTGCGCATCAGGCCGAGCAGGACCCCGGCGTTGGCGCAGCCGCGGGGCAGCAGGGGGCCGATCTTTTCGTTCAGGTGGTCGTGCGGCGGGGCGAGGACGATGCCGGCTATGTCCGCCTCCGCCTGCACGGCGAGGTGGCGGAAGCTCGAACCGGGCCGGACCGTCAGCCGGGCCTCTTCCGCCAGGGCGGCGAACTCGGGCTGCGCGAAGAGCCAGGTCACGAGCTCGTCCGACTCCTCGCCCTCTATGGAGCCCGCGCTGTGCGAGACCATGACGCGCTCCTCAAAGGGGCCGGCGGGGTCTCCGCCCAGGTTCACCATATTGCAGCGGTAGCCCGCGCCTCCCTCCGGCATGACCCCGCCCGAGGCCGCCAGCTCCAGCGGCGCGCGGCCGGAAAAATACTTCCGCGGGTCGCAGCCGAAGATGGACATGATGGCCGTGTCGCTCCCGGGAGGAAAGCCCTCCGGGATGGTCTTGACCAGGCCCAGCTCCGCCTTTGCGCAGAGCGAGTCGAAAAAGGGCTTTTTGCAGACTTCCAGCGGGGTCTTGCCGTCCATCTGCTCCAGCGGGTCGTCGGCCATACCGTCGCCTATTATGAGGACGTATTTCATCTATCTTCCTCCTCTTGTGCTCATTTGTGCGTAGTATAACTCAATTTCCGGCCAAAGGAAAGAGCGAGTTTCCGCGAGCGGGAGGGGCGTGTAAAAATGACTTCACTTTTGGACGGAAATGTGGTATGTTATAAGTTACGAAAAGAGAGGCCGAAAGGCCGGAGGAGGCGGGGCTTTTTGAATTCCATGAAGCAGATAAAGGCGCAGGAGGAGGTCCGCGCCCAGCGCGAGGCCGAGGAGCGGCGCGAGCGGCTGGAGCGGGAGACCGCGGCGGATATGCTCGTCCTGCACGCCCTGCTGGAAGCCGAGCAGAAGGCAAAAGAGATCAGGAAGACGTATAAGGGAGATAAAAAACATTTATTTGTCACTGTATCCAGACTTGAGAAAGAGAAAAATTATGAATTTATCCTTCGGGGAATCGCGAAGATCAAAGAAG
>ENA-OYVV01000292-OYVV01000292.1-human-gut-metagenome-genome-assembly--contig:-NODE-292-length-17926-cov-8.884729_pt1 | contig 17926 bp, 9 predicted proteins | sample MGYA00244164_ERZ653385 | MGnify/ENA primary metagenome ERZ653385 (study PRJEB26926, sample SAMN06165153) | human gut metagenome | biome: ENVO:00009003; feature: ENVO:2100002; material: ENVO:00002003... | reverse complement strand
CGAGATGCAGCGTAGTCTCGTGGGCTCGGAGATGTGTATAAGAGACAGCTTCTGAATCAAGGTTGCGTCAACAACACTGATTTCACCGTCATGGTTTACATCGCTGTTAAAAAGCTGAGTCTTGCCGAATTTTACAATACCTACAACATATTTCTGAACAGATGTTGCATCTCCAACCGTAATGTTTCCATCTGGATATGCATCACCGCAAGTCAGGCAGTTCAATTTGCCACCAATCGTTATTTTACACTCTGCGCCGTTTTTAAGTCTGCAATATTTATAAGCCATAAGGCCCGTATCCTCGCCAAGCTGTCTTGAAATATACAACTCCGCATAGCCGTTCTTATCGGGGACAAAAGATGTTACCGCACCTCCGCTGACAAAATATGCGCCCGAGGTTGCATAGCAAGGTTTGCCGCTGCTGTCTGTACCGAAATCCTCATATGTAAAGTCAAAATTCTTGTATGTGCCATCGCTGAGTTTTCCGGTCATTGTGCCATCATCATTAAAGACATCAGGAAAATAGTCGGAGAGTTTAATCCTTATCTTAACATATTCTCCGCCTGTTGAATCATAATTGAATTTCATACCCGTATTACCAAAATAACGATTATCCGCTGTTATCATATGGCGAGTAAATTCCTGATTTTTCTGGAGATTTACAAACTTCGGTGCATCAATACAGTCCTTAAACATCACGCTGTACTTTTGATAATCCATTGATATGAACATTGCCCCGAAATTCTTTGCCGTATTTTCGGTATATCCCGTTGTTGTAACAAAAAGCTGATTGTTTGAGATTTTCTGCGTTGTACCTGTAACTTCATAGTCCTTGCGATCTTCATACTCGCTTACCGCACCTGTCATAAGAACCGAACCGACGGTAAGCACACCGCACATTGCGATTGCAGTTAATTTTTTGATTATACTTTTCATTGTTTTTCCTCTTTCTATCAATAGGGGCGCTCATTGGACGCCCGATTTGATTGAATTTTATGTTTTCGCAAAATCAGTTGATGTTATGGAAGTTGTGTGTAATTGGCGACATATATATAATCTGTCTTATCAAAAAGATTGTACCATTACTTCGTCAGTTTGCTTTTACATGAAATTTTTATTTAACTCAACCCTACAATATACTTCTGAATCAAGGTTGCGTCAACAACACTGATTTCACCGTCACCGTTTACATCGCTGTTAAAAAGCTGAAGCTTGTCAAAGTTCTCAATACCTACAACATATTTTTGAACAAGAGTTGCATCAGTAACAGAAATGTATCCGTTTAAATCCGTATCACCGCAAGTTAAACCGACCAGAGTATCTCCGATTCTTCCGTAATCGCAATGAGCTCCGTCTTTAAGTCTGCAATAGCGGTATGACATTACTTTTGTATCTACACCAAGCTGTCTTGAAACATATATTTCAGCATAGCCGTCCTTATCGGGAGCAAAGGAGGTTACCGCACCTCCGCTTGTCGCATATGCGCCGGATCCCGCATAGCAATTAGCACCGATGCTGTCAGTTCCGAAATCTTCGTATGTAAAATCAAAATCCTTGTAAGAACCGTCGCTGAGCTCAGCAGTCATTGTTCCGTTTTCATTGAACAGACGGGAAAAATCGGAAAGCTTAATTTTCACCTTGACATATTCACCGCCTGTTTTGTCAAACTTATAGAATGTCTGAACATTACCGAAATAACCGTGCCCCTGCGTCATCATATATTTTACGAATTTTTCGCCCTTTGGAAGATTTAAAAATCTCGGTGCGTTGATACAATCCTTAAACCATATATCGTAATCCTTTTCTTCGGTTGTTTGGAACTTTGCACCGAAATTTTTATCGGTATTTTCAGTGTATCCCGTTGTTGTCACAAAAATCTGATTGTTTGAGATTTTCTGCGTTGTACCTGTAACTTCAAAGTCCTTGCGATCTTCATACTCGCTTACCGCACCTGTCATAAGAACCGAACCGACGGTAAGCACACCGCACATTGCGATTGCAGATATTTTTTTAATTATATTTTTCATTGTTTATCCTCCGTTTTTATTGTTTATCTGTCCGAACCGACAACATATTTCTGCAAAACAGTTGCATCTTCACCGCTTGTATTATTGAACTCATATTTGTAATGCTTGCCTGCGGATGAAGCGAGCAAATCTATAACAGTCCAATAATAATACTTTTGATTTTTCGGAAGATTCAACTTCATATTATACCTCTCAATTGTTAATACTTGTCTAAGTTTATCAATCTATTTTTCTTATGTCAATAATTATAAAATAAATTCGGCATTTACGGCAATATATGCGTATTTTTCAAATATTAACTATTATAAATGACAGACAAAATACTCGGTCATTTCTGTTTTAAACAATCGGTCTTTAAACAAAAAACAGACTGCACCGTGATGCAGTCTGCTGTAAATTATGACACACGCTCACATATTACATAGTAACGGTCAAAACCGCCGTTGCCGTCACTTATGCAGGTAAACATCGTGAGCAAATCTCTGTCCTTCTGCAAATAGCAGTCGCCTGATTCGCTCGGCTTATTGACTTTGGTTTCAACGACCTTGTAATTGAGTGTATCCCAATAATTTGTGATTGAAACCCTGTCACCGATTTTGAGGTTTCGAAGGTTGTCAAAGAATATTCGACCGATGTATCCCGTGTGACCTGCAAGGACTGCGTTTGTATTCTTACCGCCGATCGGCAATGAGGTTGCACTCATATGTGCCGCACCGTAGCTCATATTTGAGCTGTTCGCACCGAGGTAAATCGGCAGACGCATATTTATTGTTTCGGCGGTAACATAGCCGTAAATGCCGTCGGTTATGCCGTAATCCTCAAGATTGACAGCAGCCTGTGAATAGGTATCGTTGCGGAGCATTTCATACTGGTTCGTTTCAAGTTTTTTGTTGTAGGCAACGCTGTCATTGAAAAGTCTGTCGAGGTCAGCCTTGAAAACAACGGGCTGTTTGGAAGTACGCTTGCCGTCCCTATCAATTTTGTAACCCTCTTCGTCAACCTTGCCGTCCTTGACCGCCTGTTCAAAAGAGCCGTCCTCAGCTTCTTCAACACGGGTATCAAAGCCGTCAGCCTCACCGTTTGAAATCTGTGTTCCGATAAAATTTGATATAGTGGGGAATGCGACAAGACCTATTCCGACAACGAGCATTGCTATTGCCACACCCGTAAGTATTTTTTTAATCATCGGAATCACCGCCCGAATTATTCTGATTTTCGTCAGCCGAGTCATCTCTCAGCCGTTTTGCACCGTTTGACTTCTTCTTTTTACGCTTGAGCAGAAATACAACCACAAACACAACAAGTGCAACAAAGCCGACAATTATGCCGATTGCGACTGCATAAGGGATTTTGTAACCGAGAAAAAATATGTAACCGTTATCAAATTTTGCAAGCGACTCGCCCGTTTCAATATACTTTGTATCGTCATAATCGACACGCTTGCCACGCACGAGAAGTCTGTGAGTATTAACGCCGTATGGGGTACAGGTGAGGAGCGTTACAAGGTCTTCACCGTCAACAATTCGCAAGGAATTGATTTCCGAGGGAAGAACAACTTCGATTTGATCAACCTCATATTTCAGCGTTCTGTCGAGGATATGAACATAGAATTCATCGCCGACCTTCATATCGGTGAGGTAATCGAAAAATGTTTCGCCCGGATAACCCGAATGGGCAGAAATTACGGAATGTGTGCTTGTACCGCCTACAGGCAGGGAAGTATTTTGAAGATGTCCTGCACCTTTGGAAAGAACCTCTTCGCTTGTGCCGTGATAAATCGGCAGATAAACATTGATTTTCGGCACATCAATATAGCCGATAAGACCGTTATCATCAACATTGAGAGTTTTCTCATAATTTGCGCCGATTTTCTGAAAAGCCTTTTCGTCGAATGGGTCGGTAATTATCATATTATTTGAAAGGCTGTTATTGTACTTAGCAGCCTCTTCAAACATTTTTTGAGTTTTCTCACTCGGCATCTGGGCAACCCTGTTGGTGTACTCCTTAACCATGCTTCGACTGACATAGTTATTAATTGCGGAGCTGACAAGCGGATAGCTCATTATGCCGATTCCTGCAACAAATATTAAAACTATTAGTAAAATTGACAGCTTTCGTTTCATAAAATTTTCCTTTTCTGCGTGTTTTGTTCCGTTGTTATTATACTATATTTTACTATTTATCGCAACTGCGTGCCGCAGTCCCAGTTCGTGAAGATAGTTTGCGCAATGCCAAAACATATCCTGCCCGAGCGAAAGGTTTAGTTAAATGTAAAATTGAAAATTGAAAATTAATGTCGGGAAGACAGTTTGTAATGTAAAAAACATATTATGCCCGACTGTAAAAATGTAATGGTTCTCCCCTACAGACAATACACAATTTTCATCACATCAAAACATATTATATAAACATAAATATTCATCCGCCTCTACGGCTCTTCTGTAAATAGAACGGGGATGCGTTGCCGCATCCCCTGAAAATTACATATATCATATCACAGATTTTAAGATAAAGATATTCGATTAATTATTTAGCTGCTTTCTTTCTCTTAAGAACAAAGAGAAGAACGCCTGCACAAGCGATAAGTGCTGCACCGCCAACATAGAACATCATTGTACCCATACCACCTGTCTGAGGAACAGTTACAGGGTAATCCTTAACTACTGTAGCAGCGCCGTTTTCAACTGTACCAACTGGTGTGTATGCCTTTGCAACAGCTGTTACTTTGAATATAGTAGAGTTGATGTTGTAGCCTGCAGGAGCCTTTGTTTCCTTTACAAAGTAATCAACGCCAGGTGTAAAGTAGAACTCATTTGAACCATAGTAGAACTTATCGTTTCCGTTAGTTGTTGTTGTTGCCTTAACAGTTACGCCATCAACTGTAATTGCCTCGGTGCATGCTGAATCCTTATAAAGTGTGAATTCAGCGCCTGCAAGCTTTGTTGATGTTGCGTTACCGTCAACCTTTGTTACATCAAGACCTGCAGTTGCAACATTTACAGTATTATTACCTGGCTTGTATGTGAAGTTGCCTTCATTACCATAGTAAAGACCGTCTGTGTTGGGGAGGTCTGTAGTAACTTTTTCAGCGATATCAGCGTTTACCTTAGCTGAGAATGTTACCTTGATTGTGTCATAACCGTAGAACTTGTCACCCTGAAGGAGTGCATCTGATGCAACGACTGCGAATGTAGCTGTTGCTTCATTGCCAGTGGCATCTTTATAAGCATAACCAGGAACTACTGTGAAGTCGCCGTCCTCTGCAGGTGTTTCAGCACCATCCTTAACAAAGTAAACCTTTACAGTACCGTCAATGAGCGAAAGAGCGTTGTCCATGTTATCAACAATTGCATACTTTGCAATCTTGTTAGTTGTTGAACCTGCTGTTGAAGCTGTAAGTGTGTAATCAGCGTTCTTCTGTGTACCAACATTGCTGTCTGCAACTGTCTTTGTAACTGTGATACCTGAAACATCAATCTTTGAAGCAAGGTTTACTGTTTCATAATCGTATGTCCAGTCTTTGCCATCGAAGTAAGGAAGTGAGATGAGTGAACCCTGTACAGACTTAACTGTACCAGGCTTCTTAGAGCAGTATACATAATAGATACCGTCTGCAAGGTCTGTAATCTCCTGTGTAGAAACATCTGCTGAACCGTCATATTTGAATGTAACAGTCTTATCAGCTGTACCTGTCCATGACATACCATCACAAATTGTGATGATTTTCTTGCTCTTGTCTGTATCTGTTGAGTTGAGAGCGTTTACAAGGGCAGTGTTGCTTGCATAAGCATCTTCAACTGTTACTGTACCTGTTGTAGTATCAACCGTTGCGAGCTTGAAGAATTTGTACTCATAAGTACCAACATAGTCGGCTTTATCACCTGTTGTATCGGCATTAGGGTTGCATGATACTGTAAGTGTTGTAGCAGCGCTTGCTGAGAATGGGATCATGAGAGCGATCATCATTACTGCGAGAACTGCTGCAAAGATTTTCTTTGTAGTTTTCATTTTTCTTTCTCCTTTGTGTTTGATTTAATATATGTAATTATATTCTAACCGAATGGTTAAACGGGTTGGGGTGGCTGCATGGCAGACACCGGCTAACAACGGTGTCCGTAGCAGTCAAAGAGGTTTTCTATGAAAGAAACATATGATTAAAAAATCACCTGTTCTAACAAGTTAAATCATATTGGGTTACTTTCTGCGTCTTGCTCTGCATTTTTTACGAGCTTTTCCGTAATAGATTGCGTAACCCGTGAACATTGTCACCGCAAGACCTGCAACCGACAAACCGAGAACAACATAGCCGTTCATACCGTCACCGCTTGCCTTAGGCATTGTTATTGCACCGTCAACATAATTATATGTAACATCGTACTTACCCTCAACAGGAAGTGTGAAGTAGGAAAGTGTGTAGTTCGGGGTGTAACCCTCTGACGGTTTGTACTCAAACAGACAGTATGTTTGATATGTTGAAGTACCTGTTATATAATTGTCGGAACTTTCGTTCCATACAACTTTACCGTTTGTTTTTGTAAACTCGCCCTGACCGTCCTTGAAGATTGTCAGATTGTCAAACACAGCCTGACCGTTGCTGTCTGTCTTTTTAGAAACCATATGAGTTTTCATTGAGGCATCATTAATGATTGTATTGATATCATCTGCAGTAAAGATACCCTCACCGGACACCTTCATCACCGCAAATTCCGTATCACTTACATTACCGCCTGTCTGATTCTTCTTGTTTACTGTTGCACTTCCGTGTGTGGTTTCATTTTCAAACACGGCTTTTTCAACAGGAGAAGAATTGTTGAAGTAAGTTGCAAGCTGAGCATCGGTTTTGCCTTCAATATCTGAGCTCTTAACCTTAATGTACTTAGCCTCCGTTACTTCACCGCTTTCAAGCAATTCAATCTCGGCAAGCCAGGTGTTTGTATCCATTTTATAATCGGATGCATTTTCACCCTCGGCAAGAGCCTCGGTAATCTTAAATCTGTAAACACCCGCAGTGACTAATTTGAGGTCTTTGAATTCAACCTTACCGCTTGCGTCAGGTGTTTCCAAATTCGTGGAAATTGTTTTTGCGCTGTTTGTCTTGATAGGTTTGCCGTCGGCATCAGGTTTTGTTGTATCCATTGATTCAAGACCTGTCAATGTATAGACGAACTTGCTGCCGCTGTAAGCCTGACCGTCAAGAGTTTTATTTACCGAAATGGCAATGTTTGTAGGATTAACCTTATTGATAAAGTTAAGCGCATTTTCTGCTTCGGCGAGAGTACCGACAAATGTACCGTTGAAGTCCTGATTGCCTACTTTATAAGGAACATAACCTATAACATTTTTCTCTGTAATCTTATAGGTTGCACCTACAGGAATATTGAGAAGCTTAATGCTTTCGCCCTTTTTGATTGTGAACGAACCGTCCTTAGATGTGCGGTAAGCTGTGTTTGAATAACCACTTGCATTCTTTTCTTTGAGCTGATACTCAAGAGGATAGGTCTTGTAATCATAGGTTGAACCGTCGCCGTCAAAGTCGAGAGCAATCGCAAATGTAAACTGCTGATTTGTATCGTAATCGGTTTCACCGTCTTCATTAACAACATTCTTTGAAATTTCAAGAGGTGCTGTCACTATACTGTTGGTATAGTTGAGCTGGAGCTGTGCATAAGCACTGTCATCCTTGTCATCTACAAGCTTGAATTCCGAGTTCGTAGTTGAACCGCTATCGATTGTTGAACCGACTCTGTTGTTAACGAGCTCCCAGTTTGTTGTGTATGTAAGCTTACTGCTCTTTGTTGACTCGTTAACCTTCATCTCATTGCCGGTCTTGAATGAGTTGTCAAAGTCTGCCATATAATCATCTTTAAGTGTGAAACCGCTGTTTGAAAGAGTTTCATTGCTTATGTTTTCGTCTGATTTTGTAAGCTTGTAGCTTTTACCGGAGGTATCGTTGCCGTTCTCTTTGATTGTATAATCAAAAGTTTCATTAGCTTTGAGGTCATCTGAAATTTCAGAAACAACATCGCCTGTATCAAGTGCCTTTGTAACCTTGAGGTCATTGTTGGCAGGTGTCATTGTGAAATTTACTTTGAAGTTAGACTCAGCCTCACCACGCTCCATATAGAATACTACCATATGGTATGTCTTGTTAGGATCAAGCTGAACGCCATTGTTGATTGTCTTTGTAACGGTGCCAAGGTTTGTATGATGTAACTGACCGTCTGCAGAATACTGAGTGCCGTTACCGTTCCACATTTTACCGTAAAGATCTGAAAGTGTAAGGTCTTCTGTAAGCTTACCGTTCCCTACATTCTGCCACCTACAGAAGATAGCGTTTGTATTGCCTGTAAACTGTGACTGCCTGAACTTATAGAAGCCGTCTGCTGTTGCGTAGGGCTTTTCATACTTTGCTGATGATGAATCATCCCATGTATAAACGCAGAAGTCAGTGTAATCACCTGTCTTAACCCAAAACTCACCTTCCGGAACTGTAAGTTTTGTCGACGATGATGAAGGTGAGTAGTCGGCAAATACATCGTCAGCTGTTGCTTGCATTTTATTAAAGTCAATTGAACCGCTTGCCTCTTTATGGTCACCACCGAGGTCGAGAGCAAGCTCTGCATCAGCACCTGTTGAATCCTCACCGATATAAACCCAAAGGTCATCGTCACCGCTGAAGTTAAAGGTTGCAGGTTTGTTGTCTGCAAGTAAACCGTCCTTCGGAACTCTGAAGTCTATATCAAGTCTGATACCGAAACCATAGTCAAGGTTATCGTTAGTACCCTTGCCCGCTGATGTGTTCTGAGTATTGTTGAATGGGAAAACACCATAACCGTTTTCTGTACCGCCGAAATTTGTCAATGCATCTTGTACACCATACTGTTTGCCCGTACCGTAGTTAATTTTGGTAGGTGTGAGGCCGTTCCATGTAAAGTAGATGTTATCTTTTGCATTTTTTGAAGTGAATTCATAAGTAGTAACACCTTCAGGGTCAGTAGTTGTACGGAACGGGAAAGATGACTTATAAACATTGGCAACTTTTGCATCATTATATTTAGCGGTTGAAAGTGCCTCAGCATCAAAGTAAGGAGCCTTGACACCATTTGCAACCTGAAGATTGCCCTTGCTGTCAAGCCTGTTGTACATAAGACCCTGTAAGGACTGGTTATAATCACCGCCACCCCATTTCATACCGTTGGAGTTGTTTACTGCATAGTAATAGTTATCTTTATAATTGTTGATGTTTGTAAGTCCTTTTGCGTGGGTCTCAAATGTACTGTACCATTTATCACCCTTGAACATATTACCGAAGTAGAGAGGATACTTCCAGTCAGACTTACAGTTTGAAGCAATGTTGCTTATGTAGCTGTTGAAGTTATCAAACTGATACCAGTAATTTTCAATATCACCATCGTTTTTCTTACCCTGACACTGAAGATACCCTTTCTCCTGCTCCATATCAGACCAGTAGTCAAAGTATGTTGCGTCAACGCCTACGATGTTAGGATTATCTGAGAATGAATTTTCAACGACAGCACCATAGTTTACATTGTCTATTTCCGAGAATTTTGTCCAGCCTTCGCCTCTGGCTGTCTTAACATATGTAGCCGTGTTATCGTTGTAGCCCGAACCATCATATTCCGAATCTGTCGGATATGATGTTGCAGAAGATGCACCGTTGAGGTTATGTTCGTTCGGATGGAATCTTAAAAGCGCACCCGCCGGAATTTCACCTTTGAACACCACAGAACCGCTTACCTTGGTGTCTTTGGTGTCTTTTGCAAGCTCAACTGTTCCTTCATAGGCATCGTTGTAGTCAAAAGTTGCATAAACCTTTGCAAGCGACTTCCAGTCATCGTTTGAAACATAAACTTTTTTATATGTTGCTTTCGACTGTTTGTCGGGAGATTCAACAGAAAGGTATTTACTTTCTTTGAACGAGCCGTCGGTAGAAAGATAAAATTCTGTGTCGCCCGTAGCACCAGAAATGTCGATGGTCTTGATGAACGGGTTAGTCCACTGACTTTTTGAAGCATCATAAAGAGCATTATCGGCACTGTATGAGTCGTTAATACCGAGGTCGCTTGTTTGTGTTTCGCCCTTGTTGCTGAAGATTACATTTTTATGGGATGACTTAACATCTACATAGTAGTAATCGCTGTCTGAAGATGTCTTAGTCATTGCAGCACCCGGCCACTCTGCGTTGAAGTCATCCTCGTTTACCCAAGAATATGCATAAGCTTCCTTATAGGTATTATTGCTGTTATTAAGATAGATACGGCGGGAACCGTTTGCAACAGTCTTTTCGGGAAGAGTAAAATTAACCCCGGAAGAAAGCTCAATTTTTGTTGCACCGGATGGTGCAATGGTTTTAAAAACTCCCGACGAAGGATCTTTGCTTACTTTTTCTGTTTTAAGAACCGTGCCGTCATCCTGAGCAAAACGACATGTAACAGAAGAAAAACCATTCCATTCCTTATTCTTGTTCAGGTTAATGTAAATCTTCTGATCCAAAGATGTTGCCGCAAACACATTAAGCGACATACCCGACACGGCACATATCGAAAGCATGAGGGTAAGTGCAAGCACAAGAGAAAAGCTTTTCTTTGCGGTTATGCAAAGCTTTTTACTTAATTTCATAATTTTTTCTTCTCCTTCATTGCCGATTACTTTGTTTTGGCAGTCAAAGTACAATTAAACAGAACTGCATAGGACAGTCCAATATATCTGCCAACTAATTATGAAACGCAATTTTTTGAATTTGTTCTTCTTTTTGACTTATATACAATTATATAATATTTTATTGCATATTTGTAGAGGCAATACAGCCAAACTTTGGGTAATATTTTTGGTTATTTTGCATATCTGCAAGCACGATTTAATATTTTTGACCATAATGTGATTTTATCACTTATTTATCGCCATTTTTTGTGTTTAAGATAAAATATACCCATTACACAACCTTAACAGGCAGTTAAAAAGTCAATTTCGGCACTAAATTTGTTGATTTTTAATTCTTTTTTCAAAAATATCAAAAATTTTATGCAGGTTTACTCCAAGCTGTGCGTGCGGAAATATGTATTATTTTGCGATTGCTGCTTTTAAAATGCCCCAAAACCTACATTTTACTGAAATTTTCAGATATATTTTTATAATCAGTTTCTATATCCGATAAAATTAATCACCGAATACCTTGAAAATTCGGCACAAATAAAGGGCAGAGTATTGCTCTCTGCCCCTCAAAATGTAATTCACTTAAACTGTAATTATACAAACCGCTTTATGCAAACATATTAAAGATCTCTGCCGCAGCACTTCTTGTACTTTTTACCGCTGCCGCACGGACAGGGATCGTTTCTGCCGATTTTCTTGCCCTTACGGATAGTCTTGTTGACAGAATCCGTACCGTCTGCAGAAGTTTCTGTAGGCTGAGCAACCTGCTCACGGTGAAGCGCTTGCTTTACGGCGTCCGACTGTTCAACAGCTTCTTCATCATCGGATGCAGACTTTGCCGCTGCGGCAGCCCTCTGAGCTGCTCTCTTTGCCGCTGCAATTGCATCCTGTCTTTTCTGAATCTCATAAACACGCTTTGGCATAATGAGCATCATCTTGACAGTATCTTCACGAATGCTTTCAATCATCTCATCAAACATATCGAAGCCTTCAACTCTGTACTCAACAACAGGATCGTGCTGACCGTATGAACGAAGTCTGATACCGCTCTTGAGCTGATCCATATTGTCGATGTGATCCATCCAATGTGTATCAACATTCTTGAGGAGGTAAACACGCTCCATCTCACGGATTGTTTCCTCGGGAAGAAGTTCTTCGTTTTCCTTGTAGATTTCAAGAGCATCATCAACGAGCATCTTCTGAATCTCTTCGGGTTCCATATTTTCAAGATCTTCAAGGCTGAAATCGTACTTAGAATCATCTCTGATAAGCCAACCTGCATAGTAATCCTTGAGGCTTTGGAAGTTCCAATGTTCTGCAGGACCTTCGGGGAGATACTGCTTGATTGAAGTTGCGATTGTATCCTCAACCATTTTGAGGATTGTTTCGTGGAGATCCTCACCGTTAAGAACCTGATCACGCTGACCGTAGATGATTTCACGCTGTTTGTTCATAACATCGTCGTACTGGAGGACATCCTTACGAATGCCGAAGTTACGAAGCTCAACCTTTTCCTGTGAGCCCTCGATAATACTTGTGAGCATTTTGTTCTCAATAGGCATATCTTCGGCAACATTCATACGCTCCATCATCATTTTCATTCTGTCACCGCCGAATAGACGCATAAGGTCATCTTCGGTTGAGAGGAAGAAACGGCTGACACCCGGATCGCCCTGACGGCCTGCACGACCACGGAGCTGGTTATCAATACGGCGTGACTCGTGTCTTTCCGTACCCATAATGTAAAGACCTCCGGCCTCTCTTACCTTTTCAGCCTCGCCCTTAATTTCTTCCTTATACTTGTCATTCAGTTCTCTGAATGTATTTCTTGCATTGATGATTTCTTCATCATCGGTTTCCGCATAACCTGTAGCTTCTTCAATAAGCTCCTCTGTAAAGCCCTGCTTACGCATTGCGGCTTTTGCCATATACTCTGCGTTACCGCCGAGGATGATATCGGTACCACGACCTGCCATGTTGGTTGCGATTGTTACCGCACCGAGTTTACCTGCCTGAGCAACAATTTCAGCCTCTTTTTCATGCTGTTTTGCATTGAGGACATTGTGCTTGATGCCTCTCTTTTTGAGCATTTTTGAAAGAAGCTCCGACTTCTCAATTGAAATTGTACCGACAAGGACAGGCTGTCCCTTTTCGTGAGCCTCAACAATTGCATCAATAACAGCGTGGAACTTGCCGTTTTCTGTCTTATAAACCGAATCGGGGAGGTCTTTTCTTAAAACAGGCTTGTTTGTAGGAATTTCAACAACATCAAGCTTGTAGATTTCCTGGAATTCTTCCGACTCTGTCTGAGCAGTACCTGTCATACCAGAAAGCTTTTTGTAAAGACGGAAGTAGTTCTGGAATGTGATTGTAGCAAGAGTCTTGCTTTCGCTCTGAACCTTTACGCCCTCTTTAGCCTCAATAGCCTGATGAAGACCTTCGTTAAAACGACGGCCGTACATAAGACGACCTGTAAACTCGTCAACGATGATAACTTCGCCGTCCTTGACAACATAGTCAACATCAAGCTTCATAACGCCGTTGGCCTTGATAGCCTGATTTACATGGTGCTGAATTGTAAGGTTATCGGGATCGGTAAGGTTTTCAATACCGAAAAATTCTTCGGCTTTCTTAACACCGCTCTGTGTGAGGGTTGCTGTTTTCTGCTTTTCATCAACAACATAATCAATGTCGTTTTCCTTGTAATATTCCTCCATATCCTCTTTTGCGTCAAGTTCTGCAAAACGCTGAACTTTAAGAGTTTTTGCAAAAGCGTCAGCCTTTGCGTAAAGGTCTGTTGACTTGTCGCCCTTACCCGAAATAATAAGAGGAGTTCTCGCCTCATCAATAAGGATTGAGTCAACCTCATCGACAATCGCAAATGCGTGCGGGCGCTGAACCTTGTTTTCCTTGTAAACTACCATGTTGTCACGGAGGTAGTCAAAACCGAGTTCGTTGTTTGTTCCGTATGTAATGTCTGCGGCATAAGCCTTTTTTCTGCCCTCGTTATCGAGATCGTGGCAGATAAGACCAACCGAAAGGCCGAGGTATCTGTAAAGCTTGCCCATCCACTCTGAGTCACGGCGGGCAAGGTAATCGTTGACTGTTACAATGTGAACACCTTCGCCTGTAAGAGCGTTGAGGTATGCAGGGAGTGTAGCAACCAAGGTTTTACCTTCACCGGTTTTCATCTCGGCGATTCTGCCCTGGTGAAGAACGATACCGCCGATAATCTGAACGGGGAAGTGCTTCATACCAAGCACTCTCCAGCCTGCCTCACGACAGGTTGCAAATGCTTCGGGGAGAATATCGTCTGTTGTTTCGCCGTTGGCAAGTCTTTCTTTAAGAATTGTTGTCTGGTTCTTGAGTTCACTTTCGCTCATAGCCGCATATTTATCTTCGAGTGCAAGCACCTTGTCACAGATTGGTTGCACACGCTTAACTTCACGCTTGCTGTAGTTGCCGAACATAGCCTTTAAAAAATTCATCAGGGTTCTTCCTTTCAATGTACCGAAAAAATCGGTCAAACTGTATTTTCAATAATATAATTTTAATTTACTGCACCGCAGACGCTCCAAGGCTTTTTGCAGCCTGAATCATTGCGGCCTCAACCACGGGACCGGCATATTGGAAGCCGAAACCCGAATCCTGTACAACACAGGCAAAGGCGAGAGGGCAGTCCTCATCTTTTGAGTAGCCGACCATCCAGCCGTTAGGGTTCTTATCATCGCCGACTTCACCCGTACCTGTTTTGGCACAGACTGTAAGTCCGCCAAAAAGGTTATCGCCGTAGTAATCCGAAACGGTATATCTCATAACATCATCAAGCTTTGTCGCCGTATCGGATGAAAAAAGCTCCTGTCCGCTGCTCTTGTAGTTTATGCCGAGTGCGGAGAGTATGGACTCATCTTTGATAAGGGTAGGGTTTGTAGCCTTACCTCCGTTTGCGATTGCACCGCAGATAATTGCCATCTGCATCGGGTTTACCTTGTCATTATACTGACCTACACCCGACCAGCCAAGCTGGTTTTCATTGGCATCGCTGACATCATATGAACCTTTTGCGGTTTTAATTCCGTCAACATCAAATGAGCTGTTAATGCCGATTTTCTCGGCAGTTTTTGTCATTGTGTCACTTCCGAGTTCAACGGCAAGCTTTGCAAAAACAATATTGCAGGAATGTGCCATTGCCTCTTTATATGTCAGCGTTCCGTGAGTTTCCGTACAGGTAACTTCACTTCCGCCTATGTTCTCACTTCCGTTACAAACCCAAGTGCGGTCATAAAGGTCGGGAATATTCTCGATTGCCGCCGCAGATGTAACGATTTTGAAGATTGAACCCGGAGTAAAGGTTGACGAAAGCACATTATCAAGGTAAACACCCTCGTATTCGCTTTCGTTGTCCTCGGTAATTTCGGGAGGAGCCTGCGGATCGTAAGCCATGGTGCTTATGGAACAGATAACCTCGCCTGTTTTGTAGTTATATATTACACATGCACCTTTTTTGTTATAAGCTGCAAGAACATCATAAGCAGCCGCACAGGTTGCGGAATCGACTGTCAGCTTTATATCGTGAGAGGCACGCAATGATTCCGGCATATTAAGTCCGAAAACAAGGTTATAACCTATCAGCTGAGAACGATACATACTTTGAACAGCCGTTGAAATGTTAAGGCTGTCATCACCGACAACATGAAGCAGAGATTTTCTTACGCTCTCGCTTTCGTTATAAACTCTTTTACCGTCAACCGTCTGTGCAAGAGCCGTGCCGTTGCGGTCATAAATCGCTCCTGCCTGTGCAAGGCCGCCGTCACCTGCTATATGCGCATTATATGCCTGATCAACCCAATCGTCTGCCCCTGTTACAAGCTCAAAGGCAAGATAGCCGAGTCCGCCGATAAACGCAAGCGCAACTATATATATAAGTGTACTTCTGCGAAGTATTTTTTTCAAACCTTACACCACCCTGTGTATCAAGTGAACAATCGAAAAATTAAAGAAAATGCGGCTTTGCTTGCAAAGCACTATGAATACGGTCGGGAGATAGAGCCTTTTATTTTGCTGTTTTTCCTCTCGACAACAATTTTCCATTTTCAATTTTTCATTTTCAATTTACTAAACTTATCTTTTTACCGAATAAGTTCTCTCGTCTGCGGCTTTGATGAATGCAACAAGTCCCCAACAAGACATAATACTTGAACCGCCGGCAGACACAAACGGAAATGTTACACCTGTAAGCGGAAGGACATCGGTTGCACCGAAAACATTGAGAGAAAGCTGAACGACAAAAAGTCCTGCCGCACAGCACGCTGAAATTGAATAAAAGGTACTTCTGCTTCGGGTTGTAATTGCCCTTGCATAAATAAACATTGCACCTACTGCCACGGCAAGTGTGAACGCAACGATAACTCCCATTTCTTCCGAAACAAGTCCGAAAACAAGGTCACTTTCGGATGCGGCAACCTGCTTTAAAAAACCGTTGCCGATACCCACGCCGAAAAGTCCGCCGCTTGCCATATATGTGAGAACTCTTGCCTGCTGATAACCGAGGTTGTCCTGAGTATGTTCCCACACATGACGCCAGCCCGAAAAACGGTCGGCAACATACGGTTTAAACTTGAGGACAAAGGTTACGCCGAAAATTGCGGCGGCAACAGCAAGAATAATCGTCTTGAAATCGCCCGAGCGCATAAACGCTGTGAGCAAAAATGTTACAAAGAAGATGAGCGCAGTACCGAAGTCACCCATAAGAGCCAAAAGACCGACGCAGACTGCCGAGAAGATAATGTACTCAAGCAGGTTCTTCTTTGTCATCAACACATCAAGCGAACTTGCGCCGATAAAGATGAAAATAATCTTTGCAAGCTCTGACGGCTGAAATGAAAACGAGCCGATATAAATCCAGTTGGCAGCGCCGTTTGTAATCTTACCGAATACAATTGTTACGCCCAAAAGACCGACCGCACAAATCATTGCCGGAAGTCTGAGTTTATTTACCTTATCGGGATCTTCAATCAGCTTGATGATTATGCAGAAGATAATCATACCTATTGCGGCGGCAACAAGCTGAACATAAGCCGAGCGTTCCGACTGTCTGATAAGCATCATTACGCCTATGCCCGTCAAAAACAGGGCAAGCGATTCAAGCTCGAAATTTACTCTGCGGATTACAAAATAGGAGATAAAGAAGAATCCCCATTCAACAGCCGCAAGAGCGCCGAACAGCACGAGCGGAGCCATTGTATTTGTGCCGTCATTCCAGAACATTGCCTGAACGCACATAAAAAAGTGAAAAAATGTAATAAGAAGCATAAGCTTCCACGATTTCATTGCAGGCTTATCGCTGACCTTTGAGAAAAACCAGCTCGACTGCAACGGCTGTTGGAACTCCTCGCCTCTTTTTACTATAAGGCTTGTACCGCCTATTGTTATTGTATCGTCAATTAGCACCTTTGCTCTGCCTCTTGTTCTTTTGCCGTTGAGCATTGTGCCGCTCTTTGAGTCGGTATCGCTTACATACCAACCGTCTTTACGGCGAAGGAGTACGCAATGATTTCTTGAAACCGTCGGGTCATCAACGGTTACATCACTGCTTTTACTTCTGCCGATTGAATTTTCCCAGAAAAGCACGGGGAGTATCTCGCCCGTTGCAGGGTTCAAAAGTGAAATCAAAGGAGTTTCGGGACGGCGGCGACGGCGCATTGCGGCAAAGCACTGGTACACAATTATTATTGCATAAACAGGCATAAGAAAACGCAGTGCAACAACACCCATATCGAAAATTATCGAAAGATCCGGCACTTTTTTCAACTCCTTCACAAATCATCTGTTCTAAAAATAAGCATACTTAAAGTTATACAGTTTAAATAATAATCCAATTTCCTCCAAAAGTCAATAGCCGAGTGCCTCGGCACCCCATTCGTGAAGATAGTTTGTACAATAGAAAACTAAAAATGCCCGAGCGTAAAATTGTTATTGTCTGTACCAACCTGTAGGGGCGTTCATCGGACGCCCGCAGGTAACGGCAGAATTTTCATAACAGATTAAATTTTATAAATGCCGCAAAACAATTGTTATATTGTAGGGGCAATGCGTGCAAATTCGATACACAACATTTATCACATCAAAACATATGTGACTAAACAAAATGTTTCATCAAGGCGGGCGTCCAATGTGTGCAGTGTAGTAACATAGTATACAACAGTGCAAAGACATAGTATACAGTT
>ENA-OYVV01000279-OYVV01000279.1-human-gut-metagenome-genome-assembly--contig:-NODE-279-length-18654-cov-5.567772_pt1 | contig 18654 bp, 13 predicted proteins | sample MGYA00244164_ERZ653385 | MGnify/ENA primary metagenome ERZ653385 (study PRJEB26926, sample SAMN06165153) | human gut metagenome | biome: ENVO:00009003; feature: ENVO:2100002; material: ENVO:00002003... | reverse complement strand
GAGGTATATTATGAAAAGAGTATTTATATTTTTTCTAATGTTATCAAGTATGATATTTGTGATGAGTGGATGTAAAAATAAGGAGGAACAGTTGGACGTGGAAGAGATTTACAGAATCGGATTAAGCAGATATTTGTTAGATACATTAAATTTGGAAGAATATGACAAGGAATTGTCAGAGAGTCAGTTAAACTATATTCCGAATGATGAAAAGAAGAAGAGTATCGCTCAAAAAAAAGATAAATTAGGGCTTACTTACATCTATCTTCGTAATGAATTGCATTTAGAGCGCCTTGCGGAAGAGGACATAGAATTACTTAAGAAAGAAACAGAAAGTATAGAAACGGGCATTCTTTCTGATGAAGCAATGAGAATGATTATTAATACATTTCCGGATGTTATTTCACAAAAACAAATAGAAAAGCCGGAAGACAAAAATGTGGAAACCATGTATGATAACAATGGTGATTGTGTAAAAGTAAATACACTGGTACTAAGAATTGGTACAAAGAGTGAATTTGATGAGAATGGTTATTATGTTGATAAAGAACATGAAGCCCAGAAGCAAAGAGCCTTAGAAGAATTTTCTAAGGAGATGGAAACAGCGTTAAATGGCAAAATAGGTGATATACCCATCCGGGTTCAGCGGGATTCTTCCCCGTTCAGTGAGTGAATATAAATCAGACAGGATTTCTTATGATTTTCTGTCTGATTTATTTTTTGTGAAATTGTCATTTTCTTTTAAACTAAACTATGTTATAATTGATACTAATCGTGTAAAGGTTCTGGTAAATGAGAACCCACATATGAAAGGAAATGTAATATGCCAGCGAATAATAAGAGACAAGACACAAAAGGGGTACAGGCAGCAAAGCGAAAACGGGTTAATCGCTTGAAGAGAATTATTGTAGCTGGTGCAGTCATTTTGCTACTAACATCTGTTATTCTGAATTTTGTTTTAGTATTTAAGGTGCTGCACCTGGAAAGTCAGATTAATCAGTTATATTCGCTGAGTCATGTACAGGTTTTACAGAATCAGCAGTGTCTGTGAAACGATGGCTAGGGATGGCTGTTTACTAAAATATTGGAGGAAAAGATGAGTTTTTTTAAAGATTTTAAAGAAGATTTTACCCAGGCAATGAATGAATTAATGCCAGATGGAAATGAAATGTATGACGAAGATGAAATCATGGAGGAGGCTTTGGAGGAACCGGAAGAGAAAGCGGTTGTGAAAAAAGCTCCGGTTAAGGAAAAAGCTCCTGCAAAAGAAAAAACGGTAAAGGAGAAACCGGTAAAAGAAAAGAAATCGGTTCGTGCAAAGAAGGAAGAGCCGGAAGCGGTAAAAGAAGAGGCAGAGATTCGTAAGGTAAGAATGTCCAGACCGCCAAAGGAAATACCGTTAAAGACAAAGATAGTGGAAAAAGAGCCGGAGGAGAACGAGCTGGATATTGCCCCGGAGGATATGTCAGAGCAGATAGATGATTTATTAGACCGGGAGTTATACAGTGATGAAGCAGAACCGGCAGCACTTCTGGATGATGATACAGAAGTAAATACCATGGACATGTCTGTAGAGGAGCTTTTAAGCCAGTTATCAGAAAAGAAACAGGAGGAAGAACCGGAAGAAGAAAACGCTGAAGAGCCGGAGGAATTATCCATAGATGATTTGTTAAGCCAGCTGGACAGTGCCGCTTCGGTGCATCCGGAAGAACTTTCCCCTATTATAGAAGAGGAGCCGCAACAGACCTCCTATACATCCAAGGCGGATTTGGGACTGGAGGCTTTATTGGACAGCATTGCAGCGAAGAACAATGTGGAACCGGCTCAGATTGAGCCACAGGCAGAGCCTGCTACAGAAGTGGCAGAGCCGGAGGAAGATGAAGCAGTAGAAGAAGAGCTTGTTGAAGAACCGGAAGATGCTGCGGAAGACATTGAGGAGCCGGAAGCTGTCATAGAGGAAGACGAGGAATTGGAAGCGGAAGCGATTGAGGAAGAAGCTGAGGAACCGGAAGACGCTGCAGAGGATGTAGAGGAGCCACAGGACAGCATGGAGGAAGCTGTGGAATCTATTCCGGAGGAAGCCGGGGAGCCGGTAGTCATGACAGAGGATGTGAAAGAGCCGGAGGAGGTCGAAGAGGCAGAAGACACTCTGGAGGAGGAATGGGAAGAAGAACCGGAAGAGGAGCCGGAGGAAATCCCTGACACCCGGATGGAAGAGGAACCGGAAGAAGAAGCGAAAACAGAAATAGAAGAAGCATTGGAGGAGAATGAAATGAGCGCAGAGAAAGATGTAATATCCATTAGCCCGGTAGAGGAAAAGCCAGAAGCTGTAACAGAGGAAGCTGTATATAATTCTGAGGATGCGGATACAGAAACAACCTATATTACCAAGGGCTCAAAATTAACAGGTGATTTGGAAACAGATGGCTCCATTGACATTATTGGAACCATTGAAGGAAGCGTGAACTGTAAGGGCAAGGTCGTTGTGGGCGGTAAAGTGGTTGGAAATATTGTTGCAGGTGAATTATATGCCAACAATGCAAGAATTGAAGGCGACATCAAGTCCTATGGAAGCGTCAAGGTTGGCGTTGGTTCTATGATAATTGGTGGAATTGAAGGAGAATCCGCTGTAATAGCAGGTGCTGTAAACGGAGATATTGATGTAAAAGGACCTGTTATCGTTGATTCCACAGCAGTAATTATGGGCAATATCAAATCCCGTTCTGTACAGATTAACAACGGAGCAGTAATCGAAGGCTTCTGTTCACAGAGTTATTCCGATATTGATGTAAAGAGCTTCTTTGCATAAAAGATATATCAGACAAAAGTTATAGGAGATTTTTATGGAAACGAATCGTATTTTATTAAAGCTCAGCGGTGAGGCATTGGCCGGAGATAAGCATCAGGGATTTGATGAAAAGACTGTATTAGAGGTGGCGCGTCAGGTAAAGGCAGTTGTGGATTCCGGCAAACAGGTTGCCATTGTGATTGGCGGAGGTAATTTCTGGAGGGGAAGAACCTCTGAAAATATGGACAGGGTAAAGGCTGACCAGATTGGAATGCTGGCAACGGTAATGAACTGCATTTATGCCGCAGATATGTTCCGGACAGTTGGACTAAAGACGAGAATCATGTCACCCTTTGTCTGTGGCAATGTGACAGAATTGTTTAATAAGGATACAGCGGTTGCAGCCCTGGAAAATTCGGAAGTAGTATTTTTTGCCGGAGGAACCGGGCACCCGTATTTTTCAACGGACATGTCTACGGTACTGATGGCAATCGAAATTTCGGCAGATGTTATTTTATCCGGAAAGGCAATTGACGGTGTCTATGACAGTGACCCGAAAACAAATCCAAATGCGAAGAAGTATGATACCATGCAGATGAAGGATATTGTAGACCAGAAGCTGGGGGTTATCGACCTGGCGTCTGCAGTGCTTGCCATGGAGAACCATATGCCGATGATGCTGTTTGGCTTAAATGAAGAGGACAGTATTATCAAGGCAATGACCGGCAGCTTCAGCGGTACTTATATTGAGGCATAGAAGCCGGCAATACTTTTGGAATGAAAATGAAATGCGAATTTAAACAAGATATATGTTAGGAGGAATCATTTATGTTAAAGCAGTTTGAGGAAAAGATGGAAAAATCTTTAGAAAGTCTGGAGAATGAATATTCCAATATTCGTGCGGGACGGGCAAACCCGAATATTCTGAATAAAATCAAGGTGGACTATTATGGCGTGCCTACACCGTTACAGCAGGTGGGCAATGTCAGTGTCCCGGAGGCGAGAACTATTGTAATCACTCCATGGGAGAGCTCCCTGTTAAAGGAGATTGAGAAGGCAATTCTCTGCTCTGATTTGGGACTTACACCAAACAATGACGGTAAGTCTGTGATTTTGAATTTTCCGGAGCTTACTGAGGAGCGCCGTAAGGATTTGGTAAAGGATATCAAGAAAAAAGGAGAAAATGCAAAGGTAGCTGTCCGCAATGTCCGCCGTGACGCCAATGATTATTTCAAGAAGCAGAATAAGGCAAATGAGATTTCTGAGGATGAGCAGAAGGATTACGAGGATAAGGTACAAAAGCTGACTGACAAATATATTGATAAGATTGAAGCTGCAATCGAGGGCAAATCAAAGGAGATTATGACTGTATAATATTGATATACAGGGCAATGATTCTATTTGGAGGCAGTATTGGAAAATATTTTAAGAGCAATAAAAGAAGAAAATTTAAATGTTCCAAAGCATGTGGCAATTATTCTGGACGGAAATGGAAGATGGGCGAAAAAACGCAATATGCCCCGGAACTATGGTCATGTCCAGGGCTCTAAAACAGTGGAGCAGATTATTGAAGACGGCTACAAAATGGGAATTGAATATATTACGGTATATGCATTTTCCACTGAGAACTGGAAACGCTCGAAGGAAGAGGTTGATGCGCTGATGAAGCTGCTGGCAAAGTATCTGCTCGACTGTATTGAGCGTTCCACAAAGAATAATATGCAGGTTCGTGTTATTGGAGATAAAACCGGACTGGATGAAAAGCTGGTGGCAAAAATAAATGAACTGGAAGAGACCACCAGGAATGCAACAGGTCTTAAGTTCACAATCGGCATTAATTATGGCGGACGTGATGAGCTGAAAAGGGCATTTATGAAACTGGCAAAAAGAGTGGAAAACGGTGAGCTGAAGCCGGAGGCGATTACGGAAGCCATGATAAATGACAGTCTGGATACGGCAGGTCTGCCGGACCCGGAGCTTTTGATACGCACCAGCGGAGAAGAGCGTTTATCGAATTTCCTGCCCTGGCAGCTGGCATATACGGAATTTTATTTTACAGATGTCTTATGGCCGGATTTTACCAAAGAGGATTTGCTTGATGCAATCCGGTATTATAATGGAAGGGAACGTCGGTTTGGCGGGGTGAAATAGTATATGAAAAATCGTTTGATTGGTGGTTTTTTTGTTGCAACCGTTACTTTGATTATCTTTTTATCAGGGGGAATTGTGACAGCAGCTCTTCTGACAGTGGTATCCTTAGTCGGTTTATATGAATTTATGAAGGTTTATTCACTGGAAAAAACACCGTTTGCTATTCTCAACTATATTGGAACGGTGGTTATCTATGCGTTGCTTTACCTGGAACAGAGCCAGTTTCTGTTTCCATTTCTCATTCTGATATTAATGCTTACGCTGTCCATTTATGTGATTTGCTTTCCGAAATATAAGGACCATGAGGTTGCAAAATCCTTTTTTGCATTTGTATATATAACAATCCTTTTATCCTATGTATATCGAATCCGTGCTATGGACGCAGGCTTACTGCTTTGCTTCTTCATTCTGATTTCAAGCTGGGGAAATGATGTCTTTGCCTATTTTGTGGGCAGTGCCATTGGCAAGCACAAATTTTCTCCGAAGGTGAGTCCGAATAAGAGCGTGGAAGGGTTTATTGGCGGTATTGCCGGAGCGGCATTGCTGGGATATCTGTTTGCCCTTATATTTAGCAGAGGAATACCATTTTCCGGTCTGTATTGCGCTATCATTGCAGCAGTGGGTTCCATTCCGGGCGTAATCGGTGATTTGGCGGCATCCGCTGTCAAACGGGATAATGAAATCAAGGATTATAGTAATTTAATACCAGGTCACGGCGGAATGGTAGACCGGATTGACAGTGTACTTTTCACAGCGCCGATTATTTATTATCTGGTTATATTATTTAATATCGTATAATGAATTAGAATATACAATAGGAATATGCCGGCATAAGCTGGCATAAATTTTTAGGAGGATAACATGAAAAATGTAGCCATTTTAGGTTCCACCGGCTCTATAGGCACCCAGACCCTGGATGTAATCCGCAGTAATGGGGATTTGAAGCTGGTGGCAGTATCTGCCGGCAGTAATATCAAACTGTTAGAGGAGCAGATACGGGAGTTTCATCCACAGGTGGCGGCGGTGTGGAGTAAATCCAATGCAGATGCGTTAAAGCTTGCCATTGCGGATGTGGAGCCTGCCTGCCGGGTGGTTTCCGGCATGGAAGGTCTGCTGGAGGTTGCCACTGTCCCGGACTCTGACATATTAATTACCGCAGTTGTGGGCATGATTGGTATCCAGCCAACCATTGCGGCAATCCAGGCAGGAAAGGATATCGGTCTGGCAAATAAGGAGACGCTTGTCACCGCCGGACATATCATAATGCCGCTGGCAAAGGAGAAGAATGTCTCCATTCTGCCGGTGGACAGCGAGCATTCTGCCATTTTTCAATGCCTGAACGGGGAACAGGGAAATACAATCCATAAAATATTGCTAACCGCCTCCGGAGGACCCTTCCGGGGAAAATCAAAGAAGGATTTGGAGCTGGTTACATTAGACATGGCATTAAAGCATCCCAATTGGTCCATGGGCAGGAAAATTACCATTGACTCCGCAACCATGGTAAACAAAGGACTGGAGGTCATTGAAGCGAAATGGCTGTTTGGAGTAGAGGCTTCCCAAATCGAGGTTGTGGTGCAGCCCCAGAGTATCATTCATTCCATGGTGGAATTTGAGGATGGTGCAGTGATGGCGCAGCTGGGAACACCGGATATGCGTCTCCCGATACAATATGCCTTATATTATCCAAAGCGTGTGTATCTGGACGGCAGACGGCTGGATTTTTCACAGTTAACAGAAATTACATTTCAAAAACCGGATTTGGACACATTTCTGGGGTTAAAATATGCCTATGAGGCGATTGAGACCGGCGGAAGCATGCCGACGGTACTGAATGCCGCCAACGAGCTGGCAGTTGCCAAATTTTTGAATAAAAAAATACGTTTTTTGGAAATCTATGAGATGATAAGGGTATGTATGGACCGGCATACCGTAATTGAAAATCCAACCGTGGAGGATATTTTGGAAACAGAGCGGTGGGTATATGAAACGATTGAGAGCAGGTGGATATCATGAGTACAGTTATAAATGTGATTATTGCATTACTTGTGTTTGGTGCAATTATTTTCTTCCATGAACTGGGACATTTTTTGTTGGCAAAGAAAAACGGAATCTATGTAAATGAATTTGCAGTCGGTATGGGACCCACGCTGTTTTCCTTTACAAAAAAGGAGACAAAATATTCCCTGAAGCTGATTCCTATGGGCGGCTACTGTATGATGCTTGGTGAGGATGAGGATGTGCAGGATGAGCATTCCTTTAGTACAAAACCGGTATGGGCACGGATTTCCGTGGTGGTTGCAGGCCCGTTATTTAACTTCATTCTGGCATTTCTTCTCTCTATTGTCCTGATTGCTGTCTGTGGCTACGATTCGCCGAGGATTAGTGATTTTTCGGAGGAGAGCCCGGCAAAGGAAGCAGGCGTACAGACCGGCGATATCATAACCAGTTATAACGGTCATAAAATATATAATTTCCGTGAGGTTCTGGTTTATACCCAGTTTAACCAGACAGGAGAGGATATTACACTTACCGTGGACAGGGACGGGGAAGAGCTGCAATACCAGTTCAGTCCTATGGAGACGGAAAGCGGTTATCTGATGGGAATATACGCAGGGGCGCGGGAAAAGGGAAATGCCCTTACGGTTTTAAAATACAGCGCATTGGAGCTTCGGTATTATATTAAGACCACCTTTTTAAGTCTGGAATATCTGGTGAGCGGAAGACTGGGGCTTAATAATTTGTCAGGCCCTGTGGGAATTGTGTCCATGATGAGTGATACCATTGATGAGGCGAAGGAGAGTGCAGAGGGAGACGCCTCTGTCGCAGTCATCAATGTGATTCTGAATATGGTGAATTTTTGTATTATGCTCAGCGCAAACCTGGGAGTTATGAATCTTCTTCCATTCCCGGCGCTGGACGGTGGAAGAACCATTTTACTGCTGGTGGAGGCATTTTTCAGGAAAAAAATGTCGGCAGACAAGGAAGCACTGGTTAATGCGATTGGATTTATGCTGTTAGTCGGATTAATGGTAGTTGTAATGTTCCAGGATATTTTTAAGATTATAAAATGATAATGTTTATGTAAGAGGATAGAAGTGGAAGCATGTGAGGGTAACAGTATGAGAGAACACACAAAGATTGTACACATAGGGGACAGAGTGATTGGCGGAGGCAATCCCATCCTGATTCAGTCCATGACAAATACAAAAACGGAGGATGTGGAGGCAACGGTGGGACAAATTTTGGCGTTGGAGAAGGCAGGCTGTGACATCATCCGCTGTACGGCGAATAATGAAGCGGCAGCCAGGGCATTTTCTGAGATAAAAAAGCAAATCCATATTCCCATTGTGGCAGATATTCATTTTGATTACAGACTGGCAATCATGGCTATGGAGCATGGCGCGGATAAAATACGCATTAACCCCGGAAATATCGGTGGTGCGGATAGGATTAAGGCAGTAGTGGATGCGGCAAAGACATATCAGGTACCGATTCGTGTGGGTGTCAACAGCGGCTCTCTGGAAAAGGAGCTGGTCGCAAAATATCACGGCGTAACTGCTGAAGGACTTGTGGAGAGTGCTCTTGATAAAGTGCATATATTAGAGGAATATGGGTTTGATGATATTGTAATCAGCATCAAATCCTCTGATGTACTGATGTGTGTGAAGGCGCATGAATTAATTGCAGAAAAGACGAACTATCCGTTTCATGTGGGAATTACGGAGGCGGGTACCCTTACCAGAGGCAATATCAAATCGGCAGTGGGTCTGGGACTGATTCTCTATCAGGGAATCGGTGATACAATCCGTGTATCCTTAACCGGAGACCCGGTAAATGAGGTTGTATCGGCAAAGCTGATATTAAAGACATTAGGGCTCCGCAACGGCGGAATTGAGGTGGTTTCCTGTCCAACTTGTGGAAGAACCTCCATTGACTTGATTGGATTAGCCAACAAGGTGGAAAATCTGGCGGCGGATTTTGAGAATCTGGATATAAAAATTGCCGTTATGGGCTGTGTGGTAAATGGTCCCGGAGAGGCAAAGGAAGCAGACATAGGAATTGCCGGCGGTAATGGGGAAGGTCTTTTAATCAAAAAGGGCGAGATTATTAAAAAGGTTCCGGAGGAACAGTTATTGGCAGTTTTAGAGGATGAATTAAGGAACTGGGATAAACGGAGATAAAATATGGCTGAGAGAAAAGGATTTTTTGAAGTATTTCCAGGCTTTGAATGTCCTGGAGATACAAAGGAGCTGTTTGCGCAGGTTTTTGTAACTGCTGCGGTTCTTGTGAAATCAGAAAAAACCTTAAAGATTCATATAGAGAGTAAGATTCTGATTGAGAAACAGGATATATATGCGGTGGAGGATGCGTTAAGTGAGTTTGTATCCCAGGGAAATCTTCATGTAAAGATAATTGAATATTATGATTTATCCAATCAGTATGATATCAGCAAGCTAACAAATGTGTATAAGGATAGCTTGCTTTTTGAGCTTCAGGCAGAATCCTCTGTACTTTACCGGCTGGTCAAAAATGCGGAATGGTTTATTGATGCCAATATTATTACACTGACCCTTGATGACACATTTCTTGCCAAAACCCGTTCAGCTGATATCAAGAAATATCTGGAACAGGTATACAGGGAGCGTTTCCACTATGACATACAGGTGGGGTTTGACTTTACGGAGGAACAGAAGGACTCCATCCGGCGTGCCAATGAGCACAAGCTTTACTTAGAGGTGCACCAGATTATGGAACAGGTGGCATCCAACAGGGAACAGGAAGAGAAGACCCCGGAACATGCCGCAAAGCTTCCCGGGGCAGCAAAAGAGACCAATGGGGAAAAACAAAATACTGCTCCAGCCGGCAAGCCGGCAACGGAGAACAGAAGCAAGCCGAAGGAAGGCAGATGGGGCGCTTCGGCATATGGCAGGACAAGGGTTGCAGACCCGGAGGTTATATACGGACGGAATGTAGAGGGAAAGGAATATGCCATATCAGAAATTACGGAGGGTCTCGGAGATATCGTTGTCCGGGGACAGATATTTGAGATGGAGGAAAAAGAGCTCCGGAACGGAGAAAAACTCCTGATTACCTTTTCCATTACGGATTTTACGGATTCCATTGCGGGAAAGATTTTTGTCTCCAAAGAGGACTGGGCGCTGTTAAAGGATGACTTTAAGATAAAGCAGTTTTACCGGATTAAGGGAGTGCCGGCATACGATACATATGTCAGAGAAATTACGCTGAATTCTATCACCGGTATTAAGCCGATTCCGGACTTTACAACAAAGCGTATGGATAATTCCCTGGAGAAGCGTGTGGAGCTTCACATGCATACGGTATACAGCGATAACGACAGTGTGGTGGATGTGGGAAAGATTATTTCCAGGGCAAAGGAATGGGGACATCCTGCCATTGCCATTACCGACCATGGGGTTGCCCAGGCATTTCCGGTTGCCAACCACTGTATCAAGAAGGATGACCCGTTCAAAATTATATACGGGGTAGAGGGGTATTTTGTAGACGATTTAAAGGATTTTGTAGTAAGACCGAAGGGACAGTCGTTGGATGACAGCTATGTGATATTTGATATCGAGACAACGGGTTTAAGCCCTAAGTTTTGTAAGATTATCGAGATTGGTGCTGTCAAGATTGAAAATGGAGAAATCACGGATACCTTTTCCCATTTTGTCAATCCGGAAATACCGATTCCCTACAATATTACAAAGCTTACCTCCATTACGGATGATATGGTAATGGAGGCTGAGACCATAGAAATGCTGCTTCCCAAATTCCTGGAATTTGTGGGAGACAGTGTGCTGGTTGCCCATAATGCGAGATTTGACGTGAGCTTTATCCGCAAATTTGCCCATGATTTGGGCAGGACAGTGGAAAATTCCGTGGTGGATACCATGACACTGGGGCATGTGCTCTGTCCGGAGCTTGGAAAATTCACCCTGGACAGGATTTGCAAGCATTTGGGAATTAAGCTGGAAAACCACCACAGAGCGGTGGATGATGCGGCAGCTACCGCAGAAATTTTCCTGCGTTTTATCAAAATGCTTAAGGATAAAGGGGTAACTAACTTAAGCGATTTAAATGCATTTGGGGAAACGTCACCGGAGACCATTAAAAAGTCGAGACGTTATCATGGGATTATTCTGGCAAAAAATGAAATCGGCAGGGTCAATCTCAACCGTCTGATATCAGAATCCCATGTGACCTACTTTAACAAACGTCCGATTATGCCGAAGAGCCTGATTAATAAATACCGGGAAGGTCTGATTCTCGGCTCTGCCTGTGAAGCAGGGGAACTGTTCCGTGCCATTGTGGATGATGCGGAAGAGGAGGAGATAGACCGTATTGTGCAGTTTTATGATTATCTGGAGATTCAGCCCATCGGTAACAATGCATTTATGAAGGCGGAGGATAAATATCCTAATGTCAATACCGATGAAGATTTACAGAATCTGAACCGGATTATTGTAAAGCTGGGGGAAACCTATAATAAGCCGGTGGTGGCAACCTGTGATGTGCATTTTCTGGACCCGGAGGACAGCATTTACAGGGCTGTGCTTATGGCATCCAAGGGCTTTAAGGATGCGGATAACCAGCCGCCATTGTTTTTCCGTACCACGGAGGAAATGCTTAGGGAATTTGAATATCTGGGAAGCGATAAGGCGAAGGAAATCGTTATTGACAACACGATTTTGATATCCAACATGATAGAGAAGATTTATCCCGTCAGTCCGGATAAATGTCCGCCGGTTATTGAAGATTCGGATAATACACTGCGGAGTATCTGTTATGACAAGGCCCATGAGATTTATGGGCCGAAGCTTCCGGAGCAGGTGACAACCAGACTGGAAAAGGAGCTGACCTCCATTATCGGAAACGGCTATGCGGTTATGTATATTATCGCACAAAAGCTGGTATGGGATTCCAATGACCACGGATATCTGGTTGGTTCCCGTGGTTCCGTCGGCTCCTCCTTTGTGGCTACCATGTCTGGTATAACAGAGGTAAATCCTTTATCCGCCCACTATATCTGCCCAAAATGTTATTATGTGGATTTTGATTCGGAGCTGGTAAAAAGCTATTCCGGAAGCTCCGGCTGTGATATGCCGGATATGGCATGTCCGAAATGCGGCACTATGATGAAAAAAGAGGGGCATGATATTCCCTTTGAAACCTTTTTAGGCTTTTACGGGGACAAGGAGCCGGATATTGACTTGAATTTTTCAGGAGAATACCAGGCGAATGCCCATGCGTATACAGAGGAGCTGTTTGGAAAGGGGCACGCATTCCGGGCAGGAACCATCGGCACAATTGCCCAGAAGACCGCGGAGCAGCTGGTATATAAATATTACCAGGAGCGTGAAATCAATAAAAGAAAATGTGAGGAGCGCAGGATTGCTGCAGGCTGTGTTGGGGTTAAGCGGACCACCGGACAGCATCCGGGAGGCATGGTTGTGGTGCCAAGCGACCGGGAAATATATGAATTTACTGCCATACAGAAACCGGCAAACGATACAAAAACCAATATTATAACTACACATTTTGAGTACCATTCCATTGATGCAAACCTGTTAAAGCTGGATATTCTCGGTCATGATGACCCTACCATTATCCGGAGGCTGGAGGACCTGACGGGAATTGACGCGAAGACCATTGCCCTGGACGACCAGGAGGTCATGTCCATATTCCACAATCCCTCTGCCCTGGGTATCACGCCGGAGGACATAGGCGGTACCCCTACCGGGTCTCTGGGAATACCGGAATTTGGTACAGACTTTGTTATCCAGATGCTTGTGGATACAAAGCCCAAGAGCTTTTCTGACCTGGTTCGTATTTCCGGCTTGTCCCATGGTACGGATGTATGGCTTGGCAATGCCCAAACGTTGATTACAGAGGGAAAAACCGAGCTTTCCGGCGCTATCTGCTGTCGTGATGATATTATGGTTTACCTGATTCATATGGGGTTAGAGCCGGGTCTGGCATTTAAGATTATGGAGAGCGTCCGTAAGGGAAAAGGACTACAGCCACAGATGGAAGAGGAGATGTTAAAGCACAATGTTCCGGACTGGTACATCTGGTCCTGTAAAAAGATTAAGTATATGTTTCCGAAGGCACATGCGGCAGCCTATGTCATGATGGCGTGGAGAATTGCATGGTTTAAGGTAAATGAACCCTTAGCATACTATGCGGCATATTTCAGTATCCGTGCCAAAGCTTTTAATTATGAAACTATGTGTAGGGGACAGGAGCATTTAGAGGCTGTTATGAACGAAATCAAGAGCAAATCAAAAGAGGAACGGAGCGGTGCGGAAGAGGATGCCTTGAGGGATATGCGGCTGGTACAGGAAATGTACGCCAGAGGCTTTGAATTTATGCCTATTGATATTTACCGGGCGGATGATGTGAACTGCCAGATTATTGACGGAAAAATCATGCCATCCTTTAATTCGGTGGAGGGCGTCGCCGGTAAGGCGGCAGCACAGATTAAAGATGCGGCAAAGCAGGGACGGTTCATCTCCAAAGAGGATTTGCGCACTAGGGCAAAGATTGGAAAATCCACCATTGAAAAAATGAGTGATTTGGGACTGCTGGATGGTCTGCCGGAGTCCAGCCAGCTGAGTATTTTTGATTTATAGGCGGGATAGACAGGGGACTGAATTTCATTTTATGGAATCCAGTCCTTTTGATAAAGAAATAATGGAAATAAATCAGCTTTTTTGCATTTGAAAAAAATTTAAAAATTTTTTTAAAAAACTCTTGCAATCTATCCTATCTTTTGCTATACTAAGCAAGTCGTCAAGGACAAGGCCAATTGGTCAAGCGGTTAAGACGCCGCCCTCTCACGGCGGAAACAGGGGTTCGATTCCCCTATTGGCTGTTTTCTTAAAAGCTAGGACTTTCAAGGGTTCTAGCTTCTTTTATTTCTCCCATACACAAATCGTACACACATTTTGACACATATTTATTTTTGTAGCAGCACTTTTGGTACTCATATTTTTACTTATTCTAAATCTATTTTCTCCTCGTTGTTATTTTATAATAGTAATTTACCATAAGGTATGTTATAATAGACAAAAATCGGGTGTTAAATTGTGGAAAAACACGAATACAAGAACCATGTATATAAAAACACTATTCAATAATGGGAGGGATACTATGAAAAAGTCATTGAGAGTAAGAATTACAGCGGCTATATGTGGGGCGGTCGTACTGGTTTCTGTTATCATGGGAGTAAATTGCATAAGGGCGTCAAGAGCAGTGACACAGGAGGATTCCCGGCAGATACTAACCTTAATCAGCAGCAATAAGACAGAAGAACTGAATAAGACCATTGAAAAGATTGAACAGTCAGTAGACTCTTTGAGTAATATCACACTCTCTACCATCGATGATTTCAACGCCTTTAAGACCGATAAGAGTTATGTAACCGAATGCACCAAATCCTTAGAGGTTACGGCGGACAATCTTGCAATGAATACCGGCGGAGCTCTCTGTGCTTATATCCGTTATAATCCGGAATTTACAGAGCCAACCTCCGGAATTTTTATGTCAAAATCCGGAGATAAATTTGAATTTTTAACGCCAACTGATTTCAGCAGCTATGACCCTTCCGATGTTGCACATGTCGGCTGGTATTATATTCCGGTGGAGGCAGGAGAGCCGGTCTGGATGGACCCATATCTGAATGAAAACATAAACGTTTATATGATTTCTTATGTTGTTCCATTGTATATTGATGACACCTCTGTCGGCATTGTGGGAATGGATTTGGATTTTTCGGAAATTGAGAGTCTGGTTTCAGAGGCGAAGGTATATGATACAGGTTATGCATACCTGTTAAATGCAAATAATACCATTTTGTCCCATAAGGATTTCGAGACAGGTACCAGTCTTGAGGAAGCAATTCCGGAAGACTTTGAAGTGATAAATAATGCGGATAATGAAGGAACCGTGGTAACCTCCGGTGATAACAGTATCATTTATACAGAACTTGGAAACGGTATGAAGCTGGTGGTGACCGTACCCCAGAAGGAGCTGCTTGGCAAAACCAATTCGCTATCCATTACAATTGTTGGAATGATTTTGTTTGCGTTTATAATTTCTATTTTCTATGCGGCATTCATAGGCGGAACCATCTCAAATCCAATCAAGAAGCTGACAAGGATAATCCAGTATACGGCGGATTTGGATTTTGTGACCCGGATTGACAGCGACAGACTGGTTAAGCGCAGGGATGAGACGGGAGAGATGGCACAGGCTATTATCCGTATGAGAAGCCATCTGGAGGAAATGGTCCGCAACATAGAAGGCTCTTGTAAGGAGCTGGATAAAAACATATCTGATTTACAGGATACCTCAGAGGGAATTGCCCGGATAGCGGAATCTGATTCTGCATTTACCCAGCAGCTGGCAGCAGGCATGGCGGAATCCGGTGATGCGGTGGAAAACGTGCAAAGCAATCTGGAGCAGGTAAAAACCAATGCCATTTCCATTGAAAGGCTGTCGAAGGAGGGAAGAGGTCTTTCTGAGGAGATTATGAAGAGAGCGGCAACCTTACGGGATTCTACCCAGAGTGCGTCAGACAGAACGAGGGATATGTACAATAATGTTAAGAAAAATGCCGAAGCAGCTCTCGAGAAGTCAAAAGCAGTAGACCAGATTAATGCATTAACCAATGCAATTGACGATATTTCTTCCCAAACCAGTCTGCTGGCGCTGAATGCTTCCATTGAAGCGGCAAGAGCAGGCGAAGCCGGAAAGGGATTTGCTGTTGTAGCGACAGAAATCAGCCAGCTGGCACAGCAGACAAGTGAAACGGTATCCAATATCAACAAGATTGTGGGAGAGGTAAACAGTGCAGTAACCGATATGGCACAGTGTCTGGATGCTTCTATTGAATTTATGGGAGATACCGTATTGGAGGATTATAAGACTTTTGGCGAAGTGAGCGAGCAGTACAAAAAGGATGCGGTGGTAGTAGAGAATAACATGTCCAGCGTAAATACAGCCATTATGAACTTGTCCGGCAATATTGCAGCAATCAAGGATTCGGTGGACGGAATCAGTACCGCGGTAAATGAGGCAGGTGTAAGCATTAATGAAATTGCCGGAAGTACATCGGACATGGCGGAAAAAACCAGCCGGAATAAAGACGTGGTTGACAACAGCATGGACAACATCAATGTACTCAGCCAGATTGTGGAACAGTTTCAGATTGATGACGCCGAATAGCCAATAAAACATTCCATGGATATTTTACCGTTGCCGTGGAAAAGATTGTCAATAACTTTTAATAATGTCACTTTTTTTACAGTACATTATTTTTAGAAAATGTCACTTTTGTAAATAGTATTTTAAAATAATATTATGTTTTTCTGACAACATTAAGTATATTGTTGCCAGATGTTTTATGAGGTGGACTGCTGTTTTTCAAAAAAGATTTCATAAAGAAATTTTAATGATAAGTTATAGTCTTCCATCCACCATATGTTTTTCCATGCGTCCGTACTATGCCGTAACTGAAGATGGGGTTCTACTGTATTGATCACCGTTTTGGTGACCTTTCTGCTTAGATCCTTCCGTTCCGGTTTTATGTAGCGGATTGTATCATAAACACGACCCTGATATTCCACTCGTATTCCAAAGCGGGGATTCATAAACACCGTTATCTCTGTTCGTGAACCAATAATGGGAAATCCCCGGTCAAGTATCTGAATGTACCTGTTTTTAAAAGAAAATACCCCGGCAGAATCCCTTTTTCTTGTATGTTTTACGCAGAGGACAGAGTCGATATCTACATTCTTTTCCAAAGGGACAAAGATGGATTCTGCCTCAGGTCCGACAGAAAATTTCTGGTTGAACAGAATCCTGTATTCGTTTTCGAGAAAACGGTTTGCTTCCGATACAGTTGTGATTCCCCGTTTAGCTAATTCGACAGGCAGACGGCTTTGCAGCGTTACCCACAGACGCTCAATACGCCCTTTTGCCTGTGGTGTTTTTGCAAAGATTAAATCAACGCCTAATTCATGCACGGCTCTGCCAAACTGGGTAAGCTGGACTTCTTTTCCGGCAATTAATTCATCGGCCGTCAGCTTTCCGGTTTTAGGTGAACGGAAAATGGTATGGTTGTCAGAATAGACTATCTGGGGAACGCCAAAGTCAAGACAGCATTGGCGGAGGGTTTCCAGATATCCATACAGGCATTCATTTTGTGTCATAAACAGCCCAACAACCTTACCGGTGGCATCATCTATTGCCCCGTGAAGGGCATATTTGAGCTTCCCGCCGAACCATTCGTAAGGAGTCACATCAATCTGAATAAGCTGTCCGGGATGAGGCTTTCTTTTTCTGCGATGGGTACGATGCCGGATTTTTTTCTTTTTGGGGCTTTCAAATCCTTCATTTTTTAGTATACTAAGAAGAGCAGAATAGGAAATATCAATTCCAAAATCTGCAAGGAGTATATCTTTGAAATGAAGGAAGTTAATCCCAGACAATTCCGGGCGGGAATAAATCATAAGGATGGCTTCCTTTGTTTCATCCGAAAGGGCATGAGGAGGTTTTCTGCCGGTATTTTTATGAATCAGAGATTCAGCACCAGATTCAAGAACTCCTTTCTTGATACGTGTGATCTGGCGTGTAGAAAGACCTAATAGCTCAGCAGCCTGTTGTCTGGTAATAGACTTGTCGATGAAACGGTTAATAACAGTCAATGTTTTCAATTGTTTTTGAGACAATGTAATTTTACCTTCTTTTATAACCTTTATAGTTTATCAAAAAGTGACATTATCTCAAGTGAATCTTAGGGAGACATTATCATAAGTTAATAACACACAAAAAAATTGAAGCTTGACAGTTCCCTGACTTCTGTCTATAATAAATGTTAGTTCAGACTAACTATTAGGAGGATGAATGGTAATGTTTTCATATGATAGAGATGCTAAAATGAATATGTTTATTTAACCCGGAGATATTTTCTCCGGGTTTTTTACATAACAAAACGTAACGTTTGTTATGCTGTCAGATATTATATATTCAGGAAAATTACCAGGGAAGATTCTCTGTAGATGGAAGAACAAAAAACGGAAAGGGAGGATGCAGATGGAAGAGGAAAAAAGGACAAGGGAGTATTTGATAGAAGCTGCAACGGAGGAATTTCTGGCGCAGGGCTTTGAAAAGGCTTCTCTGAGAAAAATCTGTGAAAGGGCAGGAGTGACGACGGGAGCATTATACTTCTTTTTTGAAAATAAAGAGGCACTTTTTTGTCAGATTGTAGAGCCTGTTCTGGTGCAGATAGAGAGATTGGGAAAGGAGCTTGCGGATACAGAACGAAAGGATATCAGCCTGGGACCGGATATGGATAAAAAACTTATGGAAATGCTGTGGCGTAATAAAAGAGAAGTGCAGCTGCTTTTGGAAAAGTCAGCCGGAACCAGATATGAGAATTTTGAAAGTCATATTTATTCCCAGATGGAAGGAGTGTTTTCCGAATTTTTTCAGGAATTTGGAAATATGGGGGAGGAAAAGGAGCTGATACGGATTCTGGTGAGAATGCGGATAAAAGGATTTATGGAGCTGCTTCATGGAGAATATTCAACGGAAGAAATGCTGCGGCTGACAGAGATGATTGGATGCTATGCCTGTCTCTTATACACATCTCCGAGCCCAGAGACTACGCTGCATCTCGTATGCCG
>ENA-OYVV01000266-OYVV01000266.1-human-gut-metagenome-genome-assembly--contig:-NODE-266-length-19131-cov-6.887241_pt1 | contig 19131 bp, 20 predicted proteins | sample MGYA00244164_ERZ653385 | MGnify/ENA primary metagenome ERZ653385 (study PRJEB26926, sample SAMN06165153) | human gut metagenome | biome: ENVO:00009003; feature: ENVO:2100002; material: ENVO:00002003... | reverse complement strand
CTAAAAACAGTTCACTGAACTGTTTTCTAAACGGGCTTTCGATTCCCATCTGATTGTTTTATTTTTTAATTTTGGCAAAAAGAAAAGGTACTCAGTTTTGAGTACCTTTTCGTGTGGAGCGGATGATTACTTTGTGGTACGAAAGTTGCAAATCTCGTCTTTGTCTAAAGCGTTTAGGCTTAACTTGGATCAACGCTACGCCCTAAAAACAGTTCGCTGAACTGTTTTCTAAACGGGCTTTCGATTCCCATCTGATTGATTTATTTCTTCAATATGCAAAAAGAAAAGGTACTCGTTTTTGAGTACCTTTTAATGTGGAGCGGATGATTACTTTGTGATACAGAAGTTGCCAATCTCGTCTTTGTCTAAAGCGTTTGGGCTTAACTTGGATCAACGCTACGCCCTAAAAACAGTTCACTGAACTGTTTTCTAAACGGGCTTTCGATTCCCATCTGATTTATTTATTTCTTCCATATGCAAAAAAGAAAAGGTACTCATTTTCGAGTACCTTTTAGTATGGAGCGGATGATGGGAATCGAACCCACACGATCAGCTTGGAAGGCTGAAGTTCTACCACTAAACTACATCCGCTTATCTGCAACATTGTCATTATATCACGCAGTTTGGTATATGTCAAGAATTTTTTTGTTGTGAAATATACAGGGGCATTCGATGAACACCCCTGATGAATTTAAATAACATATTATCTCACAAATTCGAACTTGTTTCAAATCGTTTTCGCAATTGTTTTAACGCTTTGGTTTCGATGCGGCTGACATAGGAGCGGGATATGCCTAACATTTTGGCAACACTTTTTTGAGTCATGGCTTCCTTGCCGTCAAGACCGTACCTCAGTACAATAATCTTTTGCTCACGCTCGTTAAGTTCCTCTTTTATGAACTGACCGAGCTTTTTTGAATTAAGCTTCAAATCAAGATTTTCGATTATATTATCGTCAACCGACATAATATCAAGAAGGGTGAGAGGATTGCCGTCCTTGTCGGTATCAATTGTTTCGTTTAAAGAAATATCCTGTGCACTTTTCTTTACATTTCTGAAATGCATAAGAATTTCGTTTTCAATGCATCTGCTCGCATAAGAACTTAATTTTATGTTTTTATTTATATCAAATGTGTTGATTGCCTTTATCAGACCGATTGTGCCGATTGATACAAGGTCATCCTGTTCGCTTTGTGTTCCGTAATATTTCTTTATTATGTGTGCAACAAGCCTCAGATTGTGTTCAACAAGCATATTTCTTGCCGCAATATCGCCGTTTGCACTTTTTTCAAGACATTCACGCTCTTGCTTTTCTGTTAAAGGTTTCGGAAACGAACCGCCTCCGCAAACATGAAGAACGAAAAAACATATATATTGTCCTAAAAATCCGAGTAACTCAATCATAACAGCACCCCTTAAACTAAAATTTATCGTTATATAATTTTATTCGTGAAATGTTCAATAATTGCCTGTACCTGGTTTTCCTCAAAAAACTTCACAAAACAATCAAAAACTTGATTTTTGCAATGAATTTGTATAATATACCACTTGAAATTTTGGCAAGAATAAACTACAATTTAACTATGTCGTGTTTCGACAAAATATTTTAGGGGGGCTTTCTTTTGGAAAAGATTTTCAAACTGAAAGAAAACGGCACTAATGTCAAAACCGAGATTATTGCCGGCATTACAACATTCCTTGCAATGGCTTACATACTCGCTGTAAACCCGAGTATTCTTTCTGCCGCAGGAATGGATCCGAATGCAATCTTTGCAGCAACAGCTGTATCGGCTGCTTTCGCAACACTCATCATGGCATTTTATGCCAACTATCCTGTAGTTCTTGCTTCCGGTATGGGACTGAATGCATATTTTGCATACACAGTTGTTCCGCAGCTTGCAGAGCAGGGTATCACAAATCCATGGCAGGTAGCTTTGACAGCTATCCTTGTTGAGGGTATTATTTTCATTATCCTCTCAATCTTCAAATTCCGTGAAACACTTGTAAACAAGGTTCCTCAGAACCTCAAGTACGGTATTTCGGCAGGTATCGGTCTTTTTATCACAATTGTAGGTCTTAAGGGCGCAGGCGTTATCACAACAGACGCTTACTATGACGGCAAGGCTGTTCAGTCATCAACTCTCGTTAAGCTCGGTGATGTTGGTTCTGCTCCGGTGGTTCTTGCACTTGTCGGTATCCTCATTGTTGCTACACTCTGGCACTACAGAGTTAAAGGCTCAATCCTTATCGGTATCCTTGCAACATGGGTTCTCGGCATCATTGCTCAGCTTTGCGGTTGGTATCAGGGTGCATCGCTCATTCCTGATTTTGCAAACTACTCTGTATTCGGACCTGTCCAGAACATGGCAACAGAAACTTTCTTCAAGTTTGATTTCGGTTATGTGGCACAGCATGCGCTTAACTTTGCTGTTATCGTATTTGCATTCCTCTTTGTTGACCTCTTCGATACAGTAGGTACACTTATCGGTGTTGCTCAGGAAGGTAATCTCCTCAATGAAAAGGGCGAACTTCCCCGTGTAGGTCGTGCTCTTATGTCTGACGCACTCGGTACATGTCTTGGTGCTTGCCTCGGTACATCAACAGTAACATCTTATGTTGAGTCAACAACAGGTGTTGCAGAGGGCGGCAGAACAGGTCTTACAGCTCTTACTTCTGCAATTCTCTTTATCCTTGCTATTCCGCTTTATCCGATTTTCCTTGCTATTCCTTCATTTGCAACAGCTCCTGCACTCGTATTTGTAGGTCTTCTTATGATTAAGAATGTTACAAAGATGGATTTTGACTCAGACATTGCCGATACAGTCGGCGGTTTTGTAGCAATCATCTTTATGCCGTTTGCATATTCAATAGCAACAGGTATCATGTTCGGTATCCTTACTTGGGTTATTCTCAAGATTGTTACAGGCAAAATCAAAGAAATTCATCCGATTATGTGGGTTGCGTTTGCTTTGTTTGCAGTAAGAATTGTAACACTGATTTGCGGTGTATCGTCGTAACTTCATATATAAACTCTGCGGGGGCGTTTTTCGCTCCCGCTTTTTGTGTTTTCTTACAAGTTAAATAGGTTATTGTTGTGCAACAGGCTCATTGACATATACAGCCGTTTATGATATGCTTTAATCATATTATTAATATATGAATAGGGTGGTTAATTTGAAAATTTCAACAAAGGGCAGGTATGCGCTCCGACTTATGGTTGACCTTGCTCAGTGTAAACAAGGGGAAAATGTAGCCCTAAAGGAGGTTGCCGCCCGTCAGGGAATATCGCTTAAATACCTTGAACAGATTATTACCGTACTTACAAAGGCAGGTTATGTGCTCAGCGCAAGAGGTTCAAACGGAGGATATCGTCTTGCTCATGAACCCGAATATTATACCGTCGGTATGATTTTAAGACTTACCGAGGGCAGTCTTGCACCCGTGGCTTGCCTTGAGGGTAATGAAAATACCTGTGATCGTCGTGAACAATGTTCAACGCTTTTTGTGTGGGAGAAACTCCAGAAGGCTATTGACGATGTTGTTGACAACATTACTCTTGCCGACATTATTGCAAATTCGGCAGATAACTATGTAATTTAATATAATCCGAAAGCATCCTTTACGGGTGCTTTTGTTGTTTACACAGCAATTTAGTAGGTAATGCGGTGTTTTGCCGTTTGCAAATGATGCTTTTGAATATTAGTTTTAAAAAATCAGAAAAAATTTCAAATTGACTGCTTAACGGTCGGGATTTGAAAAACGGCTTGAATATCGGCTTTTTCGACCTTTTCAATAATCGAAACCCAGCAAACCTACTAAACCAATAGGAAAGATAAGAAAAAATTTCAAAAAACCTATTGACAAATAAAAAATCTGTGGTATGATATAGACAATCCAATTAAAACCCACCAATCAAATAGGAAATATGGGAAAGGTGATCCAAATGAAAAATCTCAGATTCAAACGATGTTGCAGTAATGAACGAATGTGATACGGGACACATCAAATCCGCAACATAACTTCTGAAATTAAAATTAAAATGAAATGAGGACATTAAAATGAGTAAATTAAGCGAAAGAAATCTTAAATTTGAAACAAAACAGCTTCACATCGGTCAGGAAACAGCAGACCCTGTAACAGACGCAAGAGCAGTTCCGATTTACGCAACTACTTCTTATGTATTCCACAACAGTCAGCACGCCGCAGACCGCTTTGCACTCAAAGATGCAGGTAACATCTACGGCAGACTTACAAACCCGACAGAGGATGTTTTTGAAAAGAGAATCGCAGCTCTTGAGGGCGGCACAGCAGCTCTTGCAGTTGCATCAGGTGCAGCGGCAGTTTCATATGCACTTCAGGCTCTTGCAAAAGCAGGCGACAATATCGTAGCCGCAAAGACAATCTACGGCGGAACATACAACTGGCTTGAGCATACATTCTCAGAGTACGGTGTAACAACAAAGTTCGTTGATCCTGACGAAGAAAACGCATTTGAAAATGCAATTGACGAAAACACAAAGGCTGTTTTCATTGAATCACTCGGTAACCCCAATTCAAATATTATTGATATTGAAGAAGTAGCAAACATTGCTCACTCACACAAGATTCCGCTTGTAATCGACAGCACATTCGCTACACCTTATCTTCTCAGACCGTTTGAGTACGGTGCAGATATCGTTGTTCATTCGGCAACAAAGTTTATCGGCGGTCACGGTACGGCTCTCGGCGGTGTAATCGTTGAAAGCGGTAAGTTTGACTGGGCTGCATCAGGCAAGTTCCCACAGTTCTCAGAGCCTAACGCATCATATCACGGTGCAGTATTTACAGAGGCTGCTCCGGGCGCTGCTCTTGTAACTTATGTTCGTGCCATTCTCCTCAGAGATACAGGCGCTACACTTTCACCGTTCCACGCATTTATGTTCCTCCAGGGCCTTGAAACACTTTCACTTCGTGTTGAACGCCATGTTGAAAATGCACTCAAGGTTGTTGACTTCCTCTCTAAGAACCCGAAGGTAGAAAATGTTAATCATCCTTCACTTCCTGACAGCAAGTACAACGCACTTTACAAGAAATACTTCCCGAAGGGTGCAGGCTCAATCTTCACATTTGAAATCAAGGGTGACGCTGAAACTGCAAAGAAATTCATCGACCACCTCGAAGTATTCTCACTTCTTGCAAATGTTGCAGATGTTAAATCTCTTGCAATTCACCCTGCATCAACAACTCATTCACAGCTCAGCGAGGCAGAGCTTGCAGAACAGGGCATTAAGCCAAACACTATCAGACTTTCAATCGGCACAGAGAATATCGACGATATTATCTATGACCTTCAGGAAGCATTTGATTCACTTGATGACTGATTTTAATTTGTTGAATTTTGAAAGGACTTGATTTTTGTGAGTAAAATATATACAAGTGTAACAGAACTTATCGGCAGAACACCGCTTATCGAACTCGTTAATATAGAAAAGAAATATGACCTCAAGGCAAAGGTCGTTGCAAAGCTTGAACTCTTTAATCCTGCCGGCAGTGTTAAGGACAGAGTGGCAAGAGCTATGGTTGAGGACGCTGAAAAGAGCGGTAAGCTCAAAAAGGGTTCAACAATCATTGAACCGACATCAGGTAACACAGGTATCGGTCTTGCATCTGTAGCTACTGCAAAGGGTTACAAGACAATCCTTACAATGCCCGAAACAATGAGCGTTGAGAGAAGAAACCTCCTCAAGGCATACGGTGCTGAAATCGTTCTTACTGACGGTACAAAGGGTATGAGCGGTGCAATTGCAAAGGCTAAAGAGCTTGAAAAGGAAATTGACGGCGGCATTATCCTCGGTCAGTTTGAGAATCCTGCTAACCCTAAGGCTCATTTTGATACAACGGGTCCGGAAATCTGGGAAGATACGGACGGTAATGTTGATTTCTTCGTTGCAGGTGTCGGCACAGGCGGTACACTCAGCGGCGTAGGTAACTTCCTCAAGTCAAAGAAGGCTGATGTAAAGGTTGTTGCAGTTGAGCCACAGACTTCTCCCGTACTTTCGGAAGGTCACGGCGGTCCTCATAAGATTCAGGGTATCGGTGCTGGCTTTGTTCCGGATACTCTCGATACAAAGGTATATGACGAAGTTCTTCCGATTGCTAACGAAGCCGCTTTCTCAAATGCAAATGATATTGCAAAGACAGAAGGTATCCTCGTAGGTATCTCTTCAGGCGCCGCTCTTGCAGCCGCAATTGAGCTTGCCAAGCGTGAAGAAAATGCAGGTAAGACAATCGTTGCATTGTTCCCCGACACAGGTGAGCGTTACCTTTCAACAGGCGTATTTAACAGCTAATAAGTAATTGGATTACTTCCCGATATTGACAAAGGACAGCCACGCAGACTGTCCTTTGTCTTTTTTTATTGCAACCGTTAATTCGATATGGTACAATTATTTTGTAGGTGAGTTTATGAAAGTTAAAATTTGCGGAATTACATCCGCCGAAGACATTAAGATAGTAAATGCCTGCAAACCCGATTTTGCGGGCTTTGTAATGTTCTTTCCAAAGAGTAAGCGGAATATTTCTCCCAAAACTGCCAAGAGCCTGATTGAAACGCTTGATAAAAATGTTTTGTCGGTTGCAGTAACTGTTTCTCCGACTCTTGAACAGGTGAAAACTGCATATGACTGCGGTTTTGATTACATTCAGATTCACGGTGAGGTTGGAGGAGATGTGCTTTCAAATCCGTATCTAAAGGTAATCCGTGCCTTTAATGTGAGCGACCTTGAAAAGTTTGATGAATACAGAATGAATCAGAACATTGTAGGCTATGTTTTTGACGCACACGAACCCGGCAGCGGAAAAATCTTTGACTGGACAATGCTTGAAAATCTGCCTCGTGATGATAAATTGTTTATGCTTGCAGGCGGTCTGAATCCCGAAACTGTTGCAAAAGCCGTAAAAGCCGTTAAGCCTGACGGAGTTGATGTAAGTTCGGGTGTTGAAAATTCAAACGGCAACGGTAAAGATTTTGAAAAAGTGAAGAAATTTATTATATCGGCTCGAAGTGAAAATTAATAAAACAGTAAAAAAATGTTGACAAACCGTGATTTTATGTTATAATAAATCTGTTATGTTGTGTACATAACAATCCTTGCGGTGAAAACCGCCATAATGTCCAGAAGGAGGTGCAATATTAATGGCAGTAACAGCTAATTACGAAACAGTAATGATCATTTCAATGAAGAAGGGCGAAGAAGGTATCCAGGCCATCGTTGAAAAGTTCAAGGCTCTCATTGAGAAGCATGCCACTTTGAAGAATGTTGACGAATGGGGCAAGAGAAAGCTTGCTTACCTTATCAACAAAGAGAGCGAAGGCTATTATGTTCTTTTCGATTTTGAAAGTGAAGCTGAGTTCCCTGCAGAGCTCGACCGTATCTACAAGATCACAGAAGGCGTAATGCGTTCAATGATAATCAAGAAGGAAGTCGAATAATCAATTTGTAGGGGTTAACCCGAACACGAAAGGAAAAGTATGTTAAACAGAGTAATCTTAATGGGCAGAATTACAGCTGACCCTGAATTAAAAACAACAAACACAGGCGTAAGCGTTACAAGCTTCAGCATTGCAGTTGATCGCAACTATGTAAAGCAGGGCGAGGAGCGTAAAGCCGACTTCTTTAATATTGTATGTTGGAGAAGTACAGCGGAATTTGTATGCCGTTACTTTGGAAAGGGTTCTCTCATTGCTGTTGAAGGACAGCTCCAGAGCCGTCAGTTCCAGGCTAAGGACGGTTCAAACCGTTACGTTGTTGAGGTTGTAGCTGACAATGTTTCGTTCACAGGCGAACGCCGTGACAACAATGCAGGCGGCTACAATCAGTCCTATGGCGGCAATCAGTCATACGGTGCTCCGTCTTACGGCGGAAACCAGGCTTATCATCAGGAACCTGCTCCGCAGGCACCTGCGTCTTATCAGAGCGGTTCAAACTCTGATTTTCAGGATATGCCGTTGGACGATGATTTACCATTTTAACTTCAACTTAATTTAAATAATTCTCATTGAAAGGAGAACTTCATCATGGCAGACAGATCAATGAACCGTGGCAGAAAAGCTCGCAAGAAGGTTTGCGGCTTCTGTGTTGACAAGGTTGAGAATATCGATTACAAGGATATTGCTCGTCTTCGTCGTTATATGTCAGAAAGAGGAAAGATTCTTCCTCGCCGTGTAACAGGTACTTGCGCAAGACATCAGCGTGAGCTTACAGTTGCTATCAAGCGTGCTCGTCACCTTGCTTTGCTTCCTTACACAGCTGACTAATTTAATAACAGCTTTTAACACCGTACTTTTTGTGCGGTGTTTTTTTATGTTATTGAAGCACATTTTCTAATGACAGCATGTTGACAATAACCGAAAATAAGCATATACTATGCTTGAAAGGAGATGTTTTTATGGCAACAACCAATCTTAATATCAGAACAGATAAAGAAGTAAAAGATAAGGCAGAAGAAATTTTCAGCGAACTTGGTCTTAACATGACAACTGCAGTAAACATTTTTTTAAGAACTGCCATTCGCGAACATGGCATTCCTTTTGAGTTGAAACTTGATATACCAAATGATATCACAGCTGCCGCTATAGAAGAAGGCAGAAAAATTATGTCTGACCCAAACACTCCGAGATATTCAAGCATGGATGCACTTAGAGAGGCTTTGGAAGTATGAAATACGATGTTCAGTTTACCTCTCAATTCAAGAAAGATTTAAAACTTGCGAAAAAACAACATAAAAATCTCGATAAACTTTTTAGCGTAATCAATACATTGGCAAACGGTGAAACTCTAAACGCCAAATATAAAGACCATGACCTTATGGGAAATTATAAAGGGACTCGTGAGTGTCATATTGAGCCTGATTGGTTGCTTGTTTATGAGATTAAAGATGATGTGCTTGTTTTAATGCTCTACAGACTCGGAACTCATTCGGAATTATTTTAATATTATCCTATAAAAGCAGGGTGCGTAATGCATTCTGCTTTTTTCTGTAATTTACCTATTGACAAATACCCCAATGGGGTATACAATCATAACTGTAAGATACCTACAGGGGGTATCTTAAAAGGGCTTTGAATAATATATCCTATTTTGAAATTATGAGGTTGATATTATGGAGAATAATAAGTGTGAACATTGTGCAAAACACAAGCACCGCACCGAAAAAGAATACAAGTCGCTTGTAAACCGACTTAATCGTATTGAAGGTCAGATACGGGGGATAAAGGGTATGCTTGAAAAAGATGCCTACTGCCCCGATATTCTGGTACAGGTTGCCGCCGCCAATGCGGCACTCAACGCTTTTAACAAGGAGTTGCTTGCTAATCATATCCGCACCTGTGTTGCAGATGACATAAGGGCAGGTAACGATGAAACAATCGACGAGCTTGTCGGTGTTTTGCAAAAGCTTATGAAGTAGGAGAAACTATGACTCAATACAATGTAACGGGTATGAGCTGTGCCGCCTGTGTTGCCCGTGTTGAAAAGGCGGTATCAAAGATTGACGGAGTAAATTCCTGTTCCGTCAGTCTGCTTACAAATTCAATGAATGTTGACGGTTCAGCTGATTCGTCTGCGATTATAAAAGCCGTGCAAAATGCCGGCTATGGTGCGTCTTTGAAAGGCAAAGAGAAAAAATCGCCCGATGCAGAGGATTCTCTCAAAGATACCGAAACACCCAAAATCAGAAAAAGACTTATCGCATCGCTCATTGTCCTTGCAGTATTGATGTATTTTTCAATGGGACATATGATGTGGGGATGGCCGTTGCCGTCATTTTTTGACAACAACCATATTGCAATGGGACTTGTTCAGCTGATTTTGTCAGGCATAGTGATGGTGATTAATCAGAAATTTTTTGTCAGCGGATTCAAGGGGATTATCCGCCTTGCTCCCAATATGGACACGCTTGTTGCACTTGGTTCGGGCACAGCCTTTGTTTACAGCACAATTGCGTTGTTTATGATGACCGATGCACAGGTGAGAGGTGACTCGGCGGCGGTTATGTCGTATATGCACGAGTTCTATTTTGAATCAGCCGCAATGATTTTGGCACTCATCACAGTCGGTAAAATGCTTGAGGCTCACTCAAAGGGCAAAACTACCGACGCTCTCAAAGGTTTGATGAAACTTGCACCAAAGACTGCTACGATTGTAGTTGACGATACCGAAAAAACTGTTCCGATAGAGCAGGTGAAAAAAGGCGATATATTCGCAGTTCGTCCTGGTGAGAGTATTCCTGTTGACGGAGTTGTTATTGACGGTGAAAGTGCCGTCAATGAATCAGCGCTGACGGGTGAAAGCGTTCCTGTTGACAAGCTTGTCGGCGATACGGTTTCAGCCGCAACAATCAATCAGTCGGGATATATCCGCTGTGAGGCTACGAGAATCGGTGAGGATACAACGCTGTCGCAGATTATTAAAATGGTCAGCGATGCGTCTGCCACCAAAGCGCCTATCGCAAAAATTGCCGACAAGGTATCAGGTGTGTTTGTTCCTGCGGTAATCACAATTGCCGTGATTACTGCAATCGTGTGGCTTTTGCTCGGTCAAAGTGTAGGATTTTCGCTTGCAAGGGCCATTTCCGTTCTTGTAATCAGTTGTCCGTGTGCATTGGGACTTGCAACCCCTGTTGCGATTATGGTCGGCAACGGTGTCGGCGCAAAGAACGGAATCCTCTTTAAAACCGCAGTTTCGCTTGAAACGGCAGGCAGAATTGACACGGTTATTCTTGACAAAACAGGCACGGTTACCAAGGGTGAACCCGCCGTTACCGATATCGTAACAGCCGAAAATATCTCGGAAACCCAGCTTTTGAAAACAGCCGTTGCTCTTGAAAAATCAAGCGAACATCCGCTTGCAAAGGCAATTGTAGTTTATGCAAATGACAGACATATTATCGGCGACGCCGTGACTGAGTTCAATGCCGTAACGGGTAACGGACTTACCGCAAAAATCGGCTCTGAAAGCGTTTACGGCGGCAATTACAGATATATTTCACAGTTTGCTGAAATTTCATCAGACGAAAAAGCAAAGGCTGAACAGCTTGCGGAAGAGGGCAAAACTCCACTGTATTTCTGTAAAGGAAATAAATTTCTCGGTATTATTGCTGTTGCAGACATAATAAAAGAGGACGGCAAACAGGCTGTTAATGAACTCAAAAATATGGGTGTGCGTGTTGTAATGCTTACGGGCGATAACGAAAAAACCGCAAAAGCCGTTGCAAAAAATGCAGACATTGATGAAGTTGTTGCAGGAGTTCTTCCTGACGGCAAGGAAAAGAATGTAAGAGAGCTGAAAAAATACGGTAAGGTTGCAATGGTCGGTGACGGCATTAACGATGCGCCTGCCCTCACAAGCGCAGACTTGGGTATTGCAATCGGAGCGGGAACGGATGTTGCAATTGATGCGGCAGATGTTGTACTCGTAAAGAGCCGCCTTGCAGATGTTCCTGCAACAATCAGACTTGGCAGAGCAACACTCCGTAACATTCACGAAAATCTTTTCTGGGCATTTATTTACAATGTAATCGGTATTCCGCTTGCCATGGGTGCATTTATCAATCTTTTCGGCTGGCAGTTAAATCCGATGTTCGGTGCGGCGGCAATGAGCCTTTCAAGCTTTTGTGTTGTAACAAACGCATTAAGACTTAATTTTGTTAAGGTTCACAGCTCAAAGCATGACAGAAAAATAAAACATAAAAATAAAAAGGAGAATAAAACCATGGAAAAAACAATGAAAATCGAAGGTATGATGTGTCCGCATTGCGAGGCAACAGTAAAGAAAACTCTTGAGGCAATTGACGGTATTGAATCGGCAGAAGTAAGCCACGAAAAAGGCTCAGCCGTTCTTACAATGTCAAAAAATGTTGAAGATTCCGTTCTAAAAAAAGCAGTAGAGGATGCAGGATACAAAGTAAATTGAAAAATTAAAATGTAAAATTGAAAATTAAGGTCGGGAAGAGAGTGTGTAAAATGAAATGCTCTGTTTCCCGACCTTTGTTTTGCTGTTTGTAGCGGCGATCAGTGATCGCCATTTGATTTGTGTTTACACACAAATCAAGTAATTCATAAGCTCAAAGTGATTTTACAATCGTTTCGATTGCTGTTCATTGGACGCCGCTTTTAAGATACATTTTGTTTTTTGCAAATATTATTTGATGATATGAAAGCCGTGTATCGTTTGTAGGGGAGAACCTCGTTCTCCCGTTATGGTGAAGTTATTTGCTTAGGTCGCTCCTACGGGTTGATTTGGTTTTACAACCAAATCAATTGGCGGTCACTGACCGCCGCTACGGTTGAGATTGTGGGAATGGGTGTTTGTTGTACGAAAAAACGGTGCAATCAAATTGACTGCACCGTAAATTCAATGTTAAATTACATTTTGTTTGCAAGGGCTCTTTCAAGCCAAATGTCTGCAATATCCATAGCAAGGAACAATCCCTTTTTCTCGCTTGACTTAACAAGCTGTTTTCTCGGTGAAAGATAAGGGTCTGTAGCCATTAGCTGAACTGTTACCTTATCGGCAATCTCAGTTCCGTTGACATCCTTTTTGCTTTTGATTTGCATTCTTATAACATACGGTTCTTCCATACTGCCGTAGTAAATCTCGTCATTGCAACGAACGAGCGGTCTGCCCTTGTAAGTCGAAAATTTCTTTTCGGTCTTTTTGGTATCTGCCACAAGGCATCATCCTTTCTTAAACATTAAGATACGATTTTACCAGTGCTTCAAGTAGGTCGTCACGGTCGATCTTGCTGATGATGTTGCGAGCGTTATTATATGTCGTAATATAGGTCGGATCCTCGCTTAAAATATATCCCACAATCTGATTAATAGGGTTATATCCTTTTTGGCGGAGGGCATCATAAACGATTGTAAGCCCTGCTTTTATCTGGTCATCTTTTTCCTCACCAAGAGAAAAAATCATTGTTTTATCCAACATACTGAAACACCTCCTATTCTGCTACTATACCATATTTCAAAGTAAATTTCAAGCACTTTTTAATAAATATGCCTAATTTATGTTATTTCAATGTCAAAAACATTGCTTTGTGTGATAAAACAGCAGTAATATTTTTTAATTTTATCTTATGCTTGTCAGATTATGTCACAAAAAGGGGACGGAAAAACCGCCCCCATAATTTTTAGCCTCTGAGCTTTACTCCGTTTTCAGAAAGATTTGAAATTATCTTGTCCATAATCTTCTGAACCTCGGCTGATGAAAGTGTTCTTTCATTTGATGAGAACTCAAAGCGGATTGTTACGCTGTGAACTGTATCTGTGTCATATGTGTCAACAATCTTTGTGCTTTTGAGAATCTCTCCGCCTTCGTTTTTCCAACACTCTGCAAGGTGTGAGAAGAACATTCCCTGAGGAACTTCAACGCTGATGTCGTAGTCCATCGGCGGGAACTTTGACGGTTCGTCATAAACAATCGGAGCGGCCTCTGTGTTTGCATAAGCGTTCACATCAATTTCTGCAAATACAATTGCGGCTTTTTTGTCAATCTTCTTGTTTACTGTCGGATGAACAATGCCGATTGTACCGATATTTCTGCCGTCAAGGCATACCGAATAGAGGTTTACGGGGTGTTCGTAGCTGTGAGTCGGTTCAGCCTTTTCAAATGTGAGAGCCTTGTGCTTGATTTCATCCGTTACAACTGCGAGAATGTCACGGAGTTCAAAATAGATGTCCTTAACATTTCTTGTCTTGCTGTAAAGTGTGATTGCAAGCTTTTTGTTCTCAATGCAAAGACCGTTTTCATCAAGACCGTTTACAACTCTGCCGATTTCAAAAATACCGAAATCGTTTGAGAATGAAAGGTTTGATTTAATCTGACAAAGCTGTGTGGGAACAATTGAATTTCTTAATGTTTCAATATTCGGGTTAGTTGCGTTTGCAAGCTTAACATTATCCTCAACAGGAATGTCAATTGCCTTGAGTTCATCGTTGTATGCCCATACATATGAGTGAAGTTCGTGGAGATTGTATCTCTTAACGAGCATATCCTTGATTTTGTTTTCCGTAGTTTTAACAACGCTTGCTCTTACGGGATAGAGCGGAGAGCGTGTTGTGTGAATTTCAAAGTTGTCATAGCCGTAAATACGGGTGATTTCTTCAATGATGTCAGCCTTGATTGTAACATCCTTTGTTGCCCTCCAGCTTGGAACCGTTACGCTGAAGTTATCGTTGTTGAGCTCAACCTTAAAGCCGAGGCTTTCGAGTGTTGCAACAATTCTGTCGTTGCTGATTTCAATGCCTGTGTAGCGGTCAACAAAGTTTTTGTCAAAGTCAAGAACAACTGTGTCATACCTGAATGCGTACTCGTCTGTGAGCGAAGAAACAACCTTGATGTCGCTGTCATACTTTTTGAGAAGATATACAAATCTTGCAATTGCAGTAACAGTCATTTCAGGATCAAGACATTTTTCATATCTCATTGATGCGTCTGTTCTGTGAGCAAGTCTTACTGTTGACTTTCTTACGGAAACTGCGTTGAATGTTGCAGATTCAAGTGTGAGGGTAGTTGTATCGTCAACAATTTCCGAATCAAGACCGCCCATGATGCCTGCAATTGCTACAGGAGTGTTGCCGTTGCAAATCATAAGTGTGTTTTCGTCAATGTTTCTTTCAACACCGTCAAGTGTTTTAAAAGTGAAAGGCTTGTCAAAACGCTTGATTCTGATTTTTTCAACCTTTCTTGAATCGAAAGCGTGCATCGGCTGTCCCATTTCAAGCATAAGGTAGTTTGTAAGGTCGGCAAGATAGTTTATTGCTCTCATACCGCAGTAGAAAAGACGGATTCTCATATTTACGGGGCTTACATTGCGGTTGATGTTCTCAATCTGTAAGCAGCTGTATCTCTGACAGAGAGTGTCCTCAATCTTCATATCAATCTTTTTAAGACCGTCATACGCCTTTAAATCGTCAAGGTCAAAAGGTTTAAGCTCTCTGCCTGCAAGTGCGGCAAATTCTCTTGCGATTCCGTAGTGTCCCCAAAGGTCGGGACGGTTTGTAAGCGACTTGTTATCAACCTCAAAAACGATATCGTCAATTTCATAAATGTCTTTAAGGTCTGTGCCGTTCTTAACATCATCTGTAATTTCCATGATGCCGGAGTTGTCATCGCTGATACCGATTTCAGCCTCACTGCAGCACATACCGTTTGATGTAAAGCCGGCAAGAGCTCTTGGTGTAATCGTGATTTCGCCGATTTTAGCGCCAACCTTTGCAAAAGCGGTTTTAAGACCGACTCTTACATTCGGAGCACCGCAGACAACATCAATAAGTTCATCTTCGCCTGCATCAATTTTGAGGAGATGAAGTTTCTTTGAATCGGGATGATTTTCAACCGACTTAATTTCACCTACAACAATACCGCTGATCTCACTGCCCTTGCGGAGAATATCGTTTTCAACCTCGGCTGTGGAAAGAGAAAATTTGCGGATAAGTTCAATTTTATCAAGACCGCTCAAATCAACAAAGTCCTGAATCCAGTTCATAGATAAAAACATTTTGTATCTCCTCTCTTATTCGTCATCAGTAAACTGTGAAAGTGCTTTAAGACTGCCGCTGTTAAGGTCACGGATATCCTTGATTCCGTACTTCATCATTGCAAGTCTTGTAAGACCGAGACCAAACGCAAAGCCTGTGTATTTTTCGGGATCAATTCCGCCCTCACGCAGAACATTTGGATGAATCATACCGCAGGGGCATAGCTCAAGCCAACCGCTGTGCTTACATGACGGACAACCCTCGCCGCCGCAGATAAGACAGCTGATGTCGAGTTCAAAACCCGGTTCAACGAATGGGAAAAAGCCGGGGCGAAGTCTAACCTTGATATCCTTTTTGAATACCTCGGAAAGCATTGTTTTCATAAAGTAGATAAGGTTTGAAATTGAAATGTCCTTGTCAACCATAACGCCTTCCATCTGGAAAAATGTGTTTTCGTGACAAGCGTCCGTAGCCTCGTTTCTGAAGCATCTGCCGGGGAAGATGGCTTTTATAGGTGTGCCGTTTTCGATAAGTCCCTTGCCGTACTTTTTAAGAATTGCGTTCTGTGCGGCTGATGTGTGTGACTTTAAAAGCTGACCGTTGTCAAGGTAGTAAGTGTCCTGCATATCTCTTGCGGGGTGGTGCTTAGGAATGTTAAGAGCCTCAAAGCATTCGTAGTCGGTTACGATTTCGGAGTAGTCCTCAATGTTAAATCCCATTGATGAGAAAATCTTTTCGCATTCTCTCTGAACAAGGGTGATTGGGTGATAAGAACCCCTTGCAAGTGCAACAGGCGATGTAATGTCAAACTGCGGCATCAAGGCGATTTCACGCTGAATTTCCTTTTCTTTAAGTTCCGCAAGTCTTTCTTCAATAAGCTGTGCGGCCTGTGCCTTGAGCTTGTTTACCTCAGCACCGAAAGTTTTTCTTTCCTCGTTGGGAAGGTCTTTCATACCCTTTAAAAGAGCCGTGATACTGCCCTTTTTGCCAAGATAAGAAACTCTGATTTTATCAAGGTCGGTCAAATCTTGTGTTTCGCCGAGTCTTGACTTGATTTCGTCTTTTAAACTTAATAATTTCTCGTTCATAAATTACCTCCGTAAAAATAATAAAGCCCTGCGTAAAATCAATTACGCAGGGACGAAATAATCCGTGGTACCACCCTGATTTTTGCATCAAAGCAAACACTCCCGAAAGCAGACACTTTCACAACCTGTAACGGAGTCAGCCGTTGAGATCTACTGGAAATTTCAACCTCACCACTCGGAAGGGAACTTCACACCTGCAACACCGTTGTATGCTTTCAGCCTCGGCACACATTCTCTTTGACGGTATCACGCAAACGCTACTTTCTTCGTCATCATGTTATCTTTTTCTATGATAACACCAAAACATTTTTTTTGCAAGAGTTTTTGTATCTTTTGTTGAAAAAAACAACAGCCTGTGATATCATATGAAATATCAATCATAAAGGAGAAAATACATTGAATAATTTTAACGAACAGGTTGTAAGACGGGTTAACAAACCTAAAAATCTGATTATAAAAATTGTTTCGGTGCTTTTGCTTATTTTAGTGCCGACAACATTGTTTTTACTTGCTTTTGCAACAATTGCATATCTTATCTATGTGGCTTTTTTCGTGTTTATAGGCGGAATTTATGCTGTTTGGTATGTGTTCAGTATTCAGAAGGTCGATTTTGAATATTCGGTTTCGGGCAATGAGCTTGAAATTGCAAAGGTTGTTGCATTGCGCAAAAGAAAAACCATGTGCAAGGTTCAGATTAACGAGATTGAAAGACTTGAAAAAGACGATACCGAAATCAAGAAGATGAGATTTCTCAAAACTTTTATCGCCGCAAGAGATATTGACTCCAAGGACGAAAACTATTTCGCTGTTTTCAACAGTCCTGCATACGGCAGGTGTCTTCTTGTTTTTACTCCGAACGAGGATATTCTCAACGGTATGAAACCGCACCTCAACAAGAATATTGTGGTTCAGTTATTCTATAAAAGAAAAATGAGTTGATTGTATGACAGTAACAGATGTAAATGTTGTAAAAAGTGCAATTTTTGAACGCCCTGATGATGCAAACAAGGGAACTCTGGGTTCATTGCTCTGCGTTTGCGGAAGCTACGGAATGGCAGGGGCGGCGGTTATGTCGGCAAAGGGTGCGTTAAGAACGGGCATAGGTCTTGCAAAATGTGCCTTGCCGAGAAGTATTTACCCGATTGTTGCCCAAACGATTCTTGAGAGCGTTTACTATCCTCTCAGCGAAAATGCAGACGGCAGAATCTCAAAGATAAATGTTCCGTTTTTAGTCAGCGAATCGTGCAAATCCTCTGCAACTCTTGTCGGTTGCGGACTCGGTGTGTGCGACGATACATTAAAAATTGTATTTTCTTTAATAGAAAATTCCACAACACCGCTTGTGCTTGACGCAGATGCACTCAATTGTGTTGCAAAACAGCCTGAAATTCTTTTAAGGAAAAAAGCACCGATTATAATTACTCCTCACCCTGGCGAAATGTCAAGACTTACAGGTCTTGCAACTCCGCTTGTAAATGCGGAAAGGCAGAGAGTTGCCCTCGATTTTGCACAAAAGTACGGTGTTGTAACCGTTCTCAAAGGAGCGGGCACGGTAATTGCCTCGTCAAACGGCAAGGTGCTTGTGAACCCGACAGGCAATTCGGGAATGGCAACAGGCGGCAGCGGTGATGTGCTTGCAGGAATGACCGCATCAATCCTTGCACAGGGGGCAAGTGCGTTTTCATCAGCCGCAGCGGCAGTATATCTCCACGGCCTTGCAGGCGACATTGCCGCTGAAAAATACGGCAAAATCTCAATGCTCCCCACAGACCTGATAAATTGTATTCCCCTTGCCTATAAGCGTTGCGGATTTTGATTTAAAATACAAGTAAGAAACAGGAATCTTTTTGCGAAAAAAAGTTGTGAAAATGATGACGATTTTGTAGAGGCGGATATTATCCGTCCGCAAGTAACAGCACATAATTTATATTAAGTCAGATTATAAATGTCACAAAATTACTTTTATGCAGTAGTGTCAGGTAATGTTTTGCATATAACGCTGTTTATGGAGGCGAATAAAAATGATGCCAACAAGAGCGGAAGCTGAAAAAATATTAGAAGAAGCCGGACGATGTAATTTTGGTCCTTGGGTAAATCACAGTCGCATTACAGCAAAATGCGCTGAAAAGATTGCGGAATTATGTGAAAATTTGGATTCGGAAAAGGCATACATATTAGGGTTACTCCATGATATTGGCAGAAAGTTTGGTGTTAGGCATTTAGGCCATGTTTCTGACGGATATAAATATATGATGTCATTGGGATATGATGAGGTCGCAAAAATTTGCCTGACACATTCGTTTAATAATTCAACCGTAAAGGAATACATTGGTAAATTCGATGTTTCTGATGAAGAACTTGAATTGATAGAAACTGCTCTTGCTAAAGTGAATATGGATGATTATGACAAATTAATTCAGTTATGCGATGCATTGGCAGGCAGTGACAGTGTGTTGAATATTGAAGATCGTATGAGACTGTCTCTTATACACATCTCCGAGCCCACGAGACTACGCTGCA
>ENA-OYVV01000265-OYVV01000265.1-human-gut-metagenome-genome-assembly--contig:-NODE-265-length-19145-cov-6.030330_pt1 | contig 19145 bp, 18 predicted proteins | sample MGYA00244164_ERZ653385 | MGnify/ENA primary metagenome ERZ653385 (study PRJEB26926, sample SAMN06165153) | human gut metagenome | biome: ENVO:00009003; feature: ENVO:2100002; material: ENVO:00002003... | reverse complement strand
GAGATGCAGCGTAGTCTCGTGGGCTCGGAGATGTGTATAAGAGACAGATGCAGAACCATTTGAAATGATGATAGGTGCACTCAATCATAATTTTGCCTGTGTGCTACAAATCAGAAACGGTTTCATTACTAAAATGTCTGATAAAGATTATTATAATCTACGCAAAATTCTTAATTTGAACTTTAATGAAAATCACTTTACCTCCTTTACTTTTCTAAATTTTATTGATAATCACGTTCCCCAGGAAAGCAGCCCAGACATAGTCCCTGTTGAAAATGTGCTTCCATTTCGTGCACACAAACTCACTGCCAGAGACAGAGAAGAGGGATTTATATTCTGTGGCTGGTTACGACACAAAGATAAAAACAATGGCCATGTTCGCAATTTAGCTAAAACCGAAGCACTATTGGGAAAAACCATCGCAGATTACTGTGAAAAAAACGATATAAGTTCTAAATGGACAAATAACGAAGCTCAACGGGTAGCATTATCATATCCCTGGAAAACGAATCAAAAATAAACCTATACTTTGATTAAAAAATTTATATACCAGCCTGGCTCATACATTTGTATGTTTCCAGCAAGAAGATACATTCTTCTGTTTTCTGGATAATATATATATAATAGCAACCACCAGAATGACGCCTATTACAATACCAATAGTGACCAGAAGCGGTATATCTGCTTTCTGGTAATATGCCGTTGCCTGGACCACATAGGTTGACGGTGCTTCCTCAGCCGGAGCTTCCACCTCACAGGTATATACCGCATGCGCCGTATACAGCTTCCCGTTTTCAACGTCATCCTCATATACTGCCTTATAAGAACTGGCATACTGCTGTCCGGCAACATAGGCATCCCGGCAGTTGATGCCGTCCTTATCCTTATATTCCTTTCCCTGCCAACTGGCACTGGTAAGCCGGTACTTCCCGGCATCATACCCCAGCATCCGGATTAATTCCGCATAATCCGCTTCTGAAAAAGATATCGAATCCTTATCATAGGCAAATTCATGACTTCCTAAAGTAAAATACTTACCATCCAGGTTGTGGAACGTCACGACTGCTGAAAAGCCGTCTTTCCATGCAGCACTGCCCTTTTCCAGTCTCACAAAAGGAAGTGTAACGGTATTCTCCTTTTTTGTGACAGGTGATGTATAGGTATATTCGTAAGTCTGCGCCGGTTCCGGCTCCTTTGTCCGATAACCGTATTCCACCGTATAATCTACATGCTCGATATTCGGCTCATCGCTCCAGGTAATGCCGGAAAGCTCATAGGTTTCACTACCGACTTTTAAGGTTTTGGCAATCTCTGCTGCATCCTTTTTGGTAAGCCCCTTGTAATCCTTTGTCTCTTCCAGCGTCTTAAGCTCTGTTCCCGATATTGTATCCACTGTCCTGACGGAAATATCCTGAAGCTCCATGCCGTTTACTTCTTTTTCAAAGCAGGCTGTTACATCCGTGTCCTTGTCCGGCACCTCAAACTGCTTTTCCACTGCATAGGAATATATCTTTCCGTTATATTCCGCATCTTTAAGCTCCCTGGATGCCGTTTGCTTAAGTCCGGCTGCCGCTTTTACAGAGAGACTTAATAAAATGCTCCCTGAAACCACGATTCCAAATGCCAGCAGCGGCTTCTTTACAAACCCTGTTTTCCATTCCGGATTCTGTCCGTGCTTTGGTCTGATGCCGGTATTTTTCTTCTTTTTCGCCCGTGCCGTCTTCCAGTCACCGGACACTCCATTCTTTTTCAGATAATAACATGCCACAGCCAGCATAAACAGTAAAAACAGCCCGATGATAAAGCTCGTAAGTCCACTGTCCCCTGTCTTTACGCCTCCATGTCCGTCAATGGATGTATTCGGGTGTATAGTGATATAGGTATCGTCCCTGTCATTCGTCACCTCCACTATTTTATCAAGCTCCTCCGGCGTAAGCTCTACCTGAATCAGTTCATCTGTAAGCTTATAGCCCTTTAATGTCTTGGTTTCCTGGATGTAATAAGTGCCAATTTCCAGATTGTCAATAAAAATCTCACCATTTTCATCTGTCTTATAGGACCCGGTTACATTCTTTTCACTGTCCAGAAGGTCAAACTCCACACCTTCAAGCGGTGTCTTTTTGTGCCCGTCTGTCTTGATAAGCTTAATGGAACCTTTCATCCGCTCATTGGAAACCTCTACCACCTGGTCTAAATGCTCCTTTGAAATGCTTACTTCCCTTAAGGTATCGTCCAGATAATAATTTTCCCCTGTTTTTGTTTCCTGGAGGTAATAGGTTCCAACCGGAAGCTCTTCTATATGGATTTCTCCTTTTTCATCCGTGACAAAGGAGTTAAGCTTCTGCTTGTCATGGTCATACAGGGCAAATTCTACACCCTCTAACGGGTATTTCGTCTCCCCGTCTGTCTTAATTACCCTGATGGAGCCCTTATACAGCTTATTTATAAGCGGTTCCTCTGTCAGCAGTCCTCTGGAATTGTCTGCATCCACAGTAAATGGATATTCCGTAGTGTCAAGGATATACCGGCTGGCATCCGGCGTCTCTATTTCCTTGAAAAAATACTTTCCGCTGTATAATACCCCGGAGTAAGCAGCAATGCCCTCTTCGTTGGTGGTGACAGCTGCAATCTGCTGGCCAGTTTTCCATGCCAGCTTGCCTGCCGTGTTATAAATGTCTTCTGCAGCATAGATTCCAAAGACAGCCCCTGCCGCCGGTGCATCACTGAATACATACACATCTTTTCTTCCGTCATCTGCCTTCTGTGCGGTCTCCACATGCTTTACTATCTTATAATCTTCAGAAAGCATATCCCGGAAGGTGTGCTCGAAGTTAAAACCATTTGCACTTGCATTGGTCTCTCCATCATGTACGAATATGTAGGATTCCTCTGCCAGCTCATAGGAATATCCGTCCTCTGTGACCGGTGCCTTCGTCTCTGTAACCAGGTATCTTCCCCGTGGGAGGTCGTCAAACTCTGCCATTCCTCCTTCTTTTGTTGTTACCGTCTGGATGGGCACCCAACGCCCTTCTTCCACGGTTACCTCACCTGTGGCTAAGTTCCTGGCTGTCACTGCCGGAACGGTATCAGAAGAATCAAACAGCGGCTTTCCGTAAAAATCCGTATTTGCCACATCTGCATACAGGGTAAATTCACCACCATTTAAAGCCTTGTTTGCAGCTTCATCCACCTTGAATACATGGCAGGAAGCCGGTGTAACCTTATTGATGATTTCACCGTTCCCATCGTCCCCATTTATCCTGACGGTCTTGTTTGGAACAATCGTAAAGTAATATTTTGTATCCGGATTTTCATAACCGTCCGGTGTGTCAGTCTCCACTGCATAATAATCCCCTGCCGGAAGCCCCGAAATGATAATCTTACCATCGGCATCCGTCTCATATGTACCGTCAAAGTCTGCTGCTGCAGTCCCGTTTACGGTGATTTGATGTGAAATTCCTCCCCAGAGAGTTCCTCTATAGATTCTTTTCCCTTTTTCAAATACCACTTTATCCCCGCAGTATATATCTTCATCTGCATAAAAGGCAAAGCCTGCTCCGCTTAATTCCTTCTTCTCATATACAAATCTGCCATCCTTCCATGACACGAGCATGCTGCCATATTTCTTTAATATGGCTGCCCCTTCTGTATGATTGTTCATACAGGTATAGGTCATTCTGTTTTGTGCCGCATCCCAATTCCACCTGCCAGACTGTTCAACCGGAAGAGGAAATGGCGGATTCAGTACCAGTTTGTTCACGCCATTGGAATCCTGCTCCCAGCTTGCTGTAAAGGTTACTACCTCTGTATTTAATTCATACTCCCCATTTGCCGGTACGGCTGTTTCTTGGATGGAATAGGTACCTGCACTTTCTATTTCAAAAACATCATCTGTACTGTTTATTACTACATCTCCACTATCATATCCACTCGCAAGTGCATCCCCGCTTGTACCTTTCACACGGAATGTACATCCGGATAATTCATTTCCAAACTCATCCACTTTGTTGATGCTTAATTTCGGTGTTTCCTCATATGGTTTATTTGTATAAACCTTTATTGCAAAATAAGCAGATGTATCGGCAGACGCATCATAGGTAAGGTTCTGCTTTCCTGCAGGAGTTAAAAGGTATCGGAACTTATCTGCTCCCTGGTATGGGAACTTCAACTTCATGATGATGGTTGCCGGATTGTCTTTTCCTCCAAATCCGGTACTGGAATCTGTTGCAATCTTGATATGCAGTTTTCCATCTGTCCCTACATAGTTAGCTCCCTTATCATAGCTTACTGCCTTACCATCTTTATCATAAATCCCCATTACAGATATGCCGGAGCCAAAGCTTCCTTTTGCAAAATATTTCCATGCAGAACCGCTAAGGTTAATGGTTTTGCTTATAACACCGTCTGTATTGGTAACCTTCTGTGCCGTAAGGGATTCTGCAGCCTTCTTTCTTCCGGATTCACTTGTAACACCGGTTACTGCCTTTAACTTGCTGTCATAGCTGGAGGAACCCGGTAAACGGTTACTGTTATTATCCGCAAGCTTCCACGCATGCTTGATATAGGTAGATAAATCCGAGCTGCCTGTGTTCCATATGACCTGCTGCACCAGTCCGTAATCCTTTTTTCCTCCCCAGCCTTCGTTCTTTGATTTAAAATAATTCAGGGCTGTGGCAATCCGGAAAGCATCATATCCACTGTAGCCGGTTGTAATATCCCCGGTATATTTCCCGGAATACATTGTCGAGCCACGGTTTAAACAGAATATGTAATGCTTATCCTTGTCATTTACATACCAGATAATCCCTCCTGACCAGGTACCGTCACTATATATCATTTTCGAGATTGCAGACTGCCGGGCAGCCGGTTCCTCTTCCATCGCCACAGGCATTATCATCTCTTCTTCCAGCTCTCGTGTAAAACAGCCTTCCTTTTTCTCTACATATCCTGTCTCTTCCTCTGTGCCATATACAATCCGGTACCAGGCATCTGCTTCCGCTGTCACGGTAAACAAATCTCCCGCCTTAAGCTCTTCCAGTACTGCGGAGGCTGTATCTGCCAGTTCGTACACCCTGGTATCCTGCATACAGTACAGGGTGTATCTCTCTACCGTCCGGAACTCCGCCTGGTGTTCCTTCTGCTCTGTATCTGCCATATCCGGCTCCTGAACATCAGAAGACCTGGCGTCCTCTGTCTGCTCTGTGGTCTTTTCCACTTTGCCAGCTCCTTTTTCTCCTTCCGGACTGTCCGGCTCACTCTCAGTCTTCTGTTCTGTTGTACCCACTTCCGTTGTCAGCTCTTCTGTTGTTGCTTCTTCTGTTATGCTTTCTGTCGTATTTTCCTCTTCCAGCATTCCGGATGTTCCGTCTGTACTGCTGCCTGCAGCCTGCTCCTGTGTGACTGCTTCCTCTGCGTGCACGGTCACTGCCGTATCGGGAATCATCCCTAAAACCATAATGATTACAAGCATAATCGCAGTTATCTTTTTCCATCTTTGTTTCATTTCTTTTCTCCTTTTTTCTTTTTTAATCACTGTACCGTTCCTTACGGACGGCATGCCTCCTTTCTCCTGCCATTTCCAGCATAAAAAAAGAGCAGTTTTACTGCTCTGCATCTATATAAAAAGGACATGCACTTTTGTTCATGTCCTTGTTGTTTTCAAATTTCTTTACCTGTCTCATTTATTTTTTGTTCCCTATTAGGTAACAATTGTGTATTTGCAGTTCCCGTTGTATTAGAATTTAAATACATAAATATTTTTACAAAGGAGGTACCTTTATGTCCTAAAAAACTAAACCTTATTTTAACACAATAATACATTTTACAAAGGAGGGATTTTTATGAAATCCAAAAAACAAAAGTACATTGATGTCTTTGAAAACTGCGATAACTTTGTGGACTTAGGCCTGCATGTCGCTTACTACCGCAAAAAAGCCGGTCTGACACAGCAGCGGCTGGCTGACAAGCTTCATATTGACCGGACTTATCTATGCCGCATCGAAAGCATCAACCAGAACCAGCATTTTTCCTTTGAGCTGCTTTTCAGCATCTGCAGAATCCTGAACGTAGAGCCAAAATACTTTTTCATACCTCTGCCGGATGCTGGTTCCAAACAATAAAACAATTATCACAAAGGAGGGATTCCTATGCAATCCAAAGAACAAAAGTACCTGACCATCTTTGAAAACTGCGATAATTTTGTCGCCTTAGGCCGGCATATCGCCTACTACCGCAAGCGTGCCGGTCTGACACAGCTTAAACTGTCTGAAAAAGTCAATGTCTCCCGAAGCTACCTTGGCCGCATCGAAGCTACAGGCATGAACCAGCGCTTTTCCTTTGAGCTGTTCTTCAACATCTGCAGGACACTGGATGTACCGCCGGAGTATTTCTTCAAGCCTCTCCCAGGTCCCGGTTCAAAGTAATTGAAGCTTTAAGCTGAGAATCCCCGGCTGATATTCCAGCCGGGGATTCCTTTCTGTTACATGTATACTATTTCTTTATCTTGACTGTTTTCTTCTGTCCTCTGCTCTTAAACAGCTTTTTATACTTTGCCAGTTTACTCTTTGGAACCTTGACTACCGCTTTCTTATGGATGCCTTTTAAGGCATTCTTTCCAACAGACTTCAATTTCGTGGATTTCACGGTTATCTTTTTCAGGCTCTTGCAGCCATAGAATGCCTTGCTTCCTATCGCTGTTACATTTGCGCCAACCGTTACGCTGGCAAGCTTCTTGTTATCCTTAAATGCATTGGCTGCGACTGAGGTAACCTTATAGGTTTTTCCCTGTATCTTGACTGTCTTCGGGACAGAAGCTTTTTTTGCATCTGCTTTACCTTTATAAAAACTTACAGTCTTGCTTTTGGTACTGGTCACTTTATAGGTATTGCCGGATGCTGTCACTTTGCTGCCTTTTTTCACCAATTTACTTCTAACTGTTATCTGTGCAGCTGCCTTAAGCCTGCTGTCCTTTTTTAATGTAAATTCTATGCTAGTTGTTCCCGCTTTCAGTCCTTTAATTTTACCATCTTCCCAAATACAAATATCTTTATTAGTGACTTTAACATTATATTGGTCTAATGTCAAAGGTACAGAAACATCAAAATCCCATTTCTCATCATAATAATATGTATACAATCTTCCTGCTGTAACGCTTCCTTCCGTAAGCTCCTGGTTATCTATTTGTAATTTTAATGAAATTGATGCCGGATTTACTTTTGCCGTAAAATCTGCTGTATAATCCTTTCTCTGTCCGATAGTCATCTTATCCCACTGAACCGGCTTATTATTCTCCGGGTGATACAGGTCAAAACCATCCTCATAGTATTTGTTTGCTGTCGAAAATATCTGTACCCAATAGCTCCCCATCCACTCAGAATCTTCATATATTTCTACATATCCATAGCCAGCATAAGCATAGCTTTTCCCCATCATTGTTGCATAATGTCCCGGAGAGTTTACAAGAGTAGCATTTGCACCTTTTGCAGAAGCATCACCTGCAAGTATATTCTCTCCATCACTAAATATGCTTGCTGAACGGTAACTCGACCCATCCGGACGGGTATGGCTCCAGTAAAGGGCTGTCTCTGCTGCACGCATCATGGCAACATCCATCAGTTCATCCTTTGCCTCCAGTTCCGGAACACCTGCTTTTCTCCTTTCGGCATTTACAAGGTCAATCATCTTATAGGCTTCCTCGTAACAGTATTTTACTTTATATGTAACCTCAATCGGATTGCTTGTATAAAGATTGCTTGATGGATTGCGCCACTGCCTGCCATCCCAATATCTGTAACTGTCTGCCTGGGCATCTACCTTTACTGCCATTATGCTTACTGCAATTAACATTACAAAAAGCATTTTTTGAAATATATTTTTCATAATATCCCCTCCAATCCATATCTATTTTTATCTTTTATAATATTATAACATATAATTGTGCCAAATGGTGGCATTTTCCCATTTATTTTTGTTATGTTTCTGTAAACTTTAGTCGTTTTTCCCTGCATTTAATCCTTCTATCAAAATGCGGAGCGCAATGTTGAAACCTCTCTTAAAGGCATCCTTCTCTGCTGCAATCTGCAAATCGTTAAGCATTGTTTCTACCTTCAGTATATACTTTCTTTCCAGACCTGCTTCCTCTAAACAATTCATGATTGTGTCCATTGCCTGGCTCTGTTCCGTTTCCTGACTGGTAGCAAAACCAAATGCCCCAACTGTACATATCGCCGCATCAATAAACGCTATCATATCTGTTTCAGCTACAATTCTGTCAACATCTGTCATATCAAGACTACTCATATTCAATTCCTCCTGTGATATATTTGGTTAAATTTTGCTTGAAAGAAGTTTCCCTGAATGATATGATAGATTTATCAGTGGGAAACCTCTGGTGTTATGAAGTGGTAGCTGTCGGTCGTCAAACTTGTCAGCTACTACTTTCTATTTTAACAATAATTGTATACCTCTGCGAATTGCCTCACCTTTTGATATTTTGTGAAGCTTGCAATAATCTTGCAATGCTTTTTCAGTTTCATAATCTATACGAATACTGTATTTTATATCTTTAGGATTATCCGCCTTAGGTCTTCCCGTTCGTGGACTCATTTTCTTCACCTCACTTTTTGCCACACATTTATTATATTTTATGCCACACAAAAAGTCAACCATTATTTATATTTACTGCTTATATTCCAAAACTCATCTGTATCCCTGCTGGTTCATAATTTAACCATATCGCTTCCTTTCTCTTTCCACCTGTCTGTGTCTGTGCTTCATGCTCCAGCTTTGTCCATCCTCTAAGCATATCCTGATAGAGTTCAGTATCATATCCGCTTATTATCACCGCTCCTTCATGTTCTAATAGGGTTTTTAACAGTTCTTCATGCTCTTTATCCTGCATTTCGCACTTATACTGTTTACCATGCCTTGTTTCCAGCATATATGGTGGGTCACAATATATAAGCACATTTTCATAGTTAAATCTCCTTATCAGCTCCACAGCCGGCATATTTTCTATCTGCACGCCCCTAAGTCTCTCGGCCGTCTGCATAATTCTTTCTGGAAGGTTGCACCAGCCCATAGCTGCATAAGCTCGTTCTCTTCCCTGTACATCATTTTTCCATCCAACCTTTTCTCCCGTCGTACGGAATCCATGTCCCATATTTAGCTTTATGAAAAATTTGAATGCTTTTTCATATTTATCTCCGGATGTCTCCTGGTATGCTCTTTCATATACCTCCCTGGAATAAGGCGTCATATAAACCATAGCGGCCAGTCGTTCTGGATTTTCCCGGATACATTCAAACAGATTTACTACATTGTTATCCAGGTCGTTTACGGTTTCTATACCAGACCTCGGTTTATTAAACAACACGGCTCCTGAGCCAAAGAATGGTTCTAAATAGCTTCTATGTTTTGGAAACATACTTATAATCCACGGTGCCAAGGACCATTTACTCCCTGGATATTTTACAACTGCTTTCATTTTTTCCTCCTATGCAAACCTTAACTGCGGCTCTGTATCATCAATTCTCATGTTTGGCATTCTTTCGGCTACACATAGTTCCGGAAGATTCGCCCTGACCATTGCCGCCGGAATCGGCGGACACACCGCATTTCCACAGCGTTTGACCTGCTCTGTCCGGCTATATGCCTTGCCGGAGTAATCACGGTCAATGATGTAATCATCCGGAAAGCCTTGACATCCATACAATTCCTTTGGTTCCAGCATTCTTAATCCAATATCCACTATCTGGTATTCTGTCCCGTCTACCGTCACCAGACCAAACCTGTCATGTGGTGTCACTGTGTCCAGTGGATTCTTGATGTCCTGCCCGGTACATTCGCCATAGTATTTAATCAGAAATGCCCTCACCTCTCCAAAGTGCCCTGCAGATGTTGTTATGGTATGTAGCGGCTCTCTCTCATCCTGCCCGGTACTGGATTTGTAAAATTTGCTAAGAAATGATGCGACCAGCCCATACCGGTTGGAACTGTCTACTGTCATAATAGGTTCTTCCAGCCTCTGTCCTCTGACTTCTTTATCCGAGGTTTCACTGTGATACTGGATAAGGGTCGGGATTATCAAACAGTGTTCATTCTTACTCACAATCGTTGTAAGCGGTTCTCGAATGTCTTTACTCCTGTCATTCGTAAAGCCCGTCTGGCCAATCTGAACCATGTAAGGTTCTATGACACCAAATCCATGCTTTGAGGTAATAGTAGGAAGCGGCTCATTCATACTGTTACAGTAATCCGATTTTGCACCGCTATGATTTACCTGGACTATAAAGGGCTCTGCATTGTCCAGAACAAACTTCTTTAACCCCCTGGCAATCCGTTCCATTGTTTTGGGTGCCAGCGGTCTTACTGCCCGGATTCCATATTTTTCTTTAATCTCTTCCGCCGTGTCAAATATGGAGGGACACGGTCGGCTAAAATCCAACTGTGTATATGCTCCGACATAAGGCTTTAGCAATCCGGCTTTCACTTTTTCGCTGTCGGCCGGTGCATGTGTCGGTTCCGGCCATACTATAGGCTTCCCATCACACCTCGCAATCATAAAAAACCTTTTCCTCATTGTTGGTGCTCCATAATCTGCCGCTACCAGTTCGTTAAATTCTACCTGGTAGCCTAAATCCCTAAGTTGCTTGCAAAACTTCTGAAAGGTCACCCCCTGCTTTGTCTTGATGGGTCTATGCCGCCGGTTAAGAGGTCCCCATGTTTTAAACTCTTCCACATTTTCAAGCATAATCACCCTGGGTCTTACCAGTGCCGCCCACCTTAATGCTACCCATGCAAGCCCCCGTATTTTTTTATCTTTCGGCTTTCCGCCTTTCGCTTTACTAAAGTGTTTACAGTCCGGAGAAAACCACGCAAGAGCAACAGGGCTTCCTTTGCATACTTCGACTGGGTTAATATCCCACACACTTTCACAGTAATGCTTTGTGCTGGGGTGATTAGTCTTGTGCATCCGTATAGCTTCGATATCGTGATTTATTGCAATATCTACGCTCATGCCGGTAGCTATTTCTATTCCCGTGCTGGCACCGCCTCCTCCGGCAAAGTTGTCAACTATTAATTCCCCATTTATCATTTCTATCCCTCCTCAAATTTTATCTCTACTTTCCGGTTCTATATAAAAAGGGCATATCAAACTGATTGATATGCCCTAGTTTCATTTTTTAATTTATTTTTTTATGTACAAATCCATGTCAACAACAGTTCCCATGGGATAGCTGGACTTATTATGTCGGAGTCTAAATGCTGCCTCAAAGCCATTTCTAAATGCTTCTCTCTGGCATACATATATAAGCCGTTTTATCTGTTCTAACATTTGTAAATCCTCTTCCTTGTTTGCCGTTCTACCAAGACGGATAAACATCCCTTGCGTTCTGTTCTTTTCTGCATCCACCATCCCACGATTCTGGAAGCTTTCAAATAAATTCTCCATGTCCTCTAAGGTAACCCTTGTCATATCAATCCCTCCATTCCAAGTTAAATATCTCAACAACTTCCATATTTAATGCACGGGCTATCGCTATCATAGTAGACTGCCTGGGGTCTGTTATATAATTCGCTATATAATTCAAAGTCGATGCTGAAATACCAGACCGCCTGCTTAGTTCCTTATACGTTATATTATTTTCATATAATATATTTGATAGGATATTTTTCTCGTACATACATCACCACATACCTTTTCTTTTTAGGTTGTGGTCCTCTGGCCAGATTTATGATAGGTACATATTACCATATATTCCATTCAATTTATCGAATAAATTAGCAACGTAGTTTAAGGGTTGGTTTTTAAACTTGTAAACTGTTGGATTGTGTTAGAAATTGTTAACAATATATACATCACCTTACGTCTCAATCTTCTGCACATCCGTATATTCTCCATACACTTTTGTCCCGTCTTCATTAAATTTAAAGGCTCTGACTCTGACATAATAGGTCTTTCCAGCAGTCAGGCTTTCCACCGCCTTGTCAGCAGTCTCTACCTCTACTACCACCGTTGTTTTCCTGTCAAAATCCTTATCTGTGGAATAACTGACCTCATAGCCGTCTGCTCCCTCTACCTCCAGAACTGATATTTTTATATCCGGATTGATGTTCAGGTCATCATCTACCAGCTCTGTTGTCAGCTCCGTATCTGGGTTATTGAAAAGAAAACCAGATGCCAGCTGCTTTATGCTTGGGGCAAGAGACTTTGTGAACAATATACCTGCACATACTATCAGAAAAAGCACCAGCATACCGGCTGGTACTCCCTTCTTTCTTTTCTTCCCTGTTTTCTCTTTCCGGTCTGCCTCATCTGGTTCCGCAACTTCTTCCCAATCCGGCTCTGGTTCTTCTTCCTGTATATCCGTTTCCTCTGGCATCAAAGCCATCCTCTCCTGTTCCTCAGTCTCCGGCTCTACCGCATTTTCTTCTTGATGCTGCGGCTCCTCCGGATAGCCAACAGATGCATAAGAGCTTTCCAGCTCCTCTGCACTCTCTTCCTCCTCCGGATGCACCACCATCTCCGGACTACCGCCGGATAAATTCTTTTCCTCATGCAGGTGCAGGTTCTGCCCATTGCTGCTGGTTATTGTATTCCCGAAAAATTCTTTTTTCTTTCCCTTCAGCTTTACCGGATTTAAAAGAATGGATATCCTTGACTGTCTTACCGGATGAATAGGGATATATTCTTTCATCGCCTCCCCATACAAGATATCTTCACCCTGAAACATATCCCCATGCCATTCGATACGCCCTGTTTCATTTTTTACAGCATCCAGGTACATATCTCTTACTTTTTCATATTCTTCCGGATAACTGAGATTCAGCCACAGCTTTGCAGCTTCATCATCTATATACCGCAGGACAGTCAACGCATCTGCCATCCTGTATGGTTTTCCGTCTGTCACCAGTATTTTAACCTTGCATTGGTTGAACAATTCTGACTTCGTTCCACTGTATTTACCCAAATCCAGAATTGCAAATCTTTTATCTGAATCAATAGACTGATGCCAGTAATCAACCCCGTCCTTGCGGTAATGATTTTCCCCTGCCTGTTCCATGCCATAAAAAGCCGCCATGGCGTTTAAATCTCCAGATTCATTTGCCTCCACATAACATACGCTTTCTCCATACTGTCTGATATAATTTGCCAATCCAACAGAAACATGTGTAGCTCCAGCGCCACTGTTCGCCGACATAACACCTATCCAGACACATTCATACAGCTCCTTCTCTGGTATCCTCTCTCCCGTCAGCAGGTACTCCAGCTTTCTGGCAAGGTTGTCCTGGTATTTATATAAAAAGGTTATCTGGTCGCCATAAATAACCTTCTGTTGTCTGTCTTCCTCATCAGTCAGCTCTTCTGTAAGCAGAATAACCTTTGTTCCCCACATCTCATGGACTGTCTTAGTCATCTCACTTAACTTCTTATCTGTCTCACTGATACAGCTGCGGTCAATTACCATGTACTGTAGGTTTGTGATAAGCTGAAGCTTATTCGATATAAAGGCAGTCAGGCTGATTTTATCCACTGCCTCTGTCAGCAGCTCCCATTCATACCGTTCTGCCATCTGGTCTAACAACTGCCTGTTTTCTTCCCTCGAAATATAAATAATCACGATTCTCACCTCTTTACTCAAAAAGGCGGCCACTTAAATGACCGCCCATCTCATTTACTCAATATTTTCCCATTCATTTTTTGCCCTGTACGGATAGTACTTCTGGCTTTTTACAAACCGGAATTCCAGTTTAATGATATCTACCGGTGACAGGTTGAGCTCACCCTTGACCAGCAACATCCCGACAGTACCCACTCCCAGCAAAGGGATAAAAAGCAAAATAGTTACATTTTGGATTCCTATCATATAAACTATGGAATCAATAATCAGAAAAACAAATGCTGCTATAATAGTCGGTATGAGTTCATCCTTCCCGTACCCCGGAAAATACTCTTTTTTCATTTTCAAACCCGAAGGCATATATAATTCCATGCGCTCCGTTTTTTCAGCTTCTGCCACGTTTTCACCTCCCTGCTCTTATTGGTAATAACCTTTTATGATATTGGCAACCGTTAACACCGTTTCAATCATTATCAATACGATTAATACATTTTTAATTTTTTTATTTCTGGCAGTCAGGTCATCTGCATTCAGATTTTCCAGAATCAGATACACAATTCTGACAGCTGCTCCCGTTCCGGAAAGTATCTGGATTACAATAATCAGTTCTTTGATTTTATTCATATCCTGCCTCCTATGCTTTCCTGGTAAAGGAACGTAAGATACTGTAGGAATATAATGCCTGCTGCAGCTTTCCTCCGCCTCCCTGGTTTGTCATGATAAATTCCTGTAAAAAGGCCGGAGCCGTCAGTGCCATAGACAACAGTGCAAAGGCCCAGATAAACGAAGCTTTTGAAACTGCATATGCACTCATTTTAAAGCATCCACTCTGTACGATTACAGAAAAACAGATTTGAAAAAATTTCTTTGTATACGGTTTAAAAACTCCTCCATCAGAATCCAGCAATCCTACCACCGAAAATGATACTCCAATCCGCAAAATCACTAATTCTACCGCATTTTTAACAAATTTAATTTGAAGAATAAAAGCAAGTATCGTATATATTCCAAGAAGCAATCTTAAACCCAGATTGGACAAAACATATTCTGCTGGATGCGTAAGAGCTTCCACGATATCCACCTTCGGAACATGCATGGCACTCATAATCGACCCGGCAACTTCAGAACTGATATTCAGCAGATATGTAAACAACACACCAAAACATAATGATATGATTATTGCTTTAGCAAAATTGACTATTAATACTACTGGTTCTGCATCATCATTTCCATCGGCACCAAGAATATATGTATTAAAGCATTTCCATGCAAATTTTAAAGCTAACAGATAAAATGCAACCCAAAATACTGCCTCCAATATAGGATTTATGTCTATACCTATCTGTTTCTGAAGACTCTCCTGACAATTAAATACTTCCTTATAATTCAACATTCCCACATATTCATTCACAATAGTGTCAGTGTCAAATAATTCAGAAAGTATATCCTTAAAAATATCTACTCCCATAGGCCCTCCTTATGATATCGAAACACCATAGTAGCCACCAATGATACCTACCAGCGTGCCTATTGTTTCTGCAATAATCAGACCAATAAGGGCACCTTTCTGTTTTTTGCTGAACTTCTCTTCCTCGTTATCAGAAGCCCTCTTCTGCAGCTCCCATACTATCCAGAGCACCAGTATGATTGCTGCAATCAGACCCTGTCCGACTGCTAATAAATCCTTCATCATCTTCTTTGTTCCGGTCTCGTAAATGCTCCCCTTGAACCCGGAGGCATACACATTCATACTTCCGGCCAGGATAACATATGCTGCTGCGAGCAGCCCTGCTATATACATTCTGCTTTTTAACACCTGTTTCTTTACACCAGTCTTCATTTTCTTTAACATTTTTAAATCCTCCTTACATAAAAACAAACCCTGTCTTACGATAGGGTTTTACTCATAATTTATATCCTGTATATTCAAAATTGTTTGCTGATGGTCACAGACCCAATAACGCCTCTTCCTCTTGGCGCATCAATTCCTCCTGCATACGTTTGGCCTCTTCCTGCAGTTCCTTTTCTTTCTGATTGCGTTTCACCTGGTCGACGATTACATTCCATATGCCCCATAAATCAATCTTCTGTGATACATTATGTCTTGTCCTCTGTTCCTGGCGTTCTACACGCAGTTTTTTGTTATAGTCCTCATCACCCATTCCAAACAGCGTATTAAAATACCACTGGCTTAAATCCGGTGCATTCATTATCGCAGGCGAACCTGACGGCATGACCAGCGAATAAGGCCTTTTAAGCTCTTTTACTTCTTCCGGCGTCAGCAGCTCCCTTCCTATCAGCTGGTTTGATGAACCGGTAGACGTCACTGAACTGGAAGTCTTGTTGGAATTTACGCTTGTGCTGTAAGACTGTGTTGTATACTTCCCAAGGGCGTCACTGATATCCTTCCTGGTCTCCGGGTCATTGCTCTTAATATACACCCACGTCTCACAGTTGCTTCGGATTGTCCGCAGCCCCGTTTTTTCATACTTCTCCTCAAGCTGTGCAAAATCCTGTACAAAAAAGTTCAGACGGAAGCCTTTGCCGCCACCCATTGTCAGCATCTGGATAAGGTTTGTAATCTTTGAAAAATTTCCGGCTTCATCCATATCTGCATTTACTCTTATCTTCAGCCTTCCTCCATTTTTCTTTGCTTCTTTTGATAAGACCGCATATGCCTGCGTGATAAATAATGTAGCCAGCGGATGATAGGTCAGTCTGTCTTCTGGCAGTACAATAAAAACTGCCATTTTCTTTTTTCCTAAATCCTCCAGCCGGAAGCTGGATTTAGAAGACATGTTTGCTATATACGGATTTGTAAATAATCTTAATGTCATAACGGCTGCCGTGTAGAACGAACCCTGCATCTTGTCCGGAGCAATATCCGCTACTCCTAAAAGACCTTTTGAAGGATGGTCATCCGAAAGAGAATTGAGATAAATGCTAAGCGGCATAATCTTCTTTTTTCCAACGGTAACCGGCTTACACATATTAATTAAAAAATAATACACATTTGGCAGATTCTGATATCTTTTATGTTCTCCTTCACGGTTATCATAGACTACTGACATGATGGACGCCGCTATCACGGATGCCTCGCCATCATTCCATATCCTTTCGCCTTTTGCTTCTCCTACAAGCTGGGAGGTCAAATCCCATGTTGCATCAATAGCGGCAGGAATATCCCCCGCATCCACAAAATCAATGATTGTCTGCAGATAATTCCAACAATCCGAATACAACGGCTCATCATAATTAATCGTATACACCTCATATCCTAAGCTCTCCAGATATGGTTTCGTATAATCGACAAGCTCACCCTTGGGGTCCGTCGCAATAATGGATTCCCCTGCCAGCCCCTGTAAACCTATGGTCTGCAGTACACATCCTCTGGTTTTTCCGGAACGGGTCGTACCTACACAGAGCACATGTGTATCTGTGTCGATATAGTATATTTTTTCTCCCTTGGGTGTATCCTCTTTTCCCAAGACAAAGCCGCCTGACGGAATTGTAAATTTTTTAATATCCCCTTCCAGTATTTTTTTAGGGATAAGCACGCTTTTAAAAACCTTATTATATTCACTCTTTTTCAGCCACCTTGCACTGCCGCATTGATTTTGTCCCACCGGTGCCGGTGTATGGATATCCGGTGTGATTTCAACCAGCTTGCTCTGATACCCCGGCTTGTTGATTGTAATGTAAAGATACAGGGCAAATTCCAACGCCACCATACATACAAATACTTTTAGTTTTTGTTTACTAAGCAGGATTTCCTTCATAACGGAAACCCCAAATATAAATGTGCCCACTGTAATTGTATTTGTCAATATCCCGGTCAGATAAAATGTGACATATACAATAAGGAACACTAAAAAAAGCAGTAACACCAGGATTGTTTTATCCTTCTTTACTGCCTTTACCAGTTTTGATAATCCATTTTTATCGTTCATTTTCCCAATCGATACCCCTTCCTTTCTGTGCTTCCTTTGCCAGCTCCCTTCTGGCAGCTGCAGAGGAATAATCCTTTTCTAACTTCTGCAGCGGATACCTGCCGCTTCTTCCCATTTTACTGAGACTGTTTGCCAGCCTCAATATACCATATGCCGTATCCATTGCTTCATTTGCTTCCTGCTGCTGTCTGATTTCCTGATACTGCTTATTCAATGCAAAGCGTTTCTCCATTGCCTCTTTGGTAAACTGTGCCTGCGGATACAGCTTCTTATTCCGGATTTTATGCCCGTCCGGGTCCGTAAAGGTAACATATTTTCTTTTTTCACTCCAGTCTACCTCATAACCCAGCATGTTCATCGCCTTTATAAATTCCTCCCTGCTGGCTGCTGCTTCCATGCAGGTCTTTACTGCTAGGAATGTTTCACGCTTCCAGGATGTACCTTCCTGCTCCATCCGTATCTGATGCTGTGACTTATAAGCTTCTTCCTCTTTTTTACGGTTTTTCTCTGTTATATGCAGTCCGTATTCCCGGAGTATGGAATCGGAATAATCCTTCAGCTCCTGAAGCTGCTTCACAGACATCTGCCATTTATGGCCATCCTGCAGGTTTACGGAATTTATAACAAAATGCGTATGCAGCTTTCCTGTATCTAAATGCGTTGCATAAACCACCTGAAATCCTTCAAACATCTCATGCTGCACCAACCGCTCTGCTATCTCATGCGCCACTGCTGGTGTAGTTTCACCGGCAACCAGGTTCTGGGAAAAGTGAACCAGCATTCTGTTCTGTCCATCTTCTTTGGCTTTTCCATACATCTGCTTGCACAAAACCATTTCTTCATAAGCTGTAGCAGCATTGCAGTTTAATGTACCTATAAGCCACGGCTGTGTTTTCTCTTCCCCTGTTTCATAATCCAGCACTCTCTTTAAGGATGCCAGCGTATGATACCCCCGGTAACCGGCTCCAGCTTTTGTTTTGCTCTTTCCATTGTGAAAGGTTATTGTTCCGATTCCGCTCACTCCTTCCTCTGTCTGCTTAGACCTACAAGCTGCTTTAAAATCTGTTTCAGCGTATCATTTGCCGGATATAAATCCACTTCCTTAATCTTTCCCATACGTGCCAGGACGGTGAGCTGGTTAATATTAACGCCAAGCTTCGCTATCTGCCTTGCCAGCTCCTTCAGCCCCGGAATCACATAGATTTCATTTCTGTTTGCACTGCGCCTTATATACTCTGACACAGTGCATCCGGCTTTCTCTGCCTGCTCCAGATAAAATGCCAGCTCTTCTTCTGATATTCTGATATGTATATCCTTCTTTCTGCCAGTGTCTGCCTGCTGTAACCTTGTTTTGTGTGCATATGTGATATCCGTTACCTCATAATCAGATGCAGCTAAAAGAATATCCCTGGCATAATCCGACAGGCTTTTGCCTGCCACCTTAGCAGCCTCTGCTATCACCTCCTTTTCTTCTTCAAGTAATCTAAAATGAATATCCGTTATTTTGTTACTCAACGGAAGACCCTGTCTCTTATACACATCTCCGAGCCCACGAGACTACGCTGCATCTCGT
>ENA-OYVV01000243-OYVV01000243.1-human-gut-metagenome-genome-assembly--contig:-NODE-243-length-20961-cov-9.537597_pt1 | contig 20961 bp, 20 predicted proteins | sample MGYA00244164_ERZ653385 | MGnify/ENA primary metagenome ERZ653385 (study PRJEB26926, sample SAMN06165153) | human gut metagenome | biome: ENVO:00009003; feature: ENVO:2100002; material: ENVO:00002003... | reverse complement strand
GCGAAGAATACGGATCTGCACGATGGGGTAAGCCGGAGGACATCAAGCCGTACATGGACCCGGAGTTCTCAAACAACGTCATTCTGACGCAGACGGAGTTCCTGACCATGAACAGCCGTCCAAAGCAGCCGAAATACGCCCGCAACAAGAACATCCTTGTCATCGGCGGTTCCGGCTCAGGCAAGACGCGCTTTTTTGTGAAACCAAATCTGATGCAGATGCACAGTAGCTACGTTGTGACTGACCCGAAGGGTACGGTGCTGGTGGAGTGCGGCAAAATGCTTGAAAAGGGCGGCTACGTCATTAAGTCGCTGAACACCATCAATTTCAAGAAATCCATGCACTACAACCCATTCGCGTACATCCGCAGCGAGAAGGACATCCTCAAGCTGGTCAATACGATCATCGTCAATACGAAGGGAGATGGCGATAAGTCCGGCGAAGATTTTTGGGTGAAGGCGGAAAAGCTCTACTACACAGCTCTCATCGGCTACATCTGGTATGAGGCACCCGATCACGAGAAAAACTTTACTACCCTGCTCGAAATGATCAATGCCTCGGAAGCCAGAGAGGACGATGAGACCTTCAAGAACCCTGTGGATGTCATGTTCGACGAGCTGGAAGCCCGCGACCCTGACCACTTTGCGGTCAAGCAATACCGCAAATACAAGCTGGCGGCGGGGGAAACGTGAAAGGACGGCACAAAAGCGCCGTCCTTTGACCTTGCCCCACCTCTGGCCACGATGACCAGAAGCAGCGGGACAGTTGTTTTCCGTTTCAATCCACAAAAGAGGGAGCCGCCGCGCCGAAATGGTTTGGGCTGTCATAAGACAGAAAGACCCGGTTTGACGGCTCCCTGTATGATTGTTGTGTGCCGTATTTGCCACGCATCCCCGGCACGGGGAGTATTCCAGACCGCCGATGGCTTCGGCTGCATAGCCCCACAGCATCGCTGCCCGTGGAGGGCTGGCGCATACCGCAGGAACTCCCCCTCAAGTCTGTGGGAGGGCGTGAGCAAGTTTCATTATCCTCCGCGCTGTCCTCGCGCCCGGTTTGCCAGCACCGGGTCAAAGGCTGCGTTGATCGCTCGGCCAGCTTGTCCATCACCTCCTGAACTGGCTGTCGTGGCGGCGCACCTTACGTCGCTATCACGCGGATTTCGTATCGGGAATACTGTCTATTCAGTTTTCAAGGCGAGGAAGAAAACTCCTCTCACCTATCAGGAGGTTTCGGGGGCAAATGTACTCCCTCTTACAGAGATTTTTTCAAATTATTTTTCATAGCGGCCAGCCCACGCTCAACGGAGCAGCAGATGCGGCTCCGGCCAACGCCCTCGGCTGCCGCGATCTCGGCCTTGCTCATGCCGAGAAGATAGTGCTGGTACACACGCCGGGCCTGCGTGGGCGGGAGCTGGGCCAGCGCGTCATAGAGGGCAAAGGTGGTTTCCCGCGCCTCAATGTACTCGTCCGGGGTCAGGGGCTGGCGGAGCACGTCGGCCTCAAAGCCGGGATCGGTGTCCAGCGAGCACTCGCCATTTCTGCGCTTCTGCCGCTTGTAGCTGTCGCATAGACGGCCTCCCATCGAGAGGGCGGCGGCGATCTCGTCCGAAACTTCCAGTATCACATTTTCGGTCATATAGGGGTAATACCGTTTCAGGTTGATAGTCGTCATAATTGTCCTCCATTTCAAAAGGTGGTTGGTGAGTGCGGATTGAAATGGAGAACAGGCGGCCCGCGGCACCTTGGAGCCTCTGGCCACCGTGACCAGAAGCAGAGGCATATAAAAACGCCCGCACAGCATGACACTATGCGGACGCAAGCAAATGAATATCTTGTTACATGATGTTTAATTTCACTTTCAAAGCCGGACTGCTCCGATGGAGGAGCTACGCTTTTTTTAGCTGGTGCAGATCACGCGAACAATGAAATAATAAAATGGACACGGCAAAATAACCTCCAATCGGCTACCGTGCCCCTGCAAGTCGTCATTGGTTTGTGTAGACGCAAAGAAACGGCGGCTCTGAAAATCAAAGCCGCCGCTTCAAATGGGCGTGTTGATAGGCTGCTGTACGACGGCTTTTTTTCTTTTGCCGTCGTGCGGCAGCTTGTTCCTTTTGCGTTTATCTTAACAAGCAATCCTCACAGAAATGTCACCGACACACGCTGTTTCGACAGAATAATGGGCTGAAATCTCACGAACCTGTGAGATTTGAAAAACCGGGAGAATAATCTCCCGGTTTTCATCGCAAATATTTAATTCTGCCGCAGTCTCTCTACAACGCTTTGCTTAACATTTTGCATGAAAGTTATGACGGGAGTTGCCAAGCAGACCAGTAAAACAATAGCTGCGACAACCAACAGAGAAAATACAGGATAGTGAAAAGCTGCATAAGGAACCATTTTTCTAAAGGCTGAGTATATCGGAATATATATCGCTGTTCCCAGTGTGGCAAGCAGTAGGAAAGAAATACTCCAATAATACCCGCCTTCCCAAAGCAATACATTTCTAATTTGCTTTTTCGTCATTCCTATACTTTCAAGTGTGGCAAATTCATGTTTCCGAGTATTTACACTAACAACCATTGTGTTAATGAAATTCATAATTCCTATCAGCAAAAATACAGTGGACAACCCTGCGGCTATAATCCTTGAGGTCAGCAAATATCCGGCCATTTCTTGCTGCTTTTCATATCGTGACAGAATCGTAATGCCCGGTGACGAAGCAGTAATGGATTGAAGCTGCTCCATAATCCCTTTATCATAACTGCTATCAATAGTATCAAAAGCAATCCGAAAGATTTTAGTTTCTCCAGACAACTTCTCTAATGCCTGCTCACTGATATACAAATCAGGGGCAGTACCTCTCTCATTTCCTCGACCACTTTGAAAATCAGCGTCCAGAAAGCCAGTTGCCACTGTAAAGGCCAGTTCTCCGGACTCACCGACAACGGTGATTGCTTGCCCTGGCTGAATCAATGGGTTTCCCTCAGCATCCGTCATAGCGGACAAAACCACCAACTCTCCCTTTTCAAAGGCTGTTAAGTCAATAGGCTTATCAAGCGTTTTATTAAGTTCTTCGATATATCTGGAATCTATTCCGTAAACGCCGCTCCAAAAATTATCTGTATAGTTTTTCCGTGTTTCCGCATTTGAAAAATCAAGACCCGATACGCCATCCAAGGAATCAATATATTTCCCGAATACATTTTCGCTGTAAATGACATCCATAGTGGGCCACGGTGAAGCGGAATAAGTGACGCGCAGATTTTCAATTCCCTGCATTGTTGCAACTTGCTGCAACATTTCATCAGAGAGCAGGTTTCCTTCTTCGAAAATGCTGTAAGTCAATGCGAAATCACTTTCTCCCCATTGATTTACAAAATTGTCTGGACTTAGGCTTGATAGTAAACCAGCAGAAACCAAAAACAATATTAAGCCTAAAAATAAGGACGCAAAAGTAAGGACAGCGCTTTTAGGGTTTCTAAAAATATTATCTCGTGCCATCCGGGATAATTTTGTTCTATGGCTCTTATGATCTCGGTAACTCCTTGTATTTGCCTCCGTATAGCGTAAAGCCGCAACAGGAGAAATACTTGCAGCTATTTTCGCTGGTTTCATGCTGCCGATGATTGCGGTAAAAAATGTGAAGATTGCGGCACCCGCAAAAATAATGGGGGAAAAGGACACTATCTCCCCAAGGTCTGTATCGCCTGAGTACATTATATTCATGGCAAACGGAACAAGTCCAAGCGAAACAATACCACCGACAATCAGGCCGCTGGGAATACCGATCACCGCCGTTCTGAATATTTGAGAACGCACGATTCGCTTGATTTGTCTTTTTGTCGTGCCTATCGTTTTAAGCTGTCCATAGAATTGTGTATCTCTTGAAATTGAGATATACAGAATGTTATAAATCAGCAAATAGCCGCTGATAATGATAAAGACGATAATAGCAGCCAGTGGAAGAACAATGGTGGTGGAATTACTCTGAGCAATAGGTACAATTTCAAAGGACTGACTTTCTGTAAACGAAATCTTCCGTTTTAGTTTTTCACAGGATCGCAGGGCATTACTGTCATCAGAAAAAGAAATCATTGCGGTAGACACACTATCAAAGGGAAGCCCTGTTTGTGTTGCAAAAAGCTCCGAAACATAAGCAGCACCACGGTTGCCTGCACGCGAAGCCGAATAATCTGTGTAATAGCCTGACAAAACAAATTCATCGGAGCTGTATTGATAATCTGTTCCGAGCTGATAGGAAAGGGAAATATTCATCCCTATCTGTGGATCATCAATCCCCATTGCACGCAAAGCCCATGTAGGGAGCATAATTTCATTTTTTGCTTGCGGATAATCTCCGTGTATATCCGAAATTGTTGGTACACGGTGTTCTTGCCATTCTGTTTCGTCTATCCAAGTAATACTCAGCAGGGCATCGTCCATTCCAGATGTATCAATGCTGCCCAATCTCTGACTGACACCAACTACGGATACCAAGCCGGATCGGCTCAATTCTTCATATTGTTCTTCTGAGAGGCTTGTAATTGCCACATCCGCAGTCGTGCCCATCGCACGAATTTGCTGCATTTGATAGGTTTCAAAATAACTGCACCCCAAACTAAACACAGATGTAATCATAAAGGCGGTCAAGAATAATGCGATGGTAACGAAAACATTTCTCTGCTTATTAGCGCGGTAGCTTCTTTTGGCAAGACGATTGATTGTTGCCTGATTATTGTTCCCAAATAAAATATCATCCATCAATGTCACCCCCTGTCACTGTGCGATTTTTCCGTCCTCAATACGGATAATTCGGTCGGCAAGCTGGGCAATTTCATTGTTATGGGTAATCATTACAAGCGTTTGATGGAACTTCTGACTTGTAACTTTCAGCAAACCAAGAACATCACTACTTGTCCGGCTATCCAAATTGCCTGTCGGTTCATCTGCAAGTATAATAGCTGGTTTGGAAACAAGGGCGCGGGCAATCGCTACACGCTGCTGCTGGCCGCCGGACAGATTGTTAGGCATACTGTTCAGCTTCCCATCGAGAGCCAACATTTTCACGACTTCATCCATAAACCGCTTGTCCACGGTATCACCATCCAGCTCCACCGGCAGGACAATATTTTCATAGACATTTAGCACAGGAACAAGATTGTAATTCTGAAAGATAAACCCGATGTTACGTCTGCGGAAGATGGTAAGCTGTTCATCCTTGAGTTTCGATAATTCTTTCCCTTTTACTTTAATACTGCCGGAAGTTGGCGTATCTAACCCGCCCATCATGTTCAGCAAAGTAGACTTACCGCTGCCGGAAGTACCAACAATGGCAACAAATTCACCTTCCTCAATGGATAGGGTCACGCCATCCAATGCTTTTGTAATGTTCGGTTCGGTGCCGTAATATTTCTTCAAATCTGTCGTTTGTAATATGTTCATATAGAACACCACCCTTTCTTTTTGATGGCTCTATCATAAAAGGTAAACCTCACAGAAATGTCACGGGAAACAAAATACCTCTGTTTAATTAAATCTCAAATGTCATAGGCCTGTGACATTTTGTTTTTTAGCGTACTTATTTTATTGTCGAGGCAGAAAGACGGAAAAAGTTGAACCCCTCCCAACCTCGGATGTTACCCGGATATAACCGCCTTGCAAGGTTACGATCTCACGAGCCAGATATAGACCAATACCAATTCCATCTACATCATGTACGATGTCCTCCCGATAGAACCGCTTGAAAATTGCCCCCTGATGCTGTTCTGAGATGCCAATGCCTGTATCAGTAATGTCAATTTTCACATACATTTCCCAACTTTCAACCGAAATCCGGATTTGACCGCCCTCCGGCGTATATTTCACCGCATTATCCAAAATGTTGAACAGCGCTTCACCTGTCCATTTTCTGTCATGAGAAACGATCAAGCTCTCCGGGCAGTCCACTTGAACATTGATCTGTTTTTTCTCGGCGTTCAGAAGGATACCTCCCAATGCGGCGGCAAGCGTGTCATAAAGCGGCTGGCTTTTCTTTTCCAGAGAAATGACACCTGTTTCCAGACGCGAGGTTTTAATCATAGCCTGCATGAGAAAATCCAGTTTATCAAGTTGGGTGGCCTGTGCTGTAAGAAACTCTTTTTGCTTTTGCACCGGGACTTCATTTTCAAGCAGGGTGCTGTTAATCACTTTCAAGTTCGCAATCGGGGTCTTGACCTGATGGGAAATATCAGAAATAAGTTCTTGCAAGTCAGCCCGCTCTTGTGCAATGCTGTTCTTGTTTTCCTGCATGACTTCATACAAACGGTTCAACCGATATTCAATTTTATAGAAAAGACTTTCTTCTTCCACAGTCTGTTTCGGCTGCATATTCCCGGACAACATATCATCCATCAAACTGCAAAAAGCATCGGAGAACATCGCCAATTTGCGGTGAACCAGCACCATAAAACAAATAGAACAAAACAGCACAAAGATGCCGAACAATAGTACATACCAAACAGCGGTTATATCTTGGGTCAACGCATATAAAGCCACTGAAACCGTCACCATTGCCGCCAGCAGGAGAACAGCTAAAAAGATACAGGCTTTGTTGACGGAAAGTTTTCGAACATTCATTTCAGCGCCCCTCCGATCCACATATAGCCCATACCATATACCGTTTTGATGTACTGACGGTCGAGTGTTTCGATTTTGTTTCGTACCCGGCTGATAGCCGCAGTCAGAGCGTGTTCATCCACAAAATTTCCGTCTGCGTCCCACAGTTTTTCCAACAAGACTTGCCGCGTCAAAACGATCTGTGGATTTTTCATCAGGATTTTCAAAAGTCGATATTCCAGTGGGGTGAATGTAAGTGGCTTTCCTGACAGGGCAGCACTCATCTCTGAAAAATTGATGGTCAGTGTGCCATCCTCATAAGTATCACCACCATATTGTTTTGTCAGCCGCCCCAGCACCACCGCCAGTTTCTTTTGAAAGACGCTCATAGGGAAAGGTTTTGTCACATAATCCTCTGCGCCCAGTTCATACCCTTTGAGCATATCGCTTTCCATATCATTTGCGGTCAGAAAGATAATAGCGGTATCAGGGCGGCGCTCTTTTACCTCCCGGCAGAAGTCAAAACCGTTCCCGTCCGGCAAATTTACATCCAGCACAATCAGGTCATAGTCCTGCTTCGTCAAGAAACTACCGGCCACTGATTTTGTCAGTGCAGAATCAACCGTATAGCCCGCAGTATTCAAGTTATAGCATAAAGTATGATTCAAAAGTCGATCATCCTCGACTACTAAAATTCGCATGGTATCACACTCCTTTATTTTCAGTGTAGCACCCAAATGTCACAGAAACCTCACAATATTTCTGATTTTATTTTAGATACCAACTTCTGATCTTCGGGACAAATTTAATTATAAGTACATTTTACATCACATTTTCAGCGTCATCAATTCTCTTAGCATGAAATTAAATATGCAGTGAAATGAAATTTTACGCCGTTCAAATGTTGCCACATGAAATGTAAAATTACATTAGGTGGTGATGCTATGAAAATTGAACGTGACGAACGCAAATTTGACTTTCACGGGATCGGACTTGCTATCAAGAAAGCCCGTGAGCGTGAAGGCATGACGCAGGAGCAATTAGGATACATTGTTGACCGCGATCCGCGTACCATTATGTATCACGAAAATGACGGACAGCATCCGAGCCTAAACGCCTTTTTCCAAATGGTAACAATGTTCGGTATCTCCGTGGACGAATACTTTTATCCCGACATGGGAGCCGATGAAGCCGCAAAGAAGCGTATCAACATTCAGCTTAATTCCCTCAATGAAAGCGAGCTGCGGCTCGTCGAGGGTATTATCAATGCAATCATAGAAAACCGTGGAACGGAGGAAGCGTAAGAAACGGCGCTGCCTCCGTTTTTCGCGAGGGTTCCGGGGGAGCGCGTTAGCGGCAAGCAAGGCAAGTGTATTGACACTTGCAATTTCCGCGCTGCGGAAATGCTTGTTGGGGTGCCCCCAAACCCGCTGGACTTCTGGCCACCGTGACCAGAAAAAACATTGTCTGCGTCGCCGTCCCTAACGGGCCTGCTCCTTATTGCGCTGGTTGTCCGTCAGTCCGCGCAGATGATCCACGCTGCCCTTGACCGCCACCAGCTCCCGCATATCCTGCTGGGCCTTGCGGTATTCCAAATAAAGAGCTTTTTTCCGCGCTGCCAGTTGGCGGCGTTTTTCTTTTAGCACGTCCATTTTGGGGAGCTTCTCGCCGCCCAGCAGCTCGGCCATTGTCGCCTTGGCCGCCCGGTAGTCCGCCAGCTCCGCCTCATGCTCGGCAAGATATTTCCGGCTGTACTTGGCGGCCTTGTACCCATCGAACGCGGGGCGGGTCTTGGCGTACTGCACTACGGCGGCCATCAGATCGGACACACGGGAAAGCTCGGCCTCGATCTGCTGAATGTTCCCGGCCAGCGTGTGAAACCGCTCCGTGGCGGCGTCGGTTTTTGCGGCCAGATCGTCATATTCAAAGAGCTGGTGCTCTTTCAGATATTGCAGCGCAGCCGCCATCTGTTTAAGGTTATACACCTTGGCCCAGCGTTCATAGGCGGGGCCTTTGCCCTGACGCATCCGCTCCTGAATGTCGATCAGCAGATTGACACGGCGGGGCGTGGGCGCTCTCCGCACCGGGGCCGTTCGTGTGGGAGCCTTGCCGTCAATGACGGCCTGCACGTCCTCGGGGCCATAGCCGTCCCCCAGCGTGGATGCCCGGAAACGGGCCGCCCGCTGTTGTCCTGGCACAAGGAATGAGATCACGCCGCCGCGCCCGTGTTTGACCTGTATGCCTGCCGTTTCCATGCGCCGGAGAAAATCTGCGAAGTCCACGGGGCGTTCCGTCAGGGCTGCGTCAATGGCAAAGCGGATCTGCTCTTTCTGTGAGAGCTTTTGATTTTCTCCCAGCCATTGACCGTAGTGCAGATACCGTCCTTTGCTGTGGAGCTTGGGATTTGCAATCACGGACAGATCGTGCTCCAGACATACCCGGTCAGACAGCCGCCGCAGGGCGAACGAGGAGCCTATGAAGTTGCGGAACTTCCGGGAGCGGTCATAGGCGGTGGAATTGTAGTAAATGTGATTATGAATGTGCTCTTTGTCTATATGGGTACAGACAAAGAATTGATACTTGCCCTTTGTCCAGCGCATCGCCGTTTCATAACCAATACGGTTTGCTTCTTCTGCCGTAACTTCCCCGGGCGGGAACGCCTGCCGGATCTGGTAGCACAGCGCCCCGTGTCCGGCTCTGCGGTCAGTTTCGCCCTGATACTGATTTTTGACCAGCATGAACTCGGCGTGTGCCGTGGCCGGATCGCAGAGGTAGGAGGAAACGGCCCCCAGCTTCTCCGGGTTCAGGCCATAGTCAAAGCGGTCTTTCAGGCTTTGCAGGGCCGTCCGCTTATCGGCCCGCTTGTGAGATTTGAGGTAGGTTGTGGCCGTAGGCAGCCCTCCTTTCCATACGACAAACGGCGGCTGGGATCAGCCGCCGTTTTCTGCATCTTCTGGCCACCGTGACCAGAACTCAGCCCGTGATGAAGCCCCTCAGAGAGCCGTTCAGCTCGTCCAGCTTGGCAAGCAGCCATCCGGCCAGCGCAGGTAGGCCAAAGGGCGAAATGGCAAACGCCATCAGAAGCCCCGCGATCCCTGTGGAAATGTCTTTCTCCACAAACAGCATCAGGACACTCAGCAGCCCCAGCACCGACGCGAGGATGGAGAGCAAACCAGCGGAAAGACTCAGCAGGAACGAGAGCACGGCCACAAGCAGGGTCAGCACCAGCACAAAGGGAGCGGCAAGAATTTTGAATATGATCCGCATAGGGGGTTCCTCCTTTTTCCTGTATATGTCTATTATAACTCTGAAAAAATCGGCACTCAAGGATGTCTCGGCCCTCCGCACTTCTGGTCACGATGACCAGAGGTGCGGACAGCCGGGGAACGGCGCAGGGCCGTTCCCCCTGTGTCAGATCGTTACAATGGCAGAGAGCTGGGCCAGCAGATCAGACAACGGCCCCCACAGGGCGGCGTAGTCCTTTTGCAGACGCTTCAGCTCGTCCGGGTACAAGCCGCCGTAGCTGTTGGCGTGGATGGCCGCCTGATTGAGATTGTTTGCACAGCGCCGCTGGAGCGACACAAGCTCCTTGACGGGTTCAAGGTCAACGTGGAGCACATAGCCGCCCAACGCCATTTTTCGGATATAGGCGCTCATGTTGCGGATGCCCGCCTCGGCCATGCGCTCCCGAATGACCTCCAGCTCGTCAGGCCGTACCCACACATAGATGGGGACGCTGCGGACGCGCTTTTTTGTCAACGCTCCTCACGCTCCCGGCTGCGGCGCTTGGGCGGGTGTCCCCGCACCTTATCCAGCGGCTTATCCTCTGGGAGCGGCGCAGGCAGATTGTTGATGATGCCGTCAATCTGATTATAGTTCTGCTCCATCGAAAGCTCGGCGTTCTTGTTGGGATTGCGTTCCTGATCCATGAATGTCCTCCTATCTGTCGCCCCGGTCAGGGGCGCTTTTCTTTGGGGCCGCTTGGCCCCGGTCAGCCTCGGCCAGCTTTGCGGCGGTTTTCATCTGCTCCCGGATCGAACGGGGCCTGTCGGGATTGTCGGGCGCGGGCCGCAGCTCATAGTCAGACGCCTGCCGTTTCGTCAATGGCCGTGTGTAGGTCAAATGCCCCCACGCCAGAAATGATCCATTTTCAACCGGGACGCGCTGATCGTAGTTGACGATCTCATCCGGGGCGTTACGGGGCGGCTTGGGGAATGTCCCAATGTCCACAGGGCGCTGGGTAGAGTAATACTTGTAAAGGCCGGGAGCCTCGACCTGCCTGACATCGACGTTGTAAAGGCGCTGGTATTCCTGCACCCGTGCCGCAAAGTCCTGTTCCAGAGCGGCACGGTCGTTGCCGTAATGCCCCCATTCATACTGCCGCTGGCCGTTCTTGTCGTCATAGCAAGCCCATGTGACATAGGGCGAGGGGGCTGCTGGGTTATGCCCCAGCGCAAAGCCCCTGCCATTTTCCAGCATGACGGCCTGAATGATCTCATAGCCTTGGTTTTTGTCCATACGACCTCCTTTCCAAAATGTTAGCAATATCTCTGCAAAACCGGGCGGGGCTATGAAATCATACACCCCGCCCATGAAGCGGCCCCGGAAAGCCCTGCAATTAAGGGTGTTTTCCGGGGTCAAATGCTCACGGCCTACCCCCGGTATTTCCGCATATAGCCGCGCTGCTTCTGCCGCCTTGCAGCCCCGGCACAGGCCGGGGAGCAATACCGCTGCCGCCCGTCCGGGAGAAAAGCCCTGCCGCACACCGGACAAGGCCGGGTTTCCGTGATACGCTCCACGGTCAGCGACCTTTCCAATACGGGATCAAGGGGCAGCACCGCCGAACGGAAATAGCGGCAATAAGCGCCCGTCCAGCATTTCCCCAGCATATAGCACTCGCAATCCAGCGGCAGACAGCCAATGTCTTTGTCATAGTTGGCACACCACCGCTTCACAAGGGAGCGAATCGCCGCCTTTTCCTGCCGGGTCAATTCACGGCTCATTTTTGCCCCCTGTCTTTGACCGAAGCTGCTCCCGGTAGCAGAACACGCAGCCGATCCCATGCCAGTAGAGGCAACCGTCGCAGCGGGAGCCTTTGGGCGGCAGGTTGGGCGGGACGCCCTTGAAGTAGCTCTTTTCTTTCATAAAGTCCTCATAGGGGCTGTTGGTAAACCTCATTCTTCACCGTCCTCGTCCCACGGCGGCCCGTCATCCTCGGGATCGGTTTCGTCATAATCCTCCGCGCCGTCATACTCGCCGCCGTAGTCAGCCTCGGACTCAGCGGCCCGCTGCTTCTTGGGACGGTAGATTTTGAAGTACCAGCCAGCGCCGCCGCCAATGACCACCACGGCCAGCGCCAGCAGAAGCATACCGCCGCTGCCCGTGGCCTTGGGCTGCTCCGGCTCGGGGGCAGGCTCCGGCTCTACCACAGGCGCAGGCTCCGGGGCCTTGCCCTGGCACTCGCTCAGATTGACCGCGCAGACGGTACAATCCGTGTTGATAGCACCAACGGCGCATTTATCGGCACAGGAACACTCCGGCAGCTCACCGCCCGCCGCCTGCATCGCCGCCAGCAGGTCAGCCTCGTCCACCATGTTCAAAAAGTAGGTGTGATACTGCTCGCCGTCCTCGTCGGTGGGCTTGTCGTAGTCGATGACGATGTAAAAGGTATTGCCGCCGCTGGTCTGCACCGTGATGAACTGCTTGTTGGTGGCCTCATCGTAGAGCAGGTCACGGGTCACAAGGTTGCCGTCCTCGGTAAAGCCCTCGCCGGGGTCAACGGTTTCGGCGGGCAGCGGCTCCACCGGGGCAAGGCCGTCCCATTCCTCGCCGCCTCCGGCGTAGGCCGTAACCGCCATACTGCCCATGAGGGCGGTCACACAAAGCGTTATCAGCAAAAGCCGCAGTTTTTTCATTCCGTCACCTCCGCCTGTTCTGTCGGCTTCTGGCCACTGTGACCAGAAGCGCCACCCCGGAGCTGCTGGAGCACCAGCGGCAGATCGGCAAGGGAGATACTCATGCCGCGCACGATCTCCACGATCTCGCTGTTTTCCGCCTCCAGCTTCTTCTGCTCCAGTTCCTTAAGCCGTGCCTGTTGCTCGGCAATTTTGGCCTTGACCTTTTCAATCTCGGCCTCGATCTTTGCGCTTTTCGTAATTGCCATATCAAAAAACCTCCTTTACGGTAGTCGCCCGTAGGCGTAAAGATGGGACTGCCAATAGCTGCTGTTCAGGTTGGCATAGCTGATAGGGTCGCCACAATGGAGCATCCAGCCGTCGCCCACATAGATGCCCACATGAGAAATACCCGCTGTGTCATAGGTGCCGACAAAGAACACCAGATCACCGGGGCGGGGGCTGCTCGTCCGGGAGCAGATGTTATAAAGGCCCTGCGCCCCCAGCCGCCCGAAGCTCCAGCCGCATTGATTGTAGACATAGCTGACGAAGCCGGAGCAGTCAAAGGATGTGGACGGACTGCTGCCGCCCCACACATAGGGGAAACCGAGATATTTTTCCGCTTCTTTCAGAATGGCGGCAAAGGTTTCATCATCCAGATAGGACTCCGGGACTTCATGCTCCGGCGGGCGGTTGGTGATGTATTTCCCGATATAGCCGGACGAGGGAAACAGATCGGGGCGGTTCCCCAACGTGGACATATACAGGGCGTACATGGAAAGCTGCTCCTCGGACATCATGTAAACCGGGACGTGGGAGAGGTTGAAGTTTTCCAGCGTGACATAGCAGATGTAATAGTTGTACGGCACCTCCACATCGTAGTCGTTGCCCTCGCTGTCCGTCCTTGTGACCGTGCGGTAGCGTACCTCGACAACCACATCCTCGGTCAAAATGTACTGGCGGTCAAAGAGGTCTTGCAGCGTCCCGCGCACCTCGTCCAATGTCCACGCGCCCTCATGGAGTGCGGAGATCATGGAGATCAGTACATAGGGATCGTGTTCAATGGTGTCGAGGTCAAAATGGTATTCGTCGTAATCGTGGGTGCGGGTGTAGGTGTCGAGGTAGCGTTGCAGCTCGTCCTCCAGCGCACAATAGGCAGCCTCGGCCCCCAGCATATCCGCGTCCTCCGCCTTATAGGTGCTGGCGGCGATGGCCGCAAGGGTGCTGTTTCCCACGGACACCATCGAGGACATACACGATTGCAGGGTCAGCACCACCAGCAGGCAGCCCAGCGCAAGCAGCGTCCCCACGGGATGCCGCTTGACGAACGCCGCCGCTTCCCGGACAAACCGCTCTGTGGCCGATACGGTTTGTTCGGCGGCTTTGGCGGTCTGCTTGGCGGTTTCCCGCGCCTTGCGCTGATACTCCCGTTTCAGCTTGTGGCGGTGCCATAACCGGGCGGCGGCGCTCTGCGCCTCCGGCTGCTCCTGCGCGAACTTGCGGGAATGGTAGTCTGCCGTGGCCTTGATGTACCGGGACTCGGCACGGGCGGCGGCCTTGGCCGGGTGCTCCCGGATGGCCCTGCGTACCTTGTGCCGCCCATAGTGCAGCGCGGCCTCGCCGGAACGCTCCACAAAATGACCGCCCTCCACACCTACATTATCGCGCTCCTCCTGATACACCTTCCCATGCAGAAAAGCATGGGTTTCATGTCCGGCGATCCGGGCGATTCGCTTGATGGGGCCGGGCTTTTTCGGCGGCTTCTGCTTTGCCAGCCTTTCACGGGCCTTGTTCAGCCGTTCCTCCCGGCTCTCCATGCGGAGCTTGGACTTGTGGAGCTTGGCCTGTTCGCTGTCGGTATGGAACTTCTGGCCACCGTGACCAGAAGCAGCCCCGCCCTCGGGCGGCTTATTCTGTCTGTTTTCCATTGACGGCGTCCTCCGGCTTGGTGGTCAGCAGGTCGTAGATCTCGCCACGGGGGAAACGGTCAACAAACGGGATGGTGACGCTGCCATAGAACAGCAGGCCCTCGCCGGAGTTGGACTGCGTGATATACGATAGCTGGTGCTCTGAAATGCCGATTTGCTTGGCAAGAATGGCGCGGTCACTCTGCGCCTGCGACAGCAGGATCATAAAATCCGTATTGTCCAGAATGTTCTCGATCTCCCGGCTGGCCAGCAGGTCTTTCACATTCTGCGTCAGGGCCGAGGGAACGCAGCCCTGCTTGCGGAGCATCTTCCAGACGGTTACGAAATAGCTGGCGGTCAGCGGATCGCGGAGCAGGATATGGAACTCGTCGAAATAGCACCATGTCGCCACGCCGTTTTTGAAGTTGGTTCCCACCGCAGAGGTGACAAAATCGTTGGTGATGTGCATGGCGATCTTGCGGAGATTTTCGCCCATGCCTTTGAGCACAAAGCACACCACGCGGGAATTGAGGTTGACGTTGGTAGGATGGTTAAAGAGATTGAGGGAGCCTGTGCAGTAAAGCTCCAGCGCCGTGGCAATCCGCTTGGCCTCCGGCTCCGGCTGGCGCAGCAGCTCCTCATACAAATCTTGCAGCAGCGGTGGTTTTGTTGTTTCCAGCCCCAGCGCCATTTCCCGGTACACCTGACGCACACAGCGGTCAATGACGGTTTTCTCGATAGGCTGCAAACCGTCCCGGCCTCCCACCACCAGCTCACACAGCGACAGCAGAAAATCCGCTTTCAAGGACAGGGGGCTGTCCCCGCCGCCCATGTCCATCTGAACATCCATCGGGGAAATGTGGTTGGGGCTGTCCGGCGCGATCTCGATGACCTGACCGCCCAGCCGTTCCACCAGCGGGGCATATTCGCCCATCGGGTCTACCACGATGATGCGATCCTGCGGAATGGCAAGAAAGACATTGAGCAATTCACGCTTGGCGGCAAAGCTCTTGCCGCTGCCAGTGGAACCGAGATAAAGGCCGTTGGCGGATTTCAGCTTTTTTCGGTCAGCCATGATGACGTTATGGGACAGGGCGTTCATGCCGTAATAGAGGGACGGGCCATCCATGCGAAGCTCCCGGGTCATAAAGGGTACAAAGATGGCCGTGGAGCTGGTAGTCATGCCGCGCTGAATTTCAATGCCGTTGTAGCCGAGGGCCAGCGAGGACATATAGCCCTGCTCCTGCTGCCAGTCCAGCCGCTTGACGGCGCAGTTATATTTCTGCGCGATGCCGTTGACGGTGAAAATGTCGTTTTCCAGCCGCTCCCGCGTTGGGGCGGTGTTGACGATCAGGAACGTCAAGAGGAACATTCGCTCGTTGCGGCTTTGCAGGTCGGCCAGCAGCTCGGCGGCGTCCTTGGAAAAGGTGACAAGATCGGGCGGGAGAATGTCAGGGTCATATCCAGCGCGGGTAGCCTTGCGCTGCTCCTCCACTTTCATCTTGTCGATGTCGGAGATTTTTCCCTTGACTGTTTTAATAGCCTTGACCTGATCCACCGCCTGAATGTGCATGGTGACAGTCAGCTCGGCGTCCAGCTCCAAAATCTCCAACAGCAGCTTGTCCGACAGCTCCGACGCCATAATCTGCAAATAGGACGCCGCGCCCCATGTCTGGCCCACGCGGAACGAGCGGCTCTGCCGGAAGTCAAAGCTGCCCGGCACGATAAAGTCTTTCGTTCCCATGCCCGTATGGGCGATGTCCGCCCACTTGAAGCGGAACGGCTCCCGGCTGCCGGGATGAAGCTGGCCATGCAGCAGGGCCAAACGCTCCCGCCCGTCAAGGGGCTGGCTCTGTACCCCCAGCCGCTTAAAGTTGCCGATCACGTCCGCCTCTACACGTTCCAAACGGGGACGGGCGGCGGCCACATTTTCAGCGGGGATGCAAAAGGTGACGTACTTGGCCCGTTCGATACCGTTGTTGCTTTTGGCGATCTGGTTTTTCAGCATCCCCGTGTATTCCGTGCGGACGCTGTTGAAGCGGTCATCCGCCTCGGAGATATTCACCTTGTAGCGGCTCCCGGAACGGCTGCGGCGGTTGACAAAGGAAAGCTGGAACGGCAGCGAACTGTCAAAATAATTCAGCCACGCACTCCATCCGCTGAAAATGGCCGTCTGATCCTCGGCGGACGCAACGGAATAGTTGATGTCCTCATATTCCAGCGTTTTTGTGTAAACCCCTCCGGGGAGCTGACAAATACCGTCCGGCAGCATCCGCACGTAGGGAATGGTCTGCTGGGCCGATATGGTCGCCGGACGATTACCGGCCCGCGTCAGGCTTTTTGACTTCTTGGGGCTTTTGCTCAAGTGTGACCTCCTTTCCCGCAAACGGGGCGTAGATATTCTGCGTCTGATAGGGCCTCACACCGGGCCGCAGGAACTTGGCCCGGATGATATTCCGGGCCACCTTTTCAAAGGGCAGGCCATCACGCTCATACATCGCCATGAAAAAGGCCGGGAGCATGAGCGCGATCATCAGGAACATCGCCCCGGTGCCGCCCAGCGCGTGACGGGTCAGCAGATACACGGGGATGCCCACGGCAGCCGCGCCGCCGAAGCAGATAAGCTGGCGGCGGGTAAGGTTAAAGGCAATTTTCGTCTTGATCTTGGAAAGATCGTTGGGAACATTCACATAGGGCAAGAAACATCCCCCTTTCCGCTATCTTCTGGCCAGCGTGACCAGAGGCCCGCTGTCGGCTCCACCTCGTTGCCCCACACGTCCCAGCCGGGAGGGGTCTGCCGTGCGAACAGCTCCACACGGGGCCTGTCGCCCATGAGGGCAACGATTTTCTCCCGCGTTTCATCCGGCTTTTTGCTGTGGGCCTCGATGGGTGAAATGATAAGCTGGTGGATGTCGGCGGCCTGCCGCTTTGGGTGTCCCTTGGTCGCCAGCAGGCAGACCTCGGCGTTGGCCCGCGTCCAGAAGCCCAGCCCATAAAACCAGCTATCCGCCTTTTTGTTCTTTTTGAGCCAGACAAAAGCGACGCTTTTATAGGTGAAGCCCCACGCACGGATCAGCCGCAGGGCCTCCGGGAGCTGCGGGAACGTGGCCCACATGAAAAGGGCGCTGTCCTTGGCCGCAAGCTCGGCCACAGGCAGCGCGCATAATTCATCAATGCTCATGGTGGGGTAATGGTTTTCTGCCGCCCCCTGCACTTTCTTTGCGGAGTAGCGCCACGGGGGATCGGCGTAAATAATTTCGTAGGTTCCTGTCATCATTCTCCTTTCCCGCCCCCGGCCACAGCCTCCCGCGCCCGCCGGATGCGCTCCGTGGCGGGGCCATAAAAGGCTGGGGCGGTTTCAAAGCAGACGAAGCGGCGGCCCGTGTTCAGCGCGGCCACGGCAGTTGTGCCGGAGCCAGCGCAGATGTCCGCCACCACCTCGCCGGGGCGTGTGTAGGTGCGGATCAGGTACTCGCACAGGGCCACGGGCTTCTGCGTGGGATGTACGGTGGTTGTCACCGTGGGGAACGCCAGCACGTTCCCCGGAAAGCGCCGCCCATCGGACTCCCCGCTGGTGCGTTCAAACTCCCCGTAGTTGGGGCTGCTCCCGCTGCAACGGTGGATTTTCTTGTACGGCTTGCCCTGCTCAAACTGCGGAAAGTAGGCCGGGGACTTCTGGTAGAACACCAGAATGTTCTCCGTCTTTTTCAGCGGAGCGCGGCGGGCATTGAGAAAACCCGTGCAGCGGCTTTTGTACCATACCCACTCATAACGGAGCATGGCGAGGTTGGACGCGCCCAGCACCTTGTCATAGGGGCATTGTGCGAAAAACAGCACCGCGCCCTCCGGCTTGACGGCCCATTTCACCGCCTCCCACAGCTCCGGGAGCGGCAGCGGCACATCCCAAAAGTTCCGGGTCGTGCCGTAGGGCGGATCGGCCAGAAGCATATCCACGCTATGCTTTGGCAGGGAGCGCAAGCCCTCAATGCCGTCGGAGAGGTGCAGGCCCTCCGGGATCGGCTTCTGGCCACCGTGACCAGAAGCGGCGGTATCAGCGATAAGATCACCTTTCCTTTCTCAATGGGCGCTGAAGATGCTTTTGGAGATCGTTCCGGTTTTCATCAGCATGAAGCACAAAAGCACCGTATAGCCGATACAGCCCCAAATCGCGCCGATGGGATCTCCGCCTGTGGCGATCCCCTGAATGAGCACCGCATAGATGGCAACGCAGACAAGGATCAGCATACCCTGAAAGCCCACAGCAAACAGGGAGCGCAGATAATTCTGGCCCATTGTGCCAAGCTCCCGGTTGGAGAGCGTCGCCACGGGGATGGGGGCTAAACTGGTCAGCAGATATATCTCGATCATGCGGCCATATACGATCACGAAAATAAAAATGTTCAGCGCCAGCATGGTAAACTTAATGAGGAACGATTGCAGGAACAGGCCCAGCAGAGGGCCAAGCTCCATTGTTTCAAGGGTCATTTCCAGATCGGCCAGCATATCCGGCGTGATGTCAGTTGCGCCTGTGACGATGCCCACCGCGCTTGCAATCACGCTTTGGGACACGTCAAAGACCGCCATGACGATATTGAATGTGTTGGACAGGATCAGAATGGCACAAGTGGTTTTGAATACCCATTTGTAGATATTCGCCACGTCGAACTCGTGCATATTGTTCTTTTCCAGTATCATTTGGATCAGCTCATAGGTGGCAACGAAGGTCAGGATCAATCCGGCAATCGGCAATATCACCGTTTCGGAAAGCTGCCGGATCAGGGAGAACACCCCGGCGTTCCATGCCGCCGGGGTAGTCCCCACCTGTACGGATATTTCCCCGACGCGGGTATTCACCGTGTCAAACAGCCCTTCGAGGTTGCCCATGATGCCCTCGATCAAAAGCCCTTTGAGCCATTCCGTGATCCATTCGGTGAGAATACCCATCGGCAGCTACCCTTAAAACAGGGTAGACAGCAGAGGGATCAGGGTCGTGCCCAGCACGATGATGCCGCCGCCCGCCATGAGCTGTTTCATACCCAAATAGGTGTAGGAAACCGGCTCGATGGCGGGCGGCGGCGTATCAAGAAATATCTATGGAGTTTTTTAAGAACCGCCCCGGTGGGGCAGGTCAGGCTGTGACCTGCTCCACTTCCGGGATGGGTTTAAGATTGAAATGAATTTCGATAGAAATGTGTCTTGTCTTATCGCTGTCTATGCTCTCATGGACAACGATTTCTTTAATCAGGCGGTTGAGGGTGGCGGCGTCCAGTTCCGTGATGTCGGCGTATTCCTGAATGGCTTCCACCCATTGGCGGGCGTCACACGCAAGCCGGATTTCATCGGCCAGCTTCTTCCGGCCTTCCGTGACCTTTGCTTTCAACTCGGCCTGTTCCGCCTGCGTCTTTTCCATCAGCAGATTGAAGTTCGCTTCGCTGATACGTCCGGCAACCATGTCCTCATACAGCCGCAGCACCATCTTTTCCAGAACGTCAATCCGTTCCTCGTCTTTGGTAAGGGAACGCTCCAATGCTTCCCGCTGGCCTTTCTGCTCTGCTTCGCAGGTATCGGTCAGCTTCCCGGCAACGGCTTCCCCGTCCATCAGGGCGGCTCTGGCGCACTCCCGGATTTTGTTCAGCACAAGGCTGTAAAGGGTGTCGTACTCAACCCGGTGCTGGGTACAGTGCTGTTTCCCGTAGGCGTTGTAGGTCTTACAGGAATAAATCTGCTTCGGGTGCTTCTCATTGGTGTAACGGATAGTCAGCGACTTCCCGCACTCGCCGCATTTGATAAGCCCCGCAAACAGGCTGATTTCCCCGGTCTGGCGGGGGCGCTGCCGGGATTTCAGCTTGCGCTGCACGATGTCAAAGGTCTTGCGGTCAACAAGCGGCTCATGCTGGTTCTCCACCACAATCCAGTCCTCCGGCTTCTTCTCCCCGATGGTGCCGATTTTGAAGCGGTATTCCTTCTTCTGGGAAGCGATAGCGCCGGTGTAGACGGGGTTCATCAGGATGTCCTTAATCACGGTAAAGTCCCAGATATACCGCCCGTTTACCGGGTCTTTCTTTTCCCACTTGGTTGACACGTTCCGCAGCCCCCGTACCCGGTTCCAGTAGGTCGGGCATGGGATTTTTTCTTCTTCCAGCCTGCGCCGGATGTAGTTGGGGCCGTGTCCTTCCAGCGCCCACGCAAACAGACGCCGGACAATGGGAGCCGTTTCCTCATCAATCAGCAGATGGTTTTTGTCATCCGGGTCTTTCTGGTAGCCGAAGGGGGCAAGGCAGCCGGTAAACTGGCCTTTCTGCGCTTTCAGCAGATAAGAGGAATGAACCTTCTTGGAAATGTCCTTGCTGTACATCTCGTTGAGGATGTTCTTGAACGGCGCAATGTCGTTGTTGTCCCGCATGGTGTCGATACCGTCATTCATGGCGATATACCGGACGCCGTGGCGGGGGAAGAAATCTTCAATCAGGAAGCCGGTCTGCAAGTAATTCCTACCCAGTCTGGATAGGTCTTTCGTGACCACAAGGTTTATCTGCCTGCGCTCGATGGCTTTCAACATCCGTT
>ENA-OYVV01000236-OYVV01000236.1-human-gut-metagenome-genome-assembly--contig:-NODE-236-length-21392-cov-33.739560_pt1 | contig 21392 bp, 18 predicted proteins | sample MGYA00244164_ERZ653385 | MGnify/ENA primary metagenome ERZ653385 (study PRJEB26926, sample SAMN06165153) | human gut metagenome | biome: ENVO:00009003; feature: ENVO:2100002; material: ENVO:00002003... | reverse complement strand
CTTGTACCTCGCGGGTATGACGGTCAACGCGGTTTTGCTGCTCCGGCGGGGCGTTCAAGTCTACATCATGCAGCTTCGCATGGGCGATTTCGTGAATGGCGGTCTTTACCGCCTGCAACTCGCTCACGCCCTCTTTGATTGCAATTCGCTTGTCGGTCAAGCTGAAATATCCGTTTGCGCCGTTTGTAATCTGTTCAAAGGCAATCGGTACGGGGGACACTTTTTCAAGGGCGGCGAAAAAATCTTCGTACTGCTCCACATCGGCAAGCAGCGGCTTAACGGAAAGGTCTGGAAACTCCTTGCCCTCGGTCTGCGAAATATCAAAGACGGTTACAACCTTAAAGGCGGGGACGGTGATTTCCTTTTCTTCCTTAACCGTCTTTCCCTCTCGGTCAAGTATGGGCGTTCTCGTTTCCGGGTCGATTTTATCCACCAGCTTTTTCACCTTGTAGGGCGCGGGGGCAAAGATTTTAATACCTTTCTCTCCGCTTTTCACATGGCGGTCAAACTCCTTTTCCCATTGACGGTAGCCCTTTACCAAATTGCCGCCCTGCATGGCAATTAAGATAGTGTTATTTAAGCTGTAATCGTGAAACTTCGACATGGCAGTTAGGAACTCTTTGTAGCGGTCGCTGTCAAAAATCGCCTGTACGCCCTGTTCCAAACGGTCGGTAATCTCCTTAACCTTGTCGGCTGGTTTTTCAGAAGTAAGAACAATGGGAATGACGGGGTGGGGCTGCTGCGGTTCGGCGGCGGGCGGCATGGTAGCCGCCGCGTCAAAGTCTACCCGTTCTGTTTCGCCGCGCTCCGGCTGCGGGTAGCTCATAATGCGGTATTCTTTGGGTATGTCGCTTTCGCGCCCGTTGTACCACTCGGAAAAGGTGTTTTTGTTGTTATAGATATAGCCCTGTTCGGTAAATCTGCCCCCGTCGTTGATAGCGGCGTCCCGCCCGTATTCCTCATACATGAAATACCGCTTTGCTTCTTCCGGCAGCTCCAATTCGTCCAGCTCGTCGATCAGATAGTAACCGTAATCTTCTTCGCTTTGGACGGTGGGATAAATCCAATAGCAGTCAAGGTTTTGTGCAAGGTTGATGAGGTCTTTGAGATTTCCGGCATACTCGCCCAGCGTAACCGCCGCCGCAAACTTCGCTTTATCCTCGTCGCCCTGCATTTCAAGCAGCTTTCCAAGATAATTCAGCTCGTCTATGCTGCCGCTTTGGATAACGGAAAGCGGCACGTCAAAGGGGCATTGTTCGGTATTTGCAAAGCCGCCCACAAATAAATCCTGCGGGTTTTTTGCGGTAACGCCAATATTCCTCATAGCGTCGTGAAGCTGCTCCGTTGTGGCTGGCATAGGCAGCCACGCGCCGTCCGTCTGTCCGGCTTCAAGGCGGCTATGGTTTCCAAGTAAGATAGAAAATTGTTCGCTCATTCGGTCGCTCCTTTCGTTTCAGATTTTCAAGAGGGTTTGGGACACTTCCCAACAAGCAAAATCCCCGCAATCGTCGGCAGACGAAAACGGGGATTTTTACGGAAAGGGTACCCCTTTCCTATGCTTGCTGCGTAACTTCTCTGTCCCTCTGGATTGCAATTCGGTAGTTGACGTACTTCCCGCCCGTATCGGCTAACAGGATAGTACCGTCGTAGGTTTTCCCCGTTTTCGGGGAGTACAGCTTTTTGACTTTTGCTTTCCCGTCTTTCAAGAGGGCGGCGGCAATCTTCGGGGAAAAGGTTACTTTCCGTTCCTCAAAAAATCGGTCATTCTTCCACATGGTAAAGGCGCAATCCTTGTTCGCGCAGTAGTAGTTTTTTCTGCCCTCGTAAATGTCCGCGCCGCAACGGGGGCATTTGCCGATCACCGGCTTTTCCTCTTTGAAACGCTCCTTTTCCTTGTCGGAAAGGAAAGGATAGGTGCTTACCAGCTCCCGCGTCATGGTTTCAATGCCCGCCATAAAGCTGTCCGGGTCGGCGTTGCCCTTTGCAATCTGCGTCAGATTGTTTTCCCAATCGGCGGTAAGCTGCGGGGAAGTAAGCACCTCCGGCAGGACGCAGACAAGCTCAATCCCGCTTTTGGTCGGAATGAGCTGCTTTCCCTTGCGCTCCACAAAGCCGCCCTTTACCAGCTTTTCAATGATAGCGGCGCGGGTGGCGGGCGTCCCAAGCCCCCGGCGTTCCGCGTCCGGGTCGGTTTCCTCATTCCCGGCGCGTTCCATAGCAGAGAGCATCGACGCTTCGTTATGGGGCTTCGGCGGCGTCGTGAAATGCTCCGTAACCGCCGCTTGCGGGTTGTCAAAGGTCTGCCCCTCGGCAAAAGGCGGCACGTCCAGCGAAAGGGCGTTTTCCTCGTCGTCCTCGGTATCGGCTTTCTTTTTCAACGTCGCCATAAAGCGGCGTTCCAAGCCTTTCCACCCCTCGGCAAGCACCGTCTTTCCCTTTGCGGTAAACTCCTGTCCCGCGCAGGAGAAAACCGCCGTAACCGCTTCAAAGATATGCGGCTCGGCGCAAGCCATTAAAAGACGCGCCCCTGCAAGGGTAAGGATATTGCGCTCGCTTTCCGGTAGCGCGGCAAGGTCGGCTTTCGCAAGCTCCATTGTAGGGATAATTGCGTGGTGGTCGGACACCTTTTTGCTATCCAGTAAACGGCAAATTTCCGGCGTGAAGTCTGCGCCCTGCATAAAGGGCAGCTTTCCGGCAAGTAGGGCGGCGATCTGCGCCGCCGTACCGCCCATATCATCAGTAAGATAGCTGCTGTCTGTTCTCGGATAGGTAAGCAGCTTCTTTTCGTACAGGGATTGCGCCAAATCAAGGGTTTGCTTTGCAGTATAGCCGTAAATGCGGTTTGCTTCCCGTTGCAAGCTGGTAAGGTCAAAGAGTTTCGGCGGGGCAACGGTTTTCTTCTCGCAGGTAACGGAAATACATATCGCCTGTGCCGTTTCGCAAGCGGCTTTCAAATTCCCGGCTTCTTCTGCGGCGTGGATCTTCGCGCTTGCGGCTTCCACGCCGGAGAGGGACAGGCGCACATGGTAGTATTTTTCTTTCTTAAAGGTGGTAATGGCAGCGTCCCGGTCTACAAGCATTTTGAGCGTCGGGGTCTGGACGCGCCCCACATTCAGCGTCTTTCCATACAGGCAGGAAAACAGGCGGGTCATATTGATACCGATAATCCAATCGGCTTTTGCCCTGCAAAGGGCAGAGGAATAAAGGGGGTCGTACTCTTTCCCGTCTTTGAGGGACGCAAAGCCCGCCTTGATTGCGCTTTCTTCCATAGAGGAAATCCAAAGACGGCGCATGGGCTTTTTACAGCCCGCCACATCATAAACAAAGCGGAAAATGAGTTCTCCCTCGCGCCCTGCGTCGCAAGCGTTGACGACTTCGGAAACGTCGGCGCGGTGCATGAGGTCTTTTAGGATTTTGAATTGCTTTCCCTTGTCGCTGGCAACGGCGTACTGCCATTCCTGCGGCAGAATGGGTAAGCTGTCATAGCTCCATTTTTTGTACTGCTCGCCATAGGCGGCAGCTTCCGCAAGCTGTACCAAATGCCCCACGCACCAGGAAACAAGATAGCCGCTTCCTGCGATATACCCGTCCTTTTTCTCCTTTGCGCCCAGCGCGGCGGCAATCGTCGCCGCCACGCTCGGCTTTTCAGCTATGATAAGTGTTTCACTCATACGGTTTCGTCCTCCTGTTCGTCGGCTGCTGCGTCGTCGGGCAGCTCGCCGTCCACTTCCTTGTCCTCGTCGTAATCGTCAAAATCGTATTCATCGAGATTGTCATTTCCCTTTGCCGCGTCCTTTTTCGGCTTTAAGACTTTGAAATAGTAGAACGCTGCGCCGCCACCTCCGGCAAGGATAAGGACGATCAGCAGAATACCGCCGATGTTACCCTGCGTTTCTTCTTCCGGCTGTTCGGGTTCCTCCGGCTCGGCTTCCTTGCCCGTACAGTCGCCCAGATTGACAGAGCAGACGGGGCAAGCGGTATTGACGGCTCCGGCTTCGCATTTATCCGTACAGCTGCAGACGGCGGGCGTTTCTTCCGTCTGCCCGTCCTCGTCCTCCATAAGAGCCATAAGGTCGGCTTCGTCTACTTGATTGAGGAAATGGACGGTGTTTTCGCCCTCGTCGTCCCGGTCGATGATGATATAGAAATAGTTGCCGCTTTTGGTGGTAACGGTAATGAGCTGCTTGTTGCCGCCGTAGTCGTCCACAAGGGTAGCGTTCCCGTCCGGGGTAAGGGGCGGCGTGTCCTCGGTTTCTTCCATGACAACGCCCGTATCGTTGGTGGCGTCGTTCTCCGGCGTCTGTGCAAAGGCGGTAACAGAAAAGCCGCCCATGAGCATAAGGGCGGCACAAAGCGCGGTCAAAGTCCTTTTGATTTTATTCTTCATTCGCTGCGTCCTCCTGTTCTTCGGCGTAACCGTCTGCGGGGAGAGCCGCCATACCGGGGATTGCGTCGCCGGACAGCATGGCGGTAAGCTCCTGCGGGGTAAGGCGCATAGCCCGCACAAGCTGGACGATTTGCAGGTTTTCCGCTTCGGTTTTCTGCGCGGTAAGCTCTTTGAGCTTGTTCTGATACTCGGTGATCTTCTCGCGGGTCTTTTGGATTTCCCGGTCAAGACGTTCAATTTTGTTCATAGCCATAGATAAAATTCTCCTTTCTTCGGTGGGTCAGTCCCAATTCATCAGCCCATACCCTTTGATACATTCATAGGTAAGGGCATAGCTCTTGATTTTACAGGCGTCGCCGGAATTTCCCTCGACAGTATAAACGCGGCTTCCGTCTGTACCGATCACAATGCCTACATGGTCTGCGCTGCCGTCTAAATCCCAATCGAAAAAGATAGCGTCGCCGGGGGCGATATTCTCATAATCCCTCGCGCCCCATTGTCCCCGCGATTGAAACCACGGGACACCCTGCGATTGACAGCCGGAAAAGCGCGGCTCGCTTGCGCCCGCCTGATTGTAGCACCAGCTCACGAAACAGGCGCACCACTCCACGCGGGAATTGAAGCCGTACCAGCTCCAATAGGGATAGCCGCCCACATTCCCGACTTGCTGCTTTGCAAGGTCTACAAGGGCGGTATTGCCGGGGCGGGTACCGTTTACAAACTGTACCCCGCTTATGTCCTCGGACGGGCTTCCGTCGGGAGAGCCGCCGCCGAAAATAAGCGGCTTGTTGCCGCTCGTTTCCATATAGACGCGGAACATTTCAAGTTGCTCGTCGTTCAACAGCTCCGGCGCAAGGGACGTGATCGGGCGGGTTTCCAGCTTGACGTTAAGGATATAGTAGTTATACGGTATCTCTACGGTGTAGCTGTTGCCCTCGCTGTCCGTCCTCGTTTCGGTGCGGTATCGTATCTCCACTTCCTCGGTCAGCGTGAGGGTGTATTGCATATCAAAGATACGCTCGATTTCTGCCTGTGCGCTCTGTGGGGTGTAGCTTTGCAAAAGCGCGGTCAGATAGGACGCTAATTCGTGCGGGTTATGCCCGATAGCGTCAAGGTCGTAGCGGTATTCATCGTAGCCGGGGTGGGTGCTTTCAATGTTGTCAATCTCGGCTTGCAGCTCGTTTTCCATAGCGGCGTAGTTGTTTTCCACCGCCACAAGGTCGCTGTCCTCCGACGTGTAGGAAGTCCCCACAACGCCGTTGACCGCGCCGGAAAACATAGAGGAACAAGAGGACAGCCCCGCAAAAATGATGATGAACAAAAGCAGCGCGGCAATCGCAATCAGTACGCCTACCGGGTGCCTTGCCACAAAGAGCGCGGCTTTCCTTGTTTCCTCGGCGGTTTTCTTTGCCGCCTTGCGGGTGCTTTCCGCCGCTTTTTTCGCGGTGGCTGCGCCGCCTTTCCTTGCCGCTTTTGCGTATTCCCGCTTGATTTTCTGCTTCTGCATGAAACGGGAAAGGGGGTTGCTGCGAAGCTGCGGGTTATCGTGCAGGGCTTTGTGATAGTAAAAGTTGGCGTTTGCCTTTGCCGCCGCTTTTTCCGCTTGCGCCGCCTTGCGGTAAGGTTTCAGCTTGTGGCTGCGGTAGCCCTCTTTGACCTTTCGGACACCGTATTTTCCCATGCGCTCGGCGGCTTCCTCGGATTTGTGCGCCCCCTCAACGCCGGAATTGTCTTTCTCCACGGAATGTATCTTGTTATGGACGAAAATCCCGGCTTCCTGCGCGGGGCGGGATAAGGGATTGCGCTTGCCCTCGAAGCTCGGCGGCGTTTCCTGCTTGTCAAATTGCAGCCGCGATTTCTTCTTTGGGGGAAGTGCCGCCCGCGCTGCGTCCAAACGGTCGGCGGCTTTGTCCGATTTCTTGATGTACTTTTCCAGCTCCGGCGTTGCCCGTTCCTCGTCGGTAAATTGCAGACGGGACGGATGCGCCTTTGACGCTGCCGCTTCCTGCGCCCGCCGGACAGCCTTTTTCGACGCTTTCCGGGTCTGCCCCGCGCCTATATGCTCCATGACGCGCTCGGCGGCTGCGTCCTGCGGCTTTGAAAAATGCTCCGGCGCATGGGTCAAGGGAGAGGACGGGGAAACCGCCCATTGAAGCTGCGCCGCGTCCTGTGCGGCTTGCTGCTCCGGCGTTTTCTGAAAATCCGCGTCCTGTATGCGCTTGCTGATAAGCTCGCTTTCGCCCGTGGTCTGGTTTTGCTCGGTCAGCCCGTCGCGGCTCATTTTCTGCGTGATTTTGTCGCGGGGCTTCATCGGGTCTTTCAAGTGCTTTCACCTCCAATCCGCGCCCTCGCAAGGGCGCAATATTCAATGTTAATCTCAATGCCGATATAATGACGGTCAAGGTCTTTCGCCGCTTTGCCCGTAGTACCGCTTCCAAAGAACGGGTCTATCACAATGCCGCCTTTCGGACAGCCCGCCAAAATACAGGTTTCCGCTAACTTCGGCGGGAACGCGGCAAAATGCCCGCCCTTGTATGGGACGGTGTTAATCAGCCATATATCCCGCTTGTTCCGCATGGTGGGGATCAGCGCGTCGTCGTAGTAACCGCCTTTCCGCGCTTTGTTGATACCCTGCACTTTACCCTGTCCGGGTACTTCCTCGGCGTATTTGTGTCCGGCTGCGCGTCCCTGCCTGTACCGCGCCGCCGTCGTGGGGGCTATCGGCTCGGCTATGGCGGCAGCGTCATAGAAATACTGCTTTGACTTTGCAAGCAGGAAAATGTGTTCGTAGCAACGGCTCGGACGGTCTTTGCAGCTTTCGGGCATAGGGTTTTCTTTCTGCCAAATGATGTCGCTGCGTAAATACCACCCGTCCGCTCGCAGGGCAAACGCCAACAGCCACGGAATACCGATTAAGTCCTTTTGCTTGCAATTCGGAGCGCGGCGGTTAAGGGAAAGGCTCTGCCCGTTCCTGCCCTTTGGATTTTTCGGGTCGGTGTAGCCGCCTTTGCTGCCTGTGCCGCAGTAGGTGTCTGCGATATTCAGCCAAAAGGTGCCGTCCGGGCGCAATACACGTTTCAGCTCATGGAATACGGCGACAAGCCGATCAATGTACTGCTCCGGCGTGTCCTCGCGCCCGATCTGCGCGTCAAGCCCGTAGTCCCGCAGGGCATAATAGGGCGGGCTGGTAACGCAACAATGGACGCTTTCATCGGGCAGCTCCCGCAGGGCGCAGAGGGCGTCCCTGTTGATGATTACGTCCGTTTTCATGCGTCGCCCACTTCCTCCGGCTTCGTCGTCATTACGCGGTAAAGCTCGGTATCTTTCGGGAAACGGTCGATAAAGGGCAGTACCACGTTGCCGTAGAAGATAAGCCCCTCGCCCGCTTCGGTGTGGGTAACGTACTTCATCTGCTGCGGGGAAATGTTGAGCTGCTTTGCAAGGATAGCCCGGTCGCCCTGCGCCTGATTGAGCATGAGGACAAAATCGCTGTTTTCAAAGATGTTTTCCACTTCGCGGCTTGCCAAGAGGTCTTTGACGTTCTGCGTGATAGCGGTCGGTATGCCGCCCCATTTCCTAAACCGTTTCCAAATCTCGACGGAATAGGCTGCCGTCTGTTCCTCTTTCAAGAGCAAGTGAAACTCGTCCATGTAGTAGCGCGTCGCCTTTTTCTCTGCCCGGTTGACCGTTACGCGGTTCCATACCTGGTCTTGCACAATGAGCATACCTAACTTTTTAAGCTGCTTTCCAAGCTGCTTAATATCAAAGCAGACAAGGCGGTTGTGAATGTCAACGTTTGTCCTATGGTTAAACACATTCAAGCTGCCGTTTACATAGAGTTCCAATGCCGACGCGATACGCTGCGCTTCCTTTTCCGGCTGCTTCTTGATTTCATTGTAGAGGTCGCCCAAGACAGGCATTTTCGCCGGGTCGGGGTCGGCAAGGTAGCTGCGGTACACGCTGATAACAGCGCGGTCAATCAAAGTCTTTTCAACCGCTTCCAGCCCGTTTTTGCCGCCCATAATCAACTCGCAAAAGGAAAGGATAAAATCGCTCTTTAAGGCTATGGGCGTGTCGCACTCGCTGTAATTGAGGTTAATATCCATAGGGTTGACGTACTGCGGCTTCCCGTCAATGCCCTTGCCCGTCGGGGAAAGCCGGATTACTTGTCCGCCCAAACGCTGCACAAGGGAGAAATACTCCGCTTCCGGGTCGCAGATGATAATATCGTCGTCCGTAATGAGGAAAGCGTTTGTCATTTCCCGCTTTGCCGCAAAGGATTTCCCGCTTCCCGGCGTTCCCAAAATCAGCCCATTCGGGTTTTTAAGCTGCTTGCGGTCGCAAAGTATCATGTTGTTGCTTAAAGCGTTCAGCCCGTAATACAGGGCTTCCCCGGTCTGGAAAAGCTCCTGTGTGATAAAGGGGATAAAAATAGCGGTGCTGCTTGTCGTCAAGCCCCTTTGAATGGGGACGAGGTTTTCCCCGATAGGGACGCACGACAGCAAGCCCGCTTCCTGCTGGTAGTCAAGACGGGTCAAAGCGCAGTTGTATTTCTGCGCGATACCTGCCGCCGCGAACACGTCATTTTCCAACTTCCGCTTTGTGTCCGCCATGTTTGCCACAAGGAACGTAAGGAGAAACATTCGCTCATTCCGGCTCTGTAAATCCTGCAAGAGATTTTTCGCTTCGCTGCCAAAGGTGGCAAGGTCGGACGGAATAATATCCATGTCATAGCCGGAACGGACGGCTTTCTTCTGTTCCTCGATTTTCATTTTGTCAAGGTCTGTGATTTTCCGCTTAATCGTCTTAATGGCTTCGCTCTGGTCGATACTGCGGATATGGAGATTGACAATCACGCCCGTTTCAAGGTCGAGAATGTCCGACAAAATGCGGTCGTTCAGCTCCGGCGCAAGTATCTGTAAGAACGACACCGCGCCGATCTTGCGCCCCATACGGAACGTGCGCCCCTCTCCGAAACGGAACGACGGCGGGGCAATAAAGTCTTTGGTAGAAAGCCCCGACGGGGCAAGCCAAGCCCAGTCAAAGGAAAACGGCTCACCCTCCGGGTGGAACACCCCATGCAGCACTTTTAAGCGGTCATAGCCCGTCATGGGGCGGGCGGCTACGCCCAGCACCTTAAAATTGTTGAGTACGTCCGTTTCAATACGGGCAAGGCGGGCTTTTGCCGCCGCCAAGCTGTCCGCTTCAATGGAAAAGGTGATGTATTTGTATTTGACAAGCCCGTTATTCCCTTTGGAAAGCTGGTTTTTGAGCATATCCGAATACTCGGCGCGAATGGAATTGAAAGCGTCGTCCCGCGCCGGAATGTCGATAGCCTTTTCCGCTTCGCCGCGCTGCGTCCCTTGATTGATGAAAGAGAGCTGCACCGAAACGGAAGCGTCAAAGTAATTCAGAAAGTCGCACCAATTTTCAAAGATAGCGGTCTTGTCGTCCGCCTGTGCAAGCTGATAGTTAATATCCTCAAACACAACGCTTTTGCTGTATTTCTTTTCCGTAATCCTGCAAATCCCGTCCGGGTACATCTGCAAGTAGGGAATGGTCTGCTGCGCGGTATGCGCTTTCCCGTCGCCCTTTGCCTGTCTTATAAGGGCGGCAATCTGTTTCTGTTCGGCGCGGGATAATTTACGTTTTGTTCCTGCGGCGGCTTCCCGCGCCTTTTGCGCCTGTGCCTTTGACAATAGCCGATACCTCCTTTTCAAGTTTTCGCTGCCGTTCCAAAACGGCATAGAAGTTTTCCGTCTGATAAGGGCGTTCCTTTGGACGGGTAAACTTTGTCTGAATGATGTTCTTTACCACGACTTCAAGGGGCTGCCCGTGTCGTTCATACATGGCAAAGAGGAAACAGGGCAGCATAACGACAATCATTGCCATAGCTGCAAGGGTCGTCCCCGCGCTGCCTTTGAGCAAAAAGAAAAGCGGCAATCCCACAAGGAGAGCCGCGCCCAGACAAACGATCTGCCGTTTCGTAAGGTTAAATGCTACTTTGGTTTTGATTTTGGATAGGTCTTTGGGTACGGTAACATACGCCAAGCGAATACCCCCTTTCTGCCCTTAATGGGCGTTGAATATGGATTTTGCAAGTGCGCCGGATTTGAACAGGGAGAAACAGAGGATTACCGTATAGGCTGCAAGGGAGAATATCGCACTGTGCAGATTATCAGCTACCACCATTTCATTGACAAGGACGGCGTAAATGCCGACGCATATTATAATGAGGAAACCTTGAAAACCGAGGGCAAACAGCCCTTTTAGGTAGTTGTTCCCGATCTGTCCCCATTCCCGGTTTGTCATGGTTGCGAATGGGATAGGCGAAACAGAGCAATACAGGTATATTTCTATCATTCTGCCGTAGAGGATAACCGTTATCAGCACCGACATGATTTTCATACATAGGCTGACAAGGCTTGTTTCCATAACGAGCAGGAGCAATTCGGGGATTTCCATAGCTTCCAGCCCGTCCTGCATGGACGCGAGGGCTTCGGCGGCGTTCCACAAGGTATTCCGGTCGGCATACTCCGGCGGGGCGTGGGGCGGCAGCATGATTTCGGTGTGGACGATTTCGCTTTTATGGGAATAGTATTTCTGCTTCTGGTCGTATTCGGAAAACAGCCGTTCCCCGCTCTGGTAGGCGGCAGACGCAACGGCTGACTGGCGCTTGCTGCGCTGGATGATTTTCACATCAAAGTGCGGGCATGGCAAGTCGTGTCCTCCTTTCTCCCGGCGTCCGGGCATAAAAAGAGCAGGGAACCTGTTTCAAGATTTCCTGCTCGGTGGTGCCGCCGGTGGGCGGCTGGTATTCAGTTTTGAAAGTTCGGGTCAGGTTGGCCCGATGATGGATGGCTCGATAAACAGGAATTGTATCGCCTATATATCACAAAAACACATCTCTCAATACTCGTTATAATCCCGTATCTTTTTTACAGTACCGACATAATCATGGGCTGTCCCATTGAAATTCTCAGGATTGATAGGATGATGAATATTGTAAAGAATTCCCGTTTCTCCCGTCCTTCCAAGATCGTTCTCATCCATATGTCTTTCATCAATATGTACTCTAACGATTTCGAGACACATCAAAACATAGTCGTCACCCTCGACAATTTCTTTCTCCCATTTGAAGCGACATTCCAGATTCATAAAGCATTCATCAATCAGAGGAGCATTCACCATTTCTGCTTTAACCGAAGTCAAACCGGCGGCTTTAATTTCATCTATTTCAAAATTGTTATTTTTACAGGTTGACATACACTTATCATACAAATCGGCAGACATGAAATTGATGACAGCTTCACCTGTTTCATGAATTGTTTGATATAAATGTCCATATTTGCTGACAGCGGAAACAATTGCAAAATAGCCACTTTTTCCCCCCGTAAATGTTGTCCATGACTGCATACAAGCGTTAGGCTGTCCATTGCTTTTATATGAAGTCATTATGTAGAGTGGAGAGGGTACAGAGATAACGAACTCCATCCAATTAAATCCATACATCTCCATCTTTTTCATTGATTCAGGCAACGTGCTGTATTTCTTTTTCATATTTTCCTCCATAAATTTTGATTGTTGTTGACTTTATTATACTACATTGCCTATCTAAAAGATAGCGTATCTTATGAAGCTTGTCGGCTGGGAACAGCTTGCAGCGCAAGGTGTTTCCGGGCGGCAAGTCTACAAAGGGGTAGCTGGCGGCAGCCAGCGCAGGGGAAGTGTAGCTTCCCCTGTGATGATTGGAACAGATTAAAAATCTGCGGGCAATCATCCGCTTTCCGCAGGGCGCATGACGTCCGGTGGACGTCAGCTCCGCGCCGACCGGAGCGGAAGCGGAGACGCCCCCGGCAGGGCGCAACACACTACCTTCAGGTGGTGTATAGTTGCGCATTTATCCTCCTGCCTTTCTCCCGGTTCCGGGGTTCCTGCTCCTATTATATCAAAGTTCTTGCTATTCCACAAACATTTCTTGACACAATCGCCGATTCCGTCTGGATTGTGCTTTTCCTTTCTTCGCTTTTGTTACATCTAATTAGCCATGAGCTGTTTCATGCCCTGCGACTTCGCGCCGGGGTTATCGTTGCCGTACCCCTCCATGAGGTTAATGCCGCCCCAAATGCCAAGTCCTGCGCCAAGCGCGATTACCAAAGTCTGCAATACGTCAACTGCGCTGTTGAAAAAATCCATATAAACCTCGCTTTCTGCCGCGTTTTGCGGCGGTAAAAATATGTTTGTGTTGGATTTCGGGTAAAAAAATAGCGGTAGTCTTTTCGGCTACCGCATGGGGAAAGGGATATGCTGTTTACAGGTAGGGGCGCGTCCCCAATAGGGACAGGGATTTTTGCGTCTGATAAAAACCTCCTTTCTGCGCCGCCTTACAGGTCGGCGGCGTCTATGGCGTAGTAGTCAAATACTTCGTCCGGCTTGACGATTGCGGGGCGGCGTCGTAAGTGTTTTTCCATGTCAAAGGCATTTTTCTTGTCATAGTCGGAGAGGTATTTGTAGTTCGGGTGCTGCGTTATATCGTACTTGTCCGAGAAAAACGGACGCACACCCCGTAGCTGCAAGATACATTTGCCGCCGTCCATGACGGCGATTTCGTCCTGCGTCATAAGTTCCTTGCCGAGCTTTTGGAAGTTTAGCCCGTGGGACAGCTCCCGTCCGCGTGTTTCCGAGGTATTGAAGCTGTCAATCGTTTCTTTCCCCAAGATTTCCGATATTTCTTTGAGGGTCGTTTTCTCCTTGCCGCCGAGGAAAAGCGTGGTGTCGCAGTTGCCGACTATGGTATCGGCGTTGTCCTTATAGATTGCCTTTAACTGCGATTGACTTTGCAGAATGATAGAAGCGGAGATTTCCCGGCTTCGTATGGTGGCGATCAGCTTTTCAAACTTCGGGATTTGTCCGATGTTCGCAAACTCGTCTAACAGACAGCGCACATGGACGGGAAGCCGCCCGCCGTACACATCATCTGCCTTGTCGCAAAGGAGATTGAAAAGCTGCGTGTAAAGGATTGATACGACAAAATTAAAGGTGTCGTCGGTGTCAGAAATGATAACGAACAACGCCGTTTTGCGGTCGCCCAGCGTGTCAAGCTCCATTTCATCGGTTTCCATGAGTTCCCGCAGTTCCCGTATGTCAAAGGGGGCAAGCCGCGCCCCGCAGGAAATGAGTATTGAGGAACGTGTTTTGCCTGCCGAAAGCAAGAATTTCTTATATTGCCGGACAGCAAAATGTTCCGGGTCTTTTTCTTCCAACCGTTCAAACATGAGGTCAACCGGGCTTTGAAACTCCGGGTCGTCCTCGCGGGCTTCGCTGGCGTTTATCATTTCAAGCAGCGTCGTAAAGTTCTTTTCCGCTTTCGGGGCTTCGTAGTAGATATAGCCAATCAGAGCGCAGTAAAAGAGCCGTTCCGATTTCACCCAAAAATCCTCGCCGGATTTTTCCCCGTCGCCTTTGGTGTTAGCGATAATGGTATTTACCAGCTTCAAAATGTCTTTCTCGCTGCGGATATACACAAAGGGGTTATATCGCATGGATTTTTTGAAGTTTATCGTATTCAGCACTTTTATCTTGTACCCGCCGCGCTGCAAGAGCTTTCCGCACTCGATTAAGACGGTGCCTTTCGGGTCGGTAACAACATAGCTTGAGTGCATTTGCATTAAGTTCGGCTTGACGAAAAACCTTGTCTTGCCGGAGCCGGAGCCGCCGATCACAAGGATATTTTTATTCCTTGCGTACTTCGGCTGCTTCGGGCGGCTGTTCATCGTCAGCCGTTCCGTCTGCGTGAGCAGCACATTGTTTTGAAAAACCGGGTCGATGTAGGGCTTTATATCTTCGGCTTTGCCCCAACGCGCAGAGCCGTATTCAATGCCTTTGCGGTATTTCTTCGCGTTCTTGCCCTTGATGTAGACGGCAAGCCGGACGATTACCGCGCCCGCAAGCCCGATCAACAGGTCGGCGGGGTGAACACTCGGAAAGGCATTTGAAAAAGCGGCGGAAAAACCGTCCCCGATAGACAGAAGTTTTGCGCTCATATCCGCGCCGGGGGCAAGGCGCACCGCCTGTCCGACTTTATCAAAGAGATACACAAAGAGCAGATACGGGGCGTTGAGGATAAGCAGTTTCTTGATTTCCGGCTTCATAGCTCAATCCCCCTATCCTTGTGTTTTGTCTTTTGGCGGTTTGTGTTGATCTGCTTTGCCGCTTCCTTAAAGGACGCTAACGCTTTGAGGATAGAGGGCTTTTGCTCTCGTGAGAGCTTCTTTGCGGAAAACTCCCTAAATGCTTCGGTCATCACGTCAATATCCTTGCCCCGAAAGGAAACAAGGTAGGTCGGCGGCTTGCCGTTCTCTATCCGCTTGACGTTATAATCAAGCCCGTTTTTCTTTGCGATAGGGTCAAAGGCTTTGATATTCGCGTCGGTGATCTCGATGTTCGTAACCTTTTCGCCCGGTTTCATAAGCTGCCGCATAGTGATTTTTCCATGCGGGGCTTTGGAAAGCTGCTGCTTGCCTTTGGCTAAAACCGCTTTCATGGCTTTTTGCAGCATTTCGGCGGTCAGCTTTGAGGTCTTAATGGATAAAGCAACCACTTTTTCGTTTACTTCATCTTGCATTTACCGTCCTCCTTTCGATGATTTTTAGGGTGGTACGCCGCTTTGCGGCATAAAAACAGGGCGTCCGTTCTTCCCGTTGCCCCGCTTAAATCCGCACCCGCAGACCGTTCGAGTCCTCGGCGCGGACACCCACAAGATACCAATTCTCCCCGTACTCAATGCGGGGCGGCTTCCATTTGCCGCCCGCGAACACCTCCATGCACTCGCCGCAATGCAAGCCGCCGTAGTAGTCGGCAAGGTCAAAGCGAATGTCGTAACGGTCGGCGGTTTCGTCAAAAATCAAAGCTCCCTGTTTCATAAAGCGTCCTCCTTTGGATTTACAGGCTTTCGCCCTCGTTGCATGAGTAATAGTCCGGGTCGCCAAACTTCGGCTTTCTCGGCGCAAGTGCGCCGCTCGCCATATCGTGAGCGACAAGGGAAGTGTAATAGTTGCCGATAGTGGACGGGGCGTTGAACAGCACCGCCCGTAAATACTGCTTGATGTTGCGGATTTTGGTTGTGTTCTCCCGCATACAGTCAAGGACAAAACGGATATACTCGCTGTCCAGCTTCATAAACTTTGCCTTGACAAGCTCCGCCGGGTAGTCGTCCCCAGCAATACGGATTGTCTTTCTCCGGGTGCAGACCGTTTCCAGCATAAGATCGACAATTTCATCTAACCTGTCATAATCGTAGGGCATATTTTGTTTGAGAATGTCGTACTCGATATTGTCCTTGATGATTTCCTCGTAAATCTTAAATGCGCTCTGTGCTGCCGCTTCCTTTCGCTTCCGTTCCTGCGGCTCTGCCGCGTCGTCCCCCAAAGGAGAAGGGTTAGGGGAAAGGATAGGAATGGAATGGGTATTTGATAAATCTGTATTTGATTTTTCTTTTTTTGGTAAGTCAGTTCTTTGTTCTTCTTTATTTATTTGCGTTGGATTATCCGACGTCGGGTTTTCCGTTGTCGGATTTTCCAATACCGGCTTATCCGATGTTGGATTTTCCAACATCGGGTTTCCCAATGACGGGGGCTGCGGCTGCTCGTAGATGGTGTACTCGATTGCCGCCATTTTGCCCTTTTCGTCGCGTCCCTGCCGCCTTGTGATATATCCGGCTTTTTCAAGCTCCCATACGGCGGTGCGGATCGCGTCGATACTTTCCCGGTTGATATGGGACAGCCCTGCAAGGGTGTAGTCCCAATCTTCCGGCAAGGACAACATCTGCGACAAAAGCCCCTTTGCCTTTAAGGAAAGCTCCTTGTTGCGTAGGTGGTGGTTGCTCATTACGATGTAGCCCCTGCTTTTCTCCACACGGAAAACTGCCATAGCTTCATCACTCCTTTGCTGTGGATTTGTTACGCAGTAGGACGGCATTTTTGAGGATTTAGGGATAAAGTCCTTACCGCGTGAAAAACGCACCCGCAAAGCCGCTTGTATCAAGGCTTTTTCTGCCCCTACTGCGTAACATGAGGGCATAAAAAAACGGCGTTCCTTTTCTCCCGTTGTGGGATTGAAGAAACGCCGCTCATTTGCCGCTATTCTATTTCTGCGATATAGTCTTTGATGATCTCCCCAAAATCTGCCGTAAAGGAGAAAATGAAGTATTCCAGCACGGCAGGGTCAGCTCCCATAGGCTCGGCTTCCTCGGAAAACTGCAAGCCCATAAGCCCATACAACATTTTGATAATCTTAAAGAGCTTTCCCCTGTCGGCGGGGGTGTTCATCGAAACGAGAATGTCCGTAAGGCGGTTAATGGTTTCCATGTCGCCGCCTGTCGTTACCCATACCATTTCTGCGAATGGCTGCGTGATTGCTCCAGCGACAAGGTTTATCTTATCCTTGCTGATCTCGCCGGACGAGAGTATAATACCCCTATCTAAAAGAATGTTATTATTCATGTGTCCTCCTTGTTCTGAATGGTGCCCGTGGTGCCCAAATGGTGCCCAGACGGGAAAAATGAAGTTGTAAGATCATGCGGACACAAATAACAAGATACGAAAAAAGCCCTTTTTTACAGGCTTTCGGGACATATTTTATACGGACTTGTGCGGAGATATAAGGGGTTTTAGCCGTTTCACGCCCCTCGAAATCAGGTAGTCCTCACGGGCTCGTGGGTTCGAATCCCACCGTCTCCGCCAAACCGAAAAAAAGGGCGCATCTTGCGCCCTTTTTTCATGATTCGGACTGCAGTCATTTACTTTATTGTAAACTCCCTTGTCCTCACGTTCGAAAGAATACGCTCTGCAACCTTCTTTTCGCTGCGGGGGCATTTTATTCGCTAAACCCATTTGGAATAATACAAACTAAACCGGGTCTGAGCAGCAGTGCGTTCGGATTACTTGTTTTTGTTTGACTATACAAATGACTTTATACTTCGGTTGTGATATACAGATAAATATGGCGTTTTTGTGATTTGAGTCTGAATGTGAATGTGTTCGGACATTTTATCTGTAATTCTGAGTGACATAGCAGGTTTTTTGATGTCTGTTTACAGCAGATAGCTTTATTCGGATTTACGGTTCCGGGATTTCAGCAGTTTTTTGCTGTTAAAAAAATGCACATAATCAAGAATGACATCTTTCGGGATTTTATGGTCAGAGGATTTTAGATTTTTGCAGACGTATCCGGTCGGGATTTTATATAAGAAGACAGATAAATTTTATTTCTTATAAGTTCTGAAGTAAGTTCTGAAGGTTTTTTATTCAGTGTAAATTTGTAAAAACCATTGATTTTTGACGCCGTTGATTATATAATTGTAGCGAACTGGTGTATTTGTCGGAAGCGAGAGCGAAAAACGTATCGGAGATAATATTTGGGTGACATTCGGGGAAAATCCGGGAACAGATTACAGTAAGACGGCATGCCGAGTTCGAAAGGGAAGATGAAGCATGCTTACAGACAAATCGGAAAGATGAGGAGATCCCGTATTTAGAGAGTGCTTATACGGAATCTGTTGTCACGGCGGAAAGGAAATCGGTGAAAAAATGGACGGAAAGAGATTAGATGCTTTTGAAAATATGTTAAAAACGATCTTGTCGCAATATGAATCTACTGTGGAGAAGATGGCTCAGCTGAAAGCGGAAGGCAAGGAGAAAACCGTTACTTTCCGTCAGCTGTTTGCGAGCAAACTGCAGCTTCAGGCGTTTCTGTCCTATTATCGGGCGTACGGGCTGTTAGAGGAAGAGGAATAACGTATGTTTTTATGGCGCGGATTATAAAAGCGGATTATAAACCAGACACCTTAACCCCGGCTTTTTTTGTCTGAAAAGCGTTATTTCCGGAAAACACCTGTTCAGTCGGGATATTACGGTGCTGTCGGGATATTCAAGGGGCAGCCGGGAAATTACGGCGCAGTCGGGAAATTACGGTGCAGTCTGGATATTCAAGGGGCTGTCGGGAATATTCGCGTCGGGACAGTCGGGATATAGCGGTGTGGTGAATTTATAAGATATAAGCTGTGCGGGGTAAACAAAAAAGTTGACTCAATGCCGATGAATATGATATTGACCTATGTGTTGTGTGATGCAGTACTGTTTAGCCTGAGTACGGGAAATCATTCGTAAATGTCGGAGGGCTGTTCAAAATAGCGGAGAAGAGAATAAGGAGGATTACAATGTATTGTGAGAAGTGCAGCAGGGTATTTGATGAAAGTGGAGAGTGTCCGTATTGCGGGAGCAAGAAGGTGAGGACAGAAAGGAGCGACGACATAGTATTATTATGTGAGGTTGAGGCGTTCAAGGGAGAGATGCTCAGTAAGGCTTTTGAGATGAAGGAGCTGCCGTACTTGCTGAAGAAGAAGCTGGGCAGCGGGTTCACGTTAAGGGCCGGCAGTTTTCTGGAGGAGTACTCATTTTACGTACCTATGGAGCTTTATGAGCACATGAAGGAGATAGCGGAAGTTATAGTCGGGTTTGAAGAGGACGTGGAAGAGGAAGAAGGACAGCTATCGGAAGGAAGCGGAGATGATTGAAGCAGAAAGCGGACTCCGATAAAAGGAATCGGGGAAAAGTTCGGAGAGGAAGGATGCGCACTGAAGCAGAAAACGTGTATTTCAAGGAGGTTGCGGGATCGGGTAAATTTAGGAGAGGCTTTAAAGAGTGCGGTGTAGGTGGGGGGTATTGCGCATTAAGCAGATAAAATGTTATAGTAATGTTGTGAAAAAAAATGCTTGACAAATCTGACGAGATGTGAGAGAATAATTAACGTGGGCGGAATATCGTTTATGCGATGACCGACTCAAATAATCACAGGAGGAAGAATATGAAAAACAGTAAAAGGTTTTCGATGGTGGCGCTTATAATTGCGGTGTGCGCACTGCTTGTAATGTTTGCGGCCTGCCAGAACGGATTCGATCCCGAAAACAATGAGTTATTGACCGGTGAGCTCAATTTCAAGCTTTCGGACAAGACGATAGTAGACGGGATAGACCTTAATTATTCCGCGATTGAAGAAAATGAAGCGGAAAACACTTATAATGCTGCTGATGAAGTCAGTGTTATAATCAGTTTAGGAGAGGGGAGTCTTGTTGAGAGTTATCTTGACATGAATCCCGGAGTAAGTGTAGCAGAATTCATATCGTCTGCCGAGGGTAAGGGATTTACCGCGGCGATGATAAGCAAGCAGGAAGCGGTTCTTGCGAAGATGGACGAGCTTGGGATAGAGTACGAATTCAAGTACAGTCTCATGACGCTTATGGACGGATTTTCGGTGACCATGAAGTACGGCGAATACAAGAAGATGAGCGCGCTTGACGGCGTGGAGTATTGTATAGCGGAGACTTTCTCGGTGCCTGAGCTTCCGGAGAACAGTATAGAAGCTACGTACATAGATTCCATGGGGCAGCTTCTGAATGACACATCGTATACGGGCAAGGGTACGCTCATAGCCATAATTGACTCGGGCGTAGACGTATGGCACGAAGCCTTTGCGACCGAGCCTGAGGGACAGCTTGTATCATACGAATATGTAGAGAGTGTGATGTCGAGCATGTATGCCAGCTACAATTTCGGCGGATACACGGCAGCAGACGTATACTATTCCGGCAAGATACCTTTCGGTTTTGACTATGCAGACGGCGACAATGATCCTGTTCCCGACATATTCTCATATTATATGGGGCTCGGGCTTGAGCACGGCACGCACGTAGCGGGCATAGCAGCGGGATACAGCGACACTATCAAGAGTGCCGCATATAATGCTCAGATTGCGGCGATGAAGGTAGGATCCGATAATGACGGTTCCATAAATCTTGATACACTTATAGTAGCGCTTGGCGACGCAATAATACTCGGAGCTGACGCTGCAAATATCAGTATCGGATCGGGTTGCGGACCCGAGCGTGAAACGGCGCCTTCATACGAATTCATGAATGCGGCGTTTGATCTTGCCGAAAGGGTAGGGCTTATAGTCAACGTATCTGCGGGCAATGATTATTCTACAGGTTTTTACGGCAATCTTCCCGAGGTTCCCGATACGGGTGTTATCGGCAGACCCGGTTCATATTCCACGGTATTCACATCCGGATCGATAGAGGCCACGTATATAAGGCATCTTGAATTTGCCGGAGAGAAATACATGTTCACGAACAGTTCTAACGAAGAATCCGTAAGGAATGATTTTTTTGATATACTCGGAGACGCGGAGCGTGCTGAGTTTGAATACGTAGTAGTACCCGGACTCGGAGCACCTGAGGATTACGAGGGGATAGACGTAGCGGGCAAGATTGCGCTTGTGAAGCGCGGAGAGCTTTCGTTTGCCGAGAAGGTGAACAATGCTGCTGCCGCGGGCGCGATCGGCGTACTTATTCACAATACGGATGATACCAATATATCGGCTGTTATAGACGAAGAGAGCATACCTACCGCGGCGGTTACCATGACCGTAGGCGATATGCTTGCCAAAGCCGAAAATAAAGTTATTACTCTTGACAGAAATAACGTATATTACATGATGAGTGATTTCTCGTCCTGGGGACCCACCGAGAGCCTTGATATAGGTATCGATCTTACATCTCCGGGCGGAAACGTATATTCTTCTCTTCCTGATTATTATGCTCTTATAAACGGGCTTACCGAATCATACGGGTATATGAGCGGAACGAGTATGTCCAGCCCCAACCAGGGATCAGCCACGCTTGTAATGAAGGAATATGTAAAGAGTGTATTCCCCAATCTTACAAGCAGGGAAATGAAGACGCTCATATATCAGCTTCTCATGAGCACGGCTCAAATAATCGAGGATGAAAACGGCAATCCCGAATCTCCTCGTCATCAGGGCGCCGGACTCACGGACATAAATGCAGCAGTAAACACGAAAGCTTATCTTACGGTTACCGGCAGTGACAGAGTGAAGCTCAATCTCGGCAGCGATATCGATAAGAGCGGTATCTATACGCTTAACTTCA